>ULUG01079757.1_pt1 | contig 18291 bp, 27 predicted proteins | sample 1958331 | NCBI WGS metagenome assembly ULUG01 (sample SAMEA4835755, study PRJEB28245) | human gut metagenome | biome: gut microbiome; material: fecal sample | place: Denmark | collected 2008
ACGGAGGCCTTGTCGTAGTAGCTGCGGACGATCCGTCCATGCACTCGTCCCAGAATGAGCAGGACTCCCGTTTCTACGGCAAGTTCGCTATGATACCTGTGTTCGAGCCGTCCTCACAGCAGGAGGCCTACGACATGGTCCGCGATGCATTTGAGTTCTCAGAGCAGAACAGAATACCCGTATTGCTGAGAATAACCACACGTATGGCCCATTCCAGAGCCGAAGTGGAGACCAGGGAGGATATTCTTCCCCAAAAACAGATTTCATACCCTGAAAATCCCCGTCAATGGGTACTGTTGCCAGCCAATTCTAAAGTGCGCAACGATCAGCTCATCAAGGATCAGGAAGTCTTCGAGGAAGGTGCACTCAACGACCCGCGCAACCGGTTCATGCCCGGTGAGGACAAAAGCCTGGCAATCGTAACCTGCGGTATCGCATACAACTATCTGATGGAGAACTTCCCCAACGGAGTTCCGTGCGGAGTACTCAAGATATCCCGCTACCCTATTCCTCGCCGGTTGGTCAAGACCATGGAGGCCGAGGGAATCAACCGTGTAATAGTCATGGAAGAGGGTCAGCCTCTTGTAGAGGAGATGATAAAAGGCATGATCAGCTCGGACATACAGGTGGACGGCCGTCTTAACGGTATCCTGCCACGTGCCGGGGAGCTTTCTCCCGACTGTGTCCGCGCAGCCGTGAGACTTGCTCCGCACAAGACTTTCCCCAAGGACGACATAGTAGTGCCCAGACCCCCCGCACTCTGTCAGGGATGCGGCCACAGAGACATGTACGCCGCCCTCAATGAAGTAGCGGCAGAGTACGAGAACTCCCGCGTATTCAGCGACATAGGTTGCTACACACTCGGCGCGCTGCCTCCGTTCAGGGCCATCAACACATGCGTGGACATGGGAGCCTCCATCACCATGGCCAAAGGCGCCGCCGATGCAGGACAGTTCCCCTCTTTCGCCGTCATCGGAGACTCCACATTCACCCACTCAGGCATCACCGGCCTGCTTGACTGCGTAAACAGCAACGCCAACGTAGTGATCATCATCTCCGACAACCTCACTACCGGTATGACCGGAGGCCAGGACTCCGCCGGCACAGGCAAACTTGAGAGTATCTGCGCCGGAGTAGGCGTGGACCCCGCCCACATCAGAGTTGTAGTGCCCCTTCCCAAGAACATGGAGGAAATCAAGAACACCATCCGTGAGGAAGTGGAATACAAAGGTGTATCCGTGGTCATTCCCCGCAGGGAATGCATCCAGACATTCAAGCGTCACGCTAAGGAGAAAAAGAAATAACTGACTTATAAAGAAAACCGATATGAAACAAGATATAATATTGGCAGGCGTAGGAGGACAGGGAATCCTCTCCATCGCCACAGTTCTCGGAGAAGCCGCGCTCACAGGCGGTCTCCATATCAAACAGGCGGAAGTACACGGAATGAGTCAGCGCGGAGGCGATGTCCAGAGCAACCTGCGCATATCATCCGAGCCGATTCACAGCGACCTTATTCCTTTCGGACAGGTGGACATGATCATGTCTTTGGAGCCTATGGAGGCCCTTAGATACGTCCAGGAGCTGTCAGAAGACGGCTGGATTGTCACTTCTTCCATACCTTTCGTCAACATCAACAACTACCCTGACAAGGAGGATGTCTACAAGCATCTCAATGCTTTGCCGCATGTAGTGATGCTAGACGTGGAGGAACTGGCCAAAGAAGCCGGAGCGCCTGCCCAGGCATCCAATATAGTACTGCTCGGAGCTGCTATCCCGATGCTCGGATTCAGTTTCGAGACAGTCCGCGATGCTGTCGCCAAGGTCTTCGCCCGCAAGGGAGAGGAAGTCGTGGCCAAGAACATTGCCGCCCTCGAAGCCGGCTACAGACACAGCATTTCCAAACAATAATCAATAACAACCTGACTCACACCTTACTTGAAGGGCCGTATCCCAAATCAGGACACGGCCCTTTCTCATATTATCTCTGATCTTCCGGTTCAGAACAACGGTTCTCCGGTCATGTCAGCCGGAGCGGGAATGCCCATCAGCTTGAGCATGGTAGGAGCGATATCGGCGAGACGGCCATTGTGCAGGGCCTTCACATCATCGTCTACTGCGATGAAGGGCACCACGTTGAGTGAGTGGGCCGTATTGGGAGAGCCGTCCTCGTTGACAGCGTGGTCGGCGTTGCCGTGGTCGGCGGTGATGAGCACCGAGTATCCGTTGGCGCGGGCGGCATCCACTACCTTGGCTACGCATTCGTCCACTGTCTTGACAGCCTTGCGGATGGCCTCGTAGACTCCGGTATGGCCCACCATGTCACCGTTGGCGAAGTTGAGGATGACCATGTCGTGTACGCCTTTGTTCAGTTCGGCGACGAGGGCCTCGGTCACTTCGGGAGCGGACATCTCGGGCTTGAGGTCGTAGGTGGCCACCTTGGGGGAGTTGATGAGGATGCGGGACTCGCCATCGAAAGGCTCCTCGCGTCCGCCTGAGAAGAAGAAGGTCACATGGGCATATTTCTCGGTCTCTGCTATGCGGAGCTGCTTGCGGCCGGCCTTTGAGACCACCTCGCCGATGGTGTCGGGCACGTTCTCCTTGTCGAAGAGAATGTGCAGCCCGGTGAACTTGTCATCGTAGGGAGTCAGGCAGCAGTAGTACAGGGGGATGGTCCTCATGCCCTGCTCAGGCATGTCCTGCTGGGTGAGCACTGCCGTGATCTCGCGGGCGCGGTCGTTGCGGAAGTTGTAGAAGATGACGGCGTCGCCTTCTGAGATGAGTCCGAGGGGTTTGCCGGCTGCATCCACGCCGCAGTGGGGCTTGATGAACTCATCGGTCACGCCCTCGTCGTAGGATTTCTGCATTGCAGCCACGGGATCGCTGAACTTTTCGCCCTCTCCGTTGACCACCAGGTCGTAGGCCATCTTGATGCGGTCCCATCTCTTGTCGCGGTCCATGGCGTAGTAGCGGCCTATGATGCTGGCGATGACGGGGCCCTGTGAAGGATCGGGATAGTTGGCGCGTACCTCTGCGCACTTGGCCTGCAACTCCTCTATGAAGCCCTTGCCGCTGCGGGGGTCGCAGTCACGGCCGTCCATGAAACAGTGTACATATACTTTGGGCAGCCTGTACTGAGCGGCCACCTCGAGGAATTCGTAGAGATGGGCCAGGGAGCTGTGCACTCCGCCGTGGGAGCACAGTCCGAAGAAGTGCAGGGCTTTCCCGCTTCCTGCCACATAGTCGTACGCCGCCTTGATTTCCTTGTTTTCAAGTAATTTGTGCTGAGCGCAGGCACGGTTTATCTTTACAAGGTCCTGATATACGATGCGGCCCGCACCTATATTGAGATGTCCGACCTCAGAGTTGCCCATCTGGCCTTCCGGAAGACCCACATCCTCCCCACAAGCTTTAAGAAACGATACGGGGTACTTGGCCCTGAGCTTGTCCAGATTGGGAGTGCCCTGAGTGTAGATGGCGTTGGAGCGGTCATGCTTGCCCTCGCCCCAGCCGTCGAGGATCATAAGTAATACTTTCTTGTCCATAATTCATTCCATTACTATTCAACTGCAAAAATAGCAAAAATCACACCACCACAACCTCAAAGCAACGCACTGAGGGCAATGCGACACCTGCCATCAACACCCTTTATAACGTCATTAAAGCTATCAAACTTCCTTGGGGCTTAAGGAATGACTATTTAGGTTCTGCGACGGCATAATAACATTCTTCATGCGAATCATCCGCATTTTGGTGAAGAATTGCTACAATCGTAGTGCTGTTCTCGTAAGTTTCCACCACTTCTGCATCTTCTGGAAGTGTTCTGAAATCAGATGCCGTCAATGAAGACTTTTCGCCCAAATGTTTTTGTAACAGCCATCTCAATCCAGCTTCTTGCTCTTCGAGATATTCATCAGTGGACTCTGCGTAAACAGGAACCTGTATTCTGACAAAACTGGTATTATTGCGTTTTTGAGTTTCTGACAACAAAAACTTATGAGGGGTATCAAGGATATTGTATATGTAGCTATTTTCTGGATCGTCAAGTTCAACTCTTCCATTCGCCCAATCCACCCCAAGAAAATCACGCACGCGCATTACTTGAGTCATTGAATACTCGTAAATCAACTTTCCATCCTTATAACCTTTAAGATAAATCGGGAAATCTTCTTTCTCATAAAAATACGAACTCCATTGAGCAGAGAATTGAAATCCTGTACCGTCTTCATCTGCGTCGTAACTGTATATACAAAAAGTATCTGGTAAAACCGGAGATGACATTATGATTGTATCATAGTATTGCAAGAACTCTGGCATATAGGGAAATTCATATTCTCCGCGGTGATTGAGAATTTGGAATGTCAGGAAATCAAAAGGCGCGGCTGTCTGAGAGCCAAGTTCCATAAATGGAGTAAGTTCCACCATCTTCAGCATAAACTTTGCCTCTTCTGGCAATTCGTCCGGTTCTGGAGTACCAGTAGGGATGTCGCTTATAATGCGAAGAAGCGTATATGTGATATTCGAATCGCCAGACGGTGAATTGGCCAGTGTGGTTTTACGTACTTCCAACTCATATTCATGCCCGCGTACATAATCAAATCCCTCAATGCTGCCAAAGGGAAGATTGGAATATTCCAACTCTCCTTCTTCTTTTACAAGCATACACTCAACAGTAGTTTCACTCCCAGCAGGCTTGTATGTTCCGGTTTCCGCAGATACATACATGTTAATTATCTCAACTTTATCTGAAAGTTCTAGCTTATCTGAAGGTTCATCTTTATCACAACCCACTATGATACATACCAGTACCAATAAGGCAACTTTGATACACCTAGTTATTAGAAATTGTTTCATAACTTGTTAATTAATAAGTTGACTCTCTGAATCTGATAAAATATCAATAGATTAGTGAAATATTTTCACAACTTTAAAGTCATGCACAAATATCCAACCAATCTTACTGATAACAGTGCAAGTTATAAAAAACATATTAGATTCTAAAGAAAAAATACAGGAAATATTTGCTGAGCAACGCAGGTTTGAGCATGAAGGAGCCGTACGTGGCGGGTAGGTAGTATATGAATCGCGGAGGCTGTGCAAGAGTACAAAAAAGAGACCGACCCTTTTGGGGATCAGTCTCTTTATTATAATTCAATGCTAATTATTCAGCAAGCAAAAAGTCGAAAGATGCAGGAAATACGCCCATCATAACAGGCTCTGCTTTTTTTGAAAGTGTGAAAACACTCTTTGCTGATGAAGCAGCATTCTTAGTAAGTGTAACATTTCCTACAGGTTGCTCAAAAGGCAGTGTTTCTGCATAAATAGTGTATTGACCCGATCCCAATGCATAAATTTCTAGGCCTAAAGTTGTAAATGGTGTCTGGTCTGGCAGCTGTCCTTGATACAAGGTACTGGTTGCCTCCTCTCCGTTAAGCGTGAGGGTATATGCGGGATACTGTCCTGTAATCAATGTTACTTGTCCATTAAGTTCAGAAGTACCGGCCCAAGTAGGAGTATAGCCTTGTGAATCTGCATTGCCAACTTGATATCCTGAATACACAGCTAAACTAACACCATCTTCTGCTGTCATGGCAAATGCCGGCACTGTATCATCTATGACAGTCCAACCGTAAATAAGCAACTGCTGAGGATCATCCGGATTAATTTCCATTGTGAGAGTTCTAGTCATCGGCCTGTCCTCCACAGATGTCTCCAGATACTGCGTACCTTCCGTCCACACAAGAGTCTTTTCAAATGTTGCAGTCCATTCACCTACCCACTTATCAAGTTCTGTATCGGCAGGAGCAGTCTCAGTTGTAAAAGATTCAACTGCCACCTCAGATGTAACTGTTCCGCTATTATCTATACCGCATGCAACAGCAACAAACTCCGTGTTCTGATTTAATTGAGATATAGTACCGCCTTGCTCTCCTGTGTATACATCAAACCCATTCTTAGCAATCATAACTTCCACATACTCTTCAGGGGTCGTAAACGAGTTAAAATCACTCTGATAACCAACGAAGAATGTATATGAGGCACTCATATCTGAAGGAAGGATATTTACATTTGCTGAATTATACGTAACTTCTGTCACAGTTATCGTAAATGTAAGATTGCTGGGGGTGCCGATAGTCGCACTAGTCTCTGCATACTTAGAATCAGTATATTCTTCAGAACCTGCAGGAGCATTTGCCTTTACTTTTACGGTATAAGTACCATTCTCTAAATCAGAGAATGTAACAGAAGTCTCAGAAGTTGTCTCCTCAGCTTCGTTCTGGAATACATAAGAGTAATTTTCTGCATTCGCAACGGCCTCCCAAGATACGGTAAAAGAATTCTCAGTAGTTTCTACCGTCAATACAGGAGCTGCGAGAGCGCGGGAGGTTGTACTTTGATTATCCTTTTCGCAGGAAACCAACATTGCGCAAGCAGCAAATGCTGCTGTAGCGAAATAAAAAATTCTTTTCATAAATACTTAAATTTGTTTGTTGTAATGTTGTAAATAAATTTTCACAAATGTAAAAAAATTATCTTTTTTAACAACATTTACTCAGACTTTGCCTCGGTATTCTCAGCCTCCTTGGGTGCTGCGGTCTTCTTACGGCTGCGTCTGGTAGATGTCTTCTTATTAGATGCATCTTTTGTGCCAAGTGCTGCATCGTTGAAGTCTACAAGTTCAATAAATGCCATATCGGCAGCGTCACCCTGACGGAAACCGGTCTTGATGATACGTGTGTATCCGCCGGGACGGTCAGCGATCTTGGGAGCCACATTGCGGAAAAGCTCGGTAACGGCCTCCTTCTGCTTGAGGTAGGCGAAGACTGTACGACGGGAGTGGGTGGAGTCGTCCTTTGACTTGGTAATCAGGGGCTCCACGTACTCTCTCAAGGCTTTTGCCTTGGCGACTGTGGTCTCAATCCTCTTGTGGAGGATAAGCGAGCAGGCCATGTTGGCAAGCATCGACTTGCGGTGACCGCTCTTGCGTCCTAAATGATTGATTGTCCTATTGTGCCTCATTGTTTTCTACGTCTGTTTTCTTCTTTTTAACTTCTATGTTGTATTTGGTGACATCCATGCCGAAGGAGAGCTTCATCTTGTCCATCAGTACGTCTATCTCGTTCATGGACTTCTTGCCGAAGTTCCTGAAACGGATAAGCTCTGACCTCTGGTGGGACACCAGGTCGGCGAATGTCTCGATATCGGCTGCCTTCAGGCAGTTGAGTGCCCTCACGGAAAGTTCCATGTCCGAGAGTTTGGTCAGCAGCAGGTGCCTCATGCGCAGGGCCTCCTCATCCAGTGCCTCGGGAGCGCTCTTCTCGGGAGGAGTCTCAAGGGAGATCTTCTCGTCTGAGAACAGCATGAAGTGATAGATGAGTATCTTGGCGGCCTCTGTCAGGGCATCCTTGGGATGGATGGAGCCGTCGGTGGTAATCTCAAGGTTCAGCTTGTCATAGTCGGTCTTCTGCTCCACGCGGTAGTCCTCTACAGAGTAGTTGACATTCTTGATGGGAGTGAAGATCGAGTCGATGGGAATGGTTCCCATGGGAGCCGAGTCCACCTTGTTCTCATCCGAGGGCACATAGCCCCTGCCCTTGCCGATGCGGAGCTCGACTACGAGCTTCACGGTAGGCTCCATGGAGCAGATGTGCAGTCCGGGGTTGAGCACCGAGAAGTTGCAAAGGTTCTTCGAGATATCCTCGGCGGTGAACTCCTGCTTGCCTGTAACGGTAAAGCTTACCGTCTCGGCCTCCTCTTCCTTAACCTCTCTTTTGAAACGTACCTGTTTGAGATTCAGTATGATGTCTACTACACTCTCGATAACTCCGGGGATAGTGTCAAACTCATGGCTTACCCCCTCGATCCTGACGGAAGTGATGGCAAATCCCTCCAACGAGGACAACAGGACCCTGCGCAGGGCATTGCCTATTGTGATCCCGTATCCGGGTTCCAGCGGGCGGAACTCGAACTTACCGAAAGTATCGGTTGATTCGAGCATTATTACTTTGTCCGGTTTCTGAAATGCTAAAATTGCCATGGCTTCAGTTATTATTTAGAGTACAGTTCGACGATCAGCTGCTCGTTGATGGTCTCGGGTATTTCAGTCCTTTCAGGAAGGTTGAGGAATTTGCCGGAGAGCTCGGCGCGGTTCCACTCGATCCACGCGTACTTGCAGGTGTCGGCAACGCTGTTCTGAATCACCTCAAGGCTCTTGGATCTCTCGCGGACTCCGACTGTCTCGCCGGGTTTTACGATAGTGGAGGGAATGTTGCAGACCTCACCGTTGAGTACGATGTGGCAGTGCGACACAAGCTGACGTGCAGCGGGACGCGAAGGAGCGATACCCATGCGGTAAACGATGTTGTCCAGACGGGACTCAAGGAGCATCAGCAGGTTCTCACCTGTACGTCCCTGCATCCTGCGGGCCTTAGCATAGGTGTTACGGAACTGTCTCTCGAGTACGCCATAGGTGTATTTCACCTTCTGCTTCTCCTTGAGCTGGTTGCCGTACTCGGAGATCTTCTTGCGCTTCTTGGCCAGTCCGTGCTGTCCGGGAGGATAGTTTTTCTTCTCGAAATACTTATCCGGACCGTAGACCGGCTCACCGAACTTACGGGCTATTTTTGTTTTTGGTCCTGTATATCTTGCCATAATTATGATACTTTTTAAAACCTGTTAAACAAAATTATACTTTACGGCGTCCTTTAGGACGGCATCCATTGTGAGGAAGCGGAGTCACGTCGATAATCTCGGTAACCTCAATACCGGTTCCATGGATGGTACGGATCGCTGACTCGCGGCCCGCGCCTGGACCTTTGACATATGCCTTGATCTTGCGTAATCCCAGATCGTATGCAACCTTAGCAGCATCTGCGGCAGCTACCTGCGCGGCATAGGGGGTGTTCTTCTTGGAACCCCTGAATCCCATCTTACCGGCGGAAGACCAACTGATAACCTGACCGAGAGAGTTGGTCATGGTTACGATCACATTGTTGAAAGTCGATGAGATGTGGGCCTCGCCGTAAGCGTCGACCTTTACGACTCTCTTCTTATTTGTTGTTCCTGTTTTCTTTGCCATATTCAGTTAACTGTTACTTGGTTGCTTTTTTCTTGTTGGCCACCGTCTTCTTCTTACCCTTACGTGTACGGGCATTGTTCTTTGTGCTCTGACCGCGTACGGGGAGTCCGATACGGTGACGGATTCCTCTGTAGCATCCGATATCCATCAGACGCTTGATGTTCATCTGTACGGATGAACGGAGTTCACCCTCGATCTTGTAGTGTTCTGCGATAGTGGCCCTAATGGCTGCGATCTGGTCATCGTTCCAGTCACTCACCTTGGTGTCGAAGTCGATACCGCAATCGGTGAGAATCTTTCTGGCTGAGCTGCGACCGATACCGTAGATATAGGTAAGCCCTATCTCTCCTCTTTTGTTTTTAGGTAAATCTACACCGGCTATACGTGCCATATTAATTACTTTATATTACTTTTTAATTGTTACACATTTATTATCCCTGGCGCATCTTGAACTTAGGATTCTTCTTGCAGATGATATAAAGGCGACCTTTGCGCTTTACTATTTTGCAATCCTCGCTGCGCTTCTTGATGGATGCTTTAACTTTCATTGTCGTAAATTTTTATTTGTACCTGAAAGAAATTCTTCCTTTTGATAAATCATAAGGGGACATCTCTACTCTGACCTTGTCTCCGGGCAAGATACGGATGTAGTGCATACGCATCTTCCCTGAGAGGTGGCCTATAATCACATGGCCGTTGTCCAGCTCCACGCGGAACATGGCGTTGGAGAGAGCCTCGATTACAGTGCCGTCCTTTTCTATGAAATCCTGTTTGGGCATAAGTACTTGTCTCTTACAACTTAGTATTGTCTCTTACCTTCTATAAAGTCAAAAGTAGAAAGAATATCGGCTTTTCCGTCCCCGACGGCGACCGTGAGTTCGAAATGGGCTGAGTTTTTCTTGTCACAAGTGCTGACAGCCCATCCGTTCTCGTGGAGGTAGATTGACTTGCCTCCGGCATTGATCATCGGCTCGATACAGATAGTCATACCCTTTAGGAGCTTCTTGCCGGTACCCGCCTTGCCGTAGTTGGGAACCTCAGGGTGCTCGTGCATATCCCTGCCGATTCCGTGCCCTACCATCTCGCGGACAACGGAGAAGCCGAAACTCTCGGTGTAAGACTGGACTGCATGTCCTATGTCCCCTATCCTGTTGCCGGCGACCGCTTTCTCTATACCGAGATAAAGGGACTCCTTGGTGACCTTGAGCAGACGGGCTGTCTCCTCGTCCACCTCACCTACCGGAAAGGTGTACGCTGAGTCACCATAGTAGCCTTTATATACGGTACCGCAGTCAACGGACACTATGTCGCCCTCCTTGAGCTTGTAGTCCGACGGGAAACCGTGGACCACTACGTCATTGACGGAGACACAGAGAGTGTAGGGGAAGCCGCCGTATCCCAAGAAGCCCGGTTCCGCACCATTGTCACGGATGAATGTCTCGGCAATCTTGTCGAGCTGCATGGTGGTGACACCGGGCGCAACGTGCCTGCCGACTTCCGCCAACGTCTTGGAGACGAGTATCGCATTCTCTCTGAGAATCTCGATTTCTTCTTCGGATTTTATTCTTATCATACTCAAAGAACTTTTTGAGAATTACATCCCCGAACGGCCTTTAAGACGTCCGGTCTTCATCAAACCGTCGTAGTGACGCATGAGCAGATGCGACTCGATCTGCTGCAGTGTGTCGAGCACTACGCCTACAAGGATAAGCAACGAGGTACCTCCGTAGAACTGGGAGAACTGGTTGTTTATCCCGAACATCATCGCAAATGCCGGAAGTATCGCCACGATAGCCAGGAAGAATGATCCGGGCAGGGTGATACGCGACATGATTGCATCGAGGTAGTCGACAGTCTTCTTTCCGGGCTTCACTCCGGGAATAAAACCGCCGTTCTTCTTCATCTCCTCAGCCATCATGTTCGGGTTCACGGTTACCGCGGTGTAGAAGTAAGTGAACACTATCACGAGGAACGCGAAGATGAAATTATACCAGAATCCGGTATAGTCGCTAAGTGTAGCCGCGAGTCCCTGCGAGGCGTCGAAACGCGAGAGCAGGAGCGGGAACATCATCAGGGCCTGTGCGAAAATAATCGGCATTACGCCGGCCGCGTTTATTTTCAGAGGTATATACTGACGGACTCCACCGTACTGACGGTTTCCGACTACTCTTTTCGCATACTGTACAGGCACTTTGCGCTGTCCCTGCACGAGGGCGATGGTGGCTATGAAGACGAGGAAGAGAATCACGATCTCAATGAGGAACATAAGAGGACCTCCATTGGTCTGGCTGAATCTCTGCGCGGCTTCAGCGAAGAGGGCGAAGGGCAGACGTGCGATAATACCGACCATAATGATAAGGGATATACCGTTGCCGATACCCCTGTCGGTAATGCGCTCGCCCAGCCACATCACGAACATCGTTCCCGCCATCAGCACGATGGTTGCGAAAATGTTGAATCCGAAACCCTGTACTAAGAACGCTTCCGGAGGCAATTGTGCGTGAAGGTTGGTAATGTACGCAGGTCCTTGAAGCAGAAGGATTACAATTGTCAGGTAGCGTGTCCACTGGTTCATTTTTCTACGTCCGCTCTCCCCTTCCCTCTGCATCTTCTGGAAATAGGGGACCATCACACCCAGGAGCTGGATGACGATGGACGCGGAGATATACGGCATCACTCCCAGCGCGAAGATGGAAGCGTTGCCGAAGGCGCCGCCGGAGAACATATCCAACAGACTGAGGAGACCTGTCGAGGCCTGGGCCTCGAGGTTCTGGAGCATGGTAGGGTCGATGCCCGGCACTACCACGAAACTGCCCAGACGGTAAACGAGCAGGAGGAGGAAGGTGTAACCCAACCTCTTCCTAAGCTCCTCAATCTTGAAGATATTCTTGATTGTTTGAAAAAATCTTTTCATCGGCCGCTATTGTTTTTAAAGTACTATGGCCTTTCCCTCAAGAGCCTCGATCTTCTCCTTGGCTGACTTGGAGAATGCATCGGCGGTCACTTCCAGCTTAACTGTCAGTTCTCCGTTGCCGAGTATCTTCACCTTGTCGTTCTTGGATACAAGACCGGCCGATACAAGTGTATCGAAGTCTATGACGGTAATGTTCCTCTTCTCACTGAGAGTCTGAAGCATCGAGAGGTTCACTGCCTTGTACTCCACTCTGGTGGGGTTCTTGAAGCCGAACTTGGGCAGACGTCTCTGGATAGGCATCTGACCGCCCTCGAATCCGATCTTGTGGCGGTAACCGGAACGGGACTTGGCACCGTTCATACCGCGGGTTGACTGTCCGCCGTGTCCGGAGCCCTCACCTCTTCCGACCCGCTTTACTCTCTTGGTGGAACCTTCTGCAGGTTTTAAATTATGTAGTTTCATCTCTTTTTAGCTTGATTTAGTTTATTTCCTCAACTTTTACAAGATGTAGAACCTTCTGGATCATACCGTTGGTCACAGGGGTAAGTTCTATCTCCACTGACTGGTGCATACGGCGCAGTCCGAGGGATGCGAGATTGGCTCTCTGTCTCTGGGTTGAGCCGTTCTTGCTCTTAATCTGAGTAACTTTAACTTTTGCCATCGTGCGTCCTCCTTATCCTTTAAATACTCTTTGCATGGGAATACCGCGCACACCGGCTACGGTGTAGGCGTCACGGAGCTCTACGAGGGCAGCGATAGTAGCCTTGACGAGGTTGTGAGGGTTGGACGAGCCCTTGGACTTGGCCAGCACGTCCTGAACACCTACTGACTCAAACACGGCACGCATCGCACCTCCGGCCTTCACTCCGGTACCGGGAGCGGCGGGCTTCATGAATACCCTTGCTCCGCCGAACTTGGCCTCCTGCTCGTGAGGAATGGTCCTCTTGTTCAGAGGCACCTTGACGAGATTCTTCTTGGCGTCCTCTATACCCTTGGATATAGCGGTGGTGACTTCGTTGGCCTTTCCGAGACCATAACCTACGACACCCTTCTCATCGCCTACTACTACGATAGCAGCGAAACTGAAGTGGCGGCCGCCCTTGGTTACCTTGGTAACCCTCTGTACTGCTACCAATCTGTCCTTAAGCTCCAGATCGGTGGTTTTCACTTTCTTTACATTGATATCTGCCATAGTCTCTTAGAATTTAAGACCGCCCTCGCGGGCTGCGTCTGCCAAACTTTTAACTCTTCCGTGATAGAGATAACCTCCGCGGTCGAAAGCGACGGTGGAGATACCTTTCTCTGTCGCACGTTCTGCGATGAGCTTTCCGACCATAGCCGCAACCTCAGTAGCGGTCTTGCCCTTGGTTGCCTCTGCGAGAGACTTGTCCGTAGAGCCGGCCGATACCAGGGTCACGCCCTTGGTGTCATCGATAACCTGAACATATATCTGCTTGTTGCTTCTGAATACGGACATCCTGGGTCTCTCGGGAGTACCGTTGACGACCTTGCGGATACGGTAGCGTATTCTCTGTCTTCTTTCTATCTTAGTCATTGCCATATTCTTATCCTCCTATTATTTAGCTCCGGCTGACTTACCGGCCTTGCGGCGAAGCTGTTCGCCCACAAACTTAATACCTTTACCCTTATACGGCTCGGGAGCACGCATAGAGCGGATCTTGGCGGCTACCTGGCCGAGCAGCTGTTTGTCGCAGCTCTTGAGAACAAGAACAGGGTTCTGTCCCTTCTTCACAGGCTCTGCCTCGGCCTTGATCTCCGAGGGAAGCATGAAATGTATATCGTGTGAATATCCGAGGGCAAGCTCAAGGATCTGTCCCTTGACCTCCACGCGGTAACCCACACCGATAAGTTCCTGCTTGATGGTGAAGCCGGTGGATACTCCAGTCACCATGTTGTGAATGAGTGCGCGGTAGAGTCCGTGCAGGGAACGGTGACGGGGCTGGTCGGTAGGACGGCTGACCGTAATAATATTCCCTTCAACGGATACTTTGATGTCAGGATCAACTTTCTGACTCAGTTGTCCGAGCGGTCCTTTAACCATTACCACATTGTCGGCGCCCACTGTTGCGGTAACGCCCTGCGGCAGGTGTACAGGCAATTTTCCAATTCTTGACATTATTACTTTGTTTTTAGATTAATAAACATAACAGAGGACCTCGCCGCCGACGTTCATGTCCTTGGCCTCCTTGTCGGTGATGACACCCTTCGATGTGGAGAGGATGGCGATACCCATGCCGTTGAGCACGCGGGGCATGTCCTCGACTCCTACATAGCGTCTCAGACCGGGGGTTGACACTCTCATGATCTTCTTGACAGCGGCCTGCTTGGTCTCAGGATGATACTTGAGGGCTATCTTGATAGTGTTGTAGGGAGTGCCTTCCACCAGCTTGTAGCTGAGGATGTAACCTTTCTCGTGGAGAATACGGGTAATCTCCATCTTCATCTTCGATGCAGGGATCTCGACGATCTTGTGCTTTGCGAGATATGCGTTCCTGACTCTCGTCAGGTAATCTGCTATTGGATCAGTCATTTGTTTGTTTTGTTTTTGTGGTTCGACGCTTTTCAGCGCCCGATATCCAATGGTTTATAAACTAATAAATTATGTTTGTTTCTATTTTATAAAATGCTTTATTTGAGTCGTTTTCAAGGCCTGCGACTGAGGAGGCACCGGAGTTTACTTCAGTAAATGAGGATGCCGCCAAAGGAGCGAAACGCAGAAAACGGCTTGAAGAAAGCATTTTACCAGGATGCCTTGCGTACTCCGGGAATCAGACCCTTGCTGGCCATCTCGCGGAACTGAATACGGCTGATGCCGAAAACACGCATATATCCCTTGGGACGTCCTGTAATGGAGCAGCGGTTGTGCTGACGGCAGGGACTCGAGTTCTTGGGGAGTCTGTCGAGAGCGGCCCAGTCACCGGCTTCCTTTAATGCTTTACGTTTCTCTGCGTATTTAGCGCACATCCTCGCACGTTTCACTTCGCGAGCTTTCATTGATTCTTTTGCCATATCTTCTATTTACGATTTTTTGTTCTTAAAAGGCAGTCCGAACTCACGGAGAAGAGCGTATGCTTCCTCGTCCTTCTCTGTGGATGTGACAAAGGTAATCTCAAGTCCGAAGATCTTGGTGATCTTGTCGATGTCAATCTCGGGGAAGATGATCTGCTCCTTGATACCGAGAGTGTAGTTGCCGCGGCCGTCAAACTTCTCGTTGATACCGTTGAAGTCACGGATACGGGGAAGGGACACGGCGATAAGCCTCTCTAGGAACTCGTACATACGTGCGCCACGGAGAGTAACCTTCACTCCGATAGCCTGTCCGCGACGGAGCTTGAAGTTGGAGATATCCTTCCTCGAATATGTGGTCACTGCTTTCTGACCTGCGATTGCTGTCAGTTCCTGCTGAGCCACCTCGACGAGCTTTTTGTCACCTGTAGCGTCACCGATGCCCTGGTTGAGGGTTATCTTAACGAGCTTGGGCACCTGCATTACTGTAGCGAAGCCGAACTCCTTCTGGAGCTTTGCAACTATCTCCTCTTTGTATTTCTTCTGAAGATTGGGAACGTATCCTGCCAAGCTTACATGCTCCTGCTTGGTCTCTTCTACTTTTTTCTTTGCCATTACTTGATCTCCTCTCCTGATTTTTTAGCATAACGGACCAATTTCCCGTTCTCGCCCATGCGGCGGCCGATTCTGGTGGGACCTCCCTTGGCGGGATCCACTACCTGAAGGTTGGAAATATGGATTCCTGCTTCCTGTTTGATAATACCGCCCTGAGGATGCTTTGCATTGGGCTTGGTGTGCTTGCTCACCATGTTGACCCCCTCTACGATGGCACGGTCCTTCTTGGTGATGATCTCGAGAACCTTTCCGGTCTTGCCCTTGTCATTGCCGGCGTTCACATAGACCATATCGCCTTTCTTGATATGTAATTTCCTGTTCATGTCTGTACCTCCTATATATTATAGTACTTCGGGTGCAAGAGAGACAATCTTCATGTAGTTGTCGCGGAGCTCGCGGGCAACAGGGCCGAAGATACGTGTGCCGCGGACCTCACCCTGATTGTTCAAAAGCACGCAGGCATTGTCATCGAAACGGATATATGAGCCGTCCGGACGACGGATCTCTTTCTTGGTGCGCACTACAACGGCCTTTGAGACCGATCCCTTCTTGGCGTCACCGCCGGGGATAGCGCTCTTGACAGCGACTACTATCTTGTCGCCGACGCTAGCGTAACGGCGGCGGGTACCTCCGAGAACACGGATACAGAGCACCTCTTTCGCACCGCTGTTGTCAGCTACCATTAAACGTGATTCCTGTTGTATCATTTTACTTCACTTTTTCTACTATTTCTACTAATCTCCAGCGTTTGGTCTTACTCAGGGGACGGGTCTCCATGATGCGGACCGTATCGCCCTCGTCGCACTGGTTCTTCTCATCGTGAGCGACGAACTTGGTGGTCTTGTTCACGAACTTGCCGTAAACAGGGTGTTTTTCCTTTACTCTTACAGCAACGACAATCGACTTGTCCATCTTGTTGCTCACCACCACACCGATTCTTTCCTTACGTAAATTTCTTTCCATACGAATTACTCTTCTGATTTAGCCTGGTTTTCCTTTTCAGTCAGGATGGTAAGCATACGTGCGATATCCTTTCCGGCCTTTCTGATCTTTGATGTATCCTCGATGGGGGAGACGGCATGGTTGATCTTCATCTGTGCGAGATTGGCCTTCTCGGCCTCGATGCGCTCGCGCAGGTCCTTGATTGACATTTCTCTGATTTCCTTGGGTTTCATATCTTCTCCTCCATTTATTACTGTTCTACATAATCTCTACGTACCACGAACTTGGTAGTAACAGGCAGCTTCTGTGCGCCGAGACGGAGAGCCTCCTTGGCGACCTCCAAAGGCACACCCTCTGCCTCTATGAGCATACGGCCCGGAGTGATGGGGGCAACGAATCCCTCGGGATTACCTTTACCTTTACCCATACGCACCTCAGCAGGTTTCTTTGTGTAAGGTTTGTCAGGGAAAACGCGAATCCAAATCTTACCTTCACGTTTCATGTAACGCACTACAGCCTGACGGGCAGCCTCTATCTGCTGACCGGTGAGCCATGCGGACTCAAGGGTCTTGATGCCGAAAGATCCGAAAGAAAGCTCTGTGCCACGGTGAGCATTACCTTTCATACGGCCCTTCTGCTGCCTTCTGAACTTGGTTTTCTTTGGTTGTAACATTGTCTATACTTTTTGTAAGTCTATTATTTTCAAACAAATAAATACAATTCTCCCATTAAACGGGGCTGCAAAGATATTACAAATTCCTGTAACACCAAACTTTTTTGGCATTTTTATTGAAAATCTTTCACACATTTTTGACCGAAGAATTTTAAGGTCAATAAACGGGACATCAGAATGTTGCGAAATTATGAACATTTTCAGAAAACATATTTTGGACACGGCCGCACCTATGGCATCCACATAAGATTTCTATTGAAAATCTCAAAACACTTTCTTAATTTTGTACCCGCATAAATAATACAGACATGTGTACCGACTTTACTAGTGTCGAAAAAGCCTATATCGGCTCAACAAGACACAGATTCCAATCAAATGTTCCCTACATCACCGTAGAGAATTTCCCCAAACTCGGCAAGCTGACCGCTTTCCGCTTCCTGGAATGGGCGGCGGAGCATCCTGACGGAGTCATCAGCCTGCCAACCGGCAAGACTCCGGAATATTTTATAGCGTGGGTCAAGAAGATACTGACCGAATGGGACACGAAGGAAGGAGCCGCATCGCGCGCCGAAAGCGGACTTACCGTAACGCGCAAACCCGACCTGCGCGGACTGCATTTCGTCCAGATTGACGAGTTCTACCCCATCGACCCGAAGCAGCACAACAGCTTCTACAACTACGTACAGAAATATTACGTCGAGGACTTCGGTCTGGACGCGACCAAAGGTCTGTTCATCAACTGCGACGAGATACCTTTGGCTGACGGCATGAACTTCCGGGACGTATTTCCGGACGGAGTCATCGACCTGAGTCTGCGCTACCGTGATGCCAAATCGGCCGCAGAGAAGCTGCGCCAGCGCTCCATCTTCATGATTGACAACTGGTGCTCGGAGTACGACCAGAAAGTCAGAGACCTGGGAGGCATCGGATTCTTCCTCGGAGGCATCGGCCCCGACGGGCACATCGCATTCAATGTCCGTGGAAGCGATCCCAACTCCACCACCCGTCTTACCCACACCAACTACGAGACCCAGGCAGCGG
>ULUG01082974.1_pt1 | contig 17660 bp, 14 predicted proteins | sample 1958331 | NCBI WGS metagenome assembly ULUG01 (sample SAMEA4835755, study PRJEB28245) | human gut metagenome | biome: gut microbiome; material: fecal sample | place: Denmark | collected 2008
GTTTGGGGGATGTCCGAGGGTAGTTGGAGGCGTTTGCTGCAGTTAAAATACATTTATTGCTATGCTCTTTACACAAAAAACTTTGTATCTCTTTGTAGGTTAGAGAAAAAGTAGTATCTTTGCGCCGCAATTAAAAAATTTATTATTAATAATTTAATTAACGAATAGTATGAATCAATACGAAACCGTTTTCATTTTAACTCCCGTTTTGTCTGACGTACAGATGAAGGAAGCGGTAGAGAAGTTCAAAACCATCCTGACACAGGAAGGCGCTGAAATCATCAACGAAGAAAACTGGGGATTAAAGAAATTGGCTTATCCAATCCAAAAGAAATCTACGGGTTTCTATCAGCTGCTTGAGTTTAAGGCAGATCCGTCTGTTATCTCAAAGTTGGAAATCAATTATCGCCGGGATGAACGTGTCATCCGTTTCTTGACTTTCAGAATGGATAAGTATGCTGCAGAATACGCTGCAAAGAGAAGAAGTTTAAAATCAACTAAAAAGGAGGAAAATTAATTATGGCACAACAACAATCAGAAATCAGATATTTAACTCCGCCCTCAGTCGATGTTAAAAAGAAGAAATACTGCCGTTTCAAGAAAAGCGGTATTAAGTATATCGATTACAAAGATCCTGAATTCTTGAAAAAATTCTTGAATGAACAAGGTAAAATTCTTCCGCGCCGTATTACCGGTACTTCTCTGAAGTTTCAGCGTCGTATTGCGCAGGCTGTGAAGAGAGCTCGTCATTTGGCTTTGTTGCCTTATGTAACTGATATGATGAAATAAATAAAGGAGGAATAAGTATGGAAATTATTTTGAAAGAAGACGTAGCGAACTTGGGCTACAAGAATGATATTGTAACCGTTAAGTCTGGTTATGGTCGTAACTATCTTATTCCGACTGGTAAGGCTGTCATTGCTTCACCGGCTGCCAAAAAAATGTTGGCTGAAGAACTGAAGCAACGCGCTCATAAATTGGAAAAGATTAAGAAAGACGCTGAAGCTGTTGCAGAGTCGTTGAAAGGCATTTCGTTGACTATCCCGACTAAGGTAAGTGCTACGGGTGTTGTTTACGGTTCTGTAAGCAATATTCAGATTGCAGATGAATTGGCTAAATTGGGTCATAACATCGATCGTAAGATTATCCTTGTTAAGGGTCAAGTTAAAGAAGTTGGTCACTACACTGCACTTGTAAAACTTCATAAGGAAGTAGCTGTTGAAATTCCTTTCGAAGTAGTAGCCGAAGAAGCTTAATTTGTTATCTGTAAATACTTGATAAAAGCCCCGGTTAGGAAGATGCCTGACCGGGGCTATTTTTTTGATACGCTTTTATACTTTGTGCGGTATGCGATTGTGTATTTATCACCACGAAGTACACAGAGGCACACAGAGTCTTTTAAATTTTTCCTCTGTGTACTCCGTGCTGAAATCATGTTCCATTAAAATGTACAAAATCTGTACCGCGTATGGTATATATGATTAACCTATTTTGCCTTGTCTTATACTGACAGATAAGTGCGTTGCGTGTAAGATTAATAATCTTCCGCTTGTAAGATTAATAATCTTGCAGCCTGAAGATTAATAATCTTACAGCGGATGCACCTATATGCGTTGCGCGTAGCAACATAACTGCTTCTTCAGATTACCCTATGTCTCCCGTCTATATAAGAAGCTGTTTTGAATTTCTCCAAAAAGTTTTTCTTGGCTTGATGTATCCGTTTTCGTGTGTGCTTTGGGCGATTTTTTGGTCTTTTTCGCTCCTGTTCTTCGTCAGATAGCCCGCTATCTTCCTCATCACAGAAGCGAAAATGCCTCAAAAACTCATCCCAAATCATCGCATGATAAATTCAAAACAGCTTCTAAATTGAATATCCGCATTCCATTCAATGAATTGTAGGGGCGTATCGCATACGCCCTGGAAACATCTGCATGGATAAGTTGGGCGCATTCGGGCGTATGCGATACGCCCCTACATAGGCTGTTTGCGGATAGCATAATATAATAAGGTGTGACTGGAACGGGTTGCGGTTGGAAGGATAGCCTTCTAAAGGTATTATTTCAATTTTTTGAAAAAAACAACTAAGTTATTTGCTTATGTAAAATTTATTATATATGTTTGCAGCAGATTACAGTTAAGTAGAGAATAGAGACTTGTTGCAAACACTCCTTATTATATATCTATGTTTGCGGCAAAGATACTAAATTAAGTGAAATGTGAGGCTGCTCAGGCAGCAAAAAACAATCAATATGCTATGAAACGTTTGTTATTTATCCTCTTATGCTGCATAGGGGTATCGGTTTCGGCACAGGATTGGGCGGTGAAGACCAATTTGTTTTATGACGCTACAACGACGATGAACCTTGGTTTTGAGACAAGGCTCGCGCCGAAGTGGACGCTTGACGTGTCTGCAAACTGGAATCCTTGGAATTTCTCTGATAACAAGAAATGGAGGCAGCTTTCCTTTCAGCCCGAAGCCCGCTACTGGTTCTGCGAGGCGTTCAACGGACATTTCGTCGGTGCACACCTCTTGGGAGGCATCTACAACATGGGCAACTGGGATACGGACTTTAAGTTCTTGGGCACCGACTTCGGAGAACTGCAGGAACACCGGTTCGAAGGCTGGATGTTGGGAGTGGGCGTTGCCTACGGATACCAATGGCTGCTTTCGAAGCACTGGAGCATTGAAGCGGAAATCGGAATCGGTTACGTCTATTCGCAAGCCGACAAGTACGAGTGCGCTACGTGCGGCGACAAGCTGGAAGATAACGAGCCGCACCACTATTTCGGACCTACCAAAGCGGCAATCAACCTGATTTATGTATTCTAATAAGGGAGGAGGAGAACGATGAAAACAATCTGTTTATATAGCCTAATGTCTTTGCTGGCAGCTTCTTCGGTGTTTGCCGATGCGGGCGTACAACGCCTGGCGTGCGGTGCCACGGTGCGCGATGTGGAAATCAGCAAGGAACGTGACAGCGTGGTGATTGCCATGGATATCGACCTTTCGGGCATGGAGGTCGGGCGGAACCGTTCGGTCGTGGTGGCTCCCCTGTTCTATGCAGGCGAAGAGTGGAAATGGCTTCCTGCCATAGAAGTCATGGGACGCACCCGCTACCTGTATTACCAACGGAACGAAGAATCGCTCTATACGGAACAACCTTACAGCATCGTCCGTCATAAGAAGGAAGAAGCCCAGACGGTAAACTACCGCATAGCCTTGCCATACGCCTCGTGGATGGACCGTGCCGAACTGGCTATCACGGAAGATGCATGTGGATGCGGCGAAGTAGAAAAAGGCAGCCGTACTGCATTGGCACAAGCCGACCTGGTGTTTACCCCCCGCCTGGCATACATCACACCCCAAGCCGAAACGCGCAAGGCACGCTCGTTGAGCGGGGAAGCCTTCCTCGATTTCCCGGTCAACCGTACGGAAATCCATCCCGACTACCGGCGCAACGCTACGGAACTTCGCAAAATCCGTTCCACCATCGATACCATCCGTGCCGACAAGGATTTCAGCGTCACACAAATTATGCTGAAGGGCTATGCATCGCCCGAAGGAAGCCAGGCTTCCAACCAACGTCTGGCGGAAGGGCGTACCAATGCCTTAAAGGAATACCTGGTAAACGAATACGGCATTGATGCGAAGTTGTTCCGTGCGGAACCGGGCGGCGAGAACTGGGAAGGCTTGCGCAAGTACGTTGAGGAAAGCGACCTGGCGGACAAAGATGCCATCCTTACCCTGATGGACGGCGAAGGCGATATCGACCAAAAGGAGCGGAACATCCGTTCCCGTTATCCCGAAGCCTACCGCACGCTGCTTGCGGACTGCTATCCGGCGTTGCGCCGCACCGATTATACGGTGAGCTACACCATCCGGGGCTTTAATGTAAACGAAGCGAAAGAAATCATCAAGACCCGTCCGCAGAACCTGAGCCTGCAGGAGATGTTTGCCGTGGCACAGACCTACGAACCGGGGAGCGAGGACTTCAACCGTGTCTTCGACGTGGCGGTACGCATGTACCCCGATGATGAAACGGCAAACCTGAACGCCGCCAATGCGCTTCTGGAGCGGAGAGAGGCGGAACAGGCATTAAAATATTTGGAAAAAGCGGGCGACAGCCCGCAAGCCGATAACGCCCGGGGCGTAGCCCTGATTCTCTTGGAACGCTATGACGAAGCGCTTCCCTGCCTGCAACGTGCCGCACAAGCCGGCATCCGTGAAGCGGAAGAGAATCTGGAAGCCTCCCCCATGAGGGTGTATCAAAATAAAAAAACGACAATCAAAAAGTAATGTCATGCTGAGTGCCCATTTCCTACGGAAAATCCATTCGATTATGACAGGTATTGTCATCCTGAGTGCCTATTTCCTGCGGAAACCCCATTCGATTATGACGGGTATTGTCATCCTGAGCGCCAGCGAAGGATCTCGTAGACATCCACGTGGATGTGAGATTCTTCCTCCCTACGGTCGTCAGAATGACAAGAGGGGAAAGTAAAGCCTCCCCTTCGGGAGAAGTTTGAAGGGGCTTTAGCTGGAAAAAGGAGATAACAAACATAAAATATTAACTTAAGTAAAATGCGATTATGAGAAAATTTAAGTTTTTTGCTTTGGCATTCGCGGCATTCTGTTTCGCCGCATGCTCTGACGATGCAATCGACGGGCAAGGAGGGAACACCGGCACTGTAGGCGACGGTACTCCGGCTTATCTGACTATTTCGTTCGATACGAATACATCCAGTACACGTGCTACAGATGATGATAATACGGGTGACTCGGATGGTGATGCGGAAGACAGCGGACATGAGAATACAGGCACTGATGCTGAAAACAAGGTTAATACAGCATTAGTTGTCGTTTCTCCAGCAGGTAGTGAAACTATAGGTTTTGCAAAATATTACACAAATTCGGCAACGGCTGGAGAAGGTATTGAAGACGAAGGTATCAAGAGTATTCAAGTAGAAGTAGGAAAGTATAATGTGTTAGTTGTTATCAATCCGGTTAGTACTATTTTTAGTTTACAAAGTGGTGCTGATGAAACAGAGCTTGCTAAAGCAGATGGTGTAACTGCAGCTGCTACTGTGAAAGATTTGTATGAGGCTATTATCAGTAAAGACTATTCTTATACAGCGGGAGAAGGTGGAACTGATAATTATGAAAATGCTGCTAATAGTATAGGTTTGGGTGAAAGTACTGGTAATTTTATGATGGCGAATAAAGCAGCGGCAACAGTAGAGTTGACAGAAGCAAATGCTAGTCCTGCTGATGCTGCTCAAGTGACTGTAGAAGTAGAACGTGTATTATCGAAAATTACCTTCCGTCCTAATAGCAATTTAGATACTAAGGTAGATAATATTTATAAGGTAGAAGTACCAATTGGTACGACCTTGGAAGTGGATGTAGTTGAGGGTGTTATAAAAACAGGTGAAGCTCCTGCTATATACGCAGAGACAGATATCGTAAAAATGAATAAAGCTACAGATGCTCTAAATCCGGCTGTTGATGGTAGATATGTATATGCGTATTATACACAGCAAGATGGGAGTGATAGAGCATTTCAAGGCGTTTATGGAATTATCGATGAAGCGTCGGATAAAGCAACTATTGACGGAGAAGAATATCCAATATTTACAAAGTTAGAAGCTAAATCGCAATCGGATTACGAAGCAGCAACAGATGAAGATAAGAAGAAATATTGTGTTGTAAATGAAATAGACGGAACAGATGGTTTCTCTAATACTGATATTGAAGGTTCTCTTTCTTTTATTCCTAAAGAAGGAACTGGAGGAACAACTAATGCTACATGGTACGTAAAGTTGGAAGGGTATGCTTTGGTTAATCTTTCAAAGAAAGTTAACTATGTGCGTCATATTGGAACAGAAAGTACTGCAACTATAGCTACGACAAATGCTTTTGGTACATTGAACGGAAGTAACTATTTGCTGACACCCTATTGGTCTGCCAAGAATGCTGTAACTTTTAATGAAGATGGAAGTTTTGCAGGCACTCCTGCTACTACAACTTGGTTCTATAACGATTTAGCAGCTGTATCTAATGAAAGTAAAAGTATTGTACCTACTGGAGGTAATGCAACTACTGCTGGAACTATTAATTGGTCTAACTTAACTTATTTCAAACAATTACCTACAACAGCCGACGGCAATCAGACAGTTACAGGTCCAGGTTCTCAACATGGAAGTCCTTTGGCAGGCATCGGAAATCTGATGAGTTATTGTTTTGAAAATTCTACAGAAGTGAATCATCAAGTCCATGGCTTAAGCACGGGCATATCGTTCTTGGCAAGAATATATTCTAATCAAGAGTGTACTACCCCTATATCTGCATTATATCTGTATGCTAAACATAACTTTACTTCCATTAATGATATCGTAGAAGCTTATAGCGGCAATGTTAGTCAGGCTATTAAAGATTTGGCAGCAAAAGAAACTGGCAATCAAGCTATTTCTGATGCAGAATTAGAAGCCGCTAAAATTACACGTTATCAAGGCAATGTTTGCTATTACTATACAACGGAAATTAAACATTTCGATAATCGGATTCCTGATGAAAGTGGAAATATGGAGTTTGCTATTATGCGTAATAACATTTATTCGTTATCAGTTAGTGATATTACACAAATTGGTGAGCCGTTTGTAGATCCGACACCGAATGTGGAGAATGAAACGAAGAAAACATATTTGGATATTCAAGTGCAGATTATGCCTTGGATCGTCCGCTACAACGACATAGAGTTCTAATATCATAAGTAATAACCTTGTAGGGGCGAGGTTCGCTCGCCCGAATACATCCATGTGATGCAATCAGGACAGGCAAACCCTGCCCCTACAAAATAAAACCCAACGCACGCATCCCCACCATTATTAATTATTAACTATTAATTATTAATTAAAGAAAAGATGAAAACCTTGCTTTACTCCATACATCATCAGGTACGAAAAGCTTTGCTGGCTATGGCAATCGCCCTGCCTATGGTTTCATGCCATACCGTTTGGGACGATGACGACGATTGCCCCGTAGAAACCGAGTATCGGGTAAAGTTTGTGCACGACTATAACATGCTCTTTACCGATGCATTTGCCACGCAAGTACGTTCCATTACCCTTTATGCGTTTGACGAAGACGGCAAGCTGGTGCTCCAGCAATCCGAACAAGGCGAAGCCCTGAGCCGTGACGATTACACCATGAAGCTTGACCTTGCTCCCGGGAATTACCGGCTGGTAGCATGGGCAGGCTTGGCAGAAGGCAATGCCTATACCGTTCCCGTCCTTACCGAAAACATATCCGACAAGGAAGACCTGACGTGCCGCATCAACCGTTACCCCGCTACGCTCCACGATGAGCCGATAGACTCCGTAGGCTATCTGCATCCGTTATGGCATGGCATCGTAGAAACGCAGACCCTGACACGTGCCGCAACGGAAACACAAGTCATTACCCTGCCGCTGATGAAGAACACCAGCACCATCCGTGTCATCCTGCAACAACTGGCGCAAGGGCAGCTGGATGCTTCGCAGTTTGACTTCACCATCACCGACGAGAACGGCATGATGACCCACGAAAACCGTTTGGTGGAAGGCGATGGCGTACTGACCTACATGCCCTATCATCAGGCGCAAGGCTCAACGGTAGTAGAAGGCGAAGCCTCCGAAGAGCAACTCAACGTGGTAGTGGCAGAACTGAGTGTAGGCAGGTTGATGGCAGATGCAGACACCCGTCTTACTATCTCCAACCGCCAGACAGGAGAAACCATATTGTCTATCCCCTTGATAGACTATCTGGAGCTTTGCCGCACGGTGGCAAACTACGACATGCCCCTGCAGGAATACCTCGACCGTGAAGACACCTACACCATGACGTTCTTCCTCGACAGCAACCAGTCCTGGCTCAACACCCAAGTAATCATCAACGACTGGATAGTCCGTTTTAACGATATAACTCCCGAACTCTAATGAAACCGCATCGCCTATATATAATAATGTGTATCCTCTCCCTGCTCTCCTTTGCCGGTTGCAGGGACGAAGAGCCCGTGCAGTCTGCCGAAGGTAAGCGGACTATCACGGTCAATTTGGGCATTGCGATGAGCAGGGTGGCATTGGATGATACAGATTTGGGTGATGATAGCCAACCAACTGATATGAAGGTTTGGATATTCGAGCATGGTACTGGAAACCGTTTGGCTTACATAACGGAGACCCAGCCGGTTTTTTCAGGTTCGGATGCGTTGGGAGAATTGGTAAATACAAAAGAATACGTTGTAGAAGTAGAAAACGAAATACAAGCGTTAGATTTCTACGTCGTGTTGAACAGCGAGAACGGCACGGGGCTTAATTTAGAAGAAGCTGCTACTCCGTCTCAGATAAAAGAAGCAACCTTTACAGGTGTAAAGGCTAATTTGAAAGACAATCAAGTTCCCGCATACGGCTGTTTGGAGAATTTCGATGTTTCAAAGCATCGGAATAGTTATGACGTACCAGCTATCAAGCTGACCCGTGCCGTAGGCAAGCTGGAGCTGTTCTTCACGAAGGAGAACGAAAACTCGGAGTTGATGATAAAAAAAGTGACGTTAACCAAACTTCCGGATAAAGGGTATTTGGTAAAGCCTGAAACTTATAGTTTGAACTATTCAGACGACCCCCGGACTCTTTTTGAATCGGAAGAAGAAAAAGGAACAGAAATTACAGCTGTACTGACAGAAACAGACGCATCATTAGGCGATTTCAGCCAATACCAAGATGATGCATCCAAACTGCAAAGCTTAATGTCTGCTTATCTGCTCGAAAATCCAGATGGAGGCAAATGGGCAGGAACCGAAGACGACGGAAACTTGGATTACACCTATCCGGAAAATTTAACTAATGTAACAGATAATCGTTACGTCATGACTGTAAACTATTCCATTGGCGGAACTGACAAAATGCAAGTAGTGTATCTGCCAGCCATCGAGCGCAATGTTTGGAACAAGATATTTGCGAGGGTGAAGGACGACGGAAAGTTGGCTATCCAATATAAGGTGCTGAAATGGGAGGAGGTGGAAACTTCCAAAGTAGGGTATGCTCCGCAGCCTGCTCCAACTAATGATTGTCCTTTTGATGATGCTGGATATACCGATTTTATAAATGGTAACTATTATATTCTGCTACCTTTAAAAGCTTACGCTAATAACCAGTCCACTAAAGATTTGTTTCATGACTTGTATATGAATCCGAAAGAAGGTGATAACGAGGCTCGTTTATGTATCCTGACTCGTCCGACATATGATGATGAAATTGATAATAATCAACATTGGGCATTAAAGACAGGGTCGGCAGGTGCTCGTTACTATTTTATGCTGACGGGACCAGAGGGTGCTACATGGGAGGCTCGGTTGAGCAATAAGAAAGATTTCGCTTTTTCTATTAGTAATACAAGTGATTTCAGTGGCAATTCAGATGGGTATGCAAGCAGCGTACGGAAAGTTACTCATGGTATTGCCCGTTCTAAACCGTATATCATAGAAGTTATCGCGACCCATCTTTATACAGGGTATAAGACAGGTATGACAGGACAGCCTGAACAGGATGTGGAACCCCGATTTGACGATGGCTTTGAGGACTTCGAACTCAATGACCCGGATGATTGGAAAGAATATTTTGACGATACCTATCTTACTGCATGGGGAAAGGCACAAGAAGCTGCTCATCAGGTGGCAGAAACTGACTTTTATATCGTGGTCAAATTGCAAGATGGTTCTGAATATGAACTGACCATAAATCCCAGTTACTTGGATTACGATAAAATTTCAGCAAATAATTTTGCTTTTCAAAACAAGCGCCGTTATGCCGGTACAGGCACTCGTATCAAGATAAGGCATGTTCGGGCGGAACATAACATAGCAAATCTGGAAGAGTTGGCCAAGCATGAAGAGGGCAATTGGAGAAAGGATAACCCTGATTGGAATTCAGATTATACGTGGAATTAGAAAACAAGTTTTATGACTACACATATTTCAAATATTATTCTGTTTCTTTGTACATGGTGCTTTATGTGTACAGCCTGCACGGAGGACATTTCTTCTTCTACTGAGGAAGAGCAGGGGAGTCTTGTTCTGTCTTATTCCGTAGGGGAAAGTGAGGTTTCTACTCGTGCGGAAGGTGGTTGGAAAGACTGGAACGAAAACAAGATTGTTCGGTTAGACTTGTTTGTGTTCCGTGATGATACTCGCATAGCTTATTATGGCGGAGATATGGATACGGATGCTGGAGACAATGAGGCTACACAAACGTGGAACATCCCTTTAGCTGCTTGGAATGCTGCTGGAAACACGATTGCGATACAGGAGAATGATGTGGTCTATTTGATAGCCAATCATACAGGTACTACAAATTTGTCCAGTATATCAACCTTGTCAGGTTTGCAAGCCGTTACCGTTACAGACTTGGTATGCAACAAAAAACAGGAAACTTTTGTCATGGATGGCAAGATACCCGTCACATCTGAAATGATTTCGGATGCAAGTAATATCACTCTCGGTGTTATTCCCTTGAAACGTGCCGCAGCCAAGATACGTGTCAAGTTCGACAGTCAGACAGAGTGGAGCGATGTATCTTACCGTTTCTACCACTATGTAACAAGCGCACAATTGTTGGAGCCAGAAAGGGAAACAGAGGATGCTTATTTGGCGGCAATGCAAACTTTGCCTATTTTCCCTGAAGAAAATGAAGTTATGGCTACAGTCAACGTAACTTCCACTGATGCTGATAACAATTACTATGAAGATGAGAAACAGTTAGTGCTCTATTCCTATGCCAACAATTGGTTTGATGAGAACAAATGGGAAGATGTCAATCAAGTAGATCCGATAGTAAGTCAAAAGCAAACCTACTTGCTTCTTTACGCTCCTTATGATGGAGAACGGTATTATTATAAAGTGCCCGTAAACAAAACTTTGCCGGATAACTTTGATGATGTAAACCTTGCCCCCGATGATTATAAACATCTTTACCGCTTACAGCGCAATTACATTTACGACATCACGGTGAACATAGACCGTCCGGGTGGCACGGAACTTGACCCTGGCAAACTGGTGAACCTGACGTATGAGGTCGAACCGTGGGACAGGGAAGATGTGACGGTGAATTATGAGGATAACCTGAGCTATACCAGTGGCGGATGGAAAGAGGATGACGAAGAAGGAAACGCTATTCTGGAGTTGCTGGATAACGATTTGACAGTACATTTCCTGAACACGGAAGGCGTGGCTGAATTGACTTTCACCATCAATACGCCTGTTGTGGCTACTTGGCGTGCCCAGCTGACAGGTGCGGACATCAATTATTTTGAGTTTGTAGATGCGGACGGGACTCCGATAGGAACAACCGCTTCCGGGGTAGCATCGGAAGATGGGGAAAATCCTACGATGCAATACCTTCGTATAAGATGTGTTGAACCGGATTCTCCGGACAGTCACAGCGTAACACTGCAAGTCTATGCCGACATAGCCGGACAGACTTATGAAATGGACTTGACCAATCCGGGTAATGCACAGCAACCGGATGATAGCAATGATCCTATTAACCGTTTTACCATACTTCAAAGTTATTAATCGAAATGAAACGAAACAATATATATAATATGGTGTATCTGTTGGCAATGCTTCTTTTCTTCGGAGCTTGTCAGGAAGAGGACTGGGGTGGACAGTCCATGGGTGGTAACTGGCTGACTTTGGACTTGCAGACATCGGCTGTGTCTACCCGTGCTCCTATAGTGGGTGAAGACCGTTTCAACGAGAACGTGGTGACAAGCGTGGATGTGTATTTCTTTGCGGACGGACAGGAAACTACAGCGGGTTATCTGTATGCCCAAACGGGACTGGTTCCGGAAGGCAGCACCCTGCAAGTGGAGCTTGACAAGAGTGTTATTCTTGATAACAGTACCTATTATATCTATGTAGTGGCAAACCGCACCGATAATAATTTTACCGATGCTTCAGGCAATACGCTTGCCGCCTTGAAGCAACGTACCATTACCACTAATTGGAAAGAAGGCTACACGGAAAATGAGAGCGTGACAGAAGAATCGCTCGTGATGGACGGGAGCACTACGGTCACGGTAAAAGCAGAAGGTACAGAAGGACATGTCGTACTGACGAGGGCAATGGCGAAGGTAATGTTGTATGCGGCTGCGGAGAAGTCAATTGAAATGGATAATGTGACATACATTCCTACGCTTGATCGAATGAATGTGACTATGGTCTATGGAGTGAAGCGCACCAATTTGGAAGGGACGTATGCAGTGACATCTTCGGATAATGTGGAGAGCAGTGACTACATCACCCGCATGAGGCGCGACTATACTAGTAATACTATCACCGAAACGATAACGGACGGTGAAGACGCAGAAGAAATCCAATACTACGAACAGGAAGCTCCGTTCTATTCCTACCCTAATCCGGAAAGTACAGCCGAAAGACAGGATGCTTACCTGATACTTTGTGTGCCTTGGGAAGAACGTTACGAGGGCGGTTCATATCGTTCGCACAACTATTATTACCGTATACCCATTACCGGCAGTACAGCTCCCGCAACGTTGGAACGCAACCACTATTACCGTATCAAGGTGAACATCGGTGTATTGGGCAGCCTGAATCCGAACGAAGCGGTAGAGATAACAGATGCAGATTTCGAAATCTTGGACTGGTTTGATATGGAGGTGGATGCAGATATGCAAAAGTATGAGTATCTGGTGCTGGACGAATATAACTCGGTAATGAATAATGTGAATAGTATTGAAAATGCGTATATCAGTAGCAGTGCATTGAAAATGAGTCCAGACAATCAATGGGATACTGAGTATACAAGGGTCGTAAGTGTTAGCTATACCGATTATCAAAAGATAGATATTCCGAACGCAACAACATCTGTGCGGGATCTAAATGACTATTTTGTTGAATTGGGAAACGATAATACATTAATCTTTCGCCATACACTTCCTGATGATGCTTATGTTTGCTATACCATAACCATTGAAGTATGGAATATGGATGACATAAAGCAAACATGGGTGATTGAGCAATATCCGCCGATTTATATTGAAGGGGAAAGAGCAGAAGGACGATTATTTGTTGCTGGTAACTATACAACTACTTATGATATGAGGGATCAAGATCAATCTTACGATAATGTCTATTATAATAATTATTATTTGGGATCCGTTCAAAATCCTGAATCCGTAGATGGATCAGCCGGTAATAGAAATTATAATAACTATACAATCTATATTTCGTCCTTTAAAGAAGGAGATGGAGATTATGTCATTGGAGATCCACGAAAGGAAAAAGATGAAGACACACAACAAGATCCTAACAATTTGAATATGACTGATATACAAGAATATCGCCCGACGCGTACCGGCACGAAAGCTATGCGCATTATAGCTCCCGCATTTAAAATCGCTTCTTCAAGGGGTAAGACTCTGCCTGTAACATTCCAGAATGCTCAAAGACGTTGTGCAGCCTATCAGGAAGATGGTTATCCTGCCGGTCGCTGGCGTATTCCTACAGAAGCTGAGATAGAATTTATTGTTGGCTTGTCTGGGAGAGGGAAGATTCCATCTTTGTTCGATGGTACATATTGGAGTGCTTCGGGACGTACCTATACTTCTAATACCTCGGGAGGATATTTTTCACCTAACAATATAGATGAAGATTATATACCCGACAACAGTTCAACGAATGCTGTCCGTTGCGTATATGATGTATGGTATTGGGGAGAAGAGGATATTACGAACACAGGGGACTGGACTAAAGATAATTTTGTCTGGGGAGATGCAACTGATGGGACATTAACTCATCAACAAGAAACAAATTTGAATTAGTAGGATAAACATTTATGAGAAATATATTCAAAAATATAATATTTTTATTCCTCTTGCTCCTTGCTTCCTGCACCGACCAAGAGATAGCAAGCAATCGTTCGGACTTGCCCAAAGGCACGTACCGCTTTACCGTAACCATACCCGAAGCCATAGAAGCGACTACACGGACTTTGGGCGAAACGCCACAAGATGTTATGCGCATGTCCATGCGGGTATTGGTCTTTGATGAGAACGGTTTCTTTGTGGCATACGAAGTGGCAACCGTTGAATCATTTGACGATGCCAGCCAAAAAGGTACTTATACGGTCAATCTGCCGGTAAGGGATGATATCACTACACTCCACTTTGTGCTAGGGCTGGATGATGCCGATTATGGCGGCACTTTTACGCCATCGGACAGCGAAGCGAGCATCTTTAGCCAACTGGCCGTAAGTGGCGGACAGGATGCCTATTGGCAACGAATCAGTGTGCAAGAGATAAGTGAAGGCACCCAGTTGCCCACCGTGCATTTGGTGCGCAACTTTGCCAAGATATCCGTGGAAACTTCAGCAGAGACACCAGAAAGATTTGAATTGTTAGGCTATGCCGTTGTTAATGAACGTACAGCCGGTACGGTAGCTCCCTATACCGGAAATCATGACGTGGCAGGCGGTTTCGCCACTTTCGAATTGAATCAGGCTACAGGCACTAACGTTTACGAGCAGTTCACTTCGCTTAATCCCGGCTTTGGCGGAAACAATGCAGGAGAGAGAGATGACGCTTTGCCACAAAGCAATACAGACTTTACCTCTTCTGCAACCTATGTGTACGAACGCAATCAGGATGACAGTTCACGTCCTGCGTACATTCTAATCCATGCGAGATACGATGGGGCGGAATGCTATTATAAGCTGGATCTTGTGACTACCGATCGAGAGACATGGCTTACTACTTATCTGAACTTGTACCGTAACTTCCATTACAAAGTGATTATCGGCAATGTGACCAACCAAGGTTATAGCAGCATTGACGAAGCGGCTGCTGCAGTGGCTTCCAACAACATCGGTGCCTCTATCGAAGTAAGTGAGGTAAACACAATACGCGATGGTCAGGATGAGTTGTATGTCAGTACGATAGACACGTTGCTGGTTACCCTCAATCAAACTGCCAAAATTTACTACAGGTTTACGGAAGATGTAGAGAATAATCCTGATAACGTACAGAACGATCAGGTAAATGTAGTGGAGATTGATGTAGATCCTGATATTATTGATGTGGATAAAAGTGAACAGGGTGTACTGAAGATTACTCCTAAAAGTTTGCCCGAAACCATGGAAACCTACGAGTTTGCCATTACGGTAAACAATTCCGGTTTATCCCGCCGCGTAATTGTAAGGGTACGTGAACCATATCGGTTTGAAGCGGTGGATTGTGAAGACCTTGTTCCGGACAACGTGGGCGAAGCCCTCAATCTGATGGTGCGCTTGCCTGCCAATATGCCCGCTTCCGTCTTCCCGTTAACGCTGCGGATAGAACCTTACCGGAAAACCATTTATCCTGATGCGGAAGAGAATCAAATACCCGTCGCTACAGATCCTGAAGAGAAATATACGTTCTTTTATGAAGCGACAGTGACACATGGTAAATATACGCAAAACCGTATTTTTAATTATGTGTTCAAAACCAACATAGCCGATAGCAAGACTTTTATAACGGTTACCAATCCTTACTTTGTGGATGAAAGCAGAGACGAGGATGGAGACTTTCTGTACGCGGATGTTGACCCTGATGACGATGTAACCAATCTTGCATATAATGTGACGAAGTTCCGTAATGCCCCGCGTTACAATTTCTTCAATGTATCGCTTACAAGTGATGAAGGGAATTGGTCGCCACAAGACAATGCAGACAACTATACCAATAAAGGGACACTGACGTTTACGGACGGGGATTATAATCCGATAGGCAATCAGGTGACGCTTACATTTAGCATACATGATCAAGAAGACGTGGATAACGGTTTTGATCAGAACGCCACACATCCGGAAATAGAAATTTTCGCAAGGTGTCTCGACTTTACTGACGGAACCATTAAAACCACGACAGGAACTTGGACACGTAGGGATGATGGCCAAGCCATACTTTATACTCCCAATGACCCGTTAGCAGAACAATCGTTGACCTTTACCATCAATACGAACTATGCCAGCGAAACGGTACAGCTTGCCTCTTACGACCATGAGACGGCTAGGGTGAACTATAAAAATACTCCTTGTACGATTTCCGTTGAATATGGAAATCGCAGATTTGATGAATTAAGTAGCAAACCTGTGTCCGTATATGATACTGATCCCGGTAGATTTACAGAGCCAATCTTTGATTTTACAACCAACAGAAATGGAGAGTGGGATGGTTCAAATGAAGAGGAAAGTGTCAATACACTAATTATTGGACGCGATCCTGAACAGACTCTGTACTTCAGGTATACAAGTGTATTGGGAATATGGAGAAGTACTTATCAAGCTTCCATGACTATAGAAGAATTGCTAAACAGCAAATTGATTCAATTGGAAGAACAATAAGTATTGGGGTTTGAAGTTTAGATATTCTCATTAATTTCAAAAGAAAATTATCTCTATCAACAGCAGGGAAGCGTCCCTGCACATATTTTAATTAGTAATCTCAGAAGCCGGTTCGCAGGGATGCGCGTCGGCTTCGCCTTTTAGGATGGACTTTATGGCAGGGCAAAACTGTTTGCGGACAATCTTCGGGGTATTGCCCACCGTAAGCATTCGATAAACTACAGTCATTAAATATCTATATAATGATAGCGACTGTTACTATTGGATTCATAGTGACAGTCGCTATAGTTTTGTTGAACCTGTATGTTGACGTTGTGGTTAGTTAGCGATAAGCATTCTAAGAAATACACATTGCATGCCCTATACAGAAACGGTGCGGAAAGGCTAAGCAAGGTTCGTCTGGGGACATGACAGCTTATCCGGACCGATGCGTGCGGCTTTTGTCTTATTTTAGAAAAGTGGCATGAAAGCGAATGGTAATTCCTACGGAAATCATCGCTATAACTGCCGTGCTTACGCCGGATGAAGAGATTGGGGCTGTTTGTGAAGGGGGAAAAGATGGCGGCAGGGTATAAAAAAAGTCTGTAGGCTGAGCTTACAGACTTTCAATTCTCTCTAAATTGTTCGAGATAATTATTCTGCAACAGAATCAGTTGCAGCTGAATCAACTGCTACAGTATCAACTGCTGTTGAATCAACAACCGGAGTTGCTTCTTCTACAGAATCAGTTGCAACTTCAGTATTAGCTGCTTTGTTACCACAAGATGCGAAAGATACAGCAGCGAACGCTACGAACAAAAATACTAATTTTTTCATTTTCTTTGCTTTTTTAAATCTGTAATACTTATGTTGTCTTCTTAAAACGTTGCAAAGATATAGACTTTTTTGATACGTTGTTCTTGAAAACGGATTTTTTTTCAAAAAAATATGTTTTAGGAAAGATTTTCTTGCGAAATGATTTTCAATTTATTTTAAGATATGCGCTTATCTTATTGCTATTCAATGTTTTGTAAATTCTGTGCTTCCCGGTCTCCAAATAAGACTAATCGTCTATCGGAAAACGGAAGCAGAGTAAGGAGCCAGAAATCACCCAAGGCACACACGAAAACGAATACATCAAAGCGAGAAAAACTTTTTGGGGAAATTCAAAACAATTTCTAAGAGCCTGTTTAAATTTTGCTTAGGTTAATTTTTCGAATTGTTTTCGAGGATGTTTTTCTGAT
>ULUG01001609.1_pt1 | contig 17418 bp, 8 predicted proteins | sample 1958331 | NCBI WGS metagenome assembly ULUG01 (sample SAMEA4835755, study PRJEB28245) | human gut metagenome | biome: gut microbiome; material: fecal sample | place: Denmark | collected 2008
GTAAGGCAGATGCTCTGAACCAGCTGAGCTAAACGCCCGATTAGGCTCATTTCTCATTTGCGCTTGCAAAGGTACAGCTTATTTTTAATTCTGCAAACTTTTGGGAAACTTTTTTTCGAAAAAGCGAAAAAACAATGGAAACAATGGATAATTGACAATTGATAATTACGATGCCGGCTTGAAATAATTATCCATTGTCAATTATCCATGGTCAATTACTTCCCGAAGCGTTCCGCCTGCTCGGCGATTAACGCCTCATCATCGAAATAATCGATTTTCATCGCACGGCGGACTTCGCTCAAAGTCTGTGCAGCCACCTCACGAGCCACTTCGCATCCTTTCTTCAGCATGTCGTAAATAGCCGGGATGTCTTTTTCGAATGCTTTGCGGCGTTCACGGATGGGTTCTAACTCCTCTTGCATGATAGCCGCCAGGAACTTCTTGACCTTTACATCGCCCAAACCGCCACGGGTGTAATGTGCCTTGAGTTCGTCTAAGTTGGGATAGTCGGGCAAATAACGTCCGAAATGTTCGGGACGGCAGAAGGCATCGAGATACGTAAATACGGTGTTCCCTTCCAGCTTGCCGGGATCGCTCACCTTGATGTGCGTGGGATCGGTGTACATGCTCCGCACTTTCTTTTCGACCTCATCTGCCGGATCAGATAAATAGATGCAATTGCCCAGCGACTTGCTCATCTTTGCCTTGCCGTCGGTTCCGGGCAGGCGCAGGCAAGCCGCGTTATCGGGAAGCAGGATTTCCGGCTCTACCAATGTCTCTCCATAAATATAATTGAAGCGGCGCACAATCTCGCGTGCCTGTTCCAGCATCGGTTCCTGGTCCTCGCCCACAGGGACGGTAGTCGCCTTGAAAGCGGTAATGTCAGCCGCCTGGCTAATCGGATAAACGAAGAAACCTACGGGGATGCTGGTTTCGAAATTGCGCATCTGTATTTCGGTCTTCACCGTAGGGTTACGCTGAAGGCGGGACACCGTAACGAGGTCCATATAATAAAAAGTGAGTTCGCACAACTCGGGAATCTGCGACTGGATAAAAATGGTAGACTTGGCAGGGTCTAATCCTACCGACAGATAATCGAGCGCAACCTCGATTACATTTTGACGTATTTTCTCAGGATTATCGATATTATCCGTCAAAGCCTGCCCGTCGGCTTCGAACACGAATATCTTATCGTAAAGCCCCGAGTTCTGAAGCTCTACACGACGGCGCAAAGAGCCTACATAATGTCCGATATGCAGTTTTCCGGTAGGACGGTCACCGGTCAAAATAATCTTTTCTTTTCCCATATTTCAATTTCTTATTAAATTATTGGGACAAAGATAATCAAAACCTTTGTTTTCTTCAAAAATAAATCGTTCCTTTGCAAAAACAATTGATAATTAATTAAATCTATATATGCCATGAAAAAGGAATTGAAAAAAGTCCTGGTCTTGGGATCAGGCGCACTGAAAATCGGACAAGCGGGAGAATTTGACTATTCAGGTTCACAAGCCTTGAAAGCATTGCGCGAAGAAGGCATCCGCTCGGTACTGATTAACCCGAACATCGCCACGATACAAACTTCGGAAGGCATTGCCGACCAAGTATATTTCTTGCCTGTCACCCCCCATTTTGTTGCGGAAATCATCAAAAAGGAACGCCCCGACGGCATTCTGTTAGCCTTCGGAGGACAAACCGCGCTGAACTGCGGTACAGAATTGTATAAGAACGGGACGCTGAAAGAATACGGTGTAGAAGTGCTGGGCACCTCGGTAGAAGCCATTATGTACACCGAAGACCGCGACCTCTTTGTGAAGAAGCTGGACGAAATTCCTTTGAAAACACCTGTCAGCCATGCGGTAGAGAACACCAAAGACGCCATCAACGCGGCACGAAGCATCGGCTATCCGGTGATGATACGCTCGGCATACGCACTGGGCGGCTTGGGAAGCGGCATCTGTCCCACGGAAGAAGCCTTTATCGAGCTGGCTGAAAGCGCTTTCACCTTCTCGCCTCAAATTTTGGTGGAAGAGTCGCTGAAAGGATGGAAAGAAATCGAATTCGAAGTCATCCGCGATGCAAACGACCATTGCTTTACCGTAGCCAGCATGGAAAACTTCGACCCGCTGGGCATCCATACGGGCGAATCGATTGTAGTAGCCCCTACATGTTCGCTCACTCAGGCGCAAGTGACCATGCTGCAAGAATTATCGAAACAATGCGTACGCCATCTGGGCATCGTAGGCGAATGCAACATCCAGTTCGCATTCAATGCCGACACCGATGATTACCGCATCATTGAAGTGAACGCACGCCTGAGCCGCTCGTCTGCCCTCGCATCCAAAGCGACAGGCTATCCCCTCGCCTTCGTTGCGGCTAAAATCGCATTGGGATATACCTTGGACGAAATCGGCGAAATGGGTACGCCCAACTCTGCTTACGTGGCTCCCTCGCTCGATTACCTTATCTGCAAAATCCCGCGCTGGGACCTTACCAAATTCGTGGGCGTATCGCGCCGCATCGGTTCGAGCATGAAGTCGGTAGGCGAAATCATGTCTATCGGACGCTCATTTGAAGAAATCATCCAGAAAGGCTTGCGCATGGTAGGGCAAGGCATGCATGGATTTGTGGGCAATGACCATACGAAATTCGATAACCTGGACGATGAACTCGCTAACCCGACCGACCTGCGTATTTTCGCTATCGCTCAGGCACTGGAAGAAGGGTACGACATCCAGCGCATTTACGACCTGACAAAGATAGACCCATGGTTTATCGGCAAACTGAAAAACATTGTAGATTACAAGCACAAGCTGCAAAGCTATCACACCCTGGAAGAAATTACGCCCGAAGTGATGCGCGAAGCCAAACGGTTGGGGTTCTCTGACTTCCAGATAGCACGCTTCGTATTGAAGCCCCAAGGCGGCAACATGGAAAAAGAAAATCTTGCCGTACGCGAATACCGTAAGCGACTGGGCATCCTTCCTGCCGTGAAACGCATCAACACCGTGGCTTCGGAACATCCCGAACTGACGAACTACCTTTATATGACTTACGATGTGCAGGAATACGACGTCAACTATTACAAGAACGAAAAGTCGGTAGTGGTGCTCGGTTCAGGAGCCTACCGCATCGGTTCTTCCGTAGAGTTTGACTGGTGCTCGGTAAATGCCATTCAGACCGCACGCAAACTGGGATATAAGTCGATTATGATTAACTACAATCCCGAAACGGTATCGACCGATTACGACATGTGCGACCGCCTCTACTTCGACGAGCTTTCCTTCGAGCGCGTATTGGACATCATTGACCTGGAACAGCCGCGGGGCGTCATTGTATCGGTAGGCGGACAAATCCCGAACAACCTTGCCATGAAGCTCTACCGCCAGTCGGTTCCTATCTTAGGCACTTCGCCTGTATCCATCGACCGCGCCGAAAACCGCAACAAGTTCTCGGCTATGCTCGACCAGCTGGGCATCGACCAACCGGCATGGCAAGAGCTGACCAGCCTGGAAGATGTAGAGAAGTTTGTAGAAAAAGTAGGCTATCCGGTATTGGTGCGCCCGTCGTATGTATTGAGCGGCGCAGCCATGAACGTATGTTACGATGAAGAAGAGCTGAAACGCTACCTGCAAATGGCAAGCGAGGTATCGAAAGAATACCCCGTAGTCGTATCGCAGTTCATGCAGGAAACCAAGGAAATAGAATTCGATGCCGTGGCACAACACGGGGAAATCGTGGAATATGCCATTTCGGAACACATCGAATATGCCGGCGTACACTCGGGTGACGCAACCCTTGTGTTCCCCGCACAACATATTTACTTCTCTACGGCACGGCAAATCAAGAAGATGAGCCGCCGCATCGCCAAAGAGCTGAACATATCGGGTCCGTTCAACATTCAGTTCCTGGCACGCAAGAACGAGGTAAAGGTAATTGAATGTAACCTGCGTGCATCCCGTAGCTTCCCCTTCGTATCGAAAGTCTTGAAACGCAACTTCATCGAAACGGCTACCCGCATCATGCTGGACGCTCCATATACCCAGCCCGACAAATCGGCATTTGACATTGACTGGATTGGCGTGAAAGCTTCACAGTTCTCGTTCGCGCGCTTACAGAACGCCGACCCGGTATTGGGCGTAGACATGTCGTCTACAGGTGAAGTAGGATGCTTGGGAGACGATTTCAACGAAGCGCTGCTCAACGCAATGATTGCCACGGGCTATAAGATTCCGAAACAATCGGTATTGCTTTCTTCGGGAGCCACCAAATCGAAAGTCGACCTGCTGGATGCCAGCCAGGAATTAAGCAAGCACGGTTATCACATTTATGCGACTGCAGGCACGGCAACGTTCCTCAACTCGCACGGCATTCCGACGACTCCGGTATTCTGGCCCGATGAACGTCCGCATGCAGAAAACAACGTGATGAAGATGATAGCAGGACATAAGTTCGACCTGATTGTCAACATCCCGAAGAACCATACAAAACGTGAACTGACCAACGGTTACCGCATACGGCGCGGTGCCATCGACCATAATATTCCGTTGATAACCAACGCCCGCCTGGCAAAAGCCTTCATTGAAGCCTTCTGCCAAATGAAGCAAGAAGATATCAAGATAAAAAGCTGGCAAGAATACAAATAAATAAATGAAGAATGAGGAATAAAGAATGAAGAATTACTATCCGAACGGCATTCTTCATTCTTTATTCCTCATTCTTCATTCTTAATTCTTAATTGATATGGTATTATTTATTTCCTGCTCCAAAACCATGACCGAGCATAGCCGGATAAAAGTTCCTTTTTCTTCTACCCCCTTTTTCGAAAAAGAAGCACAAGAAAATGCCTTGGACATGATTCATTATAGCGCAACAGAGCTTGCCCAATTGCTTCGCACCAACACCCAACTGGCAAGCGACGCATACGTACGCTTACTGGATTTTCCTTCAGAAACCGGACATTTTCTTCCAGCCATCCTCGCTTATACAGGCATCGTGTTCAAACACATCGGACTCAAATTCTTTACTCCCGAAGACTTTGCTTATGCACAACAGCATTTGTTCATCACCTCTTTCCTATATGGTTTGTTACGCCCGTTAGACCTGATTAAGAACTATCGGCTCGAAGGACATGTACGCATGCCTCAACACGAATGCACAGTCTTCGACTATTGGAAGCCCATATTAACCGATTATTTTATCGGAGAAATCAAGAAACAAGGAGGCATTTTGTTCAACCTTGCCAGTTTGGAAATGAAAGAGCTGTTCGACTGGGAACGGATATGCAAAGAAGTGCGCGTCATCACGCCCGAATTCTATGTATATAAGGAAGGAAAGCCGAAATCGGTAATCGTCTATATCAAGATGTGCCGGGGAGAAATGACGAAATATATCCTGCAAAACCGGATAGAGGATTCTAAACTCATTAAAAAGTTCGAATGGGAAGGCTTCACCTACCAACCGAGAAAAAGCACTCCAGACCATCCGGTATTTATCGCCGGGTAAGAAACAGAAGCTTTATGCTTCAATTAAAACGCAGATTAACACAGATTTTCGCGGATTTATCTTTTAAATAATCCGCGAAAATCTGTGTTAATCTGCGCTTCTATAGAAACTTATTTACAGCCCGTGCAACGCGGCTTGATTTGCTTGAAGAAATCATTGCCTTTGTTATCTACCAAGATAAATGCCGGGAAGTCTTCCACTTCAATCTTCCAAATGGCTTCCATACCCAATTCCGGATATTCCACACACTCGATGCTCTTGATGTTATTTTGCGCCAAGATAGCGGCAGGTCCGCCTATCGAGCCCAAATAGAAGCCTCCGTATTTCTTGCAGGCATCCGTTACAGCCTGGCTACGGTTACCCTTGGCAAGCATAATCATGCTTCCGCCATGGCTTTGGAAGAGGTCTACATACGGGTCCATACGTCCTGCCGTAGTCGGTCCCATTGAACCGCAAGCCATTCCCTTTGGAGTCTTTGCCGGACCGGCATAGTAAATCGGATGATCCTTGATGTATTGCGGCAGGTCTTCACCCTTATCCAGACGTTCTTTCAGTTTGGCGTGAGCGATATCACGGCCTACAATGATTGTACCATTCAACGACAGGCGGGTAGCTACCGGATATTTGTCAAGTTCGGCAAGGATTTCATTCATCGGACGGTTCAGGTCAATCTTCACAGCATTGCCTTCGCCCGCCTGACGCAATGCTTCCGGTATCAGTTCGCCCGGATTCGAATCCAGTTTTTCAATCCAAATACCGTCTTTATTTATTTTACACTTGATGTTACGGTCTGCCGAACAAGATACACCCAGACCTACCGGACAAGACGCACCGTGGCGCGGCAAACGGATAATGCGTACATCGTGTGCATAATACTTACCGCCGAACTGTGCCCCCAAACCGATACGGTGCGCTTCTTCCAACACTTGCTTTTCGAGTTCGATATCGCGGAAAGCACGTCCGTATTCGTTACCCGTAGTAGGCAGGTTATCGTAATAATGCGTAGAAGCCAATTTTACGGTCAGCAGATTCTTTTCAGCCGAAGTACCGCCGATAACGAAAGCGATATGATAAGGAGGACAAGCCGCCGTACCCAATGTCTTCATCTTCTCTACCAGGAACGGCACCAACGTAGCCGGATTCAGAATCGCTTTAGTTTCCTGATACAGATAAGTCTTGTTAGCCGAACCGCCACCTTTCGTTACACACAAGAAGTTGTATTCCATACCTTCAGTAGCCTCCAGGTCGATTTGTGCCGGAAGATTGCAACGGGTATTCACTTCTTCGTACATACTCAACGGAGCGTTTTGCGAATAACGCAGGTTGTTTTCGGTATACGTCTTATACACGCCCAAAGACAAGGCTTCCTCGTCGCAATAGCCCGTCCATACCTGCTGGCCTTTTTCGCCATGGATAATAGCCGTTCCGGTATCTTGGCAGAAAGGCAATACGCCCTTGGCAGCTACCTCGGCATTGCGCAGGAAAGTCAACGCTACATACTTATCGTTCTCGCTCGCTTCGGGATCGTTCAGGATTTTTGCCACCTGTTCGTTGTGCGAACGGCGCAACATGAAAGATACATCGTGGAAAGCAGCATTCGCCATAGCGGTCAATCCTTCTTTTTCCACTTTCAGGATAGGTTTTCCTTCGAACTCGCTTACCGATACATAGTCTTTCGTAAGCAAATAGTATTCAGTAGTATCTTCTCCGTGCTCAAACATCGGCTGATACTTGAATTCTGGTGTTGTTGCCATAATCGATTAGAAATTAATTGTTAGTTATTACCTGAGAGCAAAGTTACAAAGTATTATTGAAATATTTCCTTAATCAGAAAGAAAAATTTCTCTCTTATAAAAACGCCGAGACGCAATCACTCTCCTGCCCGAAGCAAGTCCTTCATCAATACGTCCGTGCCGGGAAAACCTACGTACTTGTCTTGCAACTTCCCGTCGTAGCTGATAACCAGGTATCCGGGAATACCCGTAATGCCGTACGTCTTGCAAAGATATTCCCATTGCGCTTTCGTCAGGCGGTAATGCACTCCGTTTATATCCGTAATGGCTGTTTTCCAATCTGTTTCCGGTGAAGAAGGACCGGTCAGATAAATATATACCACGTCTTTCGGCTCCATCTTCTTTTTCAAGCCACGAATTGCAGACATACTCTTCCGGCACGGTCCGCACCACGTTGCCCAAAAGTCAACCAATACAGCCTGTCCCTTATAAGGAGCAATAATAGCCGGCAAAATGTCTGCCCCCGACACACTTTCATCCAACTCTGCCACGACATACGTTTCACTCGACTCTGCCAGCAATGCCTTTTCCTCCAACGTCTTCGTCTTGGTCTTAATGTATTTCAGGATTTCGGGTTGGGAAATGCTCTTCATCAGCTTCTTGTCATCGGAAGAAAACTTACGCTCTTTCACGAAATGCTCGTAAACCGTACGGGCTTTCTTCACATCGTCCCACAAATCCACCGTCTGCCCTTTGTCACGTTCCATGTATTCCAAATAGGTGGTATAATCATATCCATACCGGAAATAAGGAGATTTCACAATGCCGGGCATCTCGCCTTTCGCTCCAAGCGTGACCAATTCATTCATCTTCTGATTAAGCGAAACGTATTGGCGATATGCTTCCCCTACTTTTTCATCGTGCTGCAAAGCCTTTTCGCACTCAGCATATTGGCGTTTCACATAGTTCGCATAATCTTCTCCCGACAAGCCAGAAGTCAAATCCTTAAAACTTGGATCCCCATCCATTGCCAAAGGATGTCCCCATGTAGCCAATTCTGCGTTCAATACAGCCGCACCTCCATCGAACCATGCTTTTTGCACCCGCCCGTATTTATCCTTCAACAAGCGGGAAGCCGACATGCTTAACTTCGGAAGATGAATGTAAACCGTTGTTTCTTCACCGGGCATCAGAAACAAATCCAACTGAGCCTTATTGATTTGCAACCGGGCACCTCCCGCCAGCAGCAAATCGGTCTCGATATGGAACGAACCGTCCTGACGTACCCGTACGGTCTGCCCCCATTCATCATCAAAAAGCCAATCGGAATGGCGGAACACCACATCCAAATTCATTCCCGGATGATATCCCAAAATATAACCGTTAATGATAGACTTGCCTACCTTCAATTGAGGGGAAAGCAGCGAACGGCTTTTCTCTAAAGGACGTGTTTGCAAGAAGCTGGGCACATACACGTAAGGCTCTACCCCAGTCAATTGCACCCCATAGATAATCCAGTCTTCGTCTTTTTCCACAAAATCCACCGCATGCACGCCTTGGGGTATCGGAGCAAACGAGAGAATGATATCCATTTTCCCCGAATCCGGTATCCGTTCCGGAACCGTTTTCCCGTCTATCGACACATTTGCCTCGCGCAAGACAAACTCCTGCCCCCCGTTCCGCAAGCAAGTGTTCGAAGAAATTACGGCAAGTTCACCCGGCTTTCCGTACAAAACCGCATCGACCTGCGTCTGCTCATCGGTCAGGACAATCCTCTTTATCTCAATCTTCGATGTATTAGCCGTAACGAAACACGGATTTGTAACGTCTCTCTTCCGGTAATTCCCGGCTTGTGCCACCATGCCGATGCAGCACATCAGGCATACCAACCAAACATATTTTTTCATACCGCACCCTCCTTATTTATATCGTCAGTTCTTAATTCTTCATTCATCTTTCTTCATTTTAAAGCAGCCCGCTCAAGCGGTCCAATAATTCATTACCTAATTCCGTTTTCACTTTGATATGTTCCAATACCGCCGTAACGAACGGATTGCTTTCGAATACGCCACGCACTTGCTCGAAATCGAGTTTCTGTTCCGCCTTGCTCCCGTCGGCACCGAAGCCCGTCATGGAAGTCAACGAGAATTCCTTCTTCGCGTCCTCGTAGACCAGACGGTCCAGTCCGACCACCGCCTCCTGCCATTGACGTACAATCGTACAAATATCAGATGCCGTTATCCGTTCCGCATCCAACTGATAGAACTCCAACATCTTTTCGTATGCCCACGTCCATTCATACGTATAATAATGCGCATGCATATCGGCAAAGCGGTCGTGTATCTGGTCTACCGTAGACAAGACACCGGTCTCGATATCGTTCATCAAGCGTTCGATTTCGCTCTTCGGAGCAATCAGCCCGGAAATATCCACCCACTCCCCGCTTCCGACGGGCGTATCCGGAAGCAGACGCTTGCGGATTTCCTCGTCGCTTTGGAAACGTATTTTTTCCAGACGCTTGATAACCGAATTGCCCAAGAACTTATGGATAGCCGTTTCATAGAACCGGATGCCTTTGTTCAATGCCGAGTTCTTAATCTTCGCGCTCTGATACGAGTAGGTTTCCGAAGTCTCGCCCGATACCCGCGCCAGTTCTTTCAGGATTTCCCTTCCTTTCATCATCTTCTGGATGGTATACGGACTGAGCAGGTTATAGTTTATCTGGTCCAGGCGCAACGGATCTTTACGCAAATCGCGCTTGGGCCACTTTTGCGCATCACGTATGGTGCCCACGCTCCGCAAGTTAACTCCGGGAGCCAAGTATGTTGTATTCTTGTCCTCTATCAGATAAGAGAAAGGCAGGTCGGACGTATCCGGATGATTGACGTGCCTTCCCATCACCAGCGAGAACGCCCCGATACGTGCGGGCCAAAGGATGTACGAGTCGGATGTGGTCTTTGCCCCGCGTTCCATGGCTCCCTGATGAATCGGCCCCAGCTTATACATGTGGTTGCTCTGGTTCGAGCCGGAACCGGCGTTCATAAACGAGAACATGCCCGCAATCAGCAAGGTCGACTTATGGTGCGTCACCGTAAAAGGTCCGGCAAAAATAGCGCACGCCTCGCCGTTCTCTTCCTGGCAATTGCTGAAGAACAACGAATCGGAAGCCGAATAATTATGCCCCATGCGGCATGCCTGCCCTACGAAACAACGGGTTATCATGGTTCCGTCCTCGATATGTGCCCCGCTCGAAATGATAAAATCATCGCATACCACACCGTAGCCGATATGTACCGGGTCGGAAGCATTGCTGTTGACGGTCCCGTTCTTCAGGCGTCCGGCGCCTTCTATCTCGCAACAATCCCCGATGCGGACATTCTTGATATAGCCCGAATTGACAATGCTCACCCGATTGCCGATGCTTCCCGTTTCGGATGCATGCGCCTCGGCATACGCTTCTATCAACGCTTTCATCCGCCCGATAAGCAACGGACGGTGGCGGTAGAGCGCCATGATATATGCCTGATGCGCCGAAAGGCGGTCGTGTATCATCACTTCCCGCCCGCCGGTCTCGTTCAAGACCGAAACCTCTACGCCGTTTCCGAAACGCGATTTCTTATCCACCAGGATGATATCCACATTCTCGATGAATACCGATTCGCCTATCTCATAATTGGCTATATAATTCTTCACATTCTCGATGAAACAATTATCGCCTACCGTCACATTGTGCAATGCCGCATACGACAGTCCGGCATGTTTGCAGACACCGCCAGCCAAACGGAACTCACCTTCGAACACCCCCAAACGTATTTTCCCGGAGAAACGGGTATGATGCACGTAATCAGGCGTAAAAGCCTCTGCCACTTGCACGTCGTTCCAATCTGCGGCCGTACATGCCTGAGCCTCCAGACGCCCGATTTCTTCTTGGGTCAACGCACGATAGCTTCTCATAAACTGCCCTCCTCATCATAGGTTTGGTAAAGGAAATCATTGTACGGATACTTCTGTACGTGCAGCTCCCTTACCTTATTATATAATAGACGCCTCAACTCCTCCAAGTTCGTCTTGTTGCGTGCCGAAATAAAGATGCAGTTGTCGTTCATCTTCGCCATCCATGTATGCATCAGTTCTTCCAGCGTCACATTCTCTTTCGTCTTCGGAGTCAGGTCGTCCGCATCTTTTTCGATGTAGGTATAGGCATCAATCTTGTTGAAGACAATCATCGTAGGCTTTCCTCCGGCTCCCAGCTCAGAAACGGTTTTGTCTACCACCTGTATCTGTTCCTCGAAGTCGGGATGCGAGATATCCACCACATGCACCAGCAGGTCAGCTTCGCGCACTTCATCCAAAGTAGACTTGAACGAATCGACCAAATCGGTAGGAAGCTTGCGTATGAACCCCACCGTATCGGAAAGCAGGAAAGGCAGATTATCGATAATCACCTTGCGCACCGTGGTATCGAGGGTGGCAAAAAGCTTGTTTTCGGCAAACACGTCACTTTTGGCAAGCAGGTTCATCAACGTAGACTTGCCTACATTGGTATATCCCACCAAGGCAACCCGAATCAACCGTCCGCGGTTCTTGCGCTGGGTAGACTTCTGGGTATCAATCTCCGCCAGACGTTGCTTCAGCAAAGACATACGGTTCAGAATGATACGGCGGTCCATTTCCAACTGGGTCTCACCCGGACCACGAAGCCCTACCGAACCTTTACCGCCTCCGGCACCGGAACCGCCTCCCTGACGTTCCAAGTGAGTCCACAAGCGTTGCAGACGGGGAAGCATGTACTTGTATTGCGCCAGCTCTACCTGTGTCTTGGCATTGGCGGTCTGCGCCCGCATCGCGAAGATATCCAATATCAGTGAAGTACGGTCCAGTATCTTTACTTTCAGTTCGTTTTCGATGTTCCGGATTTGCTTTGCCGACAACTCATCATCAAAAATAACCATGCCTACTTCCGTCTCTTCGCTCTCGTTCTGCATTTCCAAATATTCCTTTATCTCTTGCAGCTTTCCCTTGCCCACATACGTCACCGAGTTGGGCGTATCCAGCTTTTGGGTAAAGCGTTTCACCACTTCCGCCCCAGCCGTTTCGGCAAGGAAAGCCAGTTCGTCCAAGTATTCGTTCGTTTTGCGTTCGTTCTGGGTCTGGGTTATCAGACCCACCAGCACAGCCTTTTCGGTCTGCGCCTCAGATAGTATAAATTCTTTCATCCAGTCTCGTTCTATTTCTACACATCGCAAATATAAAGAGATTTCCCGATAAAAACAATATGAAAGGAAAGAATACATCCACAACACGGGCTTCCGCATCGTGCGACACGACCGCCCGACTTGCCCAACACGACCGCCCGTTTCGGTCCGCATGACCGCCCGCGATACCGGCAAACCCATATCATGGGAAAAACCTATATAATCAATCTACACACGTACCTATCTTTTATTCTCTCCGACACGTCATAATAGAACAAGAAAGGGCTGCCCCATCGGAGACAGCCCTCTATTTATCGGATTTCAATAAACGCTTTACTCAGTAATGTCCTGTACAGGTTGCGGAGTCTCACCTTGTGGATTATTATCATCCTCAGTCAAGGCTTGGTTCGAGTTGATTTCGTTTTGCGGAATACGCCACAACAAAACATTCGAACCTGCAGGAATATAATATACAGAAGTCGGTTGAGGGTATCCTGCACCCCGACGGTCTATATCCTTGTTCAAACGCATGATGTCAAACCAAATCAAGCCTTCTCCCCAAAACTCAATACGGCGTTGGCGATAAATTTCATCTTGGATATCGGCCGCAGAAGCCGCCGTACAAGTATATTCCGGATCACGGTAAGACTGAATCAGGCTTTCCAATGTAGATTTTCCTGTTCCGGTATTGCCTCCCATTGCTTGAGCTTCAGCCATAATCAAGTACATTTCTTCAATACGCATCAACGGAATATCATTCGCACTTGCAGACTGACCAATGACATTGTTATACGAACCGAATTTCACCTGCGTATAAGCAGGATAAGAATAAGTATCCATCCACTCCTGTTGAGCGGCACTTAAGTTTACAGATGTACTATCTACACCTGTCCACCAACCTTTGCGGACATCGGTATCCGGAATGGTGTTATACAACGCCTTATTAATTTGCTTACCACCCGAGAAGTTGGCATAACCATAGTTCAAAGAACCCATGTGCGAGGGCCAGTTTACAATACCTGAAGACACGACATTATCTGATTCTTCCACCAATACGCCCCACATCCAGTCCGGTTCGCTCACATCCCAGAATGTCGGATAACTGACTTCTGCTATCGTTGCAGGACGAGCGTCAGACAAAGAGATTGCGGTTTGTGCCGCTTCCTCTGCTGCAGCCCATTCTTGCTTAGTCAAAGCCACACGGGCACGAATACCGTATGCCACCGCTTGATCGATGTAACGGCGGTCTGCACGGGTTGCTCCGGCATCCTCAGCAGCTTTCAAGAAATTGATGCCGGTTTCCAAGTCAGCTTCTATCTGGTCGTATATCTCCTGTACCGTAGCACGGGGAGCACCGTTAGCAGCTGCATCCGCCGAGTTCTCGTTAGTAATCAAAGGTACACAAGGCTTGTCCTGATTGCCTACATAGTTGAACTGGTACAACTGAGCCAAATTAAAGTAGCAGAACGCACGTGTGGCGTATGCACGTCCCAAATACATTTGGAACGTAGGGTCATCGGTTTCCGGGTCGAACGAAGCAATCGCATTATTAGAAGAGAAAATAATGTTATACAAATCGTTCCATACCATTTGGCATTCATACGAAGTATAATCCAAGTGGTCTGTATAAGTCAAGCTATTTCCTTGCCAGTTATAACCATTATCGTCACTCACCACGTCCATGCCGTTGGCATCCGTACACAACATAATGGTCGGATAGCCGATATCATTATGACGGCTGGCTCCCAATGCATTCTCGTTCGGCATATATTCCTTAAATTGAGAATAAATGGCGTTGATAGCCGCATCCGCACGTTCCGGATTCAATTCATATACATCCTCTTTCTGGTCGGTCGTAACGACGTCTCCTTCCGGTGCTGTATCCAAATCCTGACATCCTGCGAATGCCAAGGAGAGAAGCAGGCTCGAAGCGAAAAGATATTTTGTTTTCATGTTCTTTCTCATTAATTTTAAGTTTTATCAATTAGAATGTCAAGTTAATACCTCCCGATATGGTGCGGATCGGCGTATAAACGGCAGTAGTAGCACTGGTATAGCTTTGGCGCGGATCCAATCCCTTACGTGCCGAGATAAAGCCCAAGTTGTCTGCCGTAAAGTAGATGCGCAATTTCTCAATCTGCATCTTCTGAGTCCAGCTCTTCGGCAAGGTATAGCCTACGGTGATGTTATTGATATTCAAATAGTTCGAACTGGTCAAGAAACGGGTTGAAGAAGAGTTCACATCACGGTCTTGCGTATCCAGACGGGGAACATCGGTATGCGTATTGGTCGGAGTCCAAGCATTCAGAATGTCCTTATTCCAGCTATAACCCATATAATTATAACCGTTATGCATAGTCAATGCATATCCTGAATCGTAAATCTGTCCGCCTAATTGGTAAGAAAGCGAGATAGAAGCGTCGAATCCGTATGCCGTTACACTTGTTCCGATACCACCATACACGGTAGGCATCATATCTTCCGTTGCTACACGGTAACTCTGTGCCACATTATAATCTGTAGTAGTCTTACGACCAATAACATTTCCATCTTCGTCCACATCGTCAATCCAATAGAGCGATTGTCCGGTTGCCTCGTCTACACCCGCATAATCCACTAAGTACATGCGGTACATCGATTCGCCTTCTTCATAAATACGGTTACCATCAATCAAGCGCCCGTTCAAGTTTTCATGCAATTCATTAATCTTGTTCTTGATGAAAGTCGCATTGAAGTTCACGTCCCAAGTCACGTTCTTGTTCTGGATGATGTTGTAAGTGAAGTCCATTTCGAAGCCCGAGTTGGTCATCGAACCTACATTCATCGGCATCGAAGTATAACCCAAGCTACCTGCGGTAGGCAAGTTGTAAAGCATGTCAGAAGACTTACGTCCGAAATATTCCAATGTACCGGTCAGCTTGTTCTTAAACAACGAGAAGTCCACACCTACATTATACGAAGTAGAAGTTTCCCAAGTCAGATCCGGATTACCTTTATAATAAAGCACACCGTCCGAGAACACACCGTTCGCACCCGTAATACTGTATTGGTCGATATACGGATAATAGTTCTTTGTTGTCAGGTCACCCATCAAAATGTCATCATTACCCTGCTGTCCGAACGAAGCTTTCAGCTTCAATTGGTTCACCCATTCTACGTCTTCCATGAAAGCTTCTTCCGAGATACGCCAAGCCACACTGGCTGCCCAGAAGTCACCCCAGCGGTGATCGGGAGCAAAACGTGAAGAAGCGTCACGGCGGTAAGACACATTACCGATGTATTTGTCATTGTACGAATAGTTGACACGGGCGAAAATACCGTGAGTAGCATACTCATGTTTATTACCGCCTATCTGCCAGTTATCAATTGCATTGCTCAGATAATAACTTTCCGGATTATAGAGGTTAGTTCCATATCCGTAGAAGTCAGTCATTTCCATGCTATATCCATCGTAACCGGCGGTCAAGTCGATATGATGAACATCATCAACCGAGAACGTATAATTAGCCACATACTGCTGGTCGAAACCGAAAGTACGCATGTGTTCCTGACTTGCCGTACCGCCATAGGATGCACTCTGACCCATATAGGCATTACTCAATTCGTTGAAACGGGTATTGTCGATGTGCAGACCGTAACGTGCCGTCAAGGTCAATCCCTTAATCGGAGTGATTTGCGCATACCAATTGGCATTGATAATATCCATCAGGTATTCAGTCTTATTGTAAATCAAGTCACCGGCAGGGTTAGCGATAGACATAAACGCGCGGTCCTGATTTGTACTTACTCCATCACCATAGTCATATACCTTACGCCCGTTATTGGTCATGATATTACCATTGGCATCACGCACATACAACGGATAAATAGGTGCCGCAAAGTTAGCGATATAGAAAGCGTTACCCGTAGAATTGGTAGTAGTCTGTTCTCCCGGATAACGGCTATTGGTAAAGTTATAAGCCACGTTAGCACCGACCTTCAACCAATCGTTTACCTTGTAATCACCGTTCAAACGACCGCTGTAACGCTTGAAACCTGAACCGTCAATTACACCTTGGTCATCCAAATAGCCCAAAGAGAAGTAGAACGTAGCACGGTCATTACCGCCTGATACGCTCAGGTTGTACTCCTGACGCAATTTGTTCTTGAACATTTCCTTTTCCCAGTCATCCGGCGTATAATAATAGGTACCGTCATTGTAACCTAATTTCGCATTCGGATTAATGCGTCCATCGGTACCAATAAGTCCTTCGCCTTCCGGGAGGGTATATACCTGATAGCCTACACCGCCTGCCGATTTATTGAAGATAGAAGAATTGGCGTATGCATGAGCAGCCGCTTCATCATACCCTAAATTATACAGACCGGCATTTTTCAAAGCTTGATAAGCCAGTTCCATGTATTGATCCGGGCTATCAATTACATCGTAATTGGTTACGGCACGTGAGTTCACACCCCATTTGGCATCAAAGTTCACACGAGCTTTGCCCGAAGCACCCTTTTTCGTAGTAATCATGATGATACCGTTGGCACCACGCGCACCATACAAAGCGGTAGAAGCCGCGTCTTTCAATACGGTCATGCTCTCGATATCTTGTGTATTCAACGAAGAAAGGTCACCGTCGAACGGCATACCGTCTACAACGTACAACGGGTCTGTACCTGCATTGATAGAGCCGACACCACGGATACGCACCTTCGCATCCTCACCCGGCTGACCGTTAGAGCTTTGAATCTGTACACCGGCAACCGCACCAGCTAATGCATTTGTAATGTTAGATACCTGACGTTTTTCGATTTTATCTGCCTTCATTACTGAAGCCGATCCGGTAAAAGTACCCTTGGTTGCTGTACCGTAAGCCGTCACCACAACTTCGTCCAACACCTCTGTGTCCGCATGCAGCACAACTTTCATAACCGGCTGAATCTTAACTTCTTGCGTCTGCAATCCGATGAAAGAAATCACCAAAGTTCCGGCCGAACTT
>ULUG01044871.1_pt1 | contig 17298 bp, 16 predicted proteins | sample 1958331 | NCBI WGS metagenome assembly ULUG01 (sample SAMEA4835755, study PRJEB28245) | human gut metagenome | biome: gut microbiome; material: fecal sample | place: Denmark | collected 2008
CTCCAGTTTCTCTACCAGTGTTTTCAGCCCCTGATAGTCTATGCCTTTCTTCTGTATGCACAAGCCCTCACGGGTTCTTATCGTTACCATGATACTTCCTTTATGGGGAGTTGTACGTTTGGGCTTGTCCTCAGTAACATCCTCATGTGTATTGTCGCTTTGGAGCAACTCTTCAGGAATACCTTCCACTTCTACAGGTACAACCTTCTTCTGTGTCTTCTTGAACCAGTCATAGAATGCCGTGTATGGAATGTTGTTGCTAATGCAGAACGAGTTGATGGAAACTCCATTGGGTTCGCCCTCGGTCTTGTAGAGGAACCACAGTCTTTCAAAATCTTTTTCGCTAAACATAATCTTTCAAGTTTTAAGTTTAGCACGAAGGTATGGGAAAGAACCATGCTAGTCAATACGCCAATTTTGGAAGCTTACGTCTGTATTTGTTTGTCGTGAACGATACCCCTCTCGTTTTGTTGATCAGTGCGCTTACGGGGACAATGTTCACATAAACGGGCTCTTCCTTTTGCTTGATCGAAATGTTAAGCATGATTACGGTAAATTGATAGGTTTCCAAAATTAATAAAAAAGACGAAATCCTCTATCTTCTTCTGCCTTTTCCTTTATTTGATTAAAAAACATTAACGAAGAATGCAGCCTTTGCTTCTTCCGGATTGTCCGTGCAGTCTTGCCCTTCATTTTCTTTCGTCAGCTCTTCTTTTTCCGGCGTTTTGTATTATGTATTTGTTCACCACAGAGGCACGCTTTTAATTCCCTCTGTGCAGCTCTGTGACCTTTGTGGTAAGGCAGACTACTCAAATAAGTTGTGCCGGTGCAGTGCTTGCAGTCTGTGACCCTGTTTTGGTCACCAGGGCCTGAGCACCTCCCCTCCAGTCATAGTTCTCCGCTTTGAAGGTCTGGGCGAAGACCCGCGCCAGGCAGCGCAGCACGCAGGCGGCAGCGGCGATGAGCAGGTTGCCGTTATGCGCAATGTAGTCTAATCGGGGATATTTATTTTTTCACAGAAAGATTTTATTTGTTCTTTCAGCCTGTGTTCCTGTCCCGCTATTTCTGTCTGGCTGGCTTCAACTTCTTTTTGTGCCTTTTTATAAATGCTTAGATAACAGATATACGGCATGAAAAAAGGCAGCAGAAACCCGTTTAGTATGATGAGACTGAAAATTGATATCTTGAACAGATGTGACTGATAAGGAAGCAGTTCTAAATCCGTCAGAGATGCAAGGCCGAACAACAGGATACAAATGATGATTGATATGCCGAAAATCGAAGCGAAATCTCTCAATGCAGACATATAGCCCATATTCTGTTTTGTGTTGTTTTCCCCATCCGTACCCTCGGATTTCTTGTCTTTCTGTGTGTGAAAGTAAAAAACAACTATGAACCTTCTCCAAACCCATATCCAGTAAAAAAATGAAATGGCAATGAAAGCAACCAAGGTGGAGCATAAAAAATCATTGCATTTTATCTGAGGCATTCTTAAAAGTTCGTCAAAGATAAAGATCAGCACGCATAGCCCAAACGTATAGAGAGGTGCTATGACCTGTTCCTTAGCTTTCTCGATTCTTTCAAATTGTGTATCACCTTTTGTTTCCAAGGGCACTCCATACTTGAACTGCAGTTCTTGTTGAACCCTTGCGATTTCTGTCAGCAGTTTGGTTCCTTCCTGTTTTTTATTAAAGTCACTTCGCGGGTCGTTTACGTAGAACATCAGCAGCTTGTATTCTGCTGTTTTCATAATGTTCCCGAAACGGATATGCGTGCGCAATTTGTTGATTTCTTCCTCAAAGTCAGTTCTCACTGTTTCCAGTATCTTGTAAATGAAGTTATTGTCGTTATGGAATATACATAAGACAGCCAATGTGGCCAGTGTTCCTAAAAAAGTCTGGCTGTTTCCCAGCAGCTCAAAAATGTCTTCCCCATCCATATTTCCCCTTTAGTTGAAAGTTGTGTTTTTGGCTAGTTTAAGAAGAATCTGAAAATTCTTTTCACATGCATCTGAATAAGTGCGGTTGTGGAAGGTGCAGATGGCATTATGAAGCATTTTATCTACTTCAAAGCGCGTGATGCCGGAATCCGTATAGCAGAAATGGTTGATGTCTGCCTTAAAGGAGAAAGTTTCATCAAGCTTATAGAATGAAATGATGTTCTCCTTTAGTTTGCTGATAAACAAATCCTTGCATATCATGTCATCAAAGATTTCATCTGAATAGCTTTCAAAGACAACCGTTAGTTTAGAATCCGGTTTGTCAAAAAAGTCTTTCAGGCTCTTAATCATGGCATCCTTCACTTTTCCGGCATCTTCTTCTCCGCTGTCTTTTCCTATATGGTCGTAAAACCTTTCTCTTAAGACAGAAAGTTCACCGCAATACATATTGACCTGCTTTGCGTTGTCAAACATGAAACGCATAACAGTAGCATTGTGAGAGCGGTCGTTATTGAAATAGTAAGTTTCTTCCGTTCTTTTAAAAGCTGCTTCCAAATTGTGATAATATGCAGTTAATTCTTTAAAAGTTGCCATATTAATTGGGTGTTAACTTTATAGTTTTGCAAAAATAGAAAAAAACTTCAATAAAAGAAATGTTTAGTCGGTTTTATTGTTTATGGCTGGTTCATTTATGTCATTTATATCAGCGTTTATAAACATATCAACTGATATTATGGTCAGTAGGGCTTGAACACCTCTCTCCAGTTGTAATCCTCCGCTTTAAACGTCTGCGCAAAAATCCGTGCCATGCATCGCAGCACGTAGGCGGCTGCTGATGATAACCAGCATGATGAGCAGGTTGAGAGGGAAGAGGTGGTTCATCTTGTCAGTGAAGAACTTAATGTTTTATATATATGCCCGATTTGTTGGTTTATTGTTTCAATATTGAATGTTGTTTGAGCCAATTGGACCGACTCTTGCGCTATGCTGTTCCTCAAGGTAATATTGGTGATCAGTCTTTCCATTTGAAGGGCCAATGCTTTGGTATCCCCAGGATTAAACAAAAGCACGTTTTTACCGTCTATGGCGATGTCCGGTATGCCACCTACGGGAGTTGTGATAACAGGAAGGCCGTATGCCCATGCATCCAAAACAGCCATGGGAAATCCTTCCGCATAGCTGGGCAGACAGAAAATGGTGGCTTCTTTGAAAGCCTTATCCTTAGCGTCACCGTTTATCCAGCCTAGGAAAACGGTTTGTTTTTCTAAGCCTAGTTCTTTTGCCAGATTCTTTCCTTGTTCTATTTCTCCGTTTCCTGCAAAAACAATCTCCCAGTCTGGATATTTTTTTGCTATTGTAGCGAAAGCCTTGATCATGTCTGCATATCCTTTGCGGGCATTTACAGTACCGGCATACAGAATTTGGTTTTTTTTAGGATATTGTTTATTTGTCACTTCTGTAGTGCATGGATTATAAACCACTGTCACTTTGTTTCCTAAATGAAAGACGTCATTCACATATTGTTTCCATAAATTTGAAAGAACAATAACTACATCTGCTTTGTTGAACAGATATTTGTAGATGTTTTGATGTTTGCTTCTGATGGTTGTATCAGGAGAAAAGGCATGAAAGTGAACAATGATTCTTTTGTTCCATACTTTTGCCCACCATACGAACAGACATTTTCGTATGGCTGATGGAGGTTCGCTTGTATGAATGTGTACAATGTCGTAGAAAGGAAGGAGTGCAAGATAGACAATAAAGCCTTTTATCAGATACCATAATTTAGGAACGGCACCTTTGTCTATATGGGTTTCAATCCATTTGCAGTGGAATTCTTTCCATTGTTTGCCTTTCTGGTGGGCTTTTACGACAGAGGTAATGCCTCCGCGGGTTTTATGGGATGTGGCGATTACTAAGACTTTGGTCATAATTGTTTGGTTTTAATGACTTTTGCAGGAATTCATCCTACTATTGCTTTGTCAGATATTTGTTTTATAATTTTCTTTTATATTATATATTAGTTTTATAATGTGATAACAATTGTATTTCATGAATATTGTGATTAATAATTGAATAATAGGCATTTCCTTTATTGGGTATGAGTGCCATATTTCTTTCCAAACATCGTCTTTACAGATCTCAGAAACAATCAGTTTCTTTTCTTTTGATGGTAATGTACTATTGGAAATGTTACCTATATATGATCTACAATAGCCGATAAACATTTTATCAATTCGTAGTTTTGTTTCTTGTGGCATTTTGTAGTAATCTGATCTTTGAAAGAGGGCTTTTCTTATAGATTTAAAAAAAATGAATCTGTCTGTTCGGATTTGTTTGGACAATGAACTTGTATTATTGTAATAATAATAGAATGATTGGGGCAAGGTTACGATGCATGAGGAGTGACAAAGTACATCTAGATTCCATATCAAATCTTCGCTGATCAGAATGCGTTCGCTAGCAAAACGGAGATTATATTTGTCAATTAAATCTTTTTTGTAAAGCACTATTTTTGCAGACATGGCGATATGCCTTTCTATTGGATCAGATGGGGTAGATGCAATCATATCCATGGCGAATTGATGAATTTTATTTTTTTCTTTTATGGTTTGCAATGTTGGATAACAATTCATTGGATGAGTGTTTCCATTTTCATCTACAGTTTTAATTCCGGAAAAGACGGCATCAGCATTATTCATAACGGCAGCATTGTACATTCTTTCATACATATCTGAGTCCACATAGTCATCGCTGTCACAGAAAGCTATGTATTTGCCGATTGCATTCTCAATGCCACTATTGCAGGCCATGCCGAGACCTTCGTTCTTTTTATGAATAACTTTTATTCTATTATCTAGTTTTGAATATTCGTCACACATTTGTGGACATCGGTCAGGGGAATCATCATCCACTAGAACTATTTCTATGTCTTTAAGGGTTTGATTTTGTAAAGATTGAATGCATCGATCCAAATATTTTTCGACATTATAAACTGGAACAATAATGGATACTTTTATATTTTCCATTGTTATAGTTATTTGCTGAAAGTGAGATTATATGTGAAATTATATGGCTTTGTTTATCCAAGCAATAGAGTCTTGTCTCAAGAACTCAAGTTTTGATTGTTCTTGATTCTTGTCGTAAAAAGGGTTGGCATTGTTGATGTCTTCGTCTACTTTTAATTGGCATTGTGATAAGCCTAGCAACTTAAGCAGGCTGCTTTGTCTGTCATCTTCTGAGTTCTTGGGAACTATAGAAATAAGAGGTACACCATAATTTAACGCAAAAGCAGTCCCATGAAATGAAGACGTTATAACTAATTCAGCATTAGCAAAATACCCAAGAAAGTCAGAAACAGAAGACTCTGTGGCATCAATTATATTAGGTGAGTGCATGTAACTATCATGTCTATTATATCCTTCCAAGACAATTACCTTGCAATTTAGTTTTTCTTGATAAGACTTTAAAACGTGATAAATATATGGTCGGGGTTCAAATGCATAACACCACATGTAAAGTAAAATGTATTTATTGTGATTTATATTGCTTCTATTTCCCAAATAATCCCATTGTTTGCTATTTAGTAATAGTGTAGGATCTAATATGATATATGCTTTTGTTGTTATTTGTAAATTTTCAATGATTTTTAAACCGGCTTTTTCTCTTACGGATATAGCCTTGAAAAGCTTTAAATTCTGTTGGAATATCTCTTTGTGTTCTGGACTAAGATGTTCACAAGCAAAACTCGATGCTATTGATATGCGATCTTTTGATTTATCTGCAAACTGTAAAAGGAAATTTGGGTCGCAGTTGGTGAATCGTGTATTCCATACTTGATCGCTTCCGATTATATATACATCGTATGCTTCACCTAGCTCGTGTTTAATTTCGGTTGAAGAACTATATCTCTTTGTGAGATGGAAATTTTTGTTGATGAACTTATCTAATAATTTAGCTTTTCTGTGATTGGCTTTAATACCGAGCCATTTTAATAATTTGTTTTTGAGATATGAGCTTTTGACTCCATGTGATTTAGCCCATTCTCCGTTATTGTGGTCATAATTTAAAATTTGACACTTATGACCTAAGTTTTCAAGTATGCATTGGGTTGCAAAGGCTTGTAAAACGCTGCCAAAATTAGGAACTCTGAATATCGTAACTAAAAGAATCTTTTTATTTGCCATTGGTAGCTATATTAATTTTTCTTATAATTTTGTTTATAAAGACTAGAACATTCATGGATATCATAGTTGATTTTGCTAATGAAATGATTAACGACCATCCCAAAGGGAATTTTAGTTTTTTCTGTATTTGTCCTTCTGCTACAGTTTCAAAAGGATATTCTTTGTAATTGCATTTTGTGTCTTGTAGAATATTTATTCCTTTATCTGTGTATACAATACATGCGGTTACTCCTTTTTCTTCATTCGCAAATGTTTTACCCCACATATCGCCTATTCGTATATCTGCGGAAGATTTGTTATATTTAAATTTACAATGTTGATAACATGCTTTCCCTAAACATTGGTTACCTAAAAACATTTGATAAAATGTATCTCCTCTAGTCCAACGGGATGTTATGCATTTCCCTTTTTCTCCTTTTAGAACAAGATTCCATGAATCATGCCAACCATGTTGCTTATTACGCCAATCTACATGATTTACATTACCTAATTTTTTTCTTATCTCATTTAAATATTTATCCCATATCCATTTACTGGGAACTCCGTGACAAAAAAAGTCTATTAAGATAAAATTATCTTCACAACGAAACTTTTGTATGTATCTTCGGAAAGAGTCTATTTGGCAAGGAGTACCTATAAGGAGATATTTTTCTTTACGATTTATTGTTTTAAATCCATTAAGTGTGTAGCTTTGGATATATTTGCTTCCTATTGATGGCATTAGTTCTTCAACCGTTTCGGCTAGATAATGTTCGGCTCGCTTTTCTGTTGCATTATAGCGGACTGCTATCACCTTATATCCTTTTTTTATTGCATTGCAACTTATCTCAAAGCCAATGCCTCCACTGGAACATTTTTCTCTTATAGACTCTTCTTTACTCCAACCTCCTAAAGAGATTTTAGGCTTTTCTTTTGATTGTATGTCTGTATGGCAAAATGAACAGACCTCCCTGCATAATCCACAATTAGTACATTTTGAGGGATCTATTATATAGGGTGTATAAAATCCGTGTTTGTCTAATTTGATATCAATTATTTTCTTCCCGCATGCAAGAGTACATACCCCACATCCAAAACACGATTTGACGTTTGAGATATTGTTCATAATATAAGTTCTTGATATGATTCTTTCAAGTCATTTTAAAACTATTTTTCTGTATATTTTCAATAATAAGAATTTTATTCTTATTTTTATGGGAAGTTTTGTGATAAAGAAAATGAAAGAGTCACTTCTTTTTATCTTTTGCATCAATGTCTTACATCTTAAATTCGTGCTGTCTATTTTTTTTAAACGTAAATAACACATGGCCATTCTATAGGCTAATCCTATCCTGTATTTTTTTTCAGCATTATTTGTCTTATAGAAATCATAAACAGCTATAGCAGAATCTGCACTGTCTTGATAATTTTTAATATTCATATTATTCATATATGAATTGACATTCGTGGCATTGTAAAAATATAAATAGGCATTGTTTAATAAAATCGGTTTTGCCGCTTTTAGAATTAATCTGGCTGTCAACAAGTAATCTTCTGAACTATTGATGCCGATTCTTGGGTAGATATTGTTTTTTGTGTATAAATCCTTTTTTACTATGCATTTCCATATAGAAGGAGAAATCTCATTTATCAATACTCTGTTGATACTTAAAGGCTTTGAGTTGTATGTTTTTATTTCATCATTTATTTGTATGCAATAATTAAAAACGATGAAGTCATAATTGTTAAATATATATGGTAGTATTGTTTCAATAGCTTTCTCACTTACATAATCATCGCTATCCACACACCATATGTAATCACCTGTTGCATGTTGGAATGCAGTTAATCTTGCCCCTGCTAATCCCATATTAGTTTCGTGATTAATGATATGTATTTGTTGTTTGCGGGTGGGAAAGTCTTCTAATACGTTGGTGAGGATTTTTATAGAATTGTCTTTTGTGCAGTCATTGATAAAAATGTATTCAATATTTTTATAGCTTTGATTGAATAATGATCGTGCACATTTTTCTATATACTTTTCAGTTCCATAGATAGGGACTAGTATGGATATTAATGGCAATTGATTCATATTTCGTGCAAAATAACTTTAAGTTAGAGATTGATTTCTGTGTCAAGTTTTATAAGCCTATCCAATTTTGAGGGAAAATATTGGGAGCTGCAAATTTTGAGTTAAACCATTTTCTTGGATAAATGGTTATTTGACTGCTTTTACTAAGCATTGCTCCCCAATAGCTGAAGGTGCTGTTTGCAATTATGTGAGCTTTTGCATTTGTCATTAGGTACATATCATATATAGATTGATTGCCTGTATTCCAGTCAATATAACAGGCATCTTCTAAAGGAAGATTGTTTTTCACCCAATCAATGTCATCAGAAAAAATATAAAAAGTGGGGTTGCTGATTTCCCTTTTAATTATGTGAATTGCTTTCTCATAATATTCTGTAGTGCAAATATTACCATAAATCGTTTTGTATTGCGGAAGTAAATAGTCGCCTCGGCGGACATGTAATGCAACGCTATTTGTAGACAAAATTTCATTTAATATTTTTTTATTCTTATCAGAAAGAGTCAAATTCCTAAATTTAATAAAATCAGAGGTTAGGTATCGTTTGTCTTGCCAATATCCCATTATGAATGTTTTGTTTTGTATAGGATAATCTTTTTCTGTTGAAATACAATTGAATAAATTGATGTTGTGATATCTGCACCAATATAAGAATCTGAAGATTATTTGCCATAATAGTGAAGCAGGTTCAAGTTCTGCATTAAACCATTTGGTAAGTTCAAAACCATTGTGTGAATTACCTTCTAGGAAAATATATTTTAGTTTTGGATTTTTTTTCTTATTGTATTTATAAAAAGCGTATTCAAATAATTGATTACCTAGTCCACCTTGAAAGATCTGTATCTTCATGATTTAAATTATTTTAGAGGAACATAATAATAACAGTTGTTATCTGTACTGAATGTTTTGGTTTCTATGTAATTAAGAATTGACGTAACAATTTGTTTCGGGTTATGATAAGCTCTTATATTTTGCATACCGGTTTCACCCATTTTTTTTATGCATTCTGGATTGTTTGCAATATCTTCAAGTATGTGGATTATTTCTTCTGTTTTGTGGTATATGAAGCAATCCTTTTTATCTTGTACTGCTATATTTTCAAAAGCGTAGCGGCTGCCGATACATAATAATCCGTTGGATAATGCATCCAATGTTTTTCCTTTTGTTCCAGAACCGACACTTATAGGTAATAGTTGGATATCGCATTGTGCTATTGTTGAAATATAATTTTCCACCCAATCCAATTGCGTTGTCATATAGCCATGATTTTGTAATTCTTTAGAAGCTTGTTGCCATGTTTTTCCGATGAATAAAAATTCAAACTTTTCTTTTAGTATGGAAGATTTTGTAGTCTTTAATAATGATAACAGTTTTGTGAAATCACTGATTGTATATAGATCCAATTTGCCGGAAATGACAACTTTGAATCTCTTGTTGGTTTTGTCAGGACTATTTTTTTCAGTAAGATTGTAATGAGGGTGAGGGAAAAAAAGCCCTTTGTTGCTTCCTGTTATAATATTGAAATATTCTTCATCAGTTTTTCCTACTAAATGAATGAATAGATTAGGTATATTCCCTAAGGTTCTCTCCAAATTTAAAATCTTTTCGTATTGTCTTAAATTCAGTGACTGATTTTGTGAAAATGCAGAAGAGTCTCTCCAATATCTTGATTGGTGTAAGGATGCACAATCAGGTCCTGTTACTATTATATTGCGGTAGTCGTGCGATAACTGCTGAGCATATCCGATAACAGAGTGGGGGTATAACCAAATCAAGTCTGGATTAAGTTCTTTTATCTCATTAAGGATATTCTTATTCAACTTCAGATAGCTTCCTCCCGGCAAAACCGGTTTGTGGGTGAAGACTGATCTTAAGCGATATACTTTTTCTTTGTTCAGGATACAGTCTATTTTTGTATGGGAGAATTTCTTAATGCGGCAATTTAATATTTTGGTATTTTGTTCAATTACTTCGTCAGGGACTTTATTGGTGTTTAATGTATAGATGGACAGTTCTGTTTCTTCAGGTCTGTTTTTTAATAGATGGAACATTAAGGCAGATGGTCCATGGAAATTTTCTTCTGTAGGTGTTATTTTCGTGATAAAAACGATGCGTTTCATACTAGTCTTTTTGTTTTTAATGTATTGTAATCTATGCAGTAAAGAATAATTGGCCACATGATCAATCTATAAAATGTATTAACTTGCGAATTTAAAGCGTATGAAGCTAAAAAGAACATAAATATAGCAGCGTATATAGGAGGCACTTGCTTTCGTTTAATAAATGCATAATGGAGAAATATCCCAATCATGAATATGACGAAAAACAGACCATAAATATTAAAGTCTCCAAAAATTCCTATATCAACTCTATAATATCCCATATTTTCTTCAGCTTCTTTTACGAGATGTCCGTATTGGCTATTTGTATCGCTTATGCCGTTTCCCCATAAAACAGTGCCAATTCCTTCTTGAAATGTTCGTGTATAGAAATCTATAGCGAGTAGTCTGATATCATCTTCGCCGCTTTCTCTATTCACTGTTGTTTTTTCTATAAAACTTCCTTCTATTTTGTCATTAGTGAAAAAATAATAGCCTGCTGATAATATGCCTATGATACAGATCCATTGTTTGATGTTAAGACGTTTAAAAAATAATAGCATGTAAATAATTGCGCAGATAGTTCCAAACAATAAAGTTCTTTCTAGAGCAAAAAATATTCCTAAAAAGAAAAAAAAACTTAGTGCTAAGTTTTTATTGTTAGGCTGGTCAATCCATTTTTTCAGATAAAAAAACATAGGTATCAGACATAATCGGTCTCCAAATAAAAAATACCGTTTTAAGCCCATTCTGATTTCAACTTCTCCATTGCCGCCACGTGACCCAAAATAATATGTGGGGCTTATCTGTTGGAAAATATTTATAAAGATAAAAATGGTTGCGAGTACAATAAATATTTTGATTATGCGCCTTTCTGATACAGGAAATTTATGTAATGCGAAATAAAGACTTAAAATTGCAAAACTTGGAAAAAGACCTCGGATTGATTGATATAAACTTTGACCTCTAAAAAGATAGCAAGATATAGCAGATGTTATAAGAAAAAGCATTAGAATAAGAATTACATTCTTATTCTTTGTATTATAAGGGATTCTAGGCTTACCTCCTAATATTATTAGTAAAAAAATAGGAGCGAATACAAATATCTTAAAATCTGAGTTGCAGAAATTTGCTAAGGGTGCAAAGGAGAAGAAATTATTTGCAAATAAAAGCATTATTATTAAATAAATTTCCATCCAAATATATCTATGTGCTACAGTTATTTGCCTCATATTATTTTTTTTCGTAAAATAAATCCGCGAATAAACATTTTGATTATTCGTAATGGATTTGTTAATTCTTTGAATAAACGATATTTCGAATCACTCCAATAATATTTCTTTAGAACGGGTAATAATAAACTTTCAAAGTTCTTTTTATCTTGAAAATAAACACTATAGAGTTCAAAATCTAAATGTTCTTTATCGACAGTGTGCAAGAAAAGTTCTTTATACGGTGAATATTTGAATACGGTATTGGCTATTATTTGAAAGCCATTGTAGTCGACAAATATTCTTTTTACTAATTTCCCGTAATTATTGTTTGTATTTCCTGTTGTTGTAGCCAGAACGAGTGGACTATTATAATAATAAAGACTGTTGCCTGACAATAATTCATTCCACCAGTAGAATAAGAAAGCATAGTTTGATCCAATGACGGATTCGTCAAATTGATATTTTTTCAATATTTCTGTTTTATATATGACTGATGAAATAAATGTCAGTGCTCCTCCTAATGACAACATGCTATTGAAATGTGAAATTATGGAATCCTCGTTAGAGTAGTCGTAAATTTTTGTTTTATGACTACTCTTAATGAAAGGGGCTTCAGAAACAATGTTGCCTTTCGTGTCAATGCATTTCCGGTTAAAAAGGAATATACTGATATTGGGATGTTTTATTATCTCTAAAATGGTTTTGAGTGCTCCATTGATAAGGTAATCATCATCGCCAAACAAAATTGAGAATTCCCCATGTGCTAAATTCATAGCTTTGATAAAATTCCTATCTGGTCCTTCGTTTGAAGAGTTTCTCTGATATAAAAAGTTTATATCAGGATTTGTCTGTTTTATATTTTCGCATATTGTTTGAGTAAAATCTGTTGATGCATTGTCGCTTATGCAAATTTCAATTGCATTTTCCATTGACAATTCTTTTATTTGAGATACTAATATTTCTAGGTTTTTCTTTAGAAACTCGCTTCGGTTGTAGGTAGGTATACAAAATGATAATTTCATACTTTTTTTATAATTATATTTTTAACTTGATCAATGCATATAGAAATGAAAATCCCCATAGAATCTTTTAGTAGCTTAAAATAGGAAACATTCATATCTTTGCAAACTTCCCATGGCCATTTCCAATTTGGATAGCATAGGGCTATAATAAATTGTACAAGAACAACTCCTAATAATTTTAGGTCTGTATATTTTAGAATAAAATATAATCCGAAGGCATTTGCAAAACCTATGATGGAAGATGATTGCAAGTCATAAACATAATTCTTTGTTGAAAGAAACATCGAACAAATGCAATGTTGATCTTGTAGAAGTCTACATAAAAAGTATATGAAGCTAATGCTGAATACAGGTAATGTAGCATTTGATTTTATAAGATCTAAAAGTATTGGAATCACTAAAAATAAGAATAAACCTCCTATGAGATAAAAAATATAACAACTTCCTAATGAGATACATAAATATCTGTATAACTTCTCATTTTCTCCTTTAATTCTTAAACTGGAGAATAGAGGTGTATATGAGTAATTTAATATATTCGCAAGCGTGCTTATTATGCCCACCAATTGCATAAGAAGTCCATATCCAGCTACATCTTGTTTAACAAGAAATAAGCCTGTGTAGAATATGCCTAATTGTGTTGCCGCAAAAGAGCATACTCTAATAATACTTTGTTGCTTTGCATTATACCAAAGCTTCTTGCAAATATCTTTTATTTCAGAAACTTTTGCTTTAAATCCCAATAAATTTTCTTTCATTTGTTGGGTGTAGAAATAATGATGTGAAGTCACTCTAGAATAAATGACAACGATCAATGTGCTAAAGACCAAACTCCACAAACCAAAGCCAAGGTATAACAAAATCAACATTGCTATGACTTTAATAATCTGTCCGTATACGGAGATTTTACTAACTTCTGCAATACGACCTTGTCCCAAAAGAAGGGGAGTGTAGAACTTGAAATAAAAGTCAATGACTGTACTTATTGTGTAGGTAATCCATAGGCAAAGTGCGTTATTTAGTGCGGTAAATCCTTGAGTAAAGTCATAAATATACCACGTACCCCCTGTTAAAAGAAATACAGTCAGTATCAAAGAGAGTAAAAAATAAACGATTTTAGCTGATTTTATTAATAAAAACAATAATCTATAATTTATTGTTTGAGATACGTTCTTGGTAAACCCCTCAGCTAAAATATCTTGCCCTCCACTGAACACAGAAACAAAGTTTCTACTGAATTGAATAGAAAAGCCCATATCAAATAATGTAACTAATGAAGTTATAGTCATGAATACATAATTTAAGGCTATTTCTGTTTCAGATAGAGTATGAAGTATTATTGGAAGGGTTATAAGACCTGTTGACATTGGCAGGAGTTTTGCTCCATAGCTCCATATTATGTCACTTTTCTTTAGGTTGTCTTTCATGTCCTATTTGCGTGTGACTTATTATTTCTCTTAATATTTTTTTATGACTTCTGCTATTGTAATATTAGGTTCAAATCCCGTCACTTCTCTTAATTTGTTGCCATTTAAAGCGAGGTATTTCATGTTTGCGTCAGCACGTGTAGTTGATCCGAAACATTGCATTGGCAGCTCCTTTCCTAATACGTGATGTATTAGTGCTACAATTTCTTTAACTGTAAGTGTTTCTTTACCTTGAATATTATATATGCCACTTGGAATATTTTTGTTGTATGCCAAATCTATTATACGTGGGATTTCATTTACATGGATATATTGTCGCGTTTGATTGCCTGATGTAAAGTGTAGCTCTTCATTGTTTCTTATGGCATTTATGGTATAGGGTATTAGTCGTTTAGGATTCTCGCCTTCACCATAAATGGTAGGTATAATGAAATGCCAATGAGTATAATCGTGTTTGTATGAATTGACAAATCTGGTTAGCATGCGTTTGGATACCGTGTAGTCATTGGGTGCTGCTGCTAAAGACATTTCAATGTCATTTTCGGTAAAAAATCGTTCTTCTTTTGTTTCTCCCATCTCAAATACAGAACCAAAGGTTATGAATTTGCCTTTATAACCTTTAGCTTTTAGCGAATTGCATATGCGTATGGGGGCAGTAACATTTAAATTGTATATTAGATCGTTGCTTTCTTTTAGATTGGATTGAATACCTGCACCGATAGCATATATGATAATGTCTGAATTACATATATCATCAATGTTAAGCTCATCATTCATCAAATTGATCTTATGGAAGGAACTATAATCGTGTCCTTTGGGTGATTCAAGTCCATACATATTAAGCGGATATTCCTTTTGATTACAATAAAGCGCTATAGCGCGTGATAGGAATCCATTTGTACCTAAGATAGTTACGTTCATATTATTGTTTTGAATAAGATAAATATTTATTTATTTCTTCTATGCAAAGCGTGTAGACATCACTTGCCGTATTATATTTCTTATACCAATCAACCACTAGTTCTATGCATTGAGTGATATTCATTCGAGGTTTCCAACCTAGTTTGATTTGCGCTTTTGTTATGTCAAGCATTAATAGTTTTGCTTCATGTAGTGCTTGAGGATCTGATATGTCATTCAGCTCACCGTATCCATAGTTTTTTATAATCATAGATGCCACATCCCATACAGGAGTAACACTTTCCATATGTGGACCGAAATTCCATCCTTCACAGTATTTTGTGGGTTCATTCCACATTTTTTTAGCCAGCAACATATATCCGCTTAAAGGTTCGAGCACATGCTGCCATGGACGAATGGAGTGAGGACTGCGAATGTCAATAGGATGATTAGCTTCTAATGCTCTGATGCAGTCTGGGATAATTCTGTCTAAAGCCCAATCGCCTCCTCCAATGACATTACCTGCTCTTGCACTGGCAATGCTTTTACCGTGTTTTTCAAAGGCATTGGGGTTAAAGAAGCTTCTACGCCAAGAGGATATTGCAATTTCACAACATCCTTTGGATGATGAATAAGGATCGTATCCTCCCATGGGCTCGTCTTCTCGATAGCCCCAGATTTGTTCCTTGTTCTCATAGCATTTATCTGTTGTAATGAGGACGCCGACTTTTACGCTATCTGTAACTCGTATTGCTTCCATTATATTTATGGTTCCCATAAGGTTGGTTTCATAAGTTTCAACAGGTATTTCGTAGCTTAAGCGGACTAATGGTTGGGCTGCTAAATGGAATACAATGTCTGGTTGAAACGTAGAAAAGATTTCTTTGATTCTTTCCCCATCACGTATATCTGCTCGTATGTCAGCTTTGATTTTTTCCCCTATTCCAGAAAGTACGTAATTGTCTTTCTCTGTCTGAGGGGCTTTAGCTACGCCTATGACTTCTGCTCCCAATTCATGTAGCCATATGGAGAGCCAACTACCTTTAAAACCTGTGTGTCCAGTTACAAGTACTCGTTTTCCTCTGTAAAAATTATTGAATATATCTGTCATAGTCTTTGATTTTTATTACCAAACTTTCCATGGTGCTTTATTTTCACTCCACATTTTTTCCATTTCCATATTGTCTTTGAGCATATCCATCGGTTTCCAAAAGCCGGTGTGCTTGTAGGCATGCATTTCGCCAGCTGCGGCTATCTTTTGCAACGGATCGCGTTCAAACATAATCGGATCCGCGTCTTCAGGCAAAAAATCAAAAACTTTCTGTTCACAAACAAAGAAACCTGCATTGATCCAGTTTCCTTCCCCGTCTGGCTTTTCTTCAAAAGATAAAACCGTATTTGTTTTGGGGTCAATATGAACAGAACCAAATCTTCCAGCTGGTTTGTATACCGTCATTGAAAGTACCTTTCCACTTTTGTTATGAGCTTTGATTGTATCTTTAATATTGAGGTCTGTGACACCATCTCCATATGTAAGACAAAATTGCTCGTCATTTAGGTAGGGGCGGATTCGTTTTAGTCGTCCTGCTGTCATTGTGTCCAGTCCTGTGTCTATCATTGTTACTTTCCAGTTCTCAGAATGATTTTCTAGTAATTTAACAGAATTGTCTGCAAGGTTGACTGTTACGTCTGTATTGTGCAGAAAATAATTCATAAAATATTCCTTGATGACATAACCTTTATACCCACAGCAGATTATGAATTCATTTATGCCATTGGCGGCATAGATTTTCATGATATGCCAAAGTATAGGTTTTCCACCTATTTCAATCATAGGTTTAGGCACGTATTGTGTTTTTTCGCTAAAGCGTGTGCCACGACCACCTGCAAATATTACAGCTTTCATTGTGTATGTTGTTTTAGTTATTTGTTATTCAATATTGTAGGGGATAGTGTCTTGAGGGTCATATAAAAGATCTGTATATGCACATAAAATAAATTCATAGCAATTATTGTCACATTCGAGAGTGTGTGCTACATATCTTGGTATATATATGGTTTGTGGATTCATGGCGTCCATTTTAATATCAAGTCGTTCATGAGTCTTTATATCTTCGAGTTTTAGAATCGCGTTGCCGGTTATAAGAGTGAACCATTCCTGGGCTTGTGGATGGTAGTGTGACCCCTTTTTCTGACCTTTTAAACCACATGTAAAATACACTTCTCCTGTGCTATTAGGTAAATTTTCTTCTTTACCTGTTATCACTTTGAGAAACCATCCTCGTTCATCTTTTAATAGATGTCTAGGGTATATTTTTACTTTTTCTTTTAATGAAGTCATAAGTGCAGTAAATTGTTAGTAGAATTTAAGAATTATATAATTGGGCTGTTTTTAATATTGGTAAACTTCCAATTTTAGGGTATCCCCTTTTAGACGGGCG
>ULUG01040768.1_pt1 | contig 17192 bp, 18 predicted proteins | sample 1958331 | NCBI WGS metagenome assembly ULUG01 (sample SAMEA4835755, study PRJEB28245) | human gut metagenome | biome: gut microbiome; material: fecal sample | place: Denmark | collected 2008
ATCAGCCGGCGATCTGTAAACGCCTGCAATACCGCCCTGTGCGAGAGAGGAGTTGCAGAGTGTAAGCTCGCGCTTAGCGATAACGAGCACGTTCAGGTCGCGCGAAAGATTGTAAGCGCCGTAAAGACCCGCAGCGCCCGCGCCGCATATAATGACGTCAAAGTTATTCATTACTACATCATTCCTTTTTACCGCCCCGCAGCGTGTCTGTCGAGCGGGGCAAGTTTACTTCATCTTAGCATAACATTTACAAGATATACTTATTTCATGATAGCATATTCCCGCGCCTATTTCAACAGATATTTTGTTAATAATTCATTTTGCGACAAAAAAAAGAGCCGAAGCTCTCCACGTTTGACAAATATCGACAAGTATGCTATAATAGTTTCAAGGCGTACTGCAAAGACGGTAGGCGGTTCAAATCTTCCTCCAGAAATGGAGGTGAGCAAGTATGAGCGTTTCTGAGGTAATTTCACTATTGCTTTTGATAACTAACATAGTCGAACTCGTATTCGACATTTGCAACAAAAAAAGAAAGTAACCGCCCCCACTACCAATGGATCGGTTACTTAGTTTAACTATACCATGGAGGTGAACCGCTTACAGCAGTGCGCCTCTTTGTTATCTTAATTATACCACGCCGTGCGCAGTTTGTCAAGCGGTCAAACAAATATTTGACAAAACCCGACAAATATGTTACAATAGATACAAGGCGTACTGCAAAGACGGTAGGCGGTTCAAATCTTCCTCCAGAGATGGAGGTGAGCTTTATGAGCGTGACTGATATAGTATCAATACTTACTTTAGTCATTAACATAATCAGACTTGTGTTTGATATGAGCAATAATAAAAAGAAATAACCGCCCCCACTCACAATAGGACGGTTATTTCTTAATAACTCTTACTATCGGAGGTGAACCGCTTACAGCAGTGCGCCTCTTTGTTATCTTAATTATACCACGCCGCGCGCATTTTGTCAAGCAGTACGGCGATTTTCGCAAAAAAATCGGAGAGCCGCCGGCTTACGGCAGTTCCCCCGACTTTGATTACGGATTATGGATTACGGTATCCATTTCTTGGCTTTGTTGACTATACATCTGTCGTTGTCATACGCCAGCATATCTGCCGCTAAGTTTATCTCTACCCATTTCGCTTCCGCTATCTCGTTTTCCTGCGGTACCAGCGGGCCGCTCTTCGCTTTTGCTATAAAATAAACTACCACTTTCTGCGTATCCTTCTTCGGACTGTATGTCACAAGTTCCCTAAATGTGGGGTCTACCAGCACGTCGATCCCCGTTTCCTCCTTGATCTCGCGCATCGCCGTCTGCACTTCCGTTTCGCCGTTTTCTACATGGCCTTTCGGAAACGACCAGTGCCCGCTGTTTATGTGCTTTATCAGCAGGATCTCGGTATTGCCGTGATATTTTCTGTAAACTATCCCACCGCAGGATTTCTCATGCAGCATTTACAGGATCCCTTTCCTCTAAGATTTTAAACACTGCGGCTGCCCGCAGCGTTTCAGTTAATATTATTATATCACATTTTTTTATGTCTGTCTACCGCATACAGCTTTCAGATGAAATTTTGTGCAATATGACGAAAAAACGGAGCTTCGGTAAAAAGCTCCGCTATGTTTTTTAGTGTTTCATTCGCTCGCGCAGAGCCTTGTAGTCGGAGCAGCAGCTTGCTACCAGCCGCCAAAATTCCTCGCCGTGGTTCATGTGCTTTAGGTGGCAAAGCTCGTGCACTACCACATAGTCGATACACTTTTGCTCAAAGCATACCACGTCTACGTTTATCGAGATGCTGCCGTTTGACGAGCAGCTTCCCCAGCGCGACGTCATTTTTTTGAGCGTTACCTTTTTCGGGTAAAGCCCCAGTATCGGCGAATATTTATCGAAAGCCGCCTTTACGCACTTTTCACAAAATGCCGCCGCGTAACGCATGAAAAGCCTGCCCGCTTCGCTCTCCTTCATCTGCGGCGATATATACACCGTCAGCGCGTTTTCGGTGAGCAGCGGCTCGCGGTACTCCGCCGAGTGCTCTATTATTAGCTGCCGCTTTCTGCCCAGCAGCGAAAAGTTCTCGCCGCTGTAAAAGCCCTGCGGCATACGCGAACGCTCTTCGCTCTGTTTCAGCTTTTCAATTATCCAGCTTTCGTGAGCTTTCAGCATCTCTTCCGCCGCACGCTGCGAGCCGGTCATTGGCAGGCGCACAGTTATCACCCCGTCTTTTATACAGAGGTATCCGTTTGAGCGTTTTCCTATATCGAGCATATAGTCGGTCTTTACGCCGCCCAGCTCGGTGCTGCAAAGCTTTTTCATCTATCCTCGCCTTTTAGATCTTACTGTAAATAGCCGTTCCAGATCCAGCCTTCGTAATCGTAGTAAGAAACGTGAACGTATTCCGAGTCAGAGGGGCGCTCTATTATCGTTACAGTTTCGCCGCCGTTTATCGAAAGTATCGGGTCGCTGTCCTGATCGTTAGAGGCGCGCAGATATGCGGTCTGGGTCAGGGTAGCGGTCTCGCCGGTGCTCTCAGCCGCCGAGCTGCTCTCTTCCGCCTGTGAGTCAGCAGTGCTTTCGGCAGCGGTGCTGGTGTCGGCGTCTGCGGCGGAGGATTCGTCCTTCTTGTCAGGCTTTGAGGTAACTACCTGCGCCTGCGAGGATTTCGTTCCTGTGTAAACGCCCTCGGGGGTGGAGTCGTTATTAGAGGGGAAAAGGCTTTTCGCGAGTATGAGTATAACGCACACTACAAAAACGCCCACTACTATTACCGCCGCGATGCCCGCGACTGTAAGCTTTTCCGTTGGTTTGTAATTTTTTTCATTGCTCATAAGATCAAATCCTTTATTTTGTATGATGGTATAGCCATTGTAATACACTTCTATTATACCCCATTTTCCCTCGTTTGTCAACTGCTTTAGTCAAAACTGTCTAAAAAATTTGCAGATAAAAAGCGATTTTTATTGAATTGTAAAATAATTCTGACAAAAGGGCAATAAAAAAAGGCGCACCGCTTGCAAAAAAACTGCGCGGCGCACCTCGTTGTGTGCATATTGGGATTATTATTCAGCGCTTCCCTCGCCCTCGGCTGCGGAGGTCATGGTAATGCCCTGCGCCTCAGCCTGCTCTTTAGCCTTTTCAGCCTCGTGCTGCTGGCGGTGTTTGATAAGCTGCTGCTTGATCTGGTCGAGCATAGCCTTGGGGAAAGGCAGGTTTGTGGTCATGGGGTTGATTACAAAGCCCGCTACGTTCGGGGTCTGCTCGGTGAGCTGGGCGATGTCGGAAAACTTCATTCTTACAGGCTGGAAGCCGTCGTTGTTCTGAAGTTTCTCAAAAGCCTCGCTGTCGGTGAATACGGGGAAGAATGTGCCGTTGGTCTTGTGCTTTACCAGCATAAACTTTGCCTGCGGCTTGTCCTCGAACTTTAGGTGGTTCTCCTTATCCTGTATCAGCTGAGTATTTTTGTTGATGATAGCGGGTACTACATATGTACCTCTCAGCGCGAGGTTTATCACCTTGCTCTGGGTCTGTACGTTAAAGTCAGCTCTCATTGCGTCGATAGCTTCCAGCAGCTCGTCGTTGCGGATAGCGTTTTCATTTTCTGCCATGTTATTCAAAACTCCTTTAAATTTATTACTCGTTCTCTTCGAGATTTGTTTCTATGATATATTTAGGTCTTGATTTTGTTTCAAGATATATCTTGCCTATATATTCGCCGATAACGCCTATCGCCAAAAGCTGCAAGCCGCCCAGCGCCCATACCGATACCACGGTGGTAGTCCAGCCGTGTACCGTCCTACCCATTATGTGTATAACTAGGAAGTAGATGAGCATTATTATCGAGATAAAGAATATGCCTATGCCCAGCGTGGTGATAAATCTTATCGGCTTTATTGAGAGCGAGGTTATGCCCTCTACCGCGAATGAGATCATCTTTTTCAGCGGGTATTTCGACTCGCCCGCCTGACGCGCCGCGCGCTCGTATGTCACGATGTCGGTCTTGAAGCCTATCATAGGCACTATGCCGCGCAGGAAGAGGTTCACTTCCTTGAAATTTTCCAGCTCTTCCACCGCGCGCTTGCTCATCATGCGGTAATCGGCGTGGTTGTAGGTTATCTCTACGCCCATGTGCTCCAGCAGTTTATAGTAGCTCTGCGCCGTCCAGCGCTTGAAGCCCGTATCCGTTTCGCGGGAGGAGCGCACGCCGTAAACTATCTCGCAGCCCTCTGCGCGCTTATCGAGAAAGCCGTCTATCGCGTTTATATCGTCCTGCAGGTCGGCGTCCATAGAAACTATTATGTCGGCGTAATTTTTAGCGGTCATTAGTCCCGCAAGAAGCGCGTTTTGGTGACCCTTGTTGCGCGAAAGCTTTAGTCCCGTAAAAAGCTCGCATGAGCGGTGCAGGCGCTCGATTATCTGCCAAGTCTTGTCCTTAGAGCCGTCGTCTACGAACATCACCTTGCTTGCAGGCGAGATCCTGCCGTCTGCTATGAGGGTGTCGAGCTTTTTTACAAGCGCCCTAGCCGTTATCGGCAGCATCTCCTCTTCGTTGTAGCAGGGTATCACTATATACATTATCTCTGCGTTGTTGGTTGTTTTGTTCTCTTCCATTTTACTGTTCCTCCTATATATCAAATAGTCTGCGCGCATTCTCGTTTGTAATGTCTATGAGCTGCTGTGCAGGCACGCCGCTCAGCGTTTCCGCCGCGCGGGCTATTTTTGCTATCATGCTGCTGTTGCACCTTTTGCCGCGAAAAGGCTCGGGCGCCATGTACGGGCAGTCTGTTTCAAAAAGCAATCTGTCGGCAGGCACTACTGAAAAAGCCCGCTTTGCTTTTTTCGCGTTTTTAAATGTGAGCACGCCTGTAAAGCCTATGTACAGCCCCATATCAAGAAGCTGCTCAGCCGTTTCCGCCGAGCCGCTGAAACAGTGCACCACGCCTTTCGGCTTGTGCTCGCGCATTATCGCGAGGTGGTCTTCCGTAGCGTCGCGGACGTGCATTATCACGGGCAGGTCAAGCTCCGCCGCAAGCTCAAGCTGACGCTCAAAAAGCTTTATCTGCGCCGCGCGGTCGTACCCATCGTAATGATAATCAAGCCCCACCTCGCCAACTGCTTTGACCTTAGCATTTTCCAGCGCCAGCGCACGCAGCTTTTCGGCATATTCGGGGTCTAAATTTTCCATATTCTCGGGGTGTATGCCTACCGATGTGTAGTAATTACGATAAGCCCCCGCCGCCTTTATGCCGTACTCTGCCGAAGCGAGGTCGGTGCAGGCGTGCATAAGAAAGCTCACGGGCGAGTCTGCCGAGAGCATATCCCCCAGCAGCTCGGCGCGGTCGCCGTCGAAAGCTGTATCGTCGTAATGGCAGTGCGAATCGAAAATGCCGCTCAGCCCGTCCTGCAAAATATCCGCGTGCATATCCCGCACCCGCCTTTCTGTCAACCTATACTATATTATTATAACACACTTCAAAAACTTTGTAAAGAGATTGCAAATATTTTTTTCATGAAAAAATTTTCACATAAAAAGCGAACGCCGATATTTTCATCAGCGTCCGCAGCAATATCTTATTCTTCCTCGGCGTCATCGTGCGAATAGGGTATGAATACCGTAATAGCCGTGCCCTTGCCGAGCGCGCTCTTTATATCCAGCGTACCGCCGTGCAGACCCACGATGTGCTTTACTATCGAAAGACCCAGACCCGTGCCGCCGGTTTCTTTCGAGCGGCTCTTGTCCACGCGGTAAAAGCGCTCGAAAACGCGCTCGCGGTCGGCCTCGCTTATGCCTATCCCGTCGTCCGCCACCTCTATCTGCGCGCCCTTTTCCATAGCCTTTATGGTGGTGCGAACGTGTCCGCCCTCGTGGTTGTACTTGATGGAGTTGTCCATAAGATTAAGCAGCATCTCCACAAGGTAGCTGCGGTCGCCCGTTACCGATACTTCCTCGCCCGAAACAGCTATCTCTATTCCGTGCGTTTCCGCCTTGTTCGCCAATATCTCCTCGCAGTCGCGCGCCGCGGCGAGCAGATTTACCTGCTCCATATGCGAGCGGCTGTTTTCGTCCTCTATCTCCGAAAGGCGGATTATATCGTTTATCAGCGAAAGCAGGCGCTCAGACTCGCGGTAGATCGTGCCGCCGTAGCGCTTTATGTCGTCCGCGCCGGTGATGATTCCGTTTTCCATCATCTCGCCGAAGCCCTTTATCGTGGTAAGCGGCGTTTTCAGCTCGTGAGATACGTTTGCCGAGAAGTCGCGGCGTATCTCCTCGCTTTTCAGGCTTTCGGTGACGTTCGCGAGTATTATAACTATGCCGAATTTGCCCGCGTACTCGGTCTTGTTGAGGAAAGTCCTCCAGCTTTGGTCGCCCATCTTGATTATCCCGCGCGCAGAATTGCTGTCGTTCAGCCCCTCGAGCAGCGACCATAGCTGCGGCTCAGTAGTGAAATCGTAGAGCTTCATTTTTGAAGCGGGGTCGTAGTTCGGGTTGAATAGCTGCAAAGCCGTGCGGTTCACCGAAAGCACGGTGTTGTCAGAGTCAAGCAGTATCATGCCCTCTGCCATTTTTTCGGTGATGAGCGAGAATTTCTCTTTCTCTTTTTTCAGCCTGCGGACTATGCGGTGCGTTTCGTCGAGCAGCTTTTCGGCCGTTTCCGCTACCGGCTCAAGTTCTTCGTAAACGTTGCCCTTATCCAGCTTTTCGGCAGCCTCGCCGTCCGTTTCGCTCTCGCCCGAGAGGTCGAAGCGGCGCACCAGCTCGTGTATCGGGCGCATCACGTTTTCCGAAAGCTTTATCGAGATGACGGTGGCTATCACCAGCAGTATGCCCACCGCGCAGATAAGCAGCGCGAATACCGAGCCTACTATCGTTATCATGCTGCTGCGGGTGCGCGCCAAACGCAGCACGCCGCCGTGGTAGGCTATCGCGTAGTAGCAGTAGGTCTTATCCAGCGTTTCCGAAAGGCGCTCGTCCTCGCCCTCGCCTTCTTTCAGCGCCTGCTTCACCTCTTGGCGGTCGGCGTGGTTATCCATATCGGCTATGTCCTCGTCGCTGTCGTAGACCACCTTGCCGTCAGAGTCGATAAAAGTAACGCGGATATGGTACTCCTCCACCGTTTTGTCTATCTTATCGCCTATAACGGCGGGGTCGGCGTCGGTCATAGCGATTATGTTCGCCGTATTGCGCAGCTCTGAAAAAGCCGCCCCGCGGTATGTATGGTAGCAAATAAACACCACCACCCCCGCAAATATCGTCAGCGCGCTGCACACCAGCAGCATCATGCTGGTGAATAGCTTTTTTTGCATTTTCCATCATCTCCCGAAAATTCATGGATAAAAAAAGGCGGCAATAACAGCCGCCAATAGATTTTTTCAGACCTTATAACCGACCCCTCGCACCGTTTTTATAAGGTCGGTGCAGCCTGCGGCTTCCAGCTTCTGCCTTATGGTCTTTATGTGCATATCCACCGTGCGCGTTTCGCCCGCAAATTCGTAGCCCCAAACGCGCTCCATCAGCTTGTCGCGGCTAACGGCTATCGAAACATGGCGCAAGAGGTACATCAGCAGCTCAAATTCGCGGTAGGTCAGCGCTACCTCCTGCCCATTTACAGTAACTATGCGCTTTGAAACGTCGAGCGATACCTCGCGTATCGTCAGCACTTCCGAGTCGTCCTCCTGCCTTGCGGTGCGGCGGAGCACCGCCTTTATGCGCGAGAGCATTTCCATAACGCCGAAAGGCTTTGTGATGTAGTCGTCCGCGCCAAGCTCCAGTCCCGAAACTTTGTCGATCTCGCTGGATTTCGCCGTAAGCATTATCACGGGTATATCCTTGTACTTAGGGTCGGCTTTCAGCTTCGAGAGCACGCTAAGCCCGTCCTCGTTCGGCAGCATTATATCCAGCAGTATCAGCGAGGGCTGACTTGTTTCAAGCTCTTCGTAAAAAGGCTTCGCCATAGGAAAAGCCTTTACGCCGTAGCCGCCCGATCTCAGCGCGCAGCTTATCAGCTCGCGAATACCGTTATCGTCCTCTACACAATATATCGTCGGCAATTTATGTCATCTCCTGTAATGTATATCGGCTCGCCGCGTGTATCAGGCGGGGTCGAGCTTGTATTCTTCCTTTTTAGGCAGCGGAAATTCTTTCTGAAATTTCTCTACCTCGCTGTCAAATTCCTGACCGCTGGTCTTTACGGTGCGCAGATACTCGTGAGTTTCAAAGTTATCGTCGTTCACCTGAACTAAGCATACCGCTATATTCGAGCAGTGGTCTGAAATGCGCTCTAAGCTTGTCAGCAGGTCGGTGAAGATAAAGCCCAGCTCTATCGTGCACTTGCCCGCTTGCAAACGCTTTACATGGCGGTTCTTTATCTTGGTGCGCAGCTGGTCTACTACCTCCTCAAGCGGCTCAACTTCGTAGGCTGCGTAAAGGTCTTGGTCGCAAACGGCTTTTACCGCGTACTCTATTACTTTATTTACCGCGCTGCACATCACGCCCAGCTCGTCCTTAGCCTTTTTCGAGAAGTCGATGTCCTTATCGTGCTTCTCCTTAGCGGCGAGTGCGATGTTTCTTGCGTGGTCTGAAATGCGCTCGAGGTCGCTGATGTTGTGCAGCAGCGTGCTTACCGTCTGCGCGTCCTTATGGCTCATTTCAAGCGAAGAGAGCTTTACTAGGTAGCTGCCCAGCACGTCCTCGTACTTATCTACCAGCTTTTCCATAGCGAAAACGCTGTTTGCCTTTTCTTCGTCGTAATCATAAAGCAGCTCGGTAGCTAAAGTAACGCTTTCCTGCGCCGAGTGCGCCATGCCGCCGATAACGTTTCTGGTCTGCTCTACCGCTACCGAAGGGGTGCGGAGGAAGCGGTCGTCCAGCAGGCTGAGCATATCGCCCTCTGACTGCTTCTTCTCGTTCTTATCCTCTTTTACAATGAGGTAAGCCAGCTTTTCGAGCTGCTTAACGAAAGGCAGCAGCATGAAAGATGTAACGAGATTGAATACGGTGTGCACTATCGCTATCGACTTTTCGTCTACCACGCTGGTCATGAAAGAGAAATCAAAGATAGCGTTGAGTATATAGAATATCGTGAGGAAAAGAACCGTGCCGATAACGTTGAAGCTAAGGTGCACGGCGGCTACGCGCTTGGCGTTTTTGCTTGTGCCTACTGAGCTGATTATCGCGGTAACGCAAGTGCCTATATTCTGACCCAATATTATGGGCAAAGCAGTGCCGAACTTGATAGCGCCGGTAGATGAAAGCGCCTGAAGTATTCCTACCGAAGCGGAGGAGGACTGTATTATAGCCGTGAGCAGCGCTCCTGCGAGCACGCCGAATACGGGGTTAGAGAACCATGTCAGCATATTGGTGAACGAAGGCGAGTCTTTCAGCGGCTCTACCGCGCCGGACATCATGTTCATGCCGTACATCAGTATCGCGAAGCCTAAGAATATAGTGCCCAGCGTCTTTTTCTTATCTGATTTCGCTATCATAATAAAAGCTATGCCTATAACGGCGAGTATCGGCGAGAAAGAGGTCGGCTTTAACATTCTGATAAAAAAGCTTTCGCCGTCCAGTCCCGAAAGGGAGAGTATCCACGCCGTGATTGTGGTGCCGATATTTGCGCCCATGATAACGCCTATAGCTTGATGCAGCTTCATAAGACCTGCGTTTACAAAGCCTACCAGCATTACCGTAGTGGCGGATGAGGACTGTATCACAGCCGTAACGCCTGCGCCGAGCAACATTGCTTTCAAGGGGTTTGAGGTGAGTTTTTCAAATATGGTCTCCAGCTTACCGCCTGCCATCTTTTCCAGACCGCCGCCCATTATGTTCATTCCATAAAGGAAGAGAGCAAGTCCGCCGAGCAGGGTAAGCACCGCAAAAATGTCCATACTAAATCTTATCCTCCAATTTTACAATTTTCGTACTTTCTTTACACACGGCTTATTATATCGCACTAATGTAAAAACTCTACACGTCTATTGTAAAATCCGCGTAAATTTTTTCACGCGGATCTTATGGGGATATATGATATATAGATATGGAGTGTGCGTAAAAGTGTGTAAAGAAACGCGGAAGATAAGATTATTTTCGCGCTGATTATCCGAACTGACCGCCGATGTATTCGCGGGTCTTTTCGTTCTGCGGATTATTGAATATCCGCTCGGTAGGGCCTTCCTCCTCTATCCTGCCGTGCAGGAAAAAGGCTGTTCTGTCGGCTATCCTCATCGCCTGCTGCATATTGTGGGTAACTATCACTATGGTGTACTTGCGCTTCAGCTCGGTGCAAAGCTCCTCTACTTTCAGCGTCGAGATGGGGTCGAGCGCGGAGGTCGGCTCGTCCATAAGTATCCCCTCGGGCTTTACCGCCAGCGCGCGGGCTATGCAAAGCCGCTGCTGCTGACCGCCGCTCATTCCAAGCGCCGATTTTTTCAGTCGGTCTTTACATTCGTCCCAGATAGCCGCCTGCTTTAGGCAAGTTTCAACTATCTCGTCAAGCTCGGCTTTTTTCTTTATGCCGTGGGTGCGCGGGCCGAAAGCTATGTTATCGTATATCGACATGGGAAAGAGGTTTGATTTTTGGAACACCATTCCTACTCTCTTGCGCAGCGAAGTGACCTCAATATCGCGGTAAATATCCTCGCCGTCGAGCAGGAAGTCGCCCTCTACATTGCAGCCCTCTACCAGATCGTTCATGCGGTTGAGGCATTTCAGCAGGGTGCTCTTTCCGCAGCCCGAAGGGCCTATGAAAGCCATTACCTGCTTTTGCGGAACGTCGAGGTTTATATCATACAGCGCCTGAAAGCTGCCGTAATGAAGATTTGCATCTTTTATCTCAAATTTATAGCTCATACTTTTTTCACCAGTTTATTTGTTAAACAACTATCAAACTATCATCTATCAGTTTATATCTTTAGATCTCGCCGGAGGTCTTTTTTATGCGCTTAGCAGCGAACGAAGCGAAAGCGTTCAGCAGCATTACTGTTACCAGCAGTACCACCGCCGCGGCGGCCGCTTCGTTCATGTGCAGACCCTCGTTTGAAAGGTTATACATATGAACTGCGAGGGTAGCGCCCGAGTCTTTCAGACCCGCTATCTTAGTGAGCGCGCCCGCGGTAAATACCAGCGCCGCAGTTTCGCCGACTATCCTGCCTATCGCGAGGATAACGCCAGAGAGTATTCCCGATACCGCCGAAGGCAGCACCACGCGGAACACGGTGCGCAGCTTTCCTGCGCCCAGACCAAAGCTTCCCTCGCGGTAGCTGTCGTCTACCGACTTCAGCGCTTCCTCCGCCGAGGTTATTATAACGGGCAGTACCATTATCGCCAGCGTGCAGGCGCCCGAGAGCAGCGAGAGCCGCCATTTCAGCGCCGTGACGAAAAACATACTTCCGAAGATACCATATATAATGGAGGGTATGCCCGAGAGCGTCTGAGTAGTAAGCCTTATCGCTTTCACGAACTTACTTCCCTTCTTTGCGTACTCTACTAAGTAAATAGCGCAGCAAATACCGAGCGGCGCGGCTATCAGCAGCGCGATGCCCACCATTTTAAGCGTATTGATTATAGATGGCAGTATAGATACATTATCCGTAGTGCCGTGCAGGCTGAAAAGGCTCGTGGAAAGATACGGCACTCCCCTTACCAGCACATAGCCCACCAGCATAAGGAACACGCCCACGGTAGCCGCCGCGCATATCCACACCAGCAGCTTCATCACGAATGAGAGCGGGTGAGCCTTATATGTCATTTTCATTTGTTCATTCATGGCTTATCTCTCTTTCTTTGAGGTAACGGCGCTGAGCAGCAGGTTGAGCATCAAGATGAATACGAAGAGCACTACGCCCGTTCCGAGCAGCGCGTCGTAATGCAGACCCGTCGCGTAGCCCATCTCCATGATGATGTTTGCGGTAAGGGTGCGCACGCCCTGAGTGAGCTGGTGCGGAAGTCTTGGCTGATTTCCTGCTATCATTACTACCGCCATAGTTTCGCCTACGGCTCTGCCTATCGCGAGGACTATCGCCGCGCACACGCCCGACTTTGCAGCGGGGAGCACTACGCGCATCACCGAGCGCTCGTGAGTAGCGCCAAGCGCCAGCGCGCCTTCGTAATACTGCGAGGGTACGGCGTTCAGCGCGCTTTCGCTCATGCCTATAACTGTCGGCAGTATCATTATGCCTAAGATGAATGAAGCTGTGATTATGCTGTTGCCCGTTCCGCCGAACACGCTTCTTACAAAAGGTACTACTACTATCATGCCGAAGAAGCCGTATACGATGGAGGGTATGCCCGCCAGCAGGTTTACTGCGGGGAGCACAAATTTATAGAGGCGCTTGGGGCAGAATTTCGCGAGGAATACCGCCGTCAGCAGACCCACGGGCACGCCGATCATTATAGCGCCCGCGGTAACGTACATAGAGCCTACTATCATCGGGAAAATTCCGAAGCTGGGCTGCGAGTTGGTAGGGAACCAATCCTTACCGCCTAAGAACTCCGCAACGCCTATCTTCGCGATGGCGGGGCAGCCCTTGGCGAACATATATATACATATCACCGCTACGCAGAGTATAGATATGCAGGCGCATATCAGAAAAACTGCCTGCATGAAATATTCCGCCGCCGTTTTCAGCGAAAAACTGCTTTTTTTCGGCGCAGCGGGCACAACTATCGGTGCAGTAATGCCTGATGTAGATGCTTGTTTCACTTTTATCACACTCTCACTCTCTATATATCCCTAAATTATCCTTACTTAGTAACGTCCGCCCACTCGGTGGTCTTGCCGGTGTAAATGCTCTTTATCTGGTCGGAGGTTATGTCGTCTATCGGGTTATCCTTATTTACGATAACTGCGATGGCGTCCTGAGCGATCATGGTAGGTGTAAGGCCGGTCTCCTCAGATTTCAGCTCTCGGGAGATCATTCCTATATCGCAGGTGCCGTCCTGAGTGTACTTAACGCCCGTGGTGGAATCGGAGACCTGTACCTCTACGGTGATGTTGCTGTTTACAGTCATGTACTTTTCAGCAAGCTTCTGCATTACCGGACCTACGGAGGAAGAGCCCGCTACCGTGACCTTGCCCGAAGCTGAAGAAGCCTTGTAAGCCTCGGCGGATTCATCTACCGCAACGTATTTTTCGTCCTTGATGATAGTCTGTCCATCGCTGCTCATTATATAATTGATAAAGTCCTGAGCCGCGTCGGAAAGACCATCGCCTGTGATGATATTGAAGGGACGAACTATGCCGTAGCTGCCGTCCTTGATAGTATCGGGAGAAACCTCTACGCCGTCAACTTTGAGCGCCTTTACGGTGTCGTTGAGCGAGCCGTAGGATACGTAGCCGATGGAGTTAAGGTCGCCTTTTACCTGAGTAAGCATAACGTCGGTAGATTTGCAGACCATAGCCTCGGTAGTAGTTTTATCGGTCTTATTGCCGTCGGCGTCTTTTTCCTCAACGCCTGTTATCTCAACGAAAGCGCTGCGAGTACCGGAGCCGTCCTCGCGGGAGATAACGCTGATAGTACCCAGCTCGCCGTCGCCGCTTCCGCAGGAAGCCATTGTGAGCGCGACCGCAGCCGCCGAGAAGATCGAAACAGTTTTTACAAGATTTTTCATACAGATTCTTTCCTTTCAATAATGCAGAGTACCGTGTGCACTCTTTGATCTGTCGCAGTCAATAAATTTTATTCATCCGACAATATATATAATACACGCCGAATGTAAAAAGCCAAACCGCCCTCTTGTAAATCCAAAGTAATATTTATTTTTACAAATCGCGCTGAAAGTAAAGTCTGCGTAAAATATTGCTGACCCCGCCACACCTCGGTAAAATTTTATTAACACCCCGCCGTTCCCGCTTGACAACTTCCCCGCAAAGTGCTATAATAAATAAAAAGAGGCGTACTGCTGTAAGCGGTTCACCTCCGAAGTTTGATTATTTTAAAAATAACCGTCTTATGTGGAAGTTGGGCGGTTATTTCTTTTTGTTTTTGCTTATATATAACGCAAGTCTGATTATGTTGATAACCAGGTTAAGTAATGCTATTACCGTTTCTACGTTCATACAGCTCACCTCCATCTCTGGAGGAAGATTAGAACCGCCTACCGTTTTTGCAGTACGCCTTATTGGTATTATATCACACTTGTAGAATTTTGTCAATTATTTTGCGCATGGCTATTCTCTCAGTAGTCATGCGCTTTTCTTGTTTTAGCTATTACGTCTGTTCGTTCAAGGGCGTGCGCCCTTGAAGGGGGCTGCCTGCGGGCGACTCACTAGGGGCAGCCCTCCCTTGCAGGGCATGCCCCTCTTGAAAATCAGTCCACAGGACTGATTTAGGAAATTCGGCAAAGCCGACTTTCCCATTCACCCTATGCGGAGCGCCCTACGGTGGGGATTTCGCCGTCTGCGGACGGCGACGATTGAGGCTTCTCTCCCCCCTCGACCCCCTCGGCAAAGCAGGAAACTCAGCTTCGCTGATTTCCACGCGTCGTTGCATCCCTCGCTTTTTAATTTCACGCTATGATATTGAGTGAACTATTACGTTTGCACCGCGGCTTTTTCTTTGTTATTAACCTACTTTCACAAACAAAAAGTCGCCCGAACTCTCGTCCGTGCGGCTCTCTGCATGAAGTAAAAGAATATGAAAAAATTATTAGAAGAATGCTTTATTATTTCGGCGATCATCTATTATTATAGTAGTAATTGTAGAAGTCGCCGAAGTTGTCGTTGCCCTGCTGATCCTGCTGGTTATCATTGCTGTTCTGCGAGCTGCTGTCGCTCGTGTCTTTCGCTTCGCCCAGCGTTACATTCAGGTCGGTTATCTCTTTATCGCGGTATACCGATACAGTTATTTTATCTCCTGCCTTATACTGGCTCTTGATCTCGTTGAACTCTTCGATTGAGTTTATGAGCTGTCCCTCTATGCCGACTACTATATCGTTTTCCTTGATGCCCGCTTCGTCAGCCGCGCTGCCGCTCTCTACGCTGCGGACTATAAAGCCCTGCGGTACGTCGTAGTACTGCGCATAGAAGCTGCTGATGTTCTCGCCGCTAATGCCGAGGGTAGGTCTGCCCTTTACATAGCCGTAGTTGATGAGGTCGTCGATTATATCCTTAGCCTCGTCGATCGGGATAGCGAAGCCTAAGCCCTCGCCGTATGAAGAAGATACCTTAGCCGAGGTGATGCCGATGACCTGACCGTATGCGTTTATCAGCGGGCCGCCGGAGTTGCCCGAGTTTATCGAAGCGTCGGTCTGGATAAGGTTCATCGTTCTGTCCTCTATCGTAAGGGTACGGTCGGTAGCGGAGATTATTCCTGCGGTAACGGTGTTCGCGAGGTCGAAGCCGAGCGGGTTGCCTATTACTATCGAGATCTCGCCTACCTGTATATCGCTCGATGTGCCGAATTCGGCAGGGGTAAGGTCGTCAGCGTCGATCTTGAGCACCGCAAGGTCTGTCTGGGTGTCCATGCCTACCAGTTCGGCGGTGATGGTGTTTTCGTCGCTGTCTGACTTATTCTGATTATCAAGTATCTGCTCGGCCACTGATTTCGAGGAGCTGTCTGAAGAGCTGTCGGTCGATTTAGTTTTGTCGGTCATAACTACCGAGATCGCCGAAGCGCCATCTACAACGTGCGCGTTGGTGATAATGTAGCCGTCCTTGCTCATTACGATGCCCGTGCCCGATACCTGTGAGCCGCCCGTTATGCAGGAGATTCCTACTACTGAGGGCGAGAGTTTGTTTACAATATCGGGAATGCTCATAGCGTCGTCGGGGGTAGCTACCTGTTCCAGCGTAGGCAGATTGCTTTTGTCGCGGCTTGAAGTGCTGCTGTCAGATGCGCTCTGCTTTATGTTAGAAGCTTCCGAGCTGGAGCTGGAAGTTTTCAGGATAACGCCTTTTTCGTTGAGCATAGAGTATCCTACGGCGGAGCTTACGCCGATAGCAGCTACGCACAGCACCGCGAGCACTCCATTGAGCACCTTGCGGGCTTTCTTTTTCTTAGTAGGGTGGTAGGATACCTCGTTCTGCTGAGGGTCCTGCGCGCCGTATGCGTATTCGGTGTACTGCGTATTCTGAGCGCTGCCCGCTGCGCCGTAGGCATTGTTTGCATTGTTGGCGTTCATACTAGATGTATACGGATTGCTGTTCTGATTCTGACCGCCCTGAGCGTTATAGCCGTATCCGTCAGCGCCGTTCATGCCGTTCATATTGTTCATACCGTTTTTGTTGAAGTTGTTGTCATTGAAATCGTTCATAGCTCAATTCCTCCTGTATCTGAAAAAAGCTGCGAACCGCAAGCGCTTACCGCCCGTGCTTTTTTGCGTTGTCAAATTTTCGTGTGTTCAAAGATGCTTTCGTGTGAACAAGCTGTTTTCTGAGCTTTTCGTGCTCTTTTCTTGTTCTGTATATAATTATACCCGCCAATGTGATAATAAAATGATAATTTTTTAAGCCGAAGCTGAAAAAAACCGCCCGTTTTTGTGAAACGAGCGGCTTATCAGTAATTATTTTATTTTAGGTTAAGGTATAGGCTTATTTTGCGTGATTTAGTGCGCAAGGCTGTGCTTTACTCTGTCCTCTACCTCGCATCTCTTAGCGTTGTTGAAGCGGTCGAGAGTTCCTACAAGGTAGCCTGTTATTCTTCTTATGCGCTGAAAAGGTACGTCGGCGAAGTGGTAGTCTACGTCAACATATTCTCCGTCAAGCTTTATATCCATTGATTCAATGGTCTTTTCAGGGTAAAGCTCTTTTCCGTGAGCGATATAAGCGTTGATCTCGTCCTGCGAAAGCTCGCCGTTTACTACATTTACATTTACCATTTTAAGTTCCTCCAAACATTTTTTATCTATGCTATCATTATCAGTTGTTTCATTCCACCACATTTCTTTGTGGTGTAGTATATATTATAGCACTACATATTGTGTTTGTCAAGGGTGTCTGCCGTATGTAGATATAAAAACCGCGGCGCATAAATTGTACGCTTTGCACAATTAGTTAAACGAAAGAACCCAAATGTATACTTAAATAGTATCTTTTTTATCGGTGCAGTAATCGGTATCTATCCGCGAGAAAACGTCGCCCACACGCTGGTGAAAAGCAATATCCGCTCTGTCCTCGCGCTCGTGGCGGCTGAGGTTCACTACTACCGTGTATCTGCCGCGGAAGTAATTAAGGAAGCTCGCCGCGGGGTACA
>ULUG01043463.1_pt1 | contig 16679 bp, 18 predicted proteins | sample 1958331 | NCBI WGS metagenome assembly ULUG01 (sample SAMEA4835755, study PRJEB28245) | human gut metagenome | biome: gut microbiome; material: fecal sample | place: Denmark | collected 2008
AATTTCTAAAAAGCTATTGACTTTTTATAGTTAGTCACCTCGTCAATTGCCAGAACTATCGCGGTTGCAACGTCTCTCGTGTGGGTGATGCTCACCTTGAAGCTAAGCCTGGCGGCGGCTTCAAGAGCTTTTCCGCTGAGCTTCAGGTAAGGTGCGCCAAGCTCATCCCGCAGGACGGATATCTCATTTAAAGAGAATCCGCGTATGCCGGTTCCCAAAGCTTTAGAAAAAGCCTCCTTAGCGGCAAAGTTCGCCGCGATGCTCTCCGCGCGCATATTCCTGCTAATAAAAAAGTCGATTTCCTCCGCCGAGAACACCTTTTCAAGAAATCCACTTATTTTAAGGCTTTTTTCAATGCGCGATATCTCTATAGAATCGATTCCGATGTTCATGACAGTCTTGGAAGGTAGGGGGTAATCATTTCAAGGGTGCGCTCGTCCGGCGAGAAGTATACAAGCGTTCTGCCGTATTTGGGGTCGCTGTATTCGATTGTGTAAACCTCGCCGTAGCTTTCGGCGCTGATAACTGTAGCGTCGGAAAGCTCCTTTTTGGTTTTGTAGAAGCCTGCTGCGCTTTTAAGGTTGAACGAGCATAAGGTCTTGCGCTTTGACTGATTGACTATCTTGTCCACCGAGAATTCCGCGCCCGCAATGCAGTATTCATACTCAACATTGGCAAGCCCGGAAACATAGTATGCTCCCCACAATACCAGCATGGTTAAAAGAGCAGCGGCTACGATGAATATCTCGCCAAGCGGCACAAGAGTGAATATCGCTGCGGTGATAATGATGGCTGCCACCGCCCATGCGCCGTATTTTACAAAAATGTCAGACTGCTTTGCAGGTCGTTTAACAAGCTGTTCTCTTACCGTTTCCATATCTATTACCGTTCCTTTCACACAAGCTAAAATTATTACTCTTCATATGATTCCGCCGTTCACCGAAACAACCTGTCCGGTTATAAACGATGCGCTTTCAGACGCTAAAAAGGCTATCATCCTGCCGACCTCTTCCGGGCTTCCCAGTCTTAGCAGGGGAGTTTCCTCGCTCAGCTGGGCGAGTGTATCTTCATCAAGCTCGGAATTCATATCCGTCCTGATAACTCCGGGGGATACGCAGTTAACCCTTATTCCGCTTGGTCCAAGCTCCTTGGCAAGCGCCTTTGTAAACCCGATGATTCCCGCCTTGCAGGCTGAATACACCACCTCACAGGATGCTCCGACCTCTCCCCACATTGAGGAAAGATTTATTATACTTCCGCTTTTTTTGTGAACCATGCCGGGGATAGCGCGCTTCGAGCAGTATATCGCCCCCAAAAGGTTCACCTGGGCGTGCCGAAGGATTTCTTCATAGCTCATATCCTGTAAAAGACCTATATACGAGATTCCTGCGTTGTTCACAAGAACATCTATCGTTCCAAGTTCTGCTTCTGCCTGCGAAAACATCCGCTCTATATCCTCCGGGACGGAGATGTCCGCCTGATATGCCTTAGCATACCCACCCGAAGATATTATCCTTTCGCAGACGCTCTGCGCCGCCGCAGCGTTTTCGCGGTAGTTCACCGCAACGGTATATCCAAGCCTTGAAAGCTCATAAGCCGCCGCCGCACCTATCCCGCGTGAGCCGCCGGTTACAAGAGCAATTTTTGACATACCCTCATCGCCTCCTGTCTACTATATTGATTATAGCATTTCTTATGCAGATTTTCAAGCGCTATTCGTCCAGTGTGATGTGCGCTACTATCGCTTTATAGGTGTCGAATTCCAGTGCCCAGAATCCGTAGCCGGATATGCCTTCAATCGGAGATCCCTTTGGAACGGCAAATTCCGCCTCGGAAAGTCCCTTTTCTTTTGCCGCTGAGATGATATTCGCTATCTCCTCCTCGGTTTCGGCGAACAGATTGTTTTGCTTGTAGTAGTTCAGATCCTCAGAATCCGCCGTGGGGGAGGATTCTTTATCCCAGATGTGATCGACACCTGCGGCGCTGTCGGTAAGCATATAAAACATATGGACCGGCGGACGCCCATCGTAATCCGGCACATAATCGTCCCAAGTGCAGTCGACATGATACCAGTTATCGCCGATGTGAACCATGTTCCAAGCGTGCTCCTCACCGGTAGCTTCGCCCCTGACTATTATGCTTTCAACGCCGAGCATATCCATAAACATCTGGAATGAGGTGGTATAGCCCATGCATATCGCTCTTTTATTGATAAGTGCACCGTAGGGCGATTCCGAATTTTCCGAACGCGCAGGGATAAGTGCAAGTTCTTCGACATCATAGGTGCATATGGTTGTGATATAGTCGTGAGCCACCAAGACGATTTCTTCCTCGCTCATACCATCGTGGTAAAATTCGCTTATGCCGGCAACAGCCGCATCATATATAGCTTTGTCGAATTCGGACAGCGCAGAAGCATCCCCCGATTTGTAGGCGGACACAACCGCAGTGTTATCATAAACCGGGGTGGGCTCTGCAATGATTTCGGACTCGTATTCTATTACCGACGTTCTGTCGGTTGTCAGGCTGTCATCCGGTTTGGAATCTGTGCATCCCGACGCACCGAGAAGCAAAGCTGATATCAGCGCCGCCGTTAAAATCTTTTTCATCATGATACCTCATATATAGAAGTTGAGCCGACGTAGAACCGTCGGCTCCTTGGGTTATTGAATTACAATATCTGTATAGTAGTGGTGCAGAATCTGGTCGAAGGTATAGCCGCCGTATTCTGCGTACATATCCGCTCCCACTTGTGACATTCCCACGCCGTGTCCGTAGCCGTAGGTAACAAATGTGAACACCCCATTGGAGTAGCTTACCGTGAAGCAGGTCGAGCGAATGCTTAGGATATACGTCCTGAAAACGTGAGCCGTAAGCTCGCGCTCCTTGCCGGATACCTCCGCCGAGGTGTGACCGTCTATAGCTATTTTATCGACATATCCGCCGTCGCCGTAGGAAAGTATTCTTATCCAGTTTTCGCAGTTGCCGGAAAGGTTGATGTCTGTTTTGGATTCGATCTTCTTTCTGAGCTCATCGGCGGTGTAGGTGGTAACTCTGCCGTAGTTGTTGGTATCCAGATGATCGTATTCGCTGATAACAGACTTAAGATATCCTCTCTCTCCACCCCACACGTTTTCTGAGGAGCAGGTAACTCCGGCTGTGGAAGCTGAAAATGCCGCCATGATGTATTCGCCGTTGTAGAACATAGCTAAACCGTCAACCGCGTTAACGCAGTCGATGATAAGCTGGGGAACGTTTGACTTGCGGCTGAGCGAGGCATATTCGCCCTTCTGTTGATAGTACTTAATATAAGTGTAGACGGCAACAGCCTGAGCTTTAATTGCCTCCTCGTGGCGGGATGCCCCTATTTCGTTGAAGGTCACCGCGCAGACAATATCAAAGGCATTGTCGGTAACATATCTTCCCGATGCCTTGTCATATATGGTGACAATATCGTCGCGGTAGCTTTTGCCGTTGTAAAGAACGTCCGCCGGGAAGCTCTGAAGCCCTCCTGACATACCAAGATTGGTGTAGTACTGCTGCAATAAATCCTGAATATTCTGGTCGTCAAAGGTCTGTGAATAGTCCTCCTCCGCCTGAACGTTCGGGTCAAGCTCCGGTTCCTGCTCGTCGATGTTGACGTTTTCGTCCTCGACCTCTTCTATATCAGGCTCGTCATCCTCGATATCAACCTCAGGGTCCTCCTCCGAAGTCGTTGTTTTCGGCTTTTCGGTGGTCTTTTCGGTTGTTTTCTTGGTGGCCTTGGTCGTAGCCTTGGTTGTTTCCTCCGCCTTGGGAGTTGTTGGCTGAGCGGTAGCTTCGGGAGGAGTGGTGGTTATAGCCGAAGTTTCACCCTCGGGAGCTGTCGTAACAGCAGTTATCTCGGTTGTCACCGGTGCAAAAATGCCGTATTCATCTATCTGTGCCTTGTCCTCTATGCGCTCAAGCTTATCATAGTAGTTGGGGATGCTTATCTCCTCATCATTTTCGGGATCACTGTCGGCACCCAGCACAACCGAAAGCTTTGAAGCGGACGGATAGTTAAGATCCTCCAAAACGGCCTTCTTTGCTAAAAAGCTTATAAAGCAGACTGCACAGGAATAAATCAGTATTATACACAATAGTATGATAGTTCGCCGGATTGAAAACTTCTTCTTCAAGCCATGCACTCCTTTCGGTTTCCGTTAATCAGGCAAGACTTTTATGCGGCTTGCCGCGATGAATGTTTATACTAGAGCGTGTTCACACAAAACGTGATTCACGTCTTTCTGGCAGATTTTGCCCCATTCTGCGTTAAAAATCCTTGAAATACGCAAGTACTCCTGGCGGATTTTTGCCTTGAATGGAACAAAATCTGCTCCAAAATCCGCAAATCAGTTTTATGTGAACGCGCTCTAATCTTCATTTTGAAAGATTGGCAGCAGCAGTTCATAAATTGAATCTTGCCATAAATTTCCGGATTTAATCAACGATTGATGGCTTGTGCCTGTTTTTGTTCTTGACATATGTATCGGCGTATCCGGAAATATCCTCACCCTCGCGCACTTTTCTTGCAACTACGACGTATCTTGAATCGTCGAAATCATACGCGCAGGTGGAAAGCGTCAGGAACTCGTCCCCATAGTGGCACTCGATGTCGCTTAAGTAGTAGCTCCTGTGCATTATATTCTCGTAGAAGTAATTATAGTCCTCTTCTGTATCAAAATTTCTGCACTTGAAGTATTCAAACAGTGGTTCATCGTCCTGCCAGTCGTAAATTCCTATAAGGAAGCAGGCGACAACAACATACTGATTTTCCTCCCAGCGGGTGTCGAAGTTGATTACGTAGTGCTTCTTAACGAAGTCGACGCCGTTCTTGTAGTCAAGAACCTTGCGGAAGTAGGTTCCGTTTGCCATGCTGTGACCGAACAGAGTGATATTATCGGCATGGTCGGTTGCGGTTATCGGAATCTTGTAGTCTGCATATATCGCGCCGGATTTGGACTTTTTGCCGTCGAAATCCTTGTCTATGTATTTTGAGTTGTCCTTTGCCTGAACAACAGGGTAGTCAACATATAAGTCGCCGTTTGAATGCTTTATGGTCGGAATCTGAATCCAGCCGACAAATTCATTGTTGCGCTCGTAATATTCCTGATATTTTTCCAAGGGATCCGGCTCGGGCGGAAGGGTGGTAACAGGTGTTGTCACCGGCTCCGGAGTTGTCGGAACCGTCGTAATAGACGGCTGGGTGGGAAGCGTTTCGGAAACCTGGGGCTCTTCCTCGATTCTTCTTGTACATCCCGATAAAACGCTTGCCGCGCAGGAGACGCACACAATGAACGACAGTACTTTTGCTATGATTCTCTTTGATTTTGATTTAAACATCAGTTTTCATTTCCTTCCATTTGTGATAGAATATCTTTGTAATAATCATAATCTGGACCCTTGTCATCAGGAACCTTCATTCCGTATGCTTTGTAGAATGCGGCAGGCTTTCTTGGGTCAGGATTGGAGTAATACGTATACTGCGAAGCGTCCTCACCGTCGCGCAGCTTTCTTGCAACAACAACAAATCTCGAATCTTGGATTTCGGTTGAGCAGGTAGAAAGGGTCAGATATTCGTCATTAATGGAGCATGGGATATCGGAAGTATAATAGCTTCTGTACATAACATTGGCATACCACTCGATAAAGTCTGTGTTGTCCTCAAAATCAAAGGCTACGTGGTATCTGAAAATCGGGATATTGTCCTGATCCTGACGGATACCTGTCAGGAAGCAGCCTATGATTATATAGTCGTTCTCTTCCCAAAGGGTGTTGAAGGTTATGAGCCTGTGCTCGCTGACGAATGAGACTCTCTTTTTATATTCATGCAGAGGGGCGAAGAAAGCTCCCGAACCCATATTGTGACCATAGATGATGGTGTTGCGCGGGCCTGAATCGTAGGTGATCTTAACATGACAGTCTGCGAAAAGCGCGCCGTATTTTTTTTCATTTCCGTAGAAGTCGTGGCTTAGATAATAGTCATTGTCATCGCACTGCATAACTGGGTAGTCGATGCGGTTGGCGCCCTTGGAGTCGGTAATGCCATCTATTGTCAGCCAGCCTATTGTATCGTTGTTTCTGTCGTAAATCGGCTTGATTTTGGGCATTATTAAATCCTCGGGATTTACCGGCACATCCGGCTGGGTCTGCACATCATCTCCCGGATTCTCACTTCCGCTGACGACAGGGGTATCCGTATCAACCGGCTGAGTTGTCACAGCGGGGGTGGGTGTGGTGCTGTCAGGCTCGTCATCACCCTGATTGTATAGATTGCTCAGGTAATCTTTGCTTTCGTGCATATCGCTCGAGCCGAATTTGTACTCGAGAACTCCGTAGAACGAATAAATCAGCACACAAACGGCAGTTATATAGACAAGCTTGCGGATGATTTCCTTAACATCGTCGCCCTTCCACGGAAGAAGTTCTTTTAGTCTGCCCTTTAACGACCGGTCACGTTTTACGGTCTCGACAGGGCGGACTTCATTCAGCATTGACATTTATCAATCAGCCTTTCACTGCTTCTAAAACTGCTTCAAGAGCACAGGCGCAGGTTATAAGGCGGTTTTGCAGCCTTGAAAGCCCGCCAAGCTCGTAAAGCCTGAGGTTCTGGGTGAATGATTGCTCCTTGTATATAACTGAAACGTACACCGTTCCGACCGGCTGCTCCTCACTTCCCCCTCCGGGTCCTGCGATGCCGGTTATGCCCACTCCGATATCCGCCCGCGACACAAGCCTTACTCCCTGTGCCATGGCAAGGGCGACAGTCTCGCTGACAACTCCGCAGTCCTCTATAAGCTCCATTGGAAGCCCTAAAAGCTGGGATTTTATTCTTTCGGAGTAGGAAACTATTCCGCATTCAAATATCTCGGAAGCTCCCGGGACGCCTGTTATGGCACCCGCTAATATGCCGCCGGTGCAGCTTTCCGCCACGGCTATCTTAATACCGTGCTCAACTAAATATTGTACTACATTTAATGCGGTTTTGTCAATATATGTCGAGATATCTTCGGGGTCAAGACTTAATTTTCCGCTCAAAATTTCACTTTTTATCATAATCAAAGGTGCTTTCTTATCAAAAATCGTATTCAACGTATGGTTTAAAGGTCTTAAAGGATATTCCTGATACTGCCTCTTCAATAAGCGGCTCGAAGTTGAAGGCGTTCTGAGCCTTTTCAACCTCTTCAAGCACCGGCTTTGTTTTGGGATGCTTGGGCGTGAAGACTGTGCAGCAGTCTTCATAAGGCTCTATGGAGATATCAAACGTGCCTATTTTGTAGGCGATGTCTACTATTTCCTTCTTATCAAGAGCAACGCAGGGACGGAATACAGGAATCCTGCAAACGGCGTCTGTAGTGACCATAGCTGCCATTGTCTGCGAAGCCACCTGTCCGATGCTCTCACCGGTAACAAGCGCGGCAAAGTCGTACTGCGCCGCGACCCTCTGGGCTATTTCCATCATCAGCCTGCGCATGATTATGGTGAACAGCTCCTCGGGGCAGTTGTCCCTTATAGCCTCCTGAATCTTAGTAAACGGAACGGTGAACAGGGTCATCTGTCCGCAGCACTCGGTCATCTTGGCGGCTAACTTTTCAACCTTGATCAAAGCGCGCTCTGAGGTATACGGCGGCGACTGGAAGTGAATAGCGCTGACGATAACTCCGCGCTTAGCCATCATAGCCCCGGCAACGGGGGAGTCTATGCCGCCCGAAAGCAAAAGCAGCGCCCTACCTGATGTTCCCACCGGGATTCCGCCTGCACCGTCAATCGGCAGGGCATGAACGTATGCCGCATCGTCCCTTATTTCGCAGACGACGGTAAGTTCGGGGTGCTTAACGTCCACCGTCAGATGAGGGTAAGCATCAAGTATCATCCCGCCAAGCTCGGCCATTATTTCGGGTGAGGTCATGGCAAAGCGCTTGTCTGCGCGCTTGGCTTCAACCTTAAAGCTATGCGCGGCTTCTAATGCGTCTCCAAGATAATCCTTTACAGTCTCTAAAATAGCATCAAGTTTCTTTTCCACCGCGATGGCGGGGCATATCTTTGCAATGCCGTAGACCTTTTTAAGCCGCTCTATAACCTCGTCGAAGTCAACATCCTCCGACATTGGCTCAACAAACAGTGTTGACTGCCGCGAGCTCAGCTTTATATCGCCCAGCGGCTTAAGCCTGCGCCGCACGTTTCGCATAAGCTCGGCTTCAAAGCCGGAGCGGTTCAGCCCCTTTAATACTATTTCGCCGTATTTACACAGTATTACCTGCTTCATTTGTGTTCAATCCTTTTACTTTATTTTTGCAAGGGATTCCATGCCGTCCTTAAGCTTGGCAGCTAAAAGGTCGATGTCTTCCTTGGTGTTCTCATATGAAAAGCTCAGCCTGATAACGCTGTCTATGTACTTATCGCTCACCTTGAACTCCGCCAGAACCCCGCTCTTTTTGCCCTTGGAGCAGGCAGAGCCGCTGGAAACGTATATCTGCGAAGCTTCAAGATAGTGAAGCACCGTCTCGCTTTTCAGCCCGGGGACGTCAATGCTCAGAATATAAGGGCTCGCCTCGGCTTTTGAAAGGATGACTGCGCCGATCTGCCCCAGTGCATCCCGCGCATAGCCGTTTATCTCGCGGACGTGCTCTAAACGCTCATCAAGCGTGGAATCAAGAGCTTCAACCGCTTTGCCCATGCCGTATATCAGCGGAACAGGCTCGGTTCCTGAGCGCAGGGCGTTTTGCTGTCCTCCGCCAAGCATCATTGGCTTAATTCTTACTCCGCTTTTAAGATAGAGCGCGCCTATGCCCTTTGGAGCGTATATCTTGTGACCGCTCAGTGAAAGTGCGTCACACCCAAGCTTTTTAGCGGATACGTGCAGCTTTTCAAACCCTTGAACGCAGTCGCAGTGGGTCATACATTCGGGGTATAGTCGCTTTATCTTCGGAAAAGCTTTCTCTATCGGAAGGATATATCCGGTTTCGTTGTTGACAAGCATTGCGCTTATAAGGCAGGTGCTCCCATCGACTGCTTGAATAAGCATATCCTCGGTGATTTCGCCCTGCTCGTTGGGATGAATAAGCACAACCTCATATCCCAGCTCGGAAAGCCTTTCAAACGCTTTCGCAACTGATGGATGCTCAACAGATGTGGTGACGACCCTCTTTTTCCTTCTGCCATAGACCTCTGCAAGACCCAAGACGGCGGTATTGTTGGATTCCGTTGCCCCGGAGGTGAATATTATCCTGCCGGAAGTATCGCCGAGTGCGGAAAGTATCTTCCTTTGCGAAAAGGAAACAAGCCTTTCGGCGTCCACCCCAAGCTTATGCAGGCTTGAAGGGTTGCCGAAGCATTCCGTCATGCCGGTGATTACGCCCTCGGCAGCAATAGGCATGACCTTAGTTGTCGCCGCGTTGTCTAAATATATCATAAGTCCTCCGAAAAGAATACAATTCTTTAAGCTTAAATATTGCATTTATCAAGCGTACACACACTACAGCGTACATTTAAGCATAATACATCAATGATACTATATTATACAACATATTCTGCCGAAAATCAACAGCGCAGGTCTATATTTTGTGATAACAATACTAATTTTCCGTAAAAGTGAACTATAGAATCGTCACAAAACCACTAAGCATGGGCTTTGCAGCGATTCAACGACCATAAATGGTCAAGACACTTTTAACGGAAAATAAGTATATAATGAAAAATCGCAAAAAACCGGCGCTTAAGACCTCCCTCAGCGTCGGTTTGATGTTATATTATTTATAAAAGTGCCTTCTTAGCATTTATTGCGGAGATGCGCTTGGAAATCTCTTTAAACTGCAGCTTAATTATCAGCCCTGCAATACTTCCGCGGTAAAGAACAGTCAGCTGTGGCATCTCCATAAAGTCCTGCGGGCGCATAAGTGAGGTCGGCTTGGGAAGCCCCACTGCACCAGAATCCTCAAGAACCTCAGAAACGAACTTCGAGCAGAAGTACTTGTTGGGGTGGTTGGTCTCTTTGCCTAACTTGCAGGAAATCAGCCCTCTGACGTCGTAACGGTAATCCTCGCTCTGACTCCTCATTCGGTCGATTCTTTGGCGGATGTTCTTATAAACACCGTCTGAAACGCTTAAGCCGAGCAGTACGCAGGGCATATTCGCATGAATCCTGTAAAAACCGTATTCCAGCCTTTCGCTGATAAGCCCGGCTGGGAACATCAGCCTTGGATATTTCCGCCCGAAGCTATAAAGTGTATATAAATCATCGTCGTAGGCGATGGAGGAGTGAGTAAAATCATCCCCGGTGGTGAATTGGATCGCTCTTGAAATCATCGTGGTTGAGCGTGTTAAAAGAATATAGATATTGTGCATAGTGTTTTACCTGATAGATTTTACCCTGCCATTTAAGAGTGGAAACCTATAATAATCGAAAGCCTTGAATCAACGTATTCAGCGGAAATGCTTCCGCCCATTTTTTCGCAGAGAGTTTTTGCGATTGACAGTCCCAGCCCGGTCGAGCTTCTTGCGGCTTTAACGGTATAGAATCTGTCAAACAGCCGCCCGACCTGAACCTCACTCAAAGATTTTGCCGTGTTCCCGATGGTGATAATGCCATCCTGCGAAAGGGTGACGCTCAAATCGCCGTCGCTGTATTTAAGGGCGTTTGACAGGACGTTCCCAAGAATCCTTGAAAGAAAGCCTTTATCAAGCCTGCGGATGATTTCATTTTCACAGATGGATATTTCCGGCGTGATTCCTCTGCCGGTAAGTGCGCCGTAGAACCCCGCAACAGCTTCCTCCACCGCCGCATTGAGGGAGATATCCGCGAGCGTAGGCTCTTCATCAGCGGAAAGGATGACTGAATAGCGGAAAAGCTCTTCGGTGAGCTGCTTTAAGGCGGATGTTCGCTCGGATATTAGCTTAACATACCGCTCCGTGCTTTCATTCATCGGCTGGGCTCGCATTAAATCAAGATATCCGTATATTGCAGTCAGGGGTGTTCTTAAATCGTGAGAGATGTTAGTGACGGCTTCCCGAAGCTCCATATCGCCCTGCTCAAACTGCCGCTTAAGCCGGCGAAGCTCCCGCAATTCGCTGTTGATTTCAGCGGCAAGGCGGGTAATATCTTTATCCTGCGAAGATACGGAAATAAGGGTGTTGGTGTCCATTGAGCTTAAAACTCTTTCGGAAAAGCCTTTACGGATCTCGGCAATGCTCCTTTTTAAGAGATATATTTTAATTATTGCGGCAATAAGACCGCAAGAAAGCACTGCGTATATAATCCATACTAACATCATATCACCTACAGCGTATTATTTCAAGTCTTTTTTATTAAAAATTACTGCGCCGGCCAAGGTAAATATAACCACAAGCCCTCCGGCGCAGCAGGCAAGCCTTACAGGGTGGGCAATTTCCATCGAAAGTATCTGAATAGCCTGCGAGCCGGGATTGATGTCCATCAGCCATTTATAGGCTTCAAGCTTTGCGCCGGTAAGGTAATCCGGGTTGGGAACAGGCTCGGTTTCAACGATATCACCTTCGGCGTTAAATTCGTAGCCGCTGACAAACTCCGGCTCCTCAATCTTCGCATATGTTGTCATCCCGAATATATACATTCCCGCAAACAAAAGAAGACACACAACAGCCGCAGCAGCCTTTTTGGCAATCAGCATTGTAGCTGCGTTGTAGATGGCTGAAAACGCCGCCAATGACAGTATCGAAAGCAGAGCGGATATAATCAGCACCTTAATCGGAACGCTTGATTTGCCGACAGTCAAAAGGCAGATGGCAAGGTATGGGACAACAAAAGCCACCACTGCAATCATCCCGGATACAAAGTTGATAATAAGGTTAGACAGGTATATACCAATGCGGTTGCATCCGGCGATGATCTTATTGCGGATGGTGCCGTCGGAGTATTCCGTGCCGCTGAACATCGAGCTTAACACGGCTGTAACGCATCCTCCGAAAACGCAGTAGGTAAACAGCGCATCGGAAAGATCAACCATAAAGCCGGAGTTAAAGTCGGACCATTTGGTGTAGCCGGCAAAGCATCCAATTGCGAACATTATAACAATCGAGGCCTGAAACAGCCTGTTTTTAAACAGCCGGGTAAATCCGGCGGAAAGCAATCTTGACATAATTATATTTTCCTTTCATAAAAGGTAAGTTAGGATATACTCCCCTTATCATCGAAGGTCTTTTCGAGAAAAAAACATCATACCGAAAAGATTTGTAATAACGGTTACAAAAAGCGAAACTATTGCGCATAGCAGATAGTCGGTCATCTCGTTGTTGGCAAGCAGTATTCCCTGACCGGTCGGAAGGATGCGAAGCAAAGCCTCGAATACAGGTCTTAGCCATCCGCCAATATACAGGGGATTCGGATATGGCTCGCTGCTCATAATCACGCCGTCCAAGCTATAGGACATATCGCTTATCATCTCCGGCTCATCCAAACGGTTGTAGAAAAAACTGCCTGCAACAATCAGCGCGAATGCGAAGAGTATCGCCGCAACGGCGCCTACGGATTTGGAGCTGATGAGCATTCCCATAAGCGTGAATATCGCGCAAAGGCTGGCGGTTATCATTACCGAAGCCAAAATGCTTAAAAGGAGCTTTTCGACAAAGGCAAACGGATTTTCAACAAACAGCATGAAAGTAACGGCGGTAGGAAGCAGGGAAGCGCACAGAATTATAATGCTGCAAACAAACGCAGTAATATAGCTTGATATATAAACCGATTCCCTCGAAGCGCCGGAGAGAATCTTTGTGCGAAGAGTACCGCACTGGTAATCGCTTCCCAGAAACAGCCCTGTAAACGCCGGAATCAATATCGCCATTATGGGTATGCCGTTGAAAACGATCTCGATACATCTTTCCGGCGCGGTGGGGGAGTAGTGTTTCAGCATTTCGCCGACGTTCATCCCGGAAAAAATCAGCGCGGCGATGGCAACCAACCAAATAAGCTTGCCTTTAAATGCGCGGGTGAGGTTAGCGGATATCAGTCTTGACATGGCACGCCTCCGCTTATCTTCCGACGAGCCCGATATAGAAGCTTTCAAGGCTTTCGTCATGCTCGGTCATAGAGATGATCTCGCAGCCCTTGGCTTCAAGCTTTAATGCAAGCTCGGAGACACCAAGCTTGGCATAGACATCCGCGGATGTATCGGAAAGTATGCGGTAGTCGACCCCCATTTCGTCCATGAGAGATGCCAGTGCTGTGACGTTTGTAACCTCCACCCTTACGCACTTGCGGCAGGCGGCTTCAAGCTCGGCGGCGCTCATCTCCTTAACGATGTGCCCTGAATCTATAAAGCCGTAATGGGTGGCGAGTTTTGAAAGCTCGTCTAATATGTGGCTGGAGATGAGAACGGTTATCCTGCGCTCGCGGTTGAGCTTCAAGATAAGCTCTCTTATTTCGACGATTCCCTGCGGGTCGAGACCGTTTATCGGTTCGTCGAGCACCAAAAAGTCAGGGTCTGCGCATAGCGCGACTGCTATTCCCAACCGCTGCTTCATACCGAGGGAGAAGTTGCGAGCCTTCTTTTTGCCGGTGTTTTCAAGGCCACCCAGCCGCAAAAGCTCGCCTATGCTGTCATATGATGGCAGACCAAGTATTTTGCACTGCTGTTTAAGATTGTCCTCGGCGGTCATGTCGAGGTAGATTGACGGGGTTTCGACCACCGCTCCCATCCTTCTGCGGGATTTGCGGATGTTTTTGTCCTTGTCCGAAACTCCCCAGAGCTTGTATTCGCCGCTTGATGGCGACTGTAAGCCGCAGATTATTCTTATAAGAGTGGTTTTGCCGGCTCCGTTTTTGCCGACGAAGCCGTAAATAGCCCCCTCCGGCACGTGCATTGTAAGACCGTCCAGTGCGCGGAAATGTCCGTAATTCTTGTAGACGCTGCTTGCTTCAAGAACGTATTTCATAAATTTTATCGTTCCTTTCGATTTTAGTATACGGATATAATAGCGCCCACCGGTAAAGAAAGCGGTAAAGATGAAAGTAAAGCTTTGGTAAAGATTATTCGGAGCGGAATTTGAACCCTATTCCCCAGACCGATTCGATATAGTCCTTGCCGGAAATATCCCGCAGCTTCCGCCGCAGGTTGCTTACGTGCATTTTAAGCGAAGTCTCGGTGCAGTCGGGGGTGTCCATGGCAATTTTATCAAGCAGGGATGATTTGGTCAGAACCTGCTCGGGGTTGGACATCAAAAGCTTAAGTATGGCGTATTCCGTCCGTGTGAGCTTGACAGGCTCGCCGGAAACGCTTACGCTGTGGGCGGAGGTATCCAAAGAAATCCCTCCGAGCTCTATAACCCCGGATTTTCCGCGGCTGGAGCGCAGAGCAACTATTATCCGCGCTTTAAGCTCGGAAAGGTCAAACGGCTTGGTGATGTAGTCTGCCGCGCCGTCGAGCAAAAGCCGTACCTTGTTGTCAACATCCAGCTTCGCGCTGATGACTATGACCGGGATGTCCTTTATTTTAGGCAGAAGCTCCTCGCCGGAAAGCCCGGGAAGCATTAAATCAAGCAAAATAAGATCGGGGCTGGTCTTTGAAAGGACATACAGTGCTTCCGTGCCGGAATATGCCTTTAATATGCTGTAGCCTTCCTTGGTAAGAGCCTCTTCAATCATATCCGAAATGTGAACGTCATCGTCTATAACAAGTATTTTTTTCATGATTTCCTCCTGAAAGGATATATATGTAATACTAATTCTACGTAAAAGCGTTGCTGTGAAACCGATAGGCGATGGGTTTTGCAGACACTTCTTAACGTAGAATAAGTATAAGCTATATAGATGCGTGAGCTTGGCATCCCCCGCAGTCTTGCTTATATTATATACCCGAAGAGCAGAATAGTAAAGGCTTTAAAAGATTAAGTTTTGTTAAAAATTGAGAAGCCGGCTTGTGAATATATTGACTAAATCAATAAGAACGCACCGAAAGTTTGTACAATATGCGGGATTATTATAAAAAGTCCATTCTTCGGCGAAATTCCCCCTTGCAGTTTTAATGACAAAGTGCTATTATTGCAAATGTAGTTTATGCTATAAATTATTTTTTGAAAGGAATAAGAAAAATGAAAAAGATTTTGGCCATTATTATGGTAGTTGCTATGCTTTGCTGCACAGCCTGCGGACAGATCACCGAAGAGGATAAGGAGCTTGTAAGAGGAACCGTTGAAAACGGCGTTTTCACCAGTGAATTTGCTGATTTCACCTTCACTCCTCCGTCTACCTGGACCTTCGCTTCTGACGATGAAATTCTTGCCATGATGGACTTTTCTGCCGCTGATATGACAGAAGCTGAAAAGAAGAATATTGAACTCGGCAAGCTTAAGACCATTTACGACGCAATGGTAGCGTGCGACGACGGTGCAAACGTTATCATCATGTACGAGAACCTCGCTCTTACCATCGGCGGAACCTCTTATGATGAAGCTGCATATGCTGAGGCTTTGGCTACCGGCATGGAAGGACAGGGCATCACCTGCGACACTACAAATCTTGGTGAAGTAACCATCGGCGGAAATAAGTACGTTGTATTCACCGGTTCCTCCGGAACTGCTGATTACACCATCGAGCAGAAGTATCTTTTAAGAAAAATCGATAATTATATGCTCTGCGTATGCGTAACCACCGTTCCCGGTATGACTACATCATTTGATGACATTATAGCAATGTTCTCATGATTGGCTTAGTCAGGTAAAATCTCATAAGTATACAAAACCCGCGCCATAGCTGACGCGGGTTTTCTTTGCAAAAGCTGTTTTGCAGCCCCAAAACAGCCGATTCAAAAGACTTTTGATAGAAATTTTCGCGGATATCCTATATAATAAAGTCACAAAGCAAGAAGGAGGAAGACATGAACATAGGAAACGAAATCAAAAAACATCGCGCGCAGATGAATATCTCGCAGGAGGAGCTTGCCGAAAGGGTGTTCGTCACCCGGCAGACGGTTTCAAATTGGGAAACCGAAAAAAGCTACCCCGATATTCACAGCGTGCTGCTGTTAAGTCAGGTCTTCGGAACAACCGTGGACGCTTTATTAAAGGAGGATATCCCGCAAATGAAATCAGAAATCAATCAAAACGAAATCAAACGCTTCAACAAGTACAGCAGTATATACACAATACTGTTCATTTTAGTGATCTTACTCACAGCGCCGCTTATAGTACTGCTAAAAATCCCAGGGATAATCATAGCGTTGGCACTTTGGACGGTGACATTAGTATTTGCATTTAAGGTCGAGAAAATCAAGAAGGAGAACAACATTTCCACCTACAAGGAAATAGTAGCCTTCTCCGAGGGGAAGACCTTGGATGAGATAACCACTCAGCGGGAAATCGGAAAAAGACCTTATCAAAGGCTTGTCGCCGTGCTGATAGGTGCGGGAATAGGCGCGGTGATAGCGGGCGTGGGGATACTTATTTATGAGCTTATGAATTGAGAAAATGAAAAACCGTCATCACACTTTTTTCGCGTGATGACGGTTTTATATTTGGGATATTTACACCGTGATGTCCGCAACGGTGTACTTAACAAGCTTTGCCAGCCCCTCCGGCGAAACCTCCACCATATGCCCGATCTTGCCTCCACTGAAAACTATGGTATCAAACTCCTGAGCGGTTTTGTGCAGGAAGGTGGGGAAAAGCTTCTTCATCCCGATAGGGGAGCA
>ULUG01041460.1_pt1 | contig 16586 bp, 18 predicted proteins | sample 1958331 | NCBI WGS metagenome assembly ULUG01 (sample SAMEA4835755, study PRJEB28245) | human gut metagenome | biome: gut microbiome; material: fecal sample | place: Denmark | collected 2008
CAAAATGTCTCTTCTGGGAGGAAGGCTACGACAAAAAAATCTCGGATATACTCCCAGGTTACCAGACTGTTATGTAGAAAAAATCCCCCGTTTTACGGGGGATTTTTAATTATAAAACTTGCTGTTTTATCCTTAGGGCACTCTGTAGTGTTTTCTGTTCTCCGACAGGAGCGGAACCGGTTCTTCTCCCGGAGCACCGTTTTACCCGGAGGTTCAGTCTTTCTGATCAAATTCCTTTAATGCGATATCCCTGAAATGCGCGATCCTGTCCGTCATGACCGGGAAACGTTCCTCGGTTTCAGGGCTGAAAAAGGCATTTCTGAGGTCTTTTGTCGCTTCTGTTTCATGACCTATAAGCGCCCATGCGGCATCGTACAGGTTTGCAAAACCAGGATCACGCTGAGCCATGCAAATGAAACTTTGTCTGGGGGAGTTTATATCCTCACCGCTGATCTGAAAGAAATTGTACTTGTCGCAGAGACTGCGTACCCGGAAAAGCTGCTGCTTTGTGTTACGGGAGGGCATATACGTCACGGCTTTGAAGCCAAGACCGCTGATTACTTCAAAAAGCTCATCGAGATAATCGTCCTCAAACTTCTGAGCCCGTTTGTCTCCGGTCACGGAGGCGGTAACGTCTCCCAGGTATGCGTAAGCAAGAATAGCCCCCGTTCTCTTTGCCAGAGCTACAACATCCTTCACATCAGGGCATTCGTCGGTTGCGGGTATATAGAACTTCGAAGTGTCGCTTTTCAGTGCGCCGAGGAGGTCATATTCATAGTTCGGATTATCCGCATCAGTCAGATAAGCTTCAAGTTTTTCCGATACCTTAACACCGAAATCGTTGCGCAGGAAGTCTACAACTTTTGCATTTCTGCCAAAGGTCTGAACGATTTTTTTGCTGAGGGCAAAAAGAATATGGCGTTCGGTGATGCTCCCTCCGTCTCTGTACATTGAAAGAGGAATCACATCCCGGTCAAAGTCCAGCTCCATTCCGAAAGGGGCGACGATGCCGTTAATCTTTTCCAGCATCTTTCTGTCCCTGGCAATACGCTTCTCCGTATAAGGTCTGATGAATTCAGTCATGGTGTCGATCTGCGTATGCGGAATTCCGTGAAGGGTGCAATAAGCAATGGAGGGTTGATCCGGATTATTTATCTTTCTGCCTTTAAGGGGAGTATTCTCCATGCTTACACGGATTTCCATGCCAATGGTCGGAGCTATTCCGACGGCTTTTGCCGCCTCCAGAAACTCCCGCGTGCCGGAAACACTGTCATGATCCATTATTCCCACAGTCCGCAGTCCGGCGGTGTACCCGCACCAGACGGCTTTGGAAGGGGAGTATGGGGAAAAGGAATATGTAGTGTGAATATGACTGTTTACGTCATGATCTTTCACTGGTGCAGGGGTACTTTCAGCAAGGGATCTTATTGCCGCAAGCCTCTGTACCTTATCAGGGCTGTTGAGTTGTTCAAAGAGTTTTTCCATATCTTTTCCCTTTCAGGGCTCAGAAAAAACAGTCCACAAGGGTCTGCTGCTGAATACCCGCAAAATAATCGTTTATTCTTATCCGGCTGAATTTTTCGTTCAATTCTTCCATTGAGTGCCGCACACCGATCAGCTGTTGCTCAAAATCCTTTATGGGGCAGAGCGCAAAGAAGTCTCCGTACACCGTAGCGGCGCAAATAACCCCTTCACGGATATCAAGGTGAACCTCTACGGTTCCGGCGGTAGTATACGTTCTCTTAAAGAAGGAATACTTTGGGGAATAACCGTAATTCCATTCCCAGGTATCGTATTTCTCCCGGCGGAGTTTTGCGATCTGCTCAAGATCCGCTTCCGTCGGGATATAGTTTTCCGCACCCGTCATTCTGCAGACATAATCACCGAGCTGGGATTTGAACTGCTCAACAGTCATGGGCACATTCATGTGTTCCCGGATGGTCGTGACGTGACTTTTAACGGATTTTATGGCTTTGGATCTGATCTTTTCCTCATTTACGGTCAATATTCCCGAAACCCGGTCAAGATCGGAAGAAAACATAAGTGTCCCATGGTGAAGAACGGTTCCGTTGTGGCTGTACTGAGCATTTCCTGAAAATTTCCTGCCGTCTATAAGCAGGTCATTTCTTCCGGAAAATTCGGCTGTGACCCCGAGGGTCGCTAGGAAATCGACTATAGGCTGGGCAAATTTTCTGAAATTCAGGTAATCCCCCTGAGCTTCGGGATAAATGAAGGTATAATTTACGTTTCCCATATCGTGGAAAACCGCGCCGCCACCGGTTATTCTCCGGACAACGTGAACTCCCTGAGCCCTGACCTTTTCCGTGTCAATCTCCTCAAGAGTATTCTGATTTCTGCCCACAATGACAGCGTCTTTATTCTGCCAGAGCATAAAAACAGGTTCGGAGCATTTTGTAAAAAAATGCTCCTCCGCTGCTAAATTATATTCAGGTTCTAATGTATCAAGACCAATAAATTTCATTACAGGTTAAGCATGTTTGCCTCTTCGAGTTTTGCGACATCGAAGGGCTTCGTCATCTTAAGTGCATCGTTGATATCAAGGTCTGTTATCTTGCCGTCACGGACGACAACGACACGGTTGGAGATGCCCTTCTTGAGAAGCTCGACAGCGTAAGAACCCATGTTGGAGGCAAGAATACGGTCGTGAGCCGTGGGGATACCGCCTCTCTGAACGTGTCCGAGAACGGTTTCTCTTGCTTCAACGCCGGTCTCTTTTTCTACTTCCTTTGCAAAGTCATATATGTTGTCGATTCCCATGTCATGCAGGTACTTGTAGTTTACACTGGAGGGAACATCGGCGAACACGCCTTCGGACACCATGATCACGAAGGAAGTCTTGCCGAAGGACTGGGCGTATTTGATTTTGTCCACGATATCCTTCTTGAAATCAAATTTGACTTCGGGAACTATGGTGCAGGTCGCTCCGGTTGCGAGAGAACCCTGAAGGGTGACCCATCCGGCATATTTGCCCATGATCTGAACGACAGAGCAACGGTCGTGGGATTCGCTGGTGTCTTTAAGCCTGTCTACCAGCTCTGTAACTATATTTACGGCAGTATCAAAGCCTATCGTGTCTTCGCTGCAAACAATATCGTTGTCTATGGTGCAGGGGAACGCGACGCAGGGGATTCCGGCATTGGTAAGGTCTCGGGCGCCTCTGAAGGAACCGTCACCGCCACCTACTATAACACCTTCTATTCCAAGTTCTTCGCAAGCTTTTTTGGCTTCAAGAACGCCTTCGGGGGTTGCAAATTTTTTGCTACGTGCGGAGCGGAGCATAGTGCCGCCTCTGTTGAGAATATCATTGACAGAGGTCATGGTCAGTTCAACCACATCACGGGTCATAAGACCTTCGTAGCCTCTGTTTATACCTATAACCTTCATGCCGTTAGCGATTCCTGCTCTTGTTACCGCCCTGATAGCAGCGTTCATACCCTGGCTGTCGCCGCCGCTTGTGAGAACACCTATGGTTTTCATAACAATTTACCTCTCTGTAAATCCGATTTTTTGTTTTTCCTCGGTAATTATATACTATAAAATTGAAAAAATCAAGACCTGAGCGAATATGACAAAAAAAGATGCGGCATATTTTGCAATTTTGTATAATATTCGGGGGGAATATATGTTATAATACGCTCGGCGAACCTTTCTTTGAAAGGTTCGGGGCTTCGCCCGCATGCGCTTTGCGCACGCCGAGCTATTGACGGCGTCGCAAAAATGCCCTTGCGAGCAAACATTTTTACTTCTGGTATAATACGCGTCCGGCGAACCTTTCTTTGAAAGGTTCGGGGCTTCGCCCGCATGCGCTTTGCGCACGCCGAGCTATTGACGGCGTCGCAAAAATGCCCTTGCGAGCAAGCATTTTGTGATACGTTTTTGTGTTGATATTTTCTGCAATTGCAGATTCAACCGAAAAGATAACTGAAGAAAAGGGGAATATACTTATGACTGACTGCAGATCCTGGCTGGTAGGTGCTTCAACCTCATTTTTCGGCGGTGAAAGACTTCCCGACAAAGAGTTGATGGACGAATATGTTGCAAGTGGTCTGAAATGCATGGAACTGTCCTATCGCAGGGAAGTATATTACGACAAGATAGATTTTGTTCATAATGCTGAAAAAATCGGCGAGTATGCCGATAAGATAGGGCTTGAGCTGTGGTCTCTTCATCTTCCTTTCGGAGGAGGGATAGAAATATCAAATCCGGATCCCTCAAAACGGGAGTTAGCCATGACGATCTACCCTGAACTTATGGAGGCCGCGCGCCGTGCCGGGATCAAGGTAATTGTCACACACCCCTGCAAAGAGCCCATACCGGATGAGGATCGGATGGCTCATCTGAAAACAGCCCGGGAAAGCCTGAGAATACTGTCTGAGAAAGCGGCAAATCTCGGTCTGCGGCTTGCGGTTGAGGACCTGCCCCGTTCCTGTCTTGCGAATTCATCTTCAGAGATGCTGTTTTTGCTTGACGGAAATCCTCTCCTGAATACCTGCTTTGATCTGAATCATCTTCTGATTGAATCAAATATTGATTTTATCCGGGCTGTCGGCAGCCGTATAATCACGCTTCACGTTTCCGATTTCGATTACATAGACGAGTGTCATCTTCTTCCTCTTGAAGGGAAAACCGACTGGACGTCAATATTCCGGGAACTGGAAAAGGTCGGGTATAACGGCCGATTCATGTATGAGGTTTACGGAAGAGGCAAGCATACTCTTTCCGAACTTCCGGAGAATAAGAAAACCCTCGACAGACTGTATCAGGATAAGAAGCAGTGGCTGACCCTTGGGTAAAACAAGTCCGGGAGAGATATTGTCTCTCCCGGTTGATTTTCAATTGTGTATTTCGGATATTTTCTTTACCGATGCCCGGAGAAGTCTCTTGAAATCCGGTGCGACTCTGTCCGCAATTTCCTTTATCTCCTCATGAGCCAGAGGTTTCGGTGATATTCCCGCAGCCATGTTGGAAATGCAGCTTATTCCGCAGACCTTCATGCCCGCATGACGCGCCGCGACAGCTTCACAGGCGGTACTCATGCCTACAGCATCTGCTCCGAGCAGAGAAAACATCCGTATCTCTTCCGGGGTTTCATAATTCGGTCCTGAGGCCTGAACGTAGACACCGGACTGAAGCTTTATCCCGAGTCCGGAGGCGGCATTTATGATACTGCTCCTTAATCCTTCGTCATATATGCAAGACATATCCGGAAATCTCGGACCGAGTGTGGAGAAATTTTCTCCGACAAGGGGAGAGGGAACAAAAGATGATATCTGTCCGCTGATGAGCATGAAATCCCCGACGGAAAACTTTTTGTTTATGCCTCCTGCGGCATTCGTCAGCATGAGTGTTTCGGCGCCCATGAGATGCAGAAGCCGGATGGGGAGCACCACATCCTGGATTCCGTAACCCTCATAGTAATGTACCCGTCCCTGCATGACTGCTACCGGAATTCCCTCCAGATAGCCGAAGACGAACCGTCCGGCATGTCCGGATACGGTTGATACTGGGAATCCTTCTATTTCGGAATAATTTACCGTGCAGACCTTTTCGACGCTGTCCGCAAAGTCCCCCAGTCCGGAGCCGAGAACTATGGCAACATCGGGCTTGAAATCCGTAAGCTTACGGATCTGATCAAAGCAACTGTAAAGCTTTTGTTCCGCAGTCATATCCAAGTGTCTCCCTGTTATTCCTCTTTTGCTTCTTCTGCATCTGCCTTTTTGGGTTTGAGGGAATTGAGTTTGTTTATTCCCTTGACTATCAGGAACAGGCAGAAAGCGGTTACGAGAAAGTCCAGAACAAGCTCTATAAGATTGCCGTAAGCCACAAGGGTCACACCGGCAGCTTTTGCTTCTTCCAGAGTGTTGTAGACTACGCCTTCCTCACCGCCCTTGATAATCCAGAACATATTTTCGAAACTGGTCTTACCGGTTATAAGGCTTACAAAGGGCATAATAATGTCATTTGTAAAGCTGTTTACGATTTTGGTGAACATTCCGCCGACAATAACGCCGACAGCCAGATCCATTACGTTTCCTTTGGAAATAAAGGTTTTGAATTCGCTGAAAAATTTTCTCATGTCAAACTCCCAGACAGTTGATTTTACACATATTATAGCATAAAAAGTCGTATTTGTCACTATTTTGTCAATGGGAATATGTAAACTTTTTGTTACTCTGTTTTCCTGTGCCGTGATGGCCGGAAGAAAGGGGAAAATCTGATTGAAGAAAGCACTTCCTTTTTGCTTTGTTCTTTTCGAGGGACTTCTGTGGGCATATTTTACAGTCATCGATATTTTTCAGCCGGAGCAGTCCACGGTATGGGTCAAGTATGCCGGAATCCTCATTTGCGTTCTGTTCTCCGGGGTCCTATCCGGGTTTTTACCATGCAGGGACGGGCTTCTGGTCTTTTCCGCCCAGCTCCTGACAGCCTTCGCAGACCTTTTCCTTCTGGTTCTCAACCGGGATTATCCGATGGGGGTGGGAATTTTCTGCGTAGTGCAGTTTTTTTATTTCCTGCGGCTGAAAATTTCCGGAAACAGGAGCTTTCGTCTGTCGGCGATACTTCGCCTGGTGCTGACCGCCCTGATGTGGGGGATTGTCTTCTTTTCGTGTGAGGTTTCCCTGCTGAATCTTCTTGTGGGTATATATTTCCCGAATCTTCTGGTAAATGCCGTTGACGCAGTGCGGAGGCGCCGCAAAACCTTCAGGGATAAGCTTTTTGCCGCCGGACTTGTGCTGTTTGTCTGCTGTGATATTTGTGTCGGACTTTTCAATATCTCCGGGGCTGTCGGTCTTCCGTATTCTGCGGAGAAATTTGTTTCCGCCGGAATGTGGTTTTTTTACTTACCGTCACAGGTTCTTATTTCTCTGTCTTGTCTGAGGTTTAATGATGAAAAAGCTTGCTGAACGCATAATTGCAATTGTTTTTGCCGCAGCGGTAATGTTTTTTATCCTGACTTTTTCAATAGGTCTGCCGATATATTGCCGCAGTTTTTATTATGCTCAGGTTGATTCCCTGGAACTTCCGGAGCAGACAGGATTTTCCGACAGCGTTATCCGGGAAGCCTATGACGAACTTCTTGATTATCTGACACGGGGAAGGGATTTCGGTACGGGCGCGCTTTATTGGTCGGAAAGCGGAAAAGCCCATTTCGAGGATTGTAAAATACTGTTTGATCTCGACCGCAATGTACTTTTTGTTTCCGCTGCCGCCATTGCGGTTTGTGTATTGCTGTCAGTTTTCTGCACAAAACAGGATCTCCGTAAAAGCCTTGCCATAGGCGGGCTTTTGTCTGTCGGGATTCCTCTGTGCCTGGGAATAATCGCTTTCTGTGATTTCGATCGGGCTTTTTCTCTTTTTCACTCCCTGCTTTTCCCCGGAAAAACAAACTGGGTGTTTGACCCTCTGTATGACCAGATCATATTGATCCTCCCGGAAAGATTCTTTATGAACTGCGGACTTCTGATCCTCTGTTCGGTTCTGGTTCTTGCCGCAGTGGCGGTGGTTTCGGGGCTTTCCGGAAAAAGACGCAAGAGGAATGGATCTTTACCCGAAACACAGCACTGACAAAACAGAGATTACGCTGTTTGTCAAAAAGCGCCGATTTTCAAATTCAGCATATTCATTCAGGTATATTCAATAACAGAAAGAGCGGGACATAAAGTCCCGCTCTTTTCATCCCGGATCATCCGGGGGTATTTTTTAAGTAATGCCGACAGGTCTTTGCCTTATTTGCCGACTTTTGCCGCTTCTTCAACGGCAACTGCAACCGCAACGGTAGCGCCGACCATCGGGTTGTTGCCCATACCGATAAGACCCATCATCTCAACGTGAGCCGGAACGGAGGAGGAACCTGCGAACTGCGCATCGGAGTGCATACGGCCCATGGTATCGGTCATGCCGTAGCTGGAAGGACCTGCGCCCATGTTATCGGGATGCAGAGTACGTCCGGTACCGCCGCCGGAAGCAACGGAGAAGTATTTGACACCGTTTTCGGTACACCACTTCTTGTAAGTGCCGGCAACGGGATGCTGGAAACGGGTGGGATTGGTAGAGTTTCCGGTGATGGAAACGCCGACGTTCTCCAGTTTCATGATAGCAACACCTTCGGGAACGTTGTCCGCACCGTAGCATTTTACAGCAGCACGGGGACCCTTAGAGAAGGGAACTTCTCTTACGACCCTGACGGTTTCGGTGAAGGGGTCGAATTCTGTCTGGCAATAGGTAAAACCGTTGATTCTGGAGATGATGTAAGCCGCATCCTTGCCGAGTCCGTTAAGGATAACGCGGAGGGGCTTGTTTCTTACCTTGTTTGCGTTCAGCGCTATCTTTATGGCACCTTCGGCTGCGGCAAAGGACTCGTGTCCGGCAAGGAAGCAGAAGCATTCCGTTTCGTCGGAAAGGAGCATCTTACCGAGATTTCCGTGACCGAGACCGACTTTGCGGTTTTCCGCAACGGAACCGGGGATGCAGAAGGACTGAAGTCCGATACCGATGGCAGCAGCGGCATCCGCGGCTTTCTTGCAACCGGACTTAATAGCTATAGCAGCGCCGACGGTGTAAGCCCAGATAGCGTTCTCAAAGCAGATAGGCTGAGTGGAACGGACGATCTGGTCAACGTCTATGCCTTTGTCAAGAGTAATCTTTTTGCATTCATCGATAGAGAAAATGCCGTATTCTTTCAGAACACCGAGGATCTTCGCCTCGCGTCTTTCGTAACCTTCAAACTGAGCCATTATACGTTTCCTCCTTAGTCCTTACGGGGGTCAATGTACTTGACCGCTTCCGCGAATCTGCCATAGGTACCCATGGACTGCTTGTAAGCCTCGTTCGGCTCAACGCCCTTCTTGATAAGGTCGGTCATTTTGCCGAGAGAAACAAATTCGTAACCGATGACTTCATTGTTTTCGTCAAGAGCCATTCTGGTGCAGTAACCTTCGGTCATTTCAAGGTAGCGGACACCTTTTTCCTTGGTTCCGTACATAGTACCTACCATGGAACGAGCACCTTTACCCAGGTCTTCCATACCGGCACCGATGACCAGGCCGCCCTCAGAGAAAGCGGACTGAGTTCTGCCGTAAGCTATCTGCAGGAACAGTTCACGCATAGCGGTGTTGATGGCATCGCATACCAGGTCGGTGTTGAGTGCTTCAAGGATGGTCTTTCCGGGAAGTATCTCCGCCGCCATAGCCGCAGAGTGGGTCATACCGGAACATCCGACGGTCTCAACGAGAGCCTCCTGAATAACGCCGTTTTTGACGTTGAGGGAAAGCTTGCAGGCGCCCTGCTGGGGAGCGCACCAGCCTACACCGTGGGTATAGCCGGAGATGTCGGTGACCTGTTTGGACTGAATCCATTTTCCTTCTTCGGGAATCGGTGCGGGACCGTGGTCACAGCCCTTGGCAACGACGCACATGTTTTCAACTTCTTTAGAACAGTTGTATTCCATTGAAATTTAAATCTCCTTTCAAATTGTCAGATACACAGTTATTATATAACAAAACCTGATTTTTTTCAAGTGTAATTTTTAACATTTGCATGAAAATTGACCTATTTTACGGCTTTGAGAAAATTTTCCGCATTCCGGAACATTATCCGTTCAAGCGTTTCACTGTCAAGGTTGAGTTTTTCTATCCGGACGAATTCATCCTCCGCGGACCACATGGGGAAATCGGTACCGAACATCATTTTTTCTTTATCGTATTTGTTCAGCAGATTCACCGCAGTTTCCGGAGTCATTCCGAAGAGGGAACTGGAGGTGTCGTAAAAAAGTCCTGTGTCCGCCAGAAGTTCCGCCGCCTCCTGCCACTGGCTGTATCCTCCGAAATGAGCGGCAACAGCTATAAGATCAGGGAATTTTTTCATTACTGCTTTAAACTGAGGAGGGGTAGAGTAGTGATAACGGTTATCACCGGCATGGAAAACGATCGGTATTTTTTCCGCCTGAGCCTTTTCGTATACCGGATCCATAACCGGGTCATCCACTGCGAAAGCCTGAAAATCAGGATGGAACTTAAGTCCCGTGATTCCTTTTGACCTTATGTAGTCTATTTCGTCCGTCATGTTTTCCATTCCGGGATGCACCGTTCCGAAAGCGGTAAATTTATCCTTGTACTGCTGCATGACCGAAATAAGGAATTCGTTGATATGTCTTACCTGCGCCGGGACTGTTGCCGTGCTCAGAATGAAACTGTGGCATATCCCGTTTCGGTCCATCTGATCCAGCAGTGTGTCCAGAAGCCCGATACGGGACATTTCAATGCCGTAAAAGGCACCGACGGATGCGGTTGCTTTTGCGGCAATTTTTTCCGGAAAAATATGGGTGTGTGCGTCAATAATTCTGCCTTTGTATTTCTGCATGGTTTCTGTCTCTCCCTCTGATGTTGAAAATACCGGGAATATCTCTCTTCCCGGTATTATAACTCTTATTTATGCAATTTTCAATAAGGGAAATAAATTTGTCGAAATCATTTCAAACCATTGTCGCTTTGCGGATAATTCCGTTTATCACCGGGACCTTCATCAGCAGGCAGATCACGGCGGCTCCCGCGGTATTGAGTATCACGTCGTCTATGTCGCAGGTCCCGGTCATAAAGATCAGCTGAAGCAGTTCTATCGTAACGCTTATCCCGAGACAGAGAAGTATCGACCTGAGTGTCCGTTTCCTTTCCGGAAGGATCAGTGTCAGCAATAATGCCACCGGCATCAGTACCGCAAAGTTTCCCGCAAGATTCACCGCGACAAAACCGGTCCCGTATTCTGCCGGGTATACTGTGAGCATTTTCCATATCATCGAAAAAGGTATGTAATTGAGATGTTTTTCGGCGTAGACAGGATCGGAAAGCGCTCCGGAGGCAAATATGTTTCGGGTGAAGGCGAATCTGCCCAGAGCCGGGTCAAACAGTGTCACGTCCGCGATAAACAGCAGATATACCGCGAGGATGATTATCAGCCCCCGGCGCATCATTCTCCTGCGGTTGTCTCCGACGGATGTAAAGGCGAACAGGAATCTTGAAAAGTAAAACGTAACGATATATGCCGCACACAGAACCGTTTTTGTCAGTACAGGCTGTATCTGACCGGAGAAAAACAGCGCTTTTACAAGCATGACTAAAATCACTGCCGATGCCGTGTACAGTATTGCGGAGCACAGCCGTATGAGAGTTCTTTTTCCCGGTGTCATAATTCTTCCTCGGCTTTTTCAAGTATTTGCTTCAGGGTTTTAATTCCGATCCCGGCGGATAAAAGCAGAGTTGCCTCTTTCCGGAAAATTTCCAGTTTTCTCCGGCAAAAAGCCTCAGTCGCCCTCTTCGGGGAACAGGCGATGACCCTGACGTGTCCGGAAGGGGCGTTCAGGAAGCCTTTCCCCGTCAGTTCCCGGAACAGACTATCGGCGGAATTCGGATTGACTCCGAACTCCGCTGCCAGTGTGCGGGCAAAGGTATCGTTTGTATGCCTCATTTTTCGTTGCTTGCGGCGTTTATGACATCGATAAGTGTCTGAACACCGATTCCCGCGCGGAGAAGTCCGATAGCCGAGGCTTTGAACTCCGGAAGCTTTTCTTCTGCCCGTGCCTTAAGCACCTGCATCACGTTTTTGCTTACATAACAACCCCTTCCGGAGGAGGAAACGATTATTCCTCTGCGGTCAAGCTCAGTGTACGCTTTCTGTATGGTGTTCGGATTTATTCCCAGAGCAGAGGTGAGTTCCCGGATAGACGGAAGTTTGTCTTCAGGTTTCAGGACTCCGGCAAGAACAAGGCTTTCCGCCTGTCTGACGATCTGCTCAAACACCGGGATCCGGCTTTGCTGGTCAATAAAAAACATATCTTCCTCCTATTCTGCCGGGGAAATCGTTTTCCCCGTTCCGGAGGCGAATGTCATTATCTGCTGCATTAACGACGGGGGAATATAGAGCCATCCGGCCGTCAGCACCTCGCCGTTTCCGCCGATGAAAGTGACGAACGCCTCATCATATCCCGCAACACTTGAATATCCTATGCAGTTGCACGCGACAAGACTTTCCGTCAGCTTATCGGTTATCTCTGCGTCATGGATCTCCAGTTCCGTGTCGAAATATTTGTCGTTGCTCACTGTGACGTAATCGGCTTTGCTGCTCAGGACGGCGTCTTTTATTGAATTCAGAATATCGTCAAATTCCGCCCGGAGCTCTTTTGCCTGTTCCGGTATGGGAATGTAAAATGTCAATGTTTCCGTTTTTTTGCCGATCCTGTACGGTGCGATTATTTCCAGCAGCGGGATGATCTCGTTTTCTGCGGAGTCAAACTTTGTGCAAAAAGCTTTTTTCAGAACCTCCAGGTATGTTGAGTCCATGTCCCGCCGGATAAGGTCTGCTATCTCCTGTCCGTTGAGTCTTGAGCCTATGGAGGTTGCCATCCTCGCCGAAGGGAAATAAGCGGCAAATTCCGCCGAAAATTCTCCTCTGAGCATTGTTTCCGCGAACTTTTCCATTACGGGGAGGATGTCACGGTCAATGTCGAGAAGAACGAAACCTTCCAGGTCTTTGACGTAGAGAACGATGCTGTTATCTGCAGTCCGAGGATTTTTTGCCCCGGAGATGAGTATCTCACGGAACAGCTCGGGACAGCTTTGCTTGATGTTCTGAAGGTTTCCGACGATACCCAGGGGCTGAATACCGTTTTCTCCGTACCGTGTGACGTATATGATCTCCGCATCATTGTTTATATGTGCCTTCCCGATCGCAGCTTCATCAGCGAAAATCAGGTTTTCCGCAGTATTGAATATCGTGTCGGAGGAAACGGTCATGCTTTCCTTGGTGTATCTGCCGCCGACATATCTGACCCGGATGCAGGGAATGCTTTCCAGTGAGTCTTCGGGAAGGAATCCGTCGGAATAGAGCACATCGTTACGGATGCAAATCCGATTACTGTATGAGGTTTCGCCGGTCAGATCATAATTTCCGGAAAAAAACCACGACAAAAAGACCTGAGTAAGCTCTTCCTTGTTGAAGGATGAGTAACGGGCAGCCATCGCCTCGGATTCTTTCTGTAATGCGGGAGTCCTTATCCGGATATTTACACTGTACGCTGTTGAAATATAGTCCGCAATACCAGGAGCCGTAACCAGCATTTTTTCCCGGACCACGGTATCTTCAGCCGCAAGTCCGGCAATGCGGCGCAAAGACGCTTCGCTCAGACGGAGCTTTATTACATATTCTCTGCCATTGCGGCTTTGCAGTTTCACGGTTAACCTGTCGTTGAAGATTTCCGCTCCGCTGCCGTCGGACAACAGCGAGCCGATAACGGACTGATCACGTATTTCAAGCGGAACAAGAGTGCTCTCCGTCCCGTACATACTTCGGGAATAAGGCTGGGCGTTTATCGGTTGCAGGTACACCGTCATTTTCTTTATATCACCCGCTGAAAGCTTCGTTGCGGTTGATTCCGTTATGAGATCTGCGCCGAAGCCAAAGGCAACCGTGACTGCAACCGTGGATGCAAGTATGACCGCCGACCGTTTTATTCTTCCGAATCCTTTGTTGAGGATCAGATCCACAATGATATAGCCTATGAACAGTACAACAGTAAGGGTTATCCCTGTAGCGTTATCAAGTCCCTCTTTGATGAGATATCTGAATAGCAGGAACGCCATTCCGAAACTGCCGCCCTTTGCCAGAGCCTCAGCCCATACATTGACAAAGGGGCTTCCCGCTTTTTCAAATTTGTATCTCCGGAAGAAAAGCACTCCGAGCAGATTGTATACGGCGATGACAATTACATTGTATACCGCCGACAGATATCCGGTATAGGGAGCCGTTACACCCTGGAAACCGGCAAGCACTGAATCCGTAAACTGTATGCCGATAGACTGGAACGGCGCGGAAATAAGGTTCGGGAGAAAGAGGACGGTTCTGCTCAGAGGGGTTCCGTAACTGCCCGGATCAGCGTCCAGTGTCATACGCCAGATCACGTCAAGATTATCATACGTTGTCATGCGGGGCAGGATCTGAATCCACTGCAGCAGGAGGGAGGGGACTATAAGAATAACGTACGACAGCAGAAGCTGAGAGGGAATATTTCCCGTCAGGGTTGCCGCAAGGGCCGAGCCGGAATATGCCAGAAGAAACGCAAGGAGATTGAATACCAGGAACCTGACGACTTCGCCGAAGGCAAGAACTGGGAACAGTCCGGGCCTTGCAACGAAGAAAATGAACATTATCATCGAAAAGTTCAGGATTATCATTGCCGTAAAGCCGATAACCGCGACGAGGAAGTTTGAAAGAAAGAGTTGTCTTCTTGATACCGGCACGCTTCCGAAGAAGTCCGATGCGGTTTTCTTATGCAGATAGGAGAAAACGGTGATTGCAAAGATCACGGGAAAAATAAACGCAAAGGGATATGTGGAAAATGACATATCTTCCGCCGTAAGAATGTTTATTTTGTTTACGTCCCAGGCTGTACTGAAGGTATATGCGCAGAAAGAGACCAGGATCATTGCGACAGTCATCAATCCGAAGCACGGGAGACTACGCCGGAGGGTATATGCAAGGTAGTTTTTATTTATTATTTTCTTTGAACACATATCCCAGTACCTCCATTTCGTAAATGAAAATTTCTTCAAGGGTCAGCGGCAGAACGTCAACAAGAACAGGGGACATCTGCCGAAGCTTTTCAAGTCCCTGATCCCTGTTCCCCTTAATGATGATGCTTGCGATAGAGCCCACCTTGGCAAAGTTGAGGACCTCAAAATCGGCAAATTTCGATTTGTCAAAATCCTCGCGGAAGGCTATCTGAACCTTGTAGACGTTGGATTTTATGTTGTTGACGTCACCTTCAAAGAGGATGCCGCCCTGATACAGGACACCGAGATGGTCGCATATATCTTCAAGTTCCCGCAGATTGTGGGAGGTAAGGACAACTGTTGCGTTTCTGTCCGCGACTTCAGCGTAGATCAGTTTTTTCATGTGATTCCTGACAACGGGATCGAGTCCGTCGAAGGTCTCGTCAAAAAGTACATATTTGGTTTTGCAGGCAAGGGCGGCAAGCATTACCACCTGACGTTTCATGCCCTTTGAAAAGGTAGATATACGTCCCTTCATCGGCAGATTGAGTGTCTCACAGTTGTCGGCAAAAAACTTCTTGTCGAATCCCGGATAGAATGATGCGTACATCTTTCCTATGCCGTCAACCGTTGCCCCCTTCGGAAAAAAGAATTCATCGGGGACAAAAAGTACCTCGGATTTCTTTCCGATATTGTCAAAAACGGGCTCTCCGTCCACCGTTATCTGCCCCGCATCGGGGAAATAACATCCCGCTACCAGACGCAGAAAAGTGCTTTTTCCCGCACCGTTTGCGCCTATGAGTCCGTATATGCAGCCTTCGCCGATCTCGCACCGGAGATTTTCGAGAACCGTTTTGCCGTCAAACTTTTTAACGGCATTTTCAGCAATTACCATTCAGAACTCCTTTCAGTGTCGTATGCGTACTATTTCGGATGGTACACTTAGTATATCATACCCCATATGGTTTGTCAATATGCGGATTGTGACAAAAAAATGAAGAAAAGCCTTTTGGGGAGGCTTTTCTTCAGTCGGTTCGATTTATTGCAGGATCACAGAAACAGATTTTCGGAAAAGTTTCTGGCGGACAAGACGTGCTTTGCTATTTTTTCTGCTGTATTCGTGCCGCAGGCAATGTCCAGCGTTCCGAAAAGTGCGTTGGAATTGACCTCGCATATGAGCATTTCGCCGTTTTCACCGAAAAGCAGATCGATGCCGGCAAAATCAAGTCCCAGGAATTCTGTCACGGCAACACATTCTTCGCATATTTGCGGAGAGGGAACGAATTTTCTTCCGTTTCCGCCCATTGCAATGTTGGAGCGGAAGTCTGACCTGTTTTCCCTGATCATCGCACCGGTGACTTCATTTCCGACCACATAGACCCGAAGATCTTTGCCCCGGCTTGAAGCAATGAATTTCTGGTAGAGATGAGGAACGGCATAGTTTTGCCTTATGTATGCGTCAAGTCCGGCCCTGTTTGTCAGCAGAGAGACCTGCCTTCCCTGGGAACCGGAGGCAAGTTTTGCTATCATTGGGAATCCGAATCTGTTTTCCAGATCATCGGCAAATCCGGTGAAAAACTCTTCTTCCGGAAAATAGGTCAGGGGCATGGAGACCGTTTCCGGTACGGGAAAATCATTCCTGAGCATTTCATATGTCCGTCTCTTGTCATCGCACAGTTCTATTGCTCCGGCACTGTTGAAAAGCCGCACCCCGGCCAGTTCCATGCGCTGAGCCAGGACAAAATCTTTATCAAGGAATATACAGCGTTCAAACGGGTAGTTTTTTTCGGACAAAAACCGGGCATTTGTGCCGATAACGGCAGTGTGTCCCGCGGCACCGATTTCAGCGCTGAGCTTTTCTGCCTGCGAAATAAACCATTTGCTGGAATGATTTATGACTATACCTATGTTCATTCTCTGTTCCTTACTTTTCCTGCGACAGCTCAGCAAGAACTTTCTTAATCGCGGCTTTTCCGCTTTCGTATGTCAGTCCGCCCTGCATATACACTATGTACGGAGGCTTCA
>ULUG01078264.1_pt1 | contig 16263 bp, 15 predicted proteins | sample 1958331 | NCBI WGS metagenome assembly ULUG01 (sample SAMEA4835755, study PRJEB28245) | human gut metagenome | biome: gut microbiome; material: fecal sample | place: Denmark | collected 2008
GTGTCTTGCTTAGCCACACTGTATTTCATATTGCAACCTTCAGCTGCGAGTGCTTTATAAGTATAACCTACTGTTTGTGCTTTAGCGTTAATTCCTAAAATAATACAGAACAGTAATAAGATAATTTTTATAGTTTTCATATTTAATCTTTTTCGTAATCCTCCCCTTGTATTCCTAACTCTCCTTTGCTCATGGCATTGGCAATATCTATTTTCAGTTCTTCATCATAGTCTTTACTTGTCATAAAACTATTGACGATGCGTAGCAGCAAATCTTGGTCGATATTCGATGCTGCCACATGATAAATGATAGATTCCAATGTACGCATACAGATGCAAGCGTGCCAGTAGTAATTATTCTTGTGTAAGAAGTAAGCTCCCAAAGTCAGCGCAATACGCTTATTCCCATCATTGAAGAAATGCCCAGAACAGAATCTATACATCAGATAGGTCAGTTTCTCTGCAAAGGTCGGATAGTATAAATCATTTTGTACAAAATCCAATGTAGCACGAATGCCACCTTCATCACGCACTCCTTCAAAGCCACCATCGCTAGCATCAATCATTTTGCCATAGACGGTTAAGGCTTCATCGTAGTCTATATAAACAATTTCCTCACTCATCTTCTGCCTGCTTTAAGCGTTTAAGCACATCTTTATTGTCCGCTAAGATACGGTCAAAATCAATAGACTGGTCACCGATGAATCGTTCAAACTCTTCAGGAGTAACAGCTTGCAGATAATCTGCTATATTACCATGATACGCATCCCGGAAACTGAAATCCCTTGAAGCCATTTTGGTTCTGGCATCATTTAAATAAGGTTTCTGCATCGGATGTTCGGCAAGTTCATTCACAATGCGCTCTACCTCGTCAATGGTAAGTAACCTGCCACCATTTTCTTTAAACCGTTCACTGAGAGCTGCCCCCACACCGTTTTCAAAAGAAGAAATAACCAATAAAACCTCTGAATACAGCGTGTGTCGAACATTGTCTTTGGAATCCAACTTCAATACTTCCCGATACTCCTTAGCATTCTCCTTGAATACAGCCTTATATATAAAGTCTGTAATTTGAGGATATTTGTATGTGGGATGTCCGTCCACATATTGATTGATGGCAGAAGTGAGATTCTTGCGATAGTTTTCTTCTGTGATTGCAGCAGGAAGATAATGTACATCTCTGCGGTTTATGTATTTTGTTCCGCCACCCGTCTTTTCATTGATGGTGGTAATCACGAAATCCAAGATAAGGCTACGTACTTTTTTTGCTTTCTCACTCTCTGTAAGCAACATACCCATATCCAAGAATGAGCGGAAATTAAACAATCCAAGTTGGGTCGTTTTGCTCCCGACATTTATGACGGGAGCAAATTGTAACTTTAACTCTTTCAGATGTTTACCTTTACATAAAACATAACCGTTAGCTGCTAATTCATCTGAATGTTTTTCCAAATAGCGTTCTATGGTTCGTTCTTCTACTTCGTAGAAATCGGCAACCATTTTTTTTGTAAAGCGATACTCTCCCTCAAAGAGCATTCCTTCAATATTGAGATGCTCCCGAATTTTACTAACAGCAAAACAGTTGTTAAGTACATTCTGCCTTTCTATGTTTGAGATGGTCAAATCTTTCATATCACTTCACAATTATCAGTTACACGATTTTATGTCAATGCCGAGAATCTTTTGAATTTCGGAAAGCGTTTTGTCTATTTCATGGTCGAGCGCAGCACGTTTTTCAAAATATTGTTTGAGCAGTTCTGCTGGAGGGAGTATTTCTTCTTCCTCTTTCGGGAACTTGCATTGGTCAAAATTACAATCCAAGTCTATCAATTGTTGGGCTGTAAATACACGGCTCTTTTCACCCACTTCATCACTGATAATTTCTTTCCTGTCTTTCCACCATTCCTGAATAGGTAGGGTATGCTCCACCTTCATTGGTTTGGTCTTTGAGAAGTGTTTGTACCCTTCCGGCATATCAAGACGATAGAACCATGTTTCTTTGGTCTTGAATCCTTCTTCGCAACCTTCGGCTTCTTCATTATTAAAGAAAAGGATGTTGGTTGCAATAGATGTGTATGGAGAGAATATAGAACCCGGCAAACGGATGATTGTATGTAGATTGAACTTGCGAAGGAGATTTTCTTTAAGTGCAAGTTTTGCTCCATCCGTACCAAATAAGAAACCATCAGGGATAATCACACCGCACCGTCCACCAGCTTTGAGGCGATACATGATAAGGGCGATAAACAAATCCGCAGTTTCACTTGAACGGTACTGTACTGGGAAGTTGCTTTTTACGCTGTCTTCCGTGCTACCACCATACGGAGGATTCATGCCGATAACATCAACCTTGTCGCTTTCCTTGAAATCAGTAACATTCGTTCCAAGCGAATCACAGTTGGTTATGTTGGGAGCTTCAATATCATGGAGCAGCAGGTTTGTGATGCTCAAAAGGTAGGGCAACGGTTTCCATTCCTGACCTACAACGGCATTTTGCAGTTTTTCTCCATCTGCCGCAGAGCCAATATTCCTGCCCATATATTTAAGTGCCGAGGTGAGGAAGCCTCCCGTTCCACTGGTGAAGTCGCCAAAGGTTTCGCCCAATTTCGGGTCGAGCATCATCACAATAAAATCAGTCAATGCACGTGGTGTGTAGAACTCTCCGGCATTTCCTGCCGATTGCAGATCTTTCAAAATTCCCTCATAAATATCTCCGAATGTGTGACGGTCGTCAGCATCGTCAAATTCGATTTCGTTTACAATGTTGACCACTTGGCGCAGAAGCGTTCCATTCTTCATATACTGGTTCAAGTCTGCAAATGTTTCTTGAACAATGCTTTTAGCTCTTGGGGTATTGGCATCTATCGGGAGATTCTTCAAGGTAGGAAACAGTTTCTCATTGACGAAAGAGAGTAGGGCTTCTCCAGTCAATGCTTCACCGTCTTTTTTATCTATTGCCCAGTTACGCCAACGCAAATCCTCGGGGATAATGGACTTGTATTTCTCATCTTTCCATTCCCATGTTTCTTCTTGTGTGTCATAGACTTTCAAGAAGAACATCCAAGTCATCTGTTCAATTCTTTGTGCGTCACCATTGATACCTGCGTCTTGACGCATGATATTCTGGATTCGCTTTATGATATTATTTACTGCCATTTTTAAGCTGATTTATATATTTGATATTCCAATTCTCTGATGGCTTGTTCAAAAGCGACTTTGCCACCAAATAGTTTTATGATTTTAGTTGGTTTCCCTATGCTGTTGAATGGAGGAATCTCCAAAATATTTGCCTTTTCAAAGTCAAGAATACCATTCTCCGCATATTTGTCAAGAAGAGCCTCCAATACTTCACGAGCCTTGCCTTCGTACTTTCCGAAGTAGTTACGTTTCTTTACATTGTTAGCCCTTTCTTTCCTCGTCAATGGTGGTTGGTCAAATGCAACGTGACATATCACATCGAAGATATCGGCATCTTTCAATGCCGGATTTGCTTCACGTACTGCGTCTATCAAGATGGCATATTCCTTTAACTCATCCATAACCGCCTGTTTGCGTTCTGCTTCAGTCCACGTTTGTACGAAATCATCCAAACTTTGATAGTGTCGCAACAGTTGCTTTCTCGCAAAGGACTGAACGCTTTCCGTTCTCATGGTTTTGCCATCCTCTCCCAAAACAGATACTATCTCATGAGCAATACGAATATCCTTTCCATTGATAAGATACTTTTCACGAGGTTCGTGAGCTGTTGGAGGATTTGAGGGAACAGGCGGATATGGCTTCGGCTTTTTTTCACCGCCTTTGGGTGGTTCAGGGTCGCCGTCAAATGACGGGTCTTTGAATTTTGCGGTAGCATTGCGGAAGTCGAGGATTTCCAGATGCCACTTGCCTTTGTCTTTTCTAAGTCGTGTGCCACGCCCGATGATTTGCTTAAATTCCGTCATAGAGCCAATTTCTTTATCAATGACGATTAAGCCACAAGTTTTGCAGTCCACTCCTGTAGATAGAAGTTCGGAGGTAGTAACAATTACCGGATAAGGTTCGTCAACACTGATAAAGTTGTCTAACTGCTTCTTCCCCTCTTTGTCCTCTCCGACAATGCGTGTTACGTAGTAAGGAGATTTTTTACATAAATCGCTATTCATGTTGATAAGCAGTGTTCGCATTTCGGCGGCTTCCTCAATATCTGAACAGAACACGATTGTCTTTGTCATACGACCGATGTCGTATAACATTTGGGTAATCCTGTGTGCTACTACTTTACGCCTTAACTTAATGGCAAGGTCACGACCTATATTCTGTCTTTGATATAATTTCTGTTCAATCTCCTTTCCTAACAAATCTATTTCACCTTCATCGGGAGTCCAGCCCTGCAAATCAACGTTGATGAAGTCGGCAGTAACCCGATATGGAGCCAAGAAACCATCTTGGATTCCTTGAAGAAGGGAATAGGTATATACCGGCTCTCCGAAATAATCCAAGTTGTTTGCTCCTTCATCAGCTTTCGGGGTAGCAGTCATACCGATTTGGGTAGCCGAGCTGAAATACTCCAATACTTTGCGCCATGCAGAATCGTCCTTTGCGCTACCACGATGGCACTCGTCAACGATAATCAAATCAAAGAAGTTTGGCTGCACCTCCAAAAACGGATCTGGCTTGCCCTCTTTTCCAACCAGTTGGTGGTATAACGCCATATATACCTCGTATGAGGAGTCAATTTTCTCTTCGCCTTCCCCAACAGAAGTTATCTTAGTCATAAACTTCTTGAAAGGTTTGAAGTCTTGCACCATTGTTTGGTCAATGAGGATATTTCGGTCTGCAAGATAAAGAATCTTTTTCTTTGCTCCGCTTTTATGGAGACGATGGATAATCTGGAAAGCAGTGAAAGTCTTACCAGTACCGGTAGCCATTACGACAAGTACACGCTGTTGTCCTCTTGCAATGGCTTCCACTGTACGGTCAACCGCTATACGTTGGTAATATCTTGGCTCATGGCTATGGGCATCATAATAAAACGGTGTTTCTATTATGTTAAGTTCATCCGATGTATAGTTCTTGGATGCAAGATAACGATTGTATAATTCCTCTTCTGTCGGGAAATTCTCTAATTTGATTTCGGTTTCTTTCCCTGTGATAAAGTCATGTTCCAAGAAAGCATCACCATTACTGGAGTACGCAAATTTCAAGTCAAGGATTTGGGCATAATCCATAGCTTGTTGAATACCACCCCCAACGGCATGTTTGTTATCTTTAGCTTCTACCACTGCAATGGGCTTACCATTATGGTATAATAGATAATCAGCCTTTTTGCCCTCTGCTACTGAATGTTGGTTGCCAACAACAAGTACTCGACCATCCGTGAAATAATACTCTTCACGCATATTTACGCTTACAGCCCAGCCCTTTTGTTGGAGTGCAGGGGTAATGAACAAGGTGCGTATCTCTTGTTCTTTGAGTTCTTTCTTGTTTACTTCCATGATAATAAATTGTTTTAAGATTTATTACTGCTAACAATCAAATCTTTCACATCAATATCAAGAACATTAGCTATATCATTAAGGGTTTTGAGGTCTGGTTGAACAGAATTACTACACCATTTACTCACAGTGCAATTGGATTTACCAATCTGTTCTGCAAGCCATTTTCCTGTTTTTTGTTGTTCTGCAAGTACGACTTTTAGTCTGTTCAAATTAGCCATGAGGTAAAACGTTTTAATTCAAGAGCAAATTTATATAAATACTCTGATAACATAAGCAACTTCCGATAATAATTATTATTTGGAAGCGAAAAAATGGCTTAGATACCGTATTTCGACAGGATATTTTCGTCAATTTCAATTTTATGCCGACCTGTTGTAGTTCGCAGATTCTTTCTTACGGTGTCAAACGTGGAGTTAGTGAACCATTCGGCAAATGTCGCCATCACAAATGATGTAGTTACATCTCCACCTATATTATATTGGAAAGCGATGTTCCAAGCAAAGTTCTTTAAAGAGATTTGTGTGAGCGAACTATGTTTCTTAATATGAATCTCGGTCATGGAAAGCACTTGACGATTAGTCACAAAATAGCGGACAGATTCGCAAATTTGGAAAATCTCTGTTTCGTCCAAATCAAAACGCTTGAATGTGTCTCGTGTATATTTCAGGATAGCATTTAATTTCTCGTCTTCTTCTCTTTCTTTTTGTTGCTTGTATTGTTGTTGCTCATGCTGGTATTCATAATGGAATAATTCCATACGCCTTTTTTGTACTTCTACACAATCTTGGGTATGTAAGGATGCAACAGCCGAAGTCTTTTTATCTGTCACTTCATCGGCTAATGCCAAATGTGACAAAGGAGTTTCTATAATGTATCTTGCTATAGAGATGCAAAGATGATATAGAAGTTTCAGTATCACATATCCGACAGCCATAACGAACGGAAGCAAACTCATTCGTATGCTAAGCATATTGCATATTTGAAATGCAATCATTGAAGCCAGCAACACCGCAATGACCTCTATTGTCAAAGAATGGAGTATATATTGTTTTTGCTTCATGCCTATTGTTTTTTATTTCTCAATGCAAAGGTATAACACTTTTTCATAAAAAACGAAAGGAAAAAATAGATACCGTTTTGCAAATCAATAGCTTATGAAAAGAAAAGCATAATAAGAGAAAATATCGAAGACTATCTGAAAACAAGAGAAAATAGAAATCGTCAAAAACAGTATGGTTAAACTAAGTTAAAGTTTTTTTTGCGGTAGCTTTTCTATTCTCGCTAAGGCTGAAATATAGAGTAAACGAAGTAAAGTAATCATATTTGTACCAAGTTATATATAATACACTGATATACAGTAGTAATTATCTTTGAGGAAGTCAAATAATCCCGAGATTTTCTTACTTATATAGTTTATTGATTAGTGTTGAAAGGCCGTTTCGGATTCATCTCCGGAGCGGCTTTTTCTATTTGCATCAATTGTATGAGGCTCAGGATGGGTTGATGATGCTTGTGGGTTCAGGGCGGTATGTCAGCGGTGTTGTCATTGAACACACCTGCTGCGCACTGTTTGGACGGGCTTCTCATATCGCTCAGTATCCTAGAGTATTCCTGCATGGCAAAGTTGTATGTTCATCCATAGTAATCCCGTTTCTTCAACTGCTGCAATCAGCAGTGCCGGGCCGGTAAGCCCAAAGTCGAACAGGTGGGAATATTGCCGTTCCAGATGTAGCCGAAGATTCTTTTCAAGGCGGTCGGTCTGATTGACCTTCCGGACGGCATCTACGTGGTGCCGGTAAACTGCCTTAAGATTGATGGGGAAGATTGGGCCGGTCTTTGGGCAAAATTACCAAAACTGTAAAAAATTAACTGTGTATTAGCGTGTTAAAGATGAAAATACGAAAAATAATTTGTAGCTTTGTCTCCAGTTGATTTATAATTTAAAATGTGTAGGAGATATGAAGTATTTAGACCCTAAGGCCGATCTGACTTTCAAGAAAGTGTTCGGCGAGCATCAGGATTTGGTAATCAGCTTTCTCAATGCGCTGTTGCCTTTTGAAAACGAAGAGGAGGAGATTAAGAGTGTGGAGTATCTGAGCCCCGAACTGGTACCTCTCAATCCTTTGAAAAAGGACAGCATAGTGGATGTGCGTTGCAAGGACGGTCTCGGCCGTCAGTTTATCGTGGAGATGCAGATGATGTGGACTCCGGAGTATAAGCAGCGCGTGCTGTTCAATGCATCGAAGGCTTATGTGAGCCAGCTTGGCAAGAGCCGTCATTATGAGCTTCTTCAGCCTGTGTATTCATTGAATCTGGTGAATGATGTATTCTGCGACGGAGATGAATATTACCACGATTACCGTATAGTTGAAGTTGCTGAGACAAAGGAGGTGATAGAGGGTCTTCGTTTTATCTTTATCGAGTTGCCAAAGTTCACGCCAAAGAGTTACGGTGACAAGCGGATGCAGGTACTGTGGCTGCGTTATCTTACGGAGATAGACGAGGATACCCGTGAGGTGCCGAAGGAATTGCTGGACAATCCGGAGATAGGGAAGGCGCTTGAGGAGGTGGAGGAGTCAGCGTTTACAGAGGAGGAACTGCTCGGTTACGATCATTTTTGGGATATGCTGGGCGCATCAAGGCTTCTTATGATAGGCTCTATCCGTAGGGGGCTGAAAGAGGGAATGGAGAAAGGAATGGAGAAGGGAATGGAGAAGGGTTTGAAAGAAGGTTTGGAGAAAGGGATTAAAGAAGGAATGAAGAATGGGTTGGAGAAAGGCCGCGCGGAAGGTATGCGCGAGATGATAGCCAGGATGCGGGAAAGAGGACAGTCCGTATCCCGGATAAGTGAGTTGACAGGAATTCCTGAAAAAGAGATAGACGATATGACTCGGGATAAAGAGAAGTAAGTTTGTGCTAGTTCTGTTGCGCGGTGCGGATGCTGGTTGACGAGATGTCCAGAATGGGGGCGTCAGCTAGGAATCGGACGCCGCGCACACCCGGCATGGCGGAGATTTCGCGGCAGGCGTTTTCTCCGTCGTATCCATGGCGGGGATAGACCCATACTTCGAATTCCGCCAATATCTCCGGTCCCTTGTACCATTTTGTGATGCTTTCCGCGTTGTCGCCGCCTATGAGCAGGATCAGATGTGCGTCCGGCTCAGCCTGCCTTATGCGGTGGAGGGTGCGGATGGTATACCGAGGCTCCGGCATGTGGTATTCGATGTCGGATACTGTTATTTTAGGAGAGATGCCTTCAAAAGCATTGCGAACTTGTTTGAGTCTGACTTCGGGGTCGGCCAAAGTGGCTGTATTCTTGAAGGGGTTGTGTGGTGACGGTATGATGACCACCGCGTCTACTTCTTGCATCGCGGAGACGTAGCGGGCTATGCCGGTGTGGCCGTAGTGTACGGGATTGAACGAGCCGAAGTAAAGTACCTTGTTCATAGTCGCTCTATGCCTTTAGGCCGGTAAAGCACTCAATCAGTCTGTCAGCCTCGGATAGAGTGTGTTCAAGGCAGTCGTTCTCGAGGACCTTGTCGAATCGGGATTCGTAACTGAGTTCTTTGGCGGCTTTGGCGACCCTGCGCTCAATGGCTTCAGGGGTGTCAGTCCCGCGGCCTTCAAGTCTTCTGCGCAGTTCTTCTATCGACGGCGGTTTTATGAATACAGACATCGCGTTGTCTCCGAAGATGCGTTTCAGATTGACGCCGCCCTTGACGTCTATGTCGAACAGGATGACGTGTCCTTTGGACCATATGCGTTCCACTTCTGAGCGGAGGGTACCGTAGAATGAGCCGGGGTAGACTTCTTCATATTCCACGAAGGCGTCATTGGCTATAAGGTCTCTGAACTGCTGCTCGGAGAAGAAATAATATTCCACACCGTTGCGTTCTTCTCCTCTCGGAGCCCTGGATGTGGCGGAAATGGAGAATTCCAGAAACGGGTATTTTTTCAAAAGATGTCCTACGACAGTGCTCTTGCCTGCCCCTGACGGAGCCGAGAATATGATTACTTTTTTGTTCATTCTGCAAAAATATTTAAATTTGCGATAGATAAGAAAGAATATTTAACTCTAAAACAAATTCGCTATGGTATCTTACAAGGATCTTGGCCTGGTGAACTCAAGAGAGCTCTTCAAGAAGGCCATTAACGGCGGTTACGCCATACCAGCATTCAATTTTAACAACATGGAGCAGATGCAGGCTATCATACAGGCCTGCGTGGAGACCAAGTCGCCTGTTATCCTGCAGGTGTCTAGCGGTGCACGGAAATATGCAAACCAGACTATTCTCCGTTATATGGCTCAGGGCGGCGTCGAATATGCCAAGGAACTTGGGTGTCCGATTCCGATTGTGTTGCATCTGGATCACGGTGACACTTTCGAGTTATGCAAAAGCTGTATTGAGTACGGTTTCTCGTCGGTGATGATTGACGGCTCATCCAAACCTTATGATGAGAATGTGGAGTTGACCAGAAAGGTCGTGGAGTATGCCCATAAGTATGACGTGACGGTTGAAGGTGAGCTTGGAGTCCTGGCCGGTGTTGAGGACGACGTGAAGGCTGAGAGCCATACCTATACCCGTCCGGAGGAGGTTGAGGACTTTGTCAGCAAGACAGGGGTGGATTCCCTTGCGATATCTATTGGCACATCCCATGGCGCTTATAAGTTCAAACCAGGCCAGAAGCCGGAGATCCGTCTGGATATCCTGCATGAGATAGAAAAGAGGATTCCGGGATTCCCGATTGTGCTCCACGGTTCCTCATCGGTGCCTCAGGATATCGTGGCTGAGATCAACCATTATGGAGGCCATCTCAAAGACTCTATAGGTATTCCTGAGGATCAGCTCCGCGAGGCGGCCAAGTCGGCAGTGTGCAAGATCAACATCGACAGCGACGGCCGTCTGGCTATGACTGCCGCTATCCGTAAGGTGTTCGTAGAGCATCCCGAGGAGTTTGATCCCAGAAAATATTTAGGCCCCGCCAGAGAGAAGCTGAAGGAGCTTTACAAGCACAAGATTTACGACGTGCTGGGCAGCAATGACAAGATGTAGCGTGGATTTAAAAAAATCTTGTCACATTTAACCATTCAGGCTATTTACTTGTGTGAAATAAATAAAACATTATATTTGCAGTATTAATCAATAATTATTTAAACGTATGAAAACTAAATTTATTCCTTTCGTGTGCGTAGGTTTTGCCGCTATGCTGGCAGTAACGTCCTGCGGTGGTCAGAAACAGGCTGTCAATTCTGGAAAAACCGAAGTCATAATGCCCTTCAGTACTCCCGAGTATAGAACAGATACTGAATATTTCCGTGCAACCGCGCAAGGCACTAGCAAGAATATGGAAATGGCCCGTACGGCAGCGGATCTCAATGCCCGCAATGCTCTTGCTGCTCAGGTTGAAGTCATAGTAAAATCTGTTACAGACAGCTATATGAATCAGTATGAGATGAACGGTGAGTCGGAGGTGCGTGGAAAGATAGAGAGCGGTGTCCGTCAGGTGGTTAATCAGACTCTCAAGGGTGCGACTGTAAAGGATACTAAACTTTATCAGAATCCGGACGGCTCTTATGAGTACTGGATCTGCATAGAAATGTCCAGAGTGCCTGTTGCGGAGGGAGTTGAGGACGTGCTTATCAGCAATGACGAGAGACTTGCCGTTGATTTCGATCAGTACCGTTTCATGAAGACCTTTGAGGAGGAAATGGCCAATTACGGCAAAGAGAACTAGCAATAGGGCTATTCTCCGCTTCTGGAGTTCAGTTTTAAAGTATGGAAGCTCCCCCTTGCAATGTCGGTGGGAGCTTTCTTTTAAAGTACAGGTAAAATAATACAGGAAGCCATGAATATTAAGAAAATCATATTATTAGTAGTAGCCATTGCAGCCGTGTCGTCATTTTCTTACCCGCAGTCCAAAGAGTCTTTTCTGGATGCTTACCGTCAGCGTGCGGACGAGTTCAAGGACTTCAGGGCAAAGGCAAATGCGGAGTTCTCGGAATACTTGGCAGCAGCTTGGGAGGAGTTCCTGGTTCAACGTGGAAAAGAAGATCCTATAGGCCCTGTATCAGAAGAGCCTGTATATTATGATCCGGCAGATGCCGGACAGTCTGTTATGCATGGACTTCCTGCGTCCGGTATTATCGCTGTTCCTGCATATCCTTTTCCGGTTCCTGCAGTCGCGGCTGATTATGATGGAAAAGGAAGCGTGTCAGTTGATTTCTTTGGCATACAAGAAATCATACCGTTCATGGAGAGCATGCGGCTTTCCCGTATCGGAGCGACCGAACAGGACGCATCCGGCGCTTGGAATACTCTTTCCGGTTCGGATTATATGAAAGTGGTGGATGCTTTCACTGCTATGCAGGAGAAATACTCTTTAAGCGATTGGGCTTTGTATACTGCCGTTAAGAAATATACCGATGCTGTGTATATCGAAGAGTATGTAAATGAAAAAGTGCTGACACAGATGTTTTTGCTGAATCAGATGCAGTATAAGGCCAGGGTAGGGTCCTCAGGCGGCAACCTGATTCTGCTCCTGCCTTTTACCGGACCAATTTACCAAGTGTCCTATATTACAGACGGAGATGAGGATTTTTACATATTCTCATATACCCGCCTGAACAATCAGGATCCGCTGTATACATTCTCCAGCGATTTCTCGGCTGCGGACCGCAAGATGGACTTGGTTATAGATCGTCAGATGGTGGTGGACCTGGATTATTACCGTCTCAAGACCTTGCCTGAATGGTCTGCCATACTCGGGGAGGAAGTGAAGGTGCCTCTCAATGTCCCTTGCGTGAAGTTCTCTCTAGATTATCCTCAGTCTGACCTGCTCATGTATCATAAGTCGGCAGTAGACCCTGCGCTTCAGAAGGCTGTATTCACTCAGGTGAAGTATAAGATACTTAAGGATTCCATGAATCCGGAAGAGGCAGTGGCTTTCATTCTGGGACTTATCCAGAAAGGCTTTGAATACAAGACTGATTATGAGATGTTCGGTCGCTCAAAGCCCCTGTTTGTAGAAGAGTCGTTTTATTACGGGGCCAATAACTGCAAGGACCGTGTCCTGCTGTTCTCATGGCTGGTAAAGGACCTGCTCGGGATGGACGTGGCGATGTTCTGTTACAAGGGGCACGTAGCTTGCGGAGTTGTCTTTCCAGAGGAGGTCACCGGTGACAGCTTTACGTTTGAGGGCAGGAGATATGTCATGTGTGACCCGACCTATATCGGTGCGCCCATAGGCGCCACCATGCCCAAGTACCGCGACGTGGAGCCGCAGATTGTGAGACTCTGACTGACATTTTGTCTTTTTACCCTTTTGGCAGTGTTTTTGTTTATATCTTTGTGCGTTTAGAATTTGTGATATTATGGCAGAAAAAGAAGATATAGATAAAAAAGAAGAAGCGGCCGCACCTGAAGAGGTGGGTGGAGATGCCGGCCAGAAGAAGAAAAAGGCTGACAAGTCTCATCATAAAGAAGAAAAGGAGAAAGAACTCAAGGAGTTACAGGCCAAGATGGACGAGGTCAATGACAAGTATGTCCGTCTTGCGGCTGAGTTTGACAATTATCGCAGGCGTACGGCCCGCGAGAGGCTTGATCTTATCTCTACGGCCGGGGAGGATATAATAAAAGGTATGCTCCCTGTGCTGGATGACTGTGAGAGGGCGTTGCAGGTGCTAAGGGAGTCCGGTTCAGACCAGGCGGCCATAGAGGGCACGGAACTCATCTACAATAAGTTGATGTCCTATCTTAAAGGACGCGGTCTTAGTGTTATTGAGTCCGTAGGGAAGGAACTTGATACGGATTTTCATGAGGCGGTAGCGCAGATGCCTGTGCAGGAAAGCGATAGGAAAAATAAGATAATAGATGTTATTCAGACTGGTTACATGCTGAATGACAAAGTTATACGTTTTGCAAAAGTTGTAGTGGGGGTGTAGTGGACGATGGCAGAGAAAAGAGATTATTATGAAGTGCTGGGGGTCTCCAGAGATGCCTCGGCAGAGGATATAAAGAAGGCCTACCGTAAGATGGCCTTGAAATATCACCCGGACAGAAATCCCGGGGATGCGGCCGCTGAGGAGAAGTTCAAGGAGGCCGCTGAGGCCTATGACGTCCTCAGTAATCCTGACAAGAAGGCCAGATATGATCAGTTCGGTCATGCCGGAATGAGCGGGGCTGCCGGAGGTGGCGGTGGATTTGAAGGTTTCGGTGGCTTTACGATGGAGGATATATTCAGCCGCTTCGGAGATATATTCGGAGGCGGTTTCGGTGGAGGTTTCAGCGGATTCGGCTCATCGGGGCGTGGAGGTTCTGCCGGGAGGGTCCAGAAAGGCTCCAATATACGTATCCGTGTCAAATTGTCACTTTCCGAGATAGTCAACGGGGTTACGAAGACCGTTAAGATTAAGAAAATGGTCAAATGCTCCCATTGCAACGGTCGTGGTGCGGAGTCGGAGGCAGATGTCCATACTTGTGAGACATGCCATGGAACCGGTGTAGTTACCAGGATAGTGCAGTCCTTTATGGGCAGGATGCAGACGACTTCTCCTTGTCCGGCTTGCGGTGGAGAGGGCAAGGTAGTCACACGGCCTTGTTCCAAGTGCCACGGCGCGGGTGTGGTGGAGGAGACCGAGGAGGTCTCGTTCAAGATACCTGCCGGAGTGGTGGAGGGTATGCAGCTGACGGTTCATGGAAAGGGCAATGCCGCGAAGGGTAACGGAGTAAACGGTGATCTTCTGGTGCTGATAGAGGAGGAAGAGGACGGAGAGCTCCAGAGGGACGGCAATGACCTTATATATACTTTGTTTGTCTCAATGCCGGATCTGGTGCTCGGAACCTCTGCTGAGATACCGGCGGCGGACGGAAAGGTCCGGATCAAGATTGAGCCTGGGACTCAGTCAGGAACGTTCCTGCGTGTAAGAGGCAAGGGTATTCCGGACATCAACGGGTACGGACGCGGTGACCTGCTTGTATATATTCAGGTGTGGACGCCAAAGAAGATAGACAGGGAAGAGAAGGAGATGTTCGAGAAGATGAAGTCCTCAGGGAATTTTGATCCGAAACCGACAAAGAAGGACCGCAATTTTTTTGACAGGATGAAAAAAATGTTCAGTTAATGTCAAAAAAATTTGGAATGTTTTCTCTTTTATCTATCTTTGCAGTCCCAAAAATCAAGCAACCTCTTGCACATATATTTTAGAGCGGCAATGTTGCCATAAAGTAAGAAGAAATGGATTTAATTAAGATTGCAGAACAGGCGTTTTCACAGGGTGAGAAAAAGTATCCCGATTTCAAGGCAGGTGATACTGTGACTGTGACATACAAGATTAAGGAAGAGAACAAGGAGAGACTCCAGAAGTTCCGTGGTGTGGTAATACAGAGAAAGGGTGCCGGTACGACACAGACTTTCACTGTGCGTAAGATTTCCAACGGTATCGGAGTCGAGAGGATATTCCCTCTTTATTCACCCTTTATCTCGGAGATTGATCTTAACAAGAGTGGTAAGGTACGCAGGGCAAGGATTTACTATTTGAGGAATCTCACCGGTAAGAAGGCACGTATTAAAGAGAAGAGATTTATCGGACTTGCTCCCGGTGCTGAAGCGGTTAACTCTCCCGCTGAGTAGCAAGTAGACATATTGGCCTCGTAGCTCAACTGAATAGAGCATCTGACTACGGATCAGAAGGTTGTGGGTTTGAATCCCGCCGGGGTCACGGCCATGAAGGCAGAAGGGACGGCAGTGATGTACGTCCCTTTATTATGCGGCGGAACCACATTGCAGGGACGCAGTTCTTGCGGACGCATTTGTAGGCTCTACCTCAGATCGGGAAAAGCCGAGCCCTGCGGGGCTAATCCCGCCGGGGCTGGCAGCGCTGAGATGGCATAGTGCGGCATTCCCGCACTGGGATCAACGGTCAAGACGGCAATTGCCTGCCTTTAGGTATGTGGCTGCATCCATGGATGCTACGGTTGCAAGGTTGACGATCTCCCTGACCGTGGCGTTCACGGATATGAAATGCACCGGCTTGTTGAGCCCTATCTGTATGGGGCCGATAGACTCTCCTATCCCCATGCCCATCATCATGTGCCATACAGCAGAAGATGAGTTCAGGTCCGGGAATATCAGGGTGTTGACATCCTTTCCAAGCAACTTGTTGAAAGGGTAGGTCCTGTCTCTCAGGCTGCGGTTCAGGGCTATATCCGTCCTCATCTCTCCGTCGACGGCCATGGAAGGGTACTGTGCGTGCAGCATCTCCACGGCATGACGTACAGTAGATGCTGAGCCGTTGAATTCCTGCCTGTCGCGACAGTCTGAACCGAAGTTGCCGTATGAGAGCATTGCGATGACCGGGTCAAAGGCGTAGTACTCTACGGCACCGGCTGTCAGTCTGGCTATGTCCGCAAGAGTCCGCGCGTCAGTCCGTTCGTTAATCATGGTGTCGGCCAGGAAGAATGTCCCGCGTTTGGTGCTGAGTATGTGCATCGTGGCAAACGTGCTGAACCCCGGGCGGATGCCGATGATGTCCCGGGCGACAGAAGTCACCGAGTGGTTGTCGGCATATGTTCCGGCGATGAAGGCATCGGCATCTCCGCTCTCGACCATCATCATGCCGAAGTAATTGCGGTCGAGCATCTTCTCGTATGAGTCCTGATATGTGTACCCGTTTCTGGCCAGTTTGTCAGCGAGCATATGCGCATACCTTTCCCGGCGTCCTTTCTCATCGGGATGCCGAGGGTTGACAATCTCCACACTGTCAAGCCGCAGGCCAAGTGCGTCCGCCC
>ULUG01094539.1_pt1 | contig 16023 bp, 15 predicted proteins | sample 1958331 | NCBI WGS metagenome assembly ULUG01 (sample SAMEA4835755, study PRJEB28245) | human gut metagenome | biome: gut microbiome; material: fecal sample | place: Denmark | collected 2008
ATATTAAAAAAATCCGGTATTTGGATACCGGACTCTATTATAACGACATTGAATCTCAAATGCTACTATCCGTTTGGAAATTGAACAAAAAAATCTTTTTTTCGACTGATTGCCCCGACATTCAGTCAATCTTCCAACGGAAAACGCCGGCACAGAGCGATGACTTCCTCTTTTAACCGTGCCGTTTTTTCCAGATCGCTCCGCTCTTGCAAGGCTTCGTCGATGATGCGGACGATCTCCCGCATTTCGCCTTCCTTCATTCCTCTCGTCGTCAGCGCCGGCGATCCCAGACGGATTCCCGAAGCCAGCATCGGCTTTTCCCGGTCATTGGGAATCGTGTTCTTGTTGACGGTAATGTGGATCGTATCCAGTAACCGTTCGCAATCGCGACCGTTGATCTCCCGCGAATTCCGCACATCGACCAGGAGCAGATGATTGTCCGTTCCCCCGGAAATGACGTGATAGCCTCTTTCGACGAACGCGTCGCTTAACGCTTTTGCGTTCCGGACGACCTGCTTCTGATAGACCGCGAAATCTTCGCTCAGCGCTTCCTTGAACGCCACCGCTTTCGCGGCGATCACGTGCATCAAAGGTCCGCCCTGCACGCCCGGAAAGACGCTCTTGTCGATTTTTTCGGCAATCGCCGCATCTTTCGTTAACAGAATGCCGCCGCGCGGACCGCGCAATGTTTTATGCGTCGTCGACGTAACCACGTCGGCGTATTCGCACGGATTCGGGTGCAATCCGGCCGCGACGAGTCCGGCGATATGCGCCATATCCACCATCAGATACGCGCCGACTTTATCCGCGATTTCCCGAAACCGCCTAAAATCGATCGTACGCGGATACGCCGAAGCCCCCGCAACGATCAGACGTGGTTTCACTTCGACCGCAATTCGCTCCACTTCATCGTAATCGATCGTCTCGCTCTCTTCGGAAACGCCGTAAAAAGAACTGACGTAATCCTGTCCCGAAAAGGACAGGCGATATCCGTGCGTCAAATGCCCGCCGTGATCCAGAGCCATTCCCAGAATCCGGTCTCTCTTGTCGAGCAAAGCTCTGTACGCCGCCATGTTGGCTTGCGACCCCGAATGCGGCTGAACGTTGACATAATCGACATCGAATAATCGTTTCAGGCGCTCTTTCGCCAGATTTTCCACCTCATCGACATACTGGCAGCCGCCGTAATACCGCTTTCCCGGATAACCCTCCGCGTATTTATTCGTCAGAATGCTTCCCTGCGCTTCCAACACCGCTTTGGAGACGTAATTCTCCGAAGCGATCAGTTCCAGGTGATCTTCCTGGCGCTTTTTCTCCGCCGCAATCGCCTGAAAGATTTCTCTGTCCTGTTCTTCCAAATTTTTCATTTTCTTTCCTCGCTTTCCTCTATTCTAATTTATTTTTGGACAATCCGAAACAAAAAGATGCGCTTCCGTGCGCCCGGTTCAGCAAAACAAAAAGACTTTGCTCCCCTTCGGCCACCCGTTTCCATTATATGCCAGAAAAAAGAGATTCTCTCTTCGCAAAATAAACGTGGTGATCGAATGAAAGACAAAAATTTTATCGAACAGGAAAAAGAGGATTTCAATCAGGGAGCAGAAAACGAATTCTACGATTATATTCAGATGGGGCCTCTGGAAGAGGAAATCCTTTACGAATTCCACTTCGACGTCGAGCAATTCAGACGATATCTTCAAAAGCAAAAGCAAAAAAAATAAGGGTTTTCCGACAAAAGCCCTTATTTTGATTCTCACGGAAAAAGGCGTCTGATCACGACTTCGCCGTTTTCTTCTTGCGCAGGACGTTGACCAGAACATACGCGCCGATAAAAACAGCGATCGAAAAGACGACGATCAGATACATCGTGCCGACGGATACGCTTCTGTCGAAAAGAACCAGTTCCACGTCAAACGCCTGTTTCAGTTCGGAAATCGACTCTGCCGGCATCAGGGTTTCTTTCTGCAATTCTTCGATCGCGGCATTCATATAGTGATTCCGGAACAAAAACGTCCCGTACGTTCCCGGAAGCAATTTCAAAACCGTCGATAAGCCCGAAGCGTAGGAAGAAAGAGGCATATACGCGCCGCTGATAAAGCCATAGCAGGAACTGACGATCGTGCCGACCGCGGATATCTGTCCCTGCGAAGAAAGGAAAGAGTTGACAAACGACGAACAAGCCGTTCCAAACAGCGTCATCAGAAAGACGTCGACCAGAATCAGAATAGCGTCGGCAAAACTCAGATACCACCCGGAAATCCCCAGATAAATCCACGATCCGATCATTCCGATCAGGCATACCGCAAAGGTATTCAGAAAGGTCGCGATGAAATAACTTAACGCCAACGTCGATTTTTTCACCGGCGTGATCGTCAGATCCTTGATCGTTCCGTTTGCTTTATCCGCGACCATGATCATATTGGAACAGAACGCCACCGTGATGCAACTGACCGAAAGAATCGAGGAACTCAACTGACCCCCGACGAATCCGGAAATCAGTTTCTCCGAAACTTCGATCCCATCCGGCAGACCGGAAATAAAATTCATCCGATAGACTTTTCCAAGAAAAGTAACATACAGCAACAGCAGAATGAACGGCGTGATTAACGACGTGAAGAACACCCCTTTATCTTTCATGAACAGACGCACGTTTCTTTTCACCAGCACAAATAAAGGTCTCATCTTGCATTCTCCTCGTTCAGTCTTTTCCCGGTCGCCGACAGAAATACGTCGTCCATTTTTCCCTTGACGATTTCATAGTCCCGGAAAAGTTCCGGATGGGCGAGAATCATTTCCGTAGCCTGCGCAGTGTCCCTGACCTCGATCCGATAACCCCCGGCGATCTTCTCGTAAGGCTTTCCCAACAAGCCTAATTCCCCCGCGTCCGCGCCGTACAGCGAGATGAAATCGCACGCGTAACGGTTCTTTAATTCCAAAGGCGTTCCTTCCGCGCAGATTTTTCCCTCGTCGATGATCACGACGTAATCGGCGTCTCCGGCTTCTTCCATGTAGTGCGTCGTCAGAAGAACGCTGAGATTCTTCTCCTTTCTCAGATCGGCGATCACTTTCCACACCTGCTTCCTCGTCTTCGGATCGAGTCCGGTGGTCGGTTCGTCCAGAATCAGAATCTTCGGTTGATGAATCAAAGCCCGCGCGATGTCGATCTTCCGCCGCTGTCCTCCGGAAAGTTTCCCCAAAGGCCGCGACAGCAGATTCGCAAAGTCGAGTCTTGCAGCCAGATCGTTCAGATGCCGGACGAATTCCTTTTTCTTCATTCCGTAAAGCGCCGCGCGGACTTCCAGATTCTCCTTGACCGTCAGTTTTTTATCGAGCAGGGAATGCTGATAGACCACGCCGATCCGGCTCTTATACGAAACGGAGTCTTTGTCCAGATCGAAGCCATCGACGATCACTTTTCCTCGATCTTTCGCCAAAAGTCCCGAAAGAATGGAGATCGTCGTGGATTTTCCCGCGCCGTTGATCCCCAGAAAAGCAAACAGTTCGCCTTCTCTGACCTGAAAAGAGAGGTCGTCCACCGCCTGAATATCCTTGAAAGCCTTGCTTAAATGGCTGATTTCGATCACCGCATTCATATCGTATCCTTTCCGCTTTTGTACGTTTCCAATAAAGACAGAAACACCTCGCTGAGCATTGCCGAAATATCTTCTTCTTTGAACGGATTCGTATGGGTCGCGCACATCGACGCGATACCGTGCGAATACACCCACAGATGAAGATACAGTTTCAAGGCATCTTCTTCCGAAATCCGATGAGATTCGGCGATGATCCCGACAAAAGTCCGATATCCCGGTTCCAGTTCCGGACCATCTTCCTCCCGATGTCCTCCCATAAAGAGCAACTGAAACAACCGGCTCTCTTTTTGGGCGAATTCGATGTACTTCAACCCGGCGCCTTTGAACGGCAGTGGTTCTTTCAACCCTTCTTCGATGTATTTCCGATACTCCGCGCCGGCGCGGATCAGCACTTCCCTTTTCAGTTCGTCCATGCTGTCGAACCAGGTAAAGATCACCCGCGAAGAACTGTTCATCTTTGCCGCCAGAGAGCGCGCGGTCAATGATTCAAATCCTTCCGCCCGGACGATTTCAAAAGCCCGATCGATGATTTCTTCCCGACTGAATTTGGTTTTCGGCGGCATCTCATTCCCTTCTTTCTCTATTAAAAACATTTGTTGCGCAACAACTGTTTTTATTATATATTGCAAACTGTTGTCTGTCAATACGAAAAAAGCGAAAATCGTTAGAGCACTTTAATAAGGGATTTCTTTCATTAAAAAATGATCATTATAAAGTCATCCGTCACAAATGTGTTAAATAAAATATCACAAATATGTCAAGTATAAATGATTGGCAAGACGCTCCAAAAATATGGGGTGCGATGATAGAAAACGAGAATTGTAAGACATATTTCAAATATATATATAGTGATGGAGAACTTGACTTATTCTCAACATGTGCGGAAAACGTACAAGTTCAATTTGAAGGTAAAAGACAAGTTAAACGCCATATTAAAATTTATAATCTTGATTTAATTATTTCAGTTGGATATCGAGTTAAATCACAAAGAGGCATAGTTTTTATAAGATGGGCGAAAAGTACTTAAAAATTACTTAGTACAAGGCTATGCAATTAATGATAAAAGAATTGCCGCTTTAAATAAGACTATCATTGCGCTTTTGTTGAATTTCTTGCCATCAATATATTGCGCTTTTATAGAAAATGAAATTATTTGTATTCCTGCGTATAGGACATTTTTTTATACCGTCCATTTCGGTTATTCTTCTTTTTCGTCTTCTTCGCTTTCCGTCGTATTCCGATACTTTTTCCAGTACAGGACGAGCATCGCCAAAGCGATGACGAGAATGATGATGCCGATCGAACAGCCAAAAAAGGTATTGATCTGAATGATCTCGGCGTCTTCAAGGTCCGAAGTACTTAAAAACATCTCTTCGATCAGCACCAGATGCATCAAGGCGGAAGATACATTGGTAAAACGAAGCGCCAGAAGAGAACGATCCTGCCGTTGATGAGCCTTACGGACACCGACAAGCGAAACGATAAACATCACGGTGATCGTGATATTGGCGATCACGGCCAGTCGGATCGGATATCGGTAAACCCGTTCGAGCAGAAGGCTTTTAGCGAACACGCAAACGAGAAAAAGGATCGCCGCGAGCAAAAGAATGACTGCAATATCGAAAAAAGCCTTTTCCTTGTTGTTTTCCTTGCTCTTCAAATAGATATCTTTGCACGTGACGATACAAAGACCGTAAAGCGAAGAATAAAGCCAGACCGGCGACCGGGTAAAACAGCCGACGACGAATTTGAAAACGACCGCGACCAATCCGCAGACGAAAAGAAACAGCGTGCGAATTCTGACTTTTCCGAGAAAATCCGAGTGCTTATACTTACCGATCCATTCCTTTAATTTCATGTTTTCACTTCGCATTCAGTTTATTATACCATGTCCGAACCGAAATAGAATGCGATTTTGAAAAAAAGAGGCTGTATATCCCTCAAAAAAACGGTTAAATATCTGTCTTCCCCGCACGTTTTCACTCCGTCAGAGCGTTTTTTCACAAATGCACGCAAGGCAAAATGTCATCGGTATCGGCTTCGTTGCCCCATTTTTTTCGAATTGCCACGTAAATTCCATACGCAATCGGCATTCCGAGATTGGTTTCCACGAGCGAATCGACCAGCAAAGTCCGGATCGATTGATCGTTGAAAGGTCGGATCCCCGTCACCAGCAAAGCCGCTTCCCAAAAAAACTGAATCAGAAACCCAACCGCGAACAGATAGAGAATTGAAATGTTCTTTTTGCCAAAAAGATTGAGCATGATCAAGATAAAATAACCGACGAATAAAATCACCGCCATAATCCAGTGATAGCGGTCGGTCGTACGGAACGTGCAGATATTCATCTCACCGCCCGCTACGGAAATCAACGGACAGCAAAGCCACCAAAGCACGATCAATCCGGTAATCGGAAGGAGATTCCGGCTTTTCTTCAAAGCCAGCCACATCATGGTGAAATTGGTGATTCCGTAGGAAAGGGACATCCAAAGCAAAACCCAGGCGGTCATCAAAGGCCCTTGCTTTTCGTTCGAAATCAACACTTCTCTTCCTCCGTTCAGTCCGTAGAACATGCCATAATCCACAATAAAATACAGAATGCCTCCGAACAAGGCGAATACGAGGGTCCGTCTTTCCTTTTTGAAGAAAAGCAACAGCAAAAGAACCAGAATAAAAACCGAGTCTAAAACGATATACAGAAGATTGAAATTTCTCGTCGGCGTAACCATGTCTTTTCCTCCGCCACACATTTTAGCACAAGGAAAACAGAAAACAAATGAAAACCGCGAACCTTTCCGAATGGGTGAGGCTCAATCGGGTTTCGTCAAAGAAAATACCCGTCTTAAAAAAGGGTTCAACCTGCCAATATCTCGATTTTTTTGTAATTTCTCCGTTTTTTTTAGGCAAACCACCGTTATATCGGTCGTTACTTCCCTCACCCGATGCAAATTGGTTTTCAAAATTCCGACTTGACGCATTCGACTTATTTTCTCTATACTTGAATTGTAAGAAAGGATACAATTTACATGTTTGAAATCAAAGACAAAGTGGCCATTGTCACCGGCGGCGCCAGCGGAATCGGCTTCGCGACCGTCAAAATGCTTCTGGAAAAAGGAGCCAAAGTCGTCATCGCGGACTACAACGAAGAAGGCGTAAAAAAAGCGGTGGATTCGCTTCACGAAGCGCACGGCAAGAACGTGAGTTACAAAGTGGTCGATGTTTCCAAAGAAGATCAGGTCAAGGATCTCGTTGTCTATGCGGTCGATACTTACGGCCGGCTGGATATCATGGTAAACAACGCGGGTATCAGCGGAAATTCCAAGATGATCACGGGGGACGACGCAAGCGTCGCGGATTTTAAGCATATTTTCGATATCAATGTCAACGGCATTATTTACGGCGGAAAATACGCCGCCGAGCAGATGATCCGACAAGGAGAAGGAGGCGCGATCGTCAACACTTCCTCGATGATGGGCGTCATCGGCACCAATATCGGCGGAACCGGTTACTGCGGAAGCAAACACGCCGTACTCGGCATCACGAAAGCATGGGCTCTGGAACTCGCGCCGCATAATATCCGCGTCAACGCGCTTTGCCCGGGCTACACCATGACAGGCATGCTGAATCCGGATGTCGTGGGGCAGGAGTTCTTCGATTGGGCAATGTCCATGCACCCTCTGGCAGCAGCCGTCAAACGCATCGCCAAAGCCGAAGAAATGGCCCACGCGATCCTCTTCATGATCGAGAACAGTTTCCTCACCGGTCAGCATATCGTCGTGGACGGCGGTTACACGATTCAATAAACTCGTACTCTTCAAAATCAGGACTGCAAGGAAGCCGTTGTTCGCGGAAGGGCGGTTTCGTTACAGTCCTTTTTTATGCAGAAAAATCGGATAATCTGGTGTGAATTTTTCCGCGTTAACGAAAGAACCGAATCCGTTTCACGTAGTGGCGAACGGAACATGGCTCTTGATGACAATCGTCTATGCTTATTGCTTCGATCAATATAGCGGATATTCTATGGCTTTCATCTTTTGCGCCTTTTATAAAAGGAGTATGGGCGCAACGACTAATAAGGATACGCTATGCCCCTAGTTAGTTTATGGGGGATTTGCTCCATGTGTTCGATTCGATTTGCACCCCCGTTTTCAAGATTCTGAATTTTTAGGTATTCGTTCTCGTTCAGTTCGCGTAGATTTGAAACGACCAATTTGCCGGTTGTTTCTTGACATCAGCGGTCAAAGTAGTTGCGTTCTTTTTTTTAAAAGTATATAGTAAATATGGTTTTAGCGGATGTGAATCTGCTGCGTCCCGGATATTAGAGGCCGGGACATTTTTTATTTTCTGAGATTTTGGCTTAATCCCTAATTCGTCGGCTTTAAGTCTTTGCTATCAGAATCCGCAATCTTTTTAATACTTTTCTGGCTTTCTTCTTTGCTTGACAAAATGTTTTTCTGCCCTTAAACTGATAATCGATCAGTGCGTGTCCCCTTTTGGGTGAGATTAGCTTAGACGGATTCGCCAGCTTGCCGCTGATCTTTTTTTGCTCGTTTTCTTTATTTTTCTTAGAAACGCCTTTCTCTACCATTATTCTGAAAGTTATACGGCTTTCTCGGTTTTAATTTGGCCTTTCGTCTAAGGTCAATGTTCCGAAACATTATCTCTCCTTTATCGTTTTTCGATACACGAATCTTACTGATTACTTCAATGACAATTTTTCTTACAGAGTAAAGAATTCCGAAGAATTCTTCTGTCTTGTCCCGGCATTTGAATCCGTAATTCTAAGCGGAAACCTCTTAACAAGATAATGCCTGATGTGTATAATGATTTTGCGATAGAACGTTTTTCTACTCGCAAAAGGAGAAAAATTATGGATAAAAAACTCATTGACCTGATGGAAGATCAAATCAACAAGGAACTCTATTCTGCGTATCTGTATTACGATATCGCCGAATACTACCGGTCCAAAGGACTTGACGGATTTCACAAGCGGTTTGAAGATCAAGCGCGTGAAGAAATTGAACACGCCGAAAAGTTTGCTGAATATCTTCACGACAACGATGTCGCTTTCAAACTGAAAACGATTGCCGCGCCGGAAAATGATTTCAAAGATCTGAGAGAGCCGTTGGTATTGCAGAATACCCACGAAAAATATGTTACTTCCCTGATTCACCAGTTATACGATTGCGCGGGAAAAGTCGGCGATACTGCGACCAAGCACTTTCTCGGCTGGTATGTAAACGAACAGATCGAAGAAGAAAAAACCGCGAAAAACCTTTTGGAGCAGTATGATCTCTATGCCAAAGACGGCGGAATCGGGCTGTATCAGGTTAACAAGGATTTGCTGAAATAAGCGGCGAAACCCAACGACAGAACACGCATTAAAAGGCTGTAATTGATCGATTTTCAGAGGATTTCTCTGAAATCGGTTGATACGGCTTTTTTCAGTGGAATCTTATGGGCATTTCTGAATGTAAAGAACACACGGAATATAAAATGGAACAATCAACAGTAGTTAAAAGAATATAATGGAAAAATAGTCTACACTATGCTTTTCTTACTAAGGCGTCGTCCTCTGTTTGTGAATATGATCGTAGACGCACTTTTTATTGAGGTTGTCATTTTCATTTAAAACAGAGATAGTATCTTCATCGAATCCATGACAACTAAAACCGCAAAAAATGATAACCGACAATTAATTTTTATTCTCCGTACTTTTATGATATGTTTGTAAATGAACCAAGGAGGCGCCAAATGAATATAAGAAAAAAAAATAGACCGTCTTATGAAAAATGCAAACATTGCAACTTATAAAGATTTACTCGTTAAAATATATACGCAACTTAAGGATAAATCAGCTTACGAAAAAGCCGAACGGGAAAAAGGAAATTTTGCCAAAATGTTAAACGGCGAAAGAGAATTAAATTCAAAATATTATGTTCCCTTAGAACGGATATTTGATATTAGGATTGCCGATTTGCTTTCAGACGAGGCAAATATTAACCCCTCATATCGTAATCGAGGATTGCGTTATACGGCGGCGACAAACTCATACAAAGAATTTGCAATTTTGGCAGCAGAAATAAGCGACACCGGTCGCTCGGTTATTTTTTATACCGATGAATACAGTAAGAGTATATTCGATTATATAATTGAATTCAGAGCGGTGAACGGAATTAAATATCTAGTAAATGAGTTTTCGTTACGATATGAATGTCTGAGAAGGTCTTTCTTTTCACCCAACCATACAGATTGTTTTTGCAACGGAGAAAATATGGATAAAATCGCCGATCTCTTATTTGAAGAAGATGACGGAGGGACCTTTACAAAGTTATTTTACGCCTATGATATGCTGGAAAGTTACTATCACGACCAAAGCCAAATTTACGGAAAAGAGGCGTTCATAAAGAAGATTCTTGACTCTACTCATATTTTTACTAAATATTTGGCAAAAAAAGAAATTCCCTTATCGGAAATCAATCACGGATTGCAAAATAATAATCATGTTGGCGTTTTTGTAAATCCAATACTAAATAAGCTGTTGGAATCGGCGTTCGACGATCCAAGAAAATATGCCTGTAAAATCATGTCAATATTAGATTACGGAATAAAAAATAATCCAGAGATTATTGCAACAGCAATGGAGTGCGACGAATCAAGGAATAATATTTTCGAGCTTAAACACAATGGAATCATAAATTTATGTTATTCATCCTGTGGCTGTATTATTGTAATTAAAGACGATTATATAAATACGGGGATCACTTCCGAAATGAAAGATAAAATAGCTCAGATAAAAGAAATTAACAATAGAATACTGGTTCGCGAGACAAGAGATCTTTGGGGAAAGAAGCGATTGCAGCAGAATAAATCGGGCAATGTGATAAAGCCGCAAACAAATAATTCCGTCGAATACGAAATGTTTGCAAATCTTAAAAATGTCGATTTGCCAATACCCAAATTATTGTCCGTACAGGACGGCGTTGATGAATTTGCGGCTTATAAAGGACAGAACGATTCAATTCATCAATATAGTTTGGATATGATTGCCGAGATAGCGCAATTTAAAAAAATCTGCATATTGAATCAAAAAAAATTCTTAATGGACAAGTTTATGTCCATGGGGATCTTAACCGTGAAAATGTATATTTTGATCACAGCAATTCGTTGTCGTGTGTTGTAAATTGGGATGATTGCCATATTGGCAAGGCGTATGAAGACTTGGCCGGCTTGATTTTGAATTTCAGCGGAGTTGCCGATAAATACAGAAATAATATAAATGTATTTTCTGCGATTAAATGCATATTTGAAACATACGGTGCCAGACAAGAAACGATCGGTACCGTTATTCAGTTTATAAGAAGCCATATTGCAGATTCCGTGTTAAAACTTGATTTAAATTCAGAGCAAGACATTAAAAAATACGAAACGTTCAAATGGTGTGAAACCTTTTTTGACATATACTCGCAACACTTGATAGAGGCAAAAGAATGAATACGACCCTGCGGCAGCGAAATGCGGATATTGATAAAGTATATTATGTTTCTATTGGTCTTTCGTAAAAGTAAACTTAAATATTTTATAGGAAGGAGGTGATAACATGAGTAAAAGACATGGAATTTCCGGATATACACATACGCAACAACAACTAGACGATTATGCCAATCAGCACAATCCGAATAATCATGCGTATTGGGACAATTTGGATAATCACGCCAATCAATGCAATCCGAATAACGACGAATTTTGGCAAAACAGCGATGGCGAAGAAGATGACGACGGCTGAATTTTGTTGCACTCCGATTGATTTGTCTTTTCGGATTTAGACGATAGCACAGAAAAACGGAAGTCGACAAAGAAAACTTTTGCGAAAGAATCAAAAAGAGAAATAATACCCGGCAAGTAATTTGTCGGGCATTATTTTTGTGCAACCTATTGCCCATTTAAGTACAGTTCAAAGATTCTATCTAAATCTCAATTAGAAATTACCCGAATTATATGTTCAAAATCAATACTTAAAACACAGTACTACCTCTCCAAGTTTGTGCAATTATTCGTTTCTTCAATTTTTCTCCTAATATTTTCTAAATTTAATTAGTTCATCTGCGCTTTTCAGTATTAAAACATCGGGAACTTTTGTAACGATCTCATTTTCAATCCGCTTCCACTGATTATGAGAATATTTTCCGATAGCAATTCTATGTATACAATTATCTTTAGTTGTTATTTCTAAATAACGGTATCTGCCTTCCATAGGGGTTTCCCAACAGAATTCCCATCTCTATCTTTAAATTCAATCGCGCAAATATCTCTATAATATATTTTCTCTTTATACTATAATCTAGTCATTTTAGGTACAAAATCACTCGGAGTATAAATGAACTCTTCTGTGAATTTTAACAGACCTAAATACCAGCAAAAATTATTTTCTTAAATTCTCTCATATTAAAAAAGGTACTTATCTTCAGATTTATGAATCCTTTATTTTATAAAAAGAAAAGGTAAGTCTACTCTTAGAGTAAACCTACCTAGTTTTGCTTGTGAAAGTAATTTGCTATTATTTTTTCTTTTTGTTTTCTTTTCTAAGTTTTCTTAATTGTTTTAACTCTTCCTTTTCTTCTTTGGTAAACTTAAACTCATTATAATCAACAATTTCCCACCAAATTACAATCACAAGGAAGTACAATATACTAATACCTAAAATACATAGAATTACTATTATAAACACTTTTTCTGGAACAACGTTTGTAATAACTCCATTCGTAAATATATCAACAAATAATAGGATTAAACTTAGAATTGCTAATAGTAGATATACATAAAATGGAACGATTTTAAAATAATTACAAGGACAATGTTCTTTATCTTTAAACTTTATTATCTTTCTAAATATTGAATCATCCTTAACTCTGTATTTATATTTTAATTTCGTTGACATTGGTCTTCTAGTATCAAAACACATAGCAAATGTTACTAATAAAATTGACCATATAGTTCCAACCAAATATAACAATTCCATAAATTCCCTCCTAGAATCCCCAATCGATTTGTCCTAAGCCATAACTTAATCCATATGTTGCTGCCGTTGTGCCCCAAATAATCAATGCACTTTTTGTAAAGTTTTGAGAAATAGATTTTGCAAGAGAATTTGCCACTCTACCTCCCCATAAGTTCATTATTCTTTGATAACCAGCACCTGTTCCATATCTATCAAATGCAGTTAAAATCGCCTTAACACCTGTTCTTCCTGTATCATCAAGATTACTTCCAATAGATTTGAAATGTTGAGCACCTCTTCCACTAGCTAAGCCACCTAGTGCCCCTAAACCAGTTGCAATCAAGGCTCCAGACCAACTAAAATCATCATGGAATACTGCTGAATCTAATGTGTATTGAGCAAAGCCCATTCCTGCTCCTGCAACGATAGATCCAATTAATCCAATACCTGTGTAAGCTAATGCCGTTGATGCGACTACAAACAATCCATCAACACCTGCTTGAAGCCAATTTACATCACCATATTGAACATACTGACTAATTGCACTAGCAGTTGTACCAATAGCAAATGACACAACTAATCCTACAATCAAAGAAATTGCAATATGTCCTGTAGGATCGTACTTATTAACGGGATCGTTGTTACAATACGCATATAAGTTCAATCCATTGATACTTTCAGGATCTAAATATTCAATGCTATCCGGGCTTATAAACCTGCATAGTTCAGGCGAATAATATCGGGAAGAAAGCCAAAAAAGCGAAGTCTCCCGATCATAGTAATACGACTTATACGCAAACGGATTCAAATCGGCAATCGTCTCGTCAATTCTGTTCATCGTCAGGATTCTTCCCCATGCATCGTAACTGTACTCCACGACTTTCTTTCCCGTATCGTCGATCACCGCATAGATGATTCCCATTGCGTTTTTTAAATAGAAATACGGCGTGTTGTTGTAATAAAAGCCAAACAGTTCCTCTTGTTCGTCGTACAGGAACCTCAATGTGTAATCGCCTGTATATTCTGCGTCGAGTTTTCCGTCCAGATACACATAGTTTTTATTTCCTTTTGAAATTCTTCGACCGCATCCGTCGTATTGAAAAACGATCGTTTCATTCGTTGCTTTATTGGTCATCGATGCAATTTGTTTGCCCGAATAGGTAAAAGTCAGACCGTCCGATTCACTTCCGTAACTCAGCATCCGATACGGATAAGCCGAATCATAGATTACCGCATGTTCGCCGACAGTTTCCAATCGATCCGGATAAGAGGAACTGTATGTAAACGCTGTTTTTCCTTTGGTCAGCAGATTGCCTCTGGAATCATAACTGTATGTCGTCACGATGCCGTTAGTCACTTCAACGGTCAATCTTCCGTTCGCATCGTAGGTATATTGCGTCGCTTTGTTGGTCGAACCGGACACATAGTTGATTCCGCTTAACAGGGAAATATTCTTAAACGAAGATCCGGTCCCGGTTTCGTATCGATAGGTAAAACGATCGGTATTTCCCCCGCGCGCGATCACATCCGCCGAAAGGAAAGTCGACCCGTTTCCCATATACGATTTATACGTATGCGTTTTCTTGTACGCCTCTGTTCCGCGGGAATTGACCGCCCGCTCGATCTTCACTCTTCCAAATTCGTCATATTCGCGCATTTTCCTGATTTCTCTTATGCTTTCGATAAATGCCGAAATCCCTCCGCCGACATAGGATCTCCTGGTAACCAATCGGTATACCTTTCCGCCATAAGGATATCTTCGCTCAAAATCCACACCTAAGGAGATCAGAACATCAGACGGTACGGCCGTAACGGCGATCGAGAAGGATCCGATCAACGTCATATCCGAATAAACCCGGAAGGTGAACTGATTCCCGGTGTAGGTCCACGTCAGTGTCACGCGCTGATCTTTCGCGTCGATTGATCCGGTACATAACGTCGTTCCGGTGTCGATGGATCCCCGAATGCATTTGACAAGCGTTCCCTGAACAATCAGATGAAGGGTGTTTTCTCCCAATTGAAGGGCAAAAAGGCATTTGACATACGGATTATTTTCGACGAAAGTCGCAACGGATATCGTTCCGCTTTGATTCATGATTTCCTTATACACGAGGCGATGCCCGATGCATTCGTATTCGTATCTCTTGTTTTTCCGATCGAATGAAAAGTAATTCCCCACATCATAAGAAACTTCTTCTACAGGATCAAAGCGATAGGGCTTTTTACCTTTAAGCGAGGAGAAGGTGCCGTTCAGGGGATAAATTTCACTGCCATACAAGTCTACGTCGCTCAATTTCATATACGCCGCGCCTGTTCCGAAACGGGTCTTGTCTCCCCCTTCCAACGAATATTCATACGCTTGATATCGTTCTTTCAGTTCATACAGTTGCACCAATTCTTCTTTTGTAAAATGATCTCCCGCATCGCACAGGTTGATCATGACGTCGGACAGGTACACGTTCGATAAGGAAGAGGAGACGCCGCTTTGATATTTTCCTCCGAAAGCGATCACCGTCCGGCTGTTCATACCCACCAGTTTTTTGGACGCTCCGGTGTATCTTTGTTCCACCGTCCGGTCATCGACTTCCAATACAAAGTATTTTTCGCAAGTTCTTCCCTGACTGTATTGCTGAAAGGAAATGCCGATGTGATTCCATCCCATTTCTGCTTTCAGATAAACGCCGTTTCCTGTATTTCCGACGACCATTTCTTCCTTGCCGTCCAGAATATTGAACAAGGAAAAATAAGAACAGTTATCCGATTCGCTGTACTGATATTTCAGAAACAGGGATCCGTTAACCGCTTCGGAAGAACCGATATAACACAAGATGGAATCTTTCGGCGTCGAAGAAGACAGATAGACGTCGAACAGAAGGCTCATCGAAAACGTTTCGCCGTCCCCGACGTACTCCCCGATCGGATAAACCAGCAAATCCGTCGAAGTCTGCACGCTGTTCCTTTCCTGATATCGGGTCTTCGGCAATACGACGATCGGCGACACCGATCTTTCTTCTTCATATCGGTCGGCATAAATCTTTTTATTGATCAGCAACAGACCCTCTTTGTCAAAGAAGCAACAAAAGTTCCGATAATACGGTTCCGTTCCCCGCGGTAAACGATACATCGCTTCTTTAAAAGATGTATAGGATTTCCCGATCCGCCGGTTGACCGTATCGATATTCCGCGACAAATGCTCTCTGTTCAGACTGTTTAAAGTCGCCACTTTCTCCGAGGTTCCCTCCCGATAAAAAGTCCGGCAAAGATGACTTCCGTTTGTTTCCGTGATCAGACAATCGTTTTCATCGTATTCATACGTTACGGTCCGATTATCGCACGTTACAGATTTCAGCCGCTCGTTCGGATCGTAGACATAGGTCGTACTTTGTCCGTTTTTAACGATTTCGGTCAGTTGATCGCCGGTATAATGGCAGGGGG
>ULUG01040411.1_pt1 | contig 15513 bp, 16 predicted proteins | sample 1958331 | NCBI WGS metagenome assembly ULUG01 (sample SAMEA4835755, study PRJEB28245) | human gut metagenome | biome: gut microbiome; material: fecal sample | place: Denmark | collected 2008
ATACTGCAACTGCTGATGAATATATACTGCAACTGCCGATGCAGTATATATCCTTAAAAAAGTAGATATAATTTTCATAAGCAACTGATTTTGTATTGAATCGCTTGCTTATGACAAAAGGAATCCCTATTTTTGCAGAAAAGGAGGATAATCATGGCAACCGTAATAAACATAAATGATTACAAGTTGGCAGATGCGTTTTGGACATTGCTGAAACCATTGAAACGGGAAGTGCGCCAGTTGTTGGCAAAGAGGCTGGATGAATCGTTGAAAGATCAGGAATTGCCGGCAAAAGAAGTCAGCATGTCCGAAGCGGAACACTTTATACAAACATTATCTGTACATGGAGGGATGAAAGTTCCTGCCGATGAAAAAGGTATAGATGCTTTGTTAAAAGAAAAATATTGACCGATGAAAGTATATGTAGATACGAACTCCAATCAGCTATACCCGTTTATTCAGTAGCTGATTTGAAAGAAATTGTCAGCGATTCTATAGAATTATTGTAACCGTAAATAGTAAGCGTCCAAAACTGACGTATTGTCCAATCCGATAGATGTGCCTGCCTTCGTGCTGTCAACCTAAAAAGTTAATGAATATCCTCATTTTGCCCAATTAACTCGTAGGGGCAGGGTTTGCCTGCCCAAAAACATCCACGTGGATTAGTTAACGCATTCGGGCGTATGCAATACGCCCCTACATGGGATGTTTGCAGAATTCATTTCTGATTGACTATAAAAGAAATCCTTTACTGAAATAGTCGCGAATCATCGTGACTACGAGAAATCAATGCCCTGACCATTGACATGTCTGATTTCCCTGTCAACTTATAAACTTACAAACTCTAAACGTACCAACCTACAGCGTATGATAACCATCAAGAATACCGGCTTCACGTCCAACGTCAGCTTGGCAGCCATGCTGATGGTGCGCACCAAAGAATATATGCTGGACACCTGCAAGAAACTCGACCTCTATGTCAGTCCCAACTTGAAAAAGGAAGAGACGGCACGCCGCATAGCACAAGAGATTCTCGACAATCCCCTTGCCGTGCTGTGTAGCCTGAGCAAAAGCGAACTTCAATTGGTGGATGAGTTTGTAAAGGCAGGTCCGAACCAATACATCACCAAGAAGATGCGTAAGACGCAATACAAATTGCAGAAATACTCTCTTATACTGACTTACGAGGACTTTGAAGCCAGTGAGTGGAAGATGCTGATGCCCGATAGCGTTCGCGAATCACTTGCCGTCAGCTTACCTGCCATCCTGTCGATAGTAGAGAAAACAGGAAAAGCACCGAAATACAAAGACTTGCGGATGCTTGCGTTTCTGAACTCGTTATAAAACGACCACTATATGCCATCCGAAAAAATGAGCTATATCCGTCAGCGTATGGAGATTAAGTAACGGACAGACATCGAATTGACTCCGTTGAAAGCTGAAATCGAAACCGTTTTCAACAAGCGGAATATCGATGAGGATTGCGACACCATAGCAAGGCTGCTTGCCCCCTATCAGGAAGCGGTTCGTGAATCGTTAAACCAAGGTAAGTATGCCGAAGCCGTAACCGTTTTAATCAAAGTGCTCGAAAGCCTCACTTGCCATTTTGTGGAAGATGAGCATTACAACTATTTCGATGACATGTATAGTCCGGACTATGTTTGCCAAGATATGATGGAGGCAATCATCAGCTCTATCAAGAACGGGAATTTTCCAGCAGCAGAGTTGCAGCGGTTGAAAGGCGAATTGGAGAAGTTGAGGCATACGGAGGCATACGAGGATTATGGTGTGCCGTATGCGCTGCATTTATGGGGAAAATTTGAAAATTCATGTTATATTTCTGATGGATTAAGTCAACATTAATGTTATTCTTATACGAATTAAAATCAATATAATTTTATTACCCGTGACAAATACTTCAGAGAATAACAAACGCATAGCCAAGAACACACTGCTGCTCTACTTCCGTATGCTGCTCCTGATGCTGATAGCCCTGTATTCTTCCAGGGTTATATTAAATGCTTTAGGGGTGGAAGACTTTGGTATATTCAATGTTGTGGGTGGCTTGATTTCGATGTTTGGTATTATATCGGGGGCTATATCAGCCGCTATTACCCGGTTTATTACTTTCGAGTTGGGAAAAGGCGACAAAGAGAAGCTGAATATGGTTTTCTCCAGTGCCGTTATCATTCAGTTAATCATGTGTGGTGCCATTATTTTATTGGCAGAAACCGTAGGCTTATGGTTTTTAAACACCCACATGTCTTTTCCCGAGTCGCGTGCTTTTGCCACAAACGTTATTTATCAGGTGACCATATTCACTTTCTGTATAACACTTACAAATATTCCTTATAATGCCTGCATCATAGCCCATGAGAAGATGAAGGCTTTTGCATACATCACGATTGCGGATGCCGTCTTTAAGTTGTTGGCCGCCCTCGCCATTGTCCATGTTCCCTTTGACAAGTTAATCAGCTACACCTCACTGCTGTTGCTGGGCACGATATTAACACGCGCCATGTATATGGTCTATTGCCTACGCCATTTTGAGGAGGCTCACGTACATCTGAAACTTGACAGGTCTGTGCTCCACGACATGTTTGTATATTCCGGTTGGACGTATATCGGGGCATCATCCGCTCTTTTGCGTGATGCTGGAGGCAATATCCTCATCAATATCTTTTATGGCCCGGTTGCCAATGCCGCACGGGGTATTGGCGTACAGGTGCAGAGTGCGGTCAGCCAGTTTGCCACAAATTTTATGACTGCCCTTAATCCCCAAATAGTGAAAAACTACGCCATAGGCAACCTCGAGTACGTAAACCAGCTCCTTTTCTACGGGTCGCGCTTCTCTTACTATGTCATGCTGATATTCGTGATTCCCATAATCCTCAACACGCCATATATACTGCATTTATGGTTAGGGCAAGTTCCTGAGTATTCCGTGTGGTTCGTACGCCTGGCTTTGTTGTTTTCCATTAGTGAAGCCATCTCGCAACCTTTGATAACAGCAGCATCCGCAAGTGGGGATATAAAGGTGTATCAGTTATTGGTGGGTGGACTCCAGTCAATGAATTTCCCGCTGTCTTTGTTACTCTTATATCTTGAACTTCCACCATACATTGTATATGCTGTAGCTATTGGTGTTTCTCAATTATGCCTTGCTGGCAGACTATATATATTGCGTGGCATGATAAAATTGTCCGCAATTCAGTTTCTAAGACATGTTTATGTCAACATCATTGTTGTCACCATTGTGTCTTTGATAATCCCTGTTATATTGCAACCTTATTACCCGACAACCTTTATGGGCTTTGCTTTTTCATGCTTTGTTTGCATGCTGTCTGTTTGCCTGTCCATTATGTATGTCGGAGCAAATAAAGAAGAGCGCACGAAACTGTTCTCTTTCTTAAATAAAAAAATCAAGACCATCAGAAAATGATAGAAATCATCAACAAGACAGATTGTTGTGGGTGCTCAGCCTGTGAACAAGCGTGTCCCAAGCATTGTATATCATTGCTACCTGACAAGGAGGGCTTTTGGTATCCGCAAGTAGAAAAGTCTACTTGCATTGATTGTGGGCTTTGCGAAAAAGTGTGTCCGGTGTTAAATCCTAAACCTGAGCGGAAACCTCTCCATGTTTACGCTGCTATCAATAAGGATGATGAAATCAGGGCAAGAAGTGCCTCAGGAGGAATGTTCACCCTGATAGCTCAAAAAGTGATAGAAGAAGGCGGTGTCGTGTTTGGGGTGAAGTTCGATGAGCAGTGGAACGTCGTTTTCGGATATACGGAAACAATTGAGGGCTTGGAGGCTTTTCGGCGCAGCAAATACGTACAGGCATGGGTGGGAGAAAGCTACAAGCAAGCAAAGCATTTCCTTGATGCTGGCAGAAAGGTACTCTTCACAGGGGTGCCTTGCCAGATTGCAGCATTGCTTCTTTTCCTAAGAAAGCCGTACGAGAACCTGCTGACTGTAGATTTGTTGTGCGAAGGTGTGCCCAGTCCAAAATTATGGAAAAGATACCTGAAAGAAGAAATCGCACGAAGTGCGAAAAAATTCAGTTTCGCTTCCTCTATCCCCTCTGTTATTTCGGATGGAGGCATTCGGGTAACGGATGTCTCTTTCCGAAATAAATCGAATGGATGGAAAAAATACAGTTTCGCCCTTTCTCTCGCCGCAGTCGAAGACGGAGGCGAAAAAAATACAGTTTCGCCCTTTGTTATGGTAGACAGAAATTCTGCATATATGCAGATGATGTTCAAATATGCTAATTTACGCCCTATTTGCTATGAATGTCCCTTTAAAAGTTGCAAGTCGCAAAGCGACATAACGATAGCGGATTATTGGGGCATCAACAAGTTGCATCCGGAAATGGATGATGATAAGGGAACAAGTATGGTTTTTGTTAATACAGACAAGGGGGCGGAAGCTTTTGACCTTTCCCAAACCCGTTATATGGAGACTACATACGAGGAGTCTTGGCCATTCAACAATGTGGTCACATCTTCAAAGAAACACCCCAAAAGGGATTATTTCTATGAACATGTTGACAATCAAAAGAGCGTCATTAAGTTTATTAACAGAATCATCTTTCCGCCTTCATATTACATGAAAAAATTTGTGAAGACTTGCATCAAAAATATGGTTCGGTCTGTATCAGGCGAGAAAGGTTTAGACCATTTAAGGAAATTGAGAAATAATTGAAATCCTAATATCAAATGCGAATAAAACTAATAACTTTTGCCCCACATCCAAACTTTGGTACTTGCCTGCAATCATACGCCTTGAATTATATATTGCGCAAGATGGGGCATGATGTGGAATTCATTTACAATGGTCGAGAGAATCCTCCTCAACCTTTTATCAAAGTTGTAATAAAAAGATGTTTGAGGTTATTATTGCCAAAATTCTTTATCGCTTCCATGAAAGCAAAAAGACAGGCAGGTGCAATAAACCGACACAGTGAACCTTATATTTTGGAACTTCCCAATCACCCGTTCTTATATAGGCTTAGTAAACTTTCTTTTTATAAAAAGGCATATAAGCTACTGAAATGCAGAAATCTTCAGTGGAAAAAGGTCTATAAGTTCACTTACGAAGACGGCAATTTCAACATGCGGCGCATCTACACGCATAAGCAATACGAAGAAGTGACCGCTGACACGGATTTGTTCATCACGGGTAGCGATCAGATATGGAATCCGTATTGTGGAGGATTCAATCCCATGATGTTTGTAGAGTTCGGCGGAGATAAGAAAAGGATTGCCTATTCATCGAGTATTTCCTTACCCGAACTTCCGGTATCAGTGGAACAGAGGATGAAAACGGATTTGGAGAAATTCAAGTACATAGCTGTCAGGGAACAACGTTCTGTAGAACTCCTAAGCAAATTGCTTCACCGTGACGACATCAAATTGGTGGTTGACCCTACTTATTTGTTGACGGCTGAAGAATGGGAAGATTTTGGCAATAGGGCTGAGATAGAATTTGAATTGCCTGAGCGTTATATCTTCTGCTATTTTGTAGGAGATAAGCGTGCAGGCATTTATGAGCAGATGGTACAGGACGTAAAACGATTCACCGGAATTCAAGACGTCATCACGTTGGAATGCTACAACCGAGACTTGAATTATGGCGGTGGTCGGCTCTACAAAGATGCCGGTCCCTACGAATGGGTCTATCTCCTGCAGCATGCTTCTTATATCTGCATGGACTCCTTTCATGCCACAGTATTCGCATTGAAATTTCAAAAAGAATTTGTACATGCCATGAAGAACGCCGATACGGAGACAGGCTCGCAAAATACACGTATGTATGACATTCTAAACCGTTACGGGATGTTGTATAAACTTTATACGGATTCGTCCAACGAAAGCTGGATGCAGACAATAGATTATAATAAAGTGAATTCTGTGGTAGAAAATGAAATTGAGGATTCGATGTTTTTTTTACGTAACGAAATCAATTAATAATTATGTAAATTACTTTGACTTTTATCACATTCAATGATTTACAATACATGATCGTTTATTTACCTATTATTTTATTATCTATATTATTTACCTATCTTGCAGAAAAGTTTCATAAAGTAAATGGGTTATTTGTTTTCTTTTCTGCAATGGCATTGCTTGTTTTATCTGTATTTGCTGGTTGTAGAGATTTAACTGTAGGACATGATGTCATGCTTTATGAATATGGGATATATAAATCAGCGCATTATAGCGATTCTTTTATAGATTTGCTGAATAGTGATGTCTCAGGTATTGAATTTATTTTTTTGCTAATTAATTACATAGGAATAAAACTTTATGACAATATTCATTTTGTTCTTGGGTTTATTTCATTTGTCACTTCATTATTTGCATATTTAGCTTGCATTCGTTATAAAAAGAATGCTCCTTTATGGTTATTGTTTGCAGGATATCTTTTGCTTAATTATGCTTCTTCTTTAAATATAATGAGGCAAAATGTAGCAGTAGCTATATGTCTTTATGCATATACTATATTGAAAGATAATGGTCTTAATAGGTACTTTTATGTAGTGGCTATTTTAGCCATGTTTAGCCATAATACAGCAATTATCCCTATCGCAGCGTTATTCTTTTATCATTTTATACCTAAAATGTCATCTAAAATTTATAACAGAGTTCTTTTTATTTTGCTTTTAGGAATATCAGTTGTTTATTATAGCATAGACCATATTTTATCATCCATATCGCTTGTATTACAAAAAGATTATACAATATATGGCGATTTTTCAATAACAGAGTCTGGATGGGCTGAGCTTATTATCCCATATACCTATATTATACTCATTTGTTTGTTATTCTATTGTAGTATGATAGGAAAAAAGAAAGGTGTGATTTCAATGGCAGAATGGAATGAGTATAAATGTACAATTCTTATTTGTGTCTTTATTTTTATAATGGGAGCTACTTTGACAGGCAGTATGCTGAGATTAGCTTATTATTTTATTACGTTCTGTGTCTTTTATATTGTACAAATTCCTTATCGTATAATTACATCAAGGGACAAGCGCATTCTTGTTAATGTATTATTGATACTATTGTTTGTCCTTATGTTTTTTAAGACAACAGCTGGAAGTGTTGACTATTCTTCAACTATATTATCTATTTAGAAATGAAAATTTTATCGATCGTTGTTCCTACTTACAACATGGAGCAATACTTATCCCGTTGCCTAGATTCGGTAACATGTATTTCAACTATTGACAATATTGAAGTAATTGTGGTTAATGATGGCAGTACAGATTCTTCGTCAGCAATAGCCCATCAGTATGCCAATAAATTTCCACAATCTGTAATAGTAATTGACAAAAAGAATGAGAATTACGGATCGTGTATTAATGCTGCATTAAGAATATCTACAGGAAAGTATATTCGAGTTCTTGATGCAGATGATTGGTTCGATTCAGAAAATTTGGAATTATTACTTGAAAAATTACAAAACGTAACAGTTGATGCAATCATCACTCACTATACTAAAGAATTTGTTAAAGGAAATCGAACGAAATATGCAAAAACAACATTTAGTCATTTTGACGAAATCATTCCAATCAATTCTAATCTGCTCTTTGATGTAAATATAAACAAAGATTTTGTAATGCATAAATTAATGTATAGGACCGATTTACTTCGTAATATAAATTATCATCAAACAGAAGGAATTTCTTATACTGATACTGAATACGTATATTATCCTTTAATGCATGTACAAAATATAATATTTTATGATTTAACTCTTTATAGGTACTACATAGGAAGAGAAGGTCAGACAGTTTCCATTCCTTCACGAATAAAGCATGCAGACGATATGTATGTTATTCTACAACGAATAATGAAAAACACGGCATTAAAGGATAATGTTTTTTTGAATCAAGTCCGACTAAATTTGTTAACCACGTTTTTTGCTTCTTACTATTGGTCTGTTTTAGTGATTCAGAAACTGACTATTGCCAACAATGAAAATTTGAGACGAATGGATTGTTTATTAAAAAAATGGGATGTAGAATTATATACAAGATTAGATTCTGTAAAATGCTTAGGCATTAGATACATTCATTATTGGAGAAAGAAAAAAACAACTATTATTCCATACAAGGTATATTGCTATTTACATCGTCTATTTATTTTTTAAATAATAGAGATTAATGAATCAATAGAGAATTTTAAATATATCCTATATATGATTTATATCAATTCTCGTTTCCTAGCACAAAGTCTTACTGGAGTTCAACGTTTTGCTACGGAGTTATCATTTCAACTTAAGGAGATTTTGGGTGAAAAAATAAAATTCGTTGCTCCACCCGATATTATTCAAAAAGAAATAGCAAAAGAACTAAATGCGGAAATAATAGGTTCTCATACAGGATATTTTTGGGAACAAGTGGAACTGCCGCAATATCTGGAAAAGCAAGGAAGTCCTCCGCTTATTAATTTTTGCAGTGTAGCTCCTTTATTCTATAAAAACAATATTATAGCAGTTCACGATATTACGTGGGTGCGTTTCCCTGAAACTTATAGCAAATCGTTTCGCTTAGTTTACAATTTTTTGATTCCTCGCTTATGTAAAAGAGCAAAACACCTAATAACTGTCAGCGAATTTTCTAAAAACGAATTATCTCACTATTATAAATTGCCGAAAGAGAAGATAACAATTATTCCTAATGCCGTAAACAGTATATTTAAACCTGTTTTTCAAGAAAACCTTTACTGTGAAATGTTCTTTTTAGCTGTTTCATCAGTAAAAGCGAACAAAAATTTTCCCGTTATTCTTTCTTCATTCGAAAAATTACAAAAGCGAATACCAGAAGCTAAATTGTTCGTAATAGGCGATTTAAAAGGAACGGCATTTAATCACATCAATCTGACAAGATACGAAAAGAGCCCCAACATTAAAATGTTAGGAAGAGTTTCGGACGAAGATTTAATCAGATATTATAGTAATGCAGTAGCATTTATTTTCCCTTCTCTCTATGAAGGTTTCGGGATTCCTGCACTTGAAGCACAAGCGTGCGGTTGTCCCGTCATATCCAGTAATACATCTTCAATGCCTGAAGTGCTCCTTGACAGTGTCTTATATTGTAATCCCACTGATAGCAATGCATTCGCTCAAAATATGTATAATTTAGCTACGAATTCTGTGCTTCGTCAAGAATTAATTAGAAAAGGCTTTGATAACGTACAACGTTTTTCCTGGAAAACCAGTGCGGAGAAAATATGTTCAGACATTTTAATGCATTAATGCTATATTTTTTCTTCCATCTTTGCCATTCTCAAAATAAAACCGTTTCTTTGTACTAAGTAACTAAAATTGGACAAATATGGCAGAGATAATTGTAACGGTCAGCGACAATTCATTGCTCCCTATGTTGGAAAAGGCGATTGGTCTTTTAAAGGGGGTAACTAAAGTATCCGTACGGAAAGAGAATGCTAAAACGAAAGATTCTTCTACGAATGAATTGCCCGAAGACATTCGCAGTTTAATCGGTATCGCTTCGGGTATCGATTCGCAAGAGATAGAATCGGACGAAAGATTATCGTATCTGTTAAATAAGTAAGATGAGAATCTTTATTGATACGAATGTGTTGATCGACCTTCTATGCGAGCGTGAAGGTTACGAACAGGCAGGGCATATTTTGGCTTTAAGCGATAATCCTCAATGTGCCCTTTACACGTCTGTCCTCTCAATAGCAAACTTGGCATACATCTTGCGGAAAACATTGAAAGGCAAAGCATTGTATCAATCATTGAACAAACTATCCAATCGCTTGAACATTTCTCCGATGACGCAAGAATCCTTTGAAAGAGCTTTATTGTTAGAAGCTTCCGACTTTGAAGATGCGTTACAATATTACAGTGCCTTGCAGGCTGATTGTGAAGTAATTGTCACTCGCAATAAGAAAGACTTCAAATTCAGTGAGATTGCGGTATGCTCTCCTGATGAATTTTTGACGCAATTCTTGCCATTCTCGAAATAAAACCTTCAAAAACATTTTTAATACACCTATATCCGTAAGCCTCCGAAGCTATGTCCGCAGGCCTACGGACTTAGCTTCATACCCTGCCGCATATAAAATACATTTCGAAATATCCAGTTCTTTAGTTTTGAGTTTCAAATCTATAAATGTCTTTCCATACTTCAACTTAAGAGCTAAAGAACTCACAAACTAATAAACTCTTTATTTTTTATGGACCAACGAATTACTGTCCTGCACATCGCCGAATGTGCGGGAGGGGTGGAACGTTATCTGCAGATGCTGTTGCCACGTCTGGAGGCCAAGGGATTTTGCCAGTTCTTCATCTGTTCCTACAATTACGACAAGCGTAACTATCAAGGCATGGTGGACGGAGTAGAACAAATGGACTTACAGCAGACGTTCTCGCCTTTGCAAGTTATCCGGAAGATTCTTTCCATCCGGAAGTATATAAAAGGTATCTGTCCGGATATCGTATATTGCCATAGCAGTTTTGCGGGCGGATTGGGACGGCTGGCTGCATGGGGATTACCCTGTAAGATTGTCTATAACCCTCACGGATGGGCTTTTAATATCAGGTAGGCTTATGAAATTGAAAAGCATCGTGTATTTGCTGATGGAAAAGTGCCTTTCGCCGTTGACGGACAAAATCGTCTGTATATCGGAAGCGGAAAAGGAATCGGCGGAAAGAAACCACATCGCCAGAAGGGATAAATTAGAACTGATACCCAACGGCATAGATATTTCTGCGGTCAGAAATGCAATACCTAAACAAAGAAGTGAGTTGGGTATACCGGATGAGGCTTTTGTGGTAGGCATGATAGGCAGATTGTCCCCTCAAAAGGCACCGGATACATTCATCCGTGCAGCCAAACTTATCCACGAATCAATTCCAAACTCGGTTTTTATCATCGTAGGTGACGGTGAAGAACGGGAATCCGTAGAAAGCTTTGCGGAAGAAAACGATTTGAAGCTGTATGTGACAGGGTGGACGGATGCGCCTTATTCTTATCTGAAAGTTTTCGATGTGGCATTGTTGTTGTCCCGTTGGGAAGGCTTCGGACTTGCCATTGTAGAATATATGGCGGTCGAGAAAAATGTGGTGGCATCAAGGACCGATGCGATACCGACTTTGATTGAAGACGGAACGGACGGGCTATTGGTGGAGGTGGACAATCCGGAAGACGTAAAAGACAAAGTACTTTGGTTATATAATCATCCAGAAGAAGCAAAAATCATGAAAGAAAAAGCATTGGATAAAGTAATCCGGAATTATGACATCAGCCGTGTGGTAGAGCAACACGCGAACTTGTTTGTTAATATTTGTAAACATTGGGGTAAAATGTAGGCTTGTATTTTCAGTTTGTGATGCCTTCCAAAATGATGAAAGGAGGGCGGCATGAAGGTGCTTCATTTAGTACAAAGTGCCGGATATGGTGTAACCATTTATGTAGAATCACTGATTAAAGGATTATGCAGGGATCAATTCATACAAATACTATTAGGGTCAGAATACTATGACAATGAGTATTACAGATCATTGGTGGATAAATTGATTACCATACAAATGGATAGAAATATCACAAAGAATGATATTAAGACTATTATCCAGTGCCGAAAGATTGTGCACAGAGAAAAGCCTGATATTTTATATTGCCATTCTGCAAAGGCTGGCATTTATGGACGATTGGCATGTATAGGGACTTCTATTAAGATTGTGTACAACCCCCATGGATGGTCGTTTAACATGCATTGTTCAAAGCCTAAAAGATGGTTTTACATGATGATTGAAATCATCTTCTCCGCTTTCACAGACAGAATTATAGCCATATCAAACTATGAAAAGGAATCAACTCCTAAATTGATACCGAAGAATAAAATTCTGACTATCCAAAACGGCATTGATATTGACAAGGATAAAAGTCTTTTAAAGAGCTCAAAGTTGACTCGCAAAGATTTAGGCATACCTCAAGATGCTTTCGTCATAGGATTAATTGCCCGTATTTCGGAGCAAAAAGGTCAAGACTTGTTGGTCATGGCTGCCAAGGAGATTGTGAAACAAATCCCTCAAGCCATATTCTTGTTGGTTGGGGGCAAAAGTGATGATATTCCTATCGAGCAGTTGATAGCACAAAATAACCTGACGGGCAAGTTTATGATTACAGGTGAAGTGAAGGATGCAATCAGGTATGCCAATCTGTTTGATATTGCTGTATTAACATCGAGATGGGAAGGATTTGGACTCGTTCTTCCAGAATACATGTTGGCAAAGTGCCCTATTGTAGCATTCGACGTGGATGCCGTTGGTGAAAGTGTAGAAAACGAAATTAACGGTTTATTGGTGAGGCCGAATGATACCCAACAATTAGCCGATTCTATTATAAGACTCTTCAGAGATGAAAAATTGAGGACGCAACTGGGAGAGAATGGCTATATAAAAGCTTTGCGGCAATTTGACATGAAAAGAGTTTGCCAAGAGCATGAAAATTTGTTTTGTCAATTATTAGATCATTAACATCATGAATTATTTTATCACCGGAGGCACCGGATTTATCGGTACTCACCTCACCAATCTTTTGAAAGAAATACATCCCGAAGCGAACATTTATAATCTGGACATTGTGGAACCCGGAACTCCGCTTCCTGCCGTAAAAGGATATTATCATTCACCATTGAAGGAAGGAGAAACCTTAGCGTCCAAGTTTATTTATTGTGATGTGCGCAAGCCTATCGAACTGGACGTGCCTGTATCGAGTGAAGACATCATCTTTAACTTTGCTGCGGTACACCGCACGCCGGGACATCCCGATCGTGAGTATTTTGAAACCAATATCCGTGGGGCAGAAAATGTATGCGCGTTTGCAGAAAAGCACGGAATCCAGAAAATAGTTTTCACTAGTTCGATAGCTCCGTATGGTGCTGCTGAAGCATTGAAAGAAGAAACCACTTTGCCTACACCCAATACACCTTACGGCATCTCGAAGCTGGTAGCGGAAAAGATTCATCAGATATGGCAGGCAAAGGATAGCGATAACAGGCAGCTGACCATTGTGCGTCCGGGTGTGGTGTTCGGAAAAGGCGAGAACGGGAACTTCACCCGGCTGTATTGGGGTATCCGCAAGCATACGTTTGCTTATCCAGGACGTAAGGATACCATTAAGGCATGCATTTATGTGAAAGAACTGGTACGCTTCATGCTCTATCGGTTGGAACATCACGAGCAAGGAGTGGAATTGTATAACTGCTGTTACGAACCGGCTTATACAATAGAACACATTGTACAGGCAATGAAGAAGATGACGGGATTGAAACAATATGTTCCCTACATTCCCAATGCCTTGATCATGCCTGCTGCATATATGGCTCAATGTTTAGGCAGTCCCATGGGCATCTGCCCTGCACGGGTGAAGAAGCTCCAGATATCCACGAACATCTGTGGCAAGAAGCTCGCAGCTTCGGGTTATCCTTTTCATTACACGTTTGAAGAAGCTATTGCTGACTGGTTTGCAGACAATGACAAATTATGTTTGGAGTAAACAATGAAACTATATGCAACGTTACGATTACTTGATAGTTGGCGCCGGATTATTCGGCTCCGTATTTTCCTATAAAGCTACACAAGAAGGAAAGAAATGCCTGGTCATCGACCGCCGACCGCATTTGGGAGGAAACTTATATTGTGAAAACACTGAAGGAATCAATGTACATAAATATGGAGCACATATCTTTCACACCTCGAACAAGCGGGTCTGGGATTTTGTCAACTCCATCGTAGAGTTCAACCGTTATACCAATTCGCCCGTGGCAAACTATAAAGGTAAACTTTATAACCTGCCTTTCAACATGAACACGTTTTACCAGATGTGGGGAGTGACCACACCTGCCGAAGCTCAGGAAAAACTGGAAGAACAACGGGCAGAGGCGGTAGCACGGATGAAAGAACAAGGCATAAGCGAACCGCGCAACCTGGAAGAACAGGCACAACTGCTGATAGGAAAAGACATTTACGAAACACTTATCAAAGGCTATACCGAAAAACAATGGGGACGGAAATGCACCGACCTGCCAGCATTCATCATCAAACGCCTACCGGTGCGCATGGTTTTCGATAACAACTATTTCAACGACAAATACCAAGGCATCCCCATCGGCGGATACAACGTACTGATAGAACGGTTGCTGAAAGGAACTGACACCCGGCTGGACTGCGATTTCTTCGCCCACAGGCAAGAACTGGAAGCACTGGCAGACAAGATTGTATTTACCGGTGCCATCGATGAGTATTACGGATATAGATTCGGCAAACTGGAATACCGCACGGTGCGGTTTGAGACGGAAACGCTGGACACGCCGAATTACCAGGGCAATGCGGTGGTGAACTACACCGAACGGGAAGTGCCCTACACACGCGTCATCGAGCACAAGCATTTCGAAATGTTCGGTGTGGAAGTGTACCAATCCCCGAAAACGGTCATTTCGAAAGAGTACAGTTCGGAATGGACCGAGGGCAGCGAACCTTATTATCCGGTGAATGACGAGAAGAACAATACACTCTACTTGAAATACAAAGAGCTGGCAGGCAAGGAAACGAACGTTATCTTCGGCGGACGGCTGGCAGAATATAAATATTACGACATGCACCACATTGTGGAAAAAGCATTGTGTTATTTTGAATGACGTAAGATTCCGATACCGGAGAAGCAATGGCTCAAATGGCGAATGGTCCAATCATGCAATTTCCCAGTGACTTTTGTTATCGCATTCCGTTTAACCAATGGCAAATGGGAAATAAATGAAAATGATGCAGAAATAGATATAGATATTTCAGTTTTCCCTGTGCTGTAAAAGTGAAAGCTTTAGAAACTTCATCATATACAAATTTGTGAATCTCCCCAAGTATTCCTATTTTTGTAAACAGACAAATTGGTGGGTTTGTAATTCTTAGTTCCTATGTTTGTAATGTGCTATCTTTCGCTAGCACATTACAAACATAGGAACTGAATATCCTTTACTCAAGTTTCGGATTTAGAATATTTCGATGAGAAGTAAATAAAAAAGGCTTTGAGAATTTCTGTATATACGGGGCACAGAACGATTTGTGTATAAATGAACGAAGATAAAAATGATGTTATTGTTTTATTATCAATAAGTTATGAAGTGTTCGGTAAAAAGAGGTACACAAAACAAAATGTGACATTGCTTTACATTGGCGTTACATCTAAACGCTCTAAATCCGGTTTTTGATACATTCTCTTTACATTGGGGTTGAAATATGCCTTAAAAGCCCTCAGAATAGGCTGTAAACGCGAATTTACGGCTGCTCTGAGGGCTTTCTTTTTGTTTAGACATCTGTTTAAGTGACATTTTAGGGAGGTGTTTTGCCGGACGTTCCTTTATGCTCCTGAAATGTTAAAAACATAGTTGGGCATACCTTTGGGCATACCAGTTGGGCATACCCTTGATTTCTAAAAAGTAAGCATTCGATAAACTACAGTCATTAAATATCTATATA
>ULUG01049889.1_pt1 | contig 15414 bp, 9 predicted proteins | sample 1958331 | NCBI WGS metagenome assembly ULUG01 (sample SAMEA4835755, study PRJEB28245) | human gut metagenome | biome: gut microbiome; material: fecal sample | place: Denmark | collected 2008
GAAATTTGCGGTATAGGACGTAAGCTGGTCTTCCATGCAGCAAGACATATAATTTACTCTTACTCATTGAGAATAAGGAATTTACAAGATTTATTTTTTAGACAGGTAATGGTTTAGAAACGAGTAGACTTCTTCAAATCACCTGCTTTTGCATAAAATAAAAGAACACTTTTTTCACAATCAAAGATAATGAAATTCTCTATCATAACAAATAATATACCGAGAAAAATCTTGTGAAACAACAGATGCAAGATTAACAATTTATATAAATGTTAATAATACAAACTTCATTTTGTATATCCTTCAATCTATCTTTGTCTAATTTCAATTTTTTACCATTAACTACAACATAATTTTCTCCTAATTCACTTATATGGTTTGCATTTACAATACAATTCTCGCTAATAGTAACCATCTTATTTAGTGACATTAGTTGTTTTATTGCTTTTTTGATTGGAACACTTAAAGGGAAAGTCCTTTGCTCAGACACATAGACAACTGCAGTTTTGTCATCTCCTTCTGCATACAAAATTTCATTAGCTTCAACACAAGCGTACCCTTCTTTATCTTCAATCATTGCAAATCTTTTTCTGTTAGTTTCTTTAATTGATTTGCTATTTTGTGTTTTAATCTTACTTAAGGTCACACTTTTCTGCCGCTTTATTGAGTATTTATTTTTTATCTTTCTAGCTTTCTTCATATCCTATTCAAGATTAAATGCATATTGACTCTACCTGAAATCGTCATCCAACGATAAGTGGCTGAATATATTTGATGTATCTTTTAGCTAAAGAAGTAATCTCCCGCTATTGTCCCACCGGATTCTTGCAATATTTTGCAGTGTCTTGTGGAGTCGATTTTATTATACGACAAAGATAACGCTTTGCTTTGAAATACAAGTAAATGCCTTGTATTTTTGCTCCACCTCTATGTGGGGTTCATCTTTCATCCCAAATTTAGTGCTATGGTATTGGCTTTTTCGGTTTAATCCATAAACACAACATAGGGGTATCTTTGAATTTTGTTAAACATACATCTGCATCATTTAATATTAATATTCTATTCCAATTGTCAGCTTTTAATTGAGGTAGTTCTATCGCTTCATTAAATAATGCAAAGTTAGCTCCCATCTCATTGAATACTCTAACTATTCTATTGACTATAATCTCTATTTCTTTCGTAAGAATAGGCTGTTTAAGATCAAAACTTTTATGTAGTATAATGACTGTTTCTTCTTTTGATTTTCTTTCAAACATACAGTTGAAGTATCCAAAATATTCACAGGATGTCTTTAGGTGTGTAAAAATATATTCTTGTGTAGTATCTGCTTTCAAAATTTGTTTGGCTTGATAATCTTTATTGATTTCATCAAAGTATTCATATGCTGATTTTTTGTTGTTATTGATTGCTTCATCAAATTTTCTGATAAAATCATCTATTGAATATACTTTTGTTCCAAAATTAAAGAGTTTATATAATGTCTTGCTTTTTTGACGTAATCCTTCGTCATCACTAACGATACAATCACAATATGATCCAAAAAAACTATGACAGCAATCAGCTTCCATATTTTTAAGTTTAACTTTCTTTCTAGTTTCTTTATTGACACCTAATAGATCAAGAAGCATATATGACATATAATATACTGTAGCAGAATCAGAGGAGGATAATCCTATTTGAGTCAAAATAGCTTTAATCATATCTATAAAAGATAATCCTAACGGAGCAGAAGCTAACTGTTCGTTAAAGACATTTTCATCTTCTGATGTAATTAATGTAGGATTGTATTTGGCTATGGTATTATCTCTTACTATTTTATATGGCTCTTTCTCTTCATAAAGATTGTGAAACATAAATTTTACAAATGCTGAAAAACTAGAATTATCTATTTGGAGTTCATCTGTTGAAATTGGAGTTCTTTTTATTATCCAATCAAAATTTAATTCTCCTTTTAAATCCAATATACTAATATCAATAATATTATTGATTGCTTTCCTTTGTTCTTCTGTGATTTGCGAAAGATCAATATTTTCAAGCCAAGATATATCCCCGACTTTTCCTATATTCATGAAAGCATCTCTAGGAGATTGCTTCATAACCACCTGTTTAGCATCTTCGTATATTAAACGATTTCCATCAACAATAGTTTGCATAAAATCCATTTCTGCATACTTTATGTTTGTTTTATCATCTTGCAAATCAAATAAATGAGCATTTGAATAAAAGAAAATGAATTCGTCTTTGTGAGATAATATCTTTTCGCGCAAAAGAGAGTACTTTTCTTCCCTTGCGTTAAAGAGGTGGCTGAAAACTTGTTTATCCAAATATATTGTAATCATAAATAATGTGTTAATCGTAGAATACTATTATTGTTTTGTTAGCAATTCCTTCAAGACCGAAATTTTTGCCATAAGGCACTATCTATGTAACTTACTTTGCTTCTCTAAGGTAAAGTAAACTCTATGTATTCTCATCTTTGTACGGTTTAATATATATTATTACGAAAGTATTGTCCAATGCTTAAATTCAATGGCAGATTGCAATGTTTCCGTATTGACTTCATCATCTATACAGGCAACAAGAGTGCTTATAGGTTATAAGTTTGGATACATACTATCAATATCATGAGCAGTAATAGAAAAACTAATACGGATAAAAATCGGTAAACTTTAAGCATTCTTCGTCGTATGCTCTTAACACGAGTGATACCGGGATCTAATAACTTATCAATTCCAAATCTTGATAGAGTCTTATCCCCCTTGTTCCGTAGATATACCATTAAAAATTCTTTCTAGAAGAGGGACTCAGGCAAACGCTCTGTTGAGGTTGTTTCTTGTCTGTCGGAAAATATCTCAAATTTGGATGAATCTCAAAAGGAGTAATTGTTTGCACAATAATATTGATAACCGTTTTACGTAAAACTATTTTGTTCTCAATCTCTATACAAAAGATAACTACCTCCTATTACTTATTGAAAATATGAAATTTATAAGATCAATATTTCGAAAGTAAAGTTTAGAAATCGCTAGATTTTACATAAAATAAAAGAACACTTACCTTAGATTTCAAAGGTACTAAAATTCTCAATCATAAAAAATAATATGAAGAGATAAATTTCATAGGAAAATAATATTCAATCTAGTAGGTACAAGATATCATATATTTACTTTTTATATATTCCAATGATTCAAGGCTCCATTCTTTTGCTGGCTTTTATATTGTTATAAAAAACGCATAAAATAAATTTTAAAACCGTATTTTGTAATATTGTTACGGAAATATGTATTATAGATTTGCTCTATACGATTTTATTCTTATCTTTGCATCATATAACAGATAAATTCAACGAATATGATAGCAGAATTCACCATTGAAAATTTTTTCTCAATAAAGTCTCCACAAAAGATAAGCTTTGAACCTTCATCAGATAATTTTATGTCTGACGAATATTCATATGAAGTTAAGGATGGGATAAGATTGTTGAAATTGGGCATCATCTATGGTGCTAACGCTTCCGGCAAAACCAATATCTTGAATGCTGTGGAATTTTTCAGAATGCTTGTTCTTAGGATGCCCAAAGACCGAAATGACAAAACCGGGGTCGTTCCTTTTATGTTGGATGACATATCAAGGAATGAAAGGACGAAGATGTCTATGGTATTCTATATTAATAAGTCGAAGTATATCCTTAATTTTGAATTAGACGCAAAATATATCTATTCTGAGACATTGATTGTTTACGATTCCATTCGTCCTACCAAATTGTATAGCCGTAGTTATGATGCAACTACAGATTCCACAACAATAGATTTCGGCGTAAATCTGAAAATGCCACGGAAGAGCCAGGATGTGATTTCCGGCAACACTATCAATAATTGCAGTGTACTTGCTGCATTTGGTAAGAGTAATGTGGAACGCACCAAGTTGAACGATGTATATGATTACTTTGCCAAACAGGTAAAAGATGTATTGGCTCCTGGCATGCTGCTTTCAGGATATGTAAAATCACAATTAGATAAAGATGAAACAGGCGATTTGAAGAAGTTCATTTTGAACTTTCTGAAAGCATCTGATTTCAACATAGAAGATGTCGTATTGCATGAAGAGGAAGAATTGATTACCCCAGAATTGGAGCAATTGATTCAAAATGCCCCTATTGATAATGAGGCAAAAGCTGAAATGCTTAGAAAAGGAAAAATCACAAATGCAGAATTGACATTCAAGCATAAGGTTGGCGACAAACTATACGATTTGTCTGAAGAATACGAATCCAATGGTACAATGAGATTTTTGGGGATGGCAGTAATTCTGAATTTTTTATTGAAGACCAACCGGTTTGTGCTTATTGACGAAGTCGAGACAAGCATCCACTATGAACTGCTGGCTTATTTTATAAAAGTCTTTTTAGCGAACAGTGAAGGAACATCCCAAATGTTGTTGACAACACACGACATCAATCTTCTTAATGAGGATTTCATTCGACGTGATACGATATGGTTTACCGACAAAGACGAATATGGTGAGACTAAAATAGAACGTCTTTCATCTTTAGGCCTACACAAGAATCTTTCCCCGTATAATGCTTACAAGCAGGGGAAATTGGTAAAGTTGCCGTTCTTAGGTAGCCAGTATATTAACCTAAATGACTAATGATATGGGGCGGACAGTAACAAAAAGTATCGCCATCATAGGCGAGGGAGAAACCGAGTGGTTCTATTTCGATTCTCTGAGGATCGCATGCCGCTATCCTTTCAAGGTCGCTCCGGATTTTCCACAGCATAGCGACATCAATCATATTCTAAAACTGGTAGAATCCTATTTGAACAAGCAATATGACTTTATCGTATGCCTTTTTGATATGGACCGGCTGTATCAATATCCTTCCGAAATGCAACTATACCAACGAGCAAAGAAAGAGTATAGCAAGAAGAAATATGCCGGAAAAGTTATGTTTGTAGAAACGAATCCTTGCACGGAATTCTGGTTTCTTCTACACTTCTTGCCTAATGTGGTTTGTCGGCGATATGAGAGCTATGAGCAACTGCTTCCCGAATTGCAGAAATATATGCCTGGGTATGAAAAGACAAAACGATATTTCATACGCACTAACCTCTACAAGTACTTGATTGAGAATGGTAATTTGGAACGTGCTATGTCAAACTCAGAGAAACTGTGCCAACTTTGTCAAAAATCACCAGAAGATTTGAAGGCATATTCAGAAATACATAAAGTGATAAAATTACTAAATATATTAGGTTCAATGTGAATAATCAAACATTTATAGGCAATAAGCATATGGGATTAACATACAGTAGATTTTTTAAGGTAAAGCACAGGGATTTCCTTCAAAAAGGAGTATATAATGCTTTTTTGGATCAGGATTCCTTACTTCATATAGACCCACTTCTTCTTAAAGGAAGTGAGATACCCGAGTTTACGAATGCATATACAGAGTTCTTCAATTACTTTAGATTATTTATTCCTCTAGTGAAGGCTTCAAAAGCAGATAATCTTCATGACCCATTCTTTAAAAAAATGGTAAATAGATTCACCTTCAAGGAAATTCCAAATACAGGATTGGGATTTTCGAAAGGTAATACAAAAGGAAGAGGTATTAGCGGTGCCCTTTCCATACAACTCGCTCATAGTGCATACACCATCATAAACGCAGGTCTTGAAGATCCAGAAATATTTGGTTTAATGCAATTAATAGAGGACAATATGGCAGCTGATAGAATCAGTGATATGACTATTGCCATCCTGCAAAAGCATTTCTTAGAGTATACACAACGGATTGCACAAGAAATGGGACTAACAACTCACCCCTACACATTTGAATACGGGCTTGTATTTCAAGTTCCCTATTACAAGGGAAAACCAATTCATTTTATTCCAGAATCATTTTTGGCAGATCTCCCTGTAGCTCATGATTTTGAAGATATAGATTCTGTATGTAATTACAATAATCGACTAAAAAGAAAAATTGCAGAACTAATTGGGATTAATTGGTCTGATTATAAGAACTATAAAAAAGATGATTGGAAGAATCTTATTATAGGTAATAAGGACTGCTATGAAGCAGCAATTAGCTTTTATAAAAGCCTCAATGCGGTTCCATATGATTTTGTCACAGATAATAAAAATCAGTATAGATATATATTGCTTCAAGAACTCTTAGACGAAATTCCATTCCAAAAACCAACTGAGTATGCGAACGAAGATGAAGAGGTTTACAAGCTAACGTTGGCAATGTGTTATCAGTTCAAACATTTAGTTGAGCACAATAGACTTTCTGAGTTATTCTATCGAAATAATCGGACTCCAGATGAAACAGACTGGCAACTTCTGTTATATACTGTAGCGGATACATATAAAATCGCAGGTAATCTAGACTTGGCTATAACACGTGAAGACAATCCTGGTGTAGGTGAGATTGATTTTCATATAACGAAAGGTTCAAAGGCTAATACTGTTATTGAAATTAAACGATCAACTAACGAAAATCTTATTCACGGATATCGTACTCAGTTGCCTGCCTACATGAAAGCAGAACGAGCAAAGACTGGCATTTTTATGATAATTATGGAAAAGGACAATATTGAAGAAATTAAGCAGAAATTTACAGAAGTTCAAAAGGATATGTTGGATAATGATGAGTACATACCTGAGATTATTTACATCAATGGTATGAAACAATATTCTGCAAGCAATAGAAACTACAAATTTCCAGAATTTACTTAAAATATGAAAGAACAAACAAAAGAATTATTTGATAAGTTAAGACAAAATCTTCCAACGCCACAAGAGAAGATCTGTGAGTTTACATTTTATGATCCTATAGGCATACAAATCAATGAAGCTCTCGAAAATCTAAATATTCTTGAAGTAGAGTTACATGATGTAATCATGAAGAATGTTTTCAAAGGTATCGATTATTATTCCATTGTAGGATTGGTACCAATGTGGGTTCGCAATGATGGGCATAGTCAAGAGGGATGTCTTTCTAAAGAAGATTTTGAGACACTTGTACAAGCTAATGATAATGAACTCACTCATAGGCTTCTGTATTATTATGATTGCGAAATGTTGATGTCTTCTTTTCAAAATAGAACATCTGTATTAGTTAGGCTGATAAATAAAATATATGAAATTCTAACGCCTAATTTATCCCGTGATATTAAAGAATATGATGATGTGGCTTTCGGAATAGGTACACAGGGTATTGATGTTTATACATATCTCAACTCACTTATTATAACCCTTGCTTCAAGTTTTGATATCATAACTAAGGTAGCCTACGAATTGCAAGAAATGTCTAATGTAAATTTCTTGTCTTATCCTAATATGAAAAGTGCAAACATTACGTATGGTAAACGCAAGTGGCTTGGTGATAATTTAATGGTAGAGAATACACTATTTGCAAAAAAGGAAGCTGTATGTATTCGAACTATTGAGAGTTTACGTGATGAAATAATCCATAATGGCTCGCTTGATTTTCATTATGCCCTTTATCATGGATTGATTAATGATAATATTGAGCAATGGATCTTTTTCCCTGATTTAAATGAAAGTGGAACTTTAAAGAATATAAAAGCACGTAAAAAATTCTATCCTGATTGTACTCGTACATTCAACGTGATGCTTCCTCCACTTTTACTTGAGGTTGTAGGGTGCTTGGAAAAAACTTTAAATGTGTTGATATCAGCCTTTGATTGTCCTCGTACTGACAAACAAAATTTTCTGGATTTTAAGAAAGAAATATTAGGCTGGCATGGGAAAACCAGTAATATAGAATTAAACAAATAATTTTTATGGCCATATTATCTTTTCAGGAAAAGCAATTAATTGAAAGAGTTTTCGGCATGGGCGGTGGATATGTATTGAACTTCACCAATCGGGAATTTGAAGAGTTTATGAAAGATGTTGTATCTTATAGCATATATCAAAAATACCCTGGACTATCTAAAGCAAAAATGCTTCGTCGATTTATTGAAGAAGAATCAGATACGTATGTTGGGAAAATGATAATTTTGCTTGTTAATTATATGAGAGAAAACTTATTAGACAAAAACATTTCTCAAGAAGACATTAACAAGCTATATGAATTGGGGAAAATAAAATTAGGCAAGGTTCCTACAAACCATAAAGCGCAAAAATCAGATGATAAGGCATATATAATAGACTTTGAGTACTTAAAAAAGGCATTGCTAGATATAGACAAGAAACAAACGCAACAACAAAAAGGATATGCGTTTGAAAGTTATTTGAAAGAGCTATTTGATGCTTTTGGTATGGATGCAAAACCGTCTTATCGTACAACAAATGATCAAATAGATGGAAGTTTCCTATTAAATGGTAATACTGTTCTTATTGAAGCTAAATACAGAACTAAAGAAATTACCAAAGATGATTTATTATTGTTTTCAAATAAAGTTAAGGCAAAATCACCATTTACGAAAGGTGTATTCATAACTCTCTCCAAACCATCAGATAAAACGCTGGATTATTTTTATGACAAATCTTCGAGAATTATCCTTTTTACGGTTGAAGAACTTTACTTATTATGTGAAAATAAAGGATCGCTCATTAGTATTCTAAATAAAAAATTCCGCTATTTGGAAGAAACTGGACATATATATCGGCATATTATGAATCTGTTATAGGATGTATGAAAAATTATTCATACATCCTATACACATTAGAAATTAAGTTTAGGCAACGTATTTACTATATCTACCGTTTGACAAGAGAGCATAATCACCGATAGGAGCAGGTCAAGGATATAACGAGGTTGTTCGTGTTCTTGTGACCAATCATTGGGGTCATTCTTGATTTGGGACGCTTTGTCGATAGTTACGGCATAACGTTCCATTATCCAGTCGATAGCAGACTTACCATTTACGATGTACTCGTAGGCTTTAAGTGGAATATTCTCAATAATGATATGGCCGTTGTAAATAATGGATTTCTTGTCAGCTATGAGTTTGCCGTTCTTATTACGCACTTTGGCAAAATGCATTTTTTCCACGGCAAAGTATTGATAGGTTTCATCCGTCCATTTACTATTCCAGATGTCAATGTCACCAATAACTTTTATCCCCAAAGACCGATGCGCAACCATCGGCATATTTGCATAAAACGGATAATCACCGTCTTGGCCTGTAATCTGCTCGTTAATGCCTTGTTCGTAGTTCAAATGCAGGTCGGCAAGTTCCTTTCCTGCTTTATAAAAAGCCATGAAATCCTGTACATTATCCACTATGGGAATGCGTGGCAATGACTTTTTCAAATCATCGGCGAAACGCTCACGGTATTGTTTGGAATGAAGTAACCCATACACATAGTAGAAAATATGTTCTTTGGTAATAGCTCGTAAACCACCAAAGCGATTCCGCACTTCTTTCAAAATCCAGTCTGTGATGCCATCGTGACGAATATAGCGATTTGGTTCTGCATCATCGAAAAGTGAACCCTGTGGATTTTTGTTTTCTTCGTACCAATATAATGGGTAGAACTGACAATTAAATTGTAATTGATAATCAGGAATATAATGGGTAATTATGGCTGAGGCATCTTTATTAGACCCTTTGCCATTTACGCATAAAATGATTTTATCTGTATTCTGAGGGAATAAATCTTTACATTGTCCTGGACTTTCTATGAGACTTGGAGAATAATATAAGTTTGTCACACAAAATGGCCTATACGAACATTCCATAAGTCTTTCCCTTTCAAACTTTAGTAAAGTTCCGCGCGACAAGAAATTTCTTAATGAACGAGTCCAACTTACTTTAGTTGTATCAGTATCTATGAATGATTCGACAGACAGCGCTTTTTCTTGTGATTTAATTGTTTGAAATTCGCGGCATTGAGCATTGTAATTATTAATTAAGTAATTGATATTGTCGTCCAATTGAGAATTAGAAAAATTATTAACCCAAACATCTCGACCTGTGGCTACTGCTGGTCCATTATGATTAAAAACGCTAACACCTTTTTTATCAAACAGCGGTATTAGATTATCAAATACTCCATCACGTTGATTTATCCAATCAGCCTTATCATTAGGTGTGATGATCTGCCATTCCAATTTCTGCGAAGAAATGGAACGGAAATCTTTTACCAGTTTGAGCTTCTGCTCACGAGTGAGATAATCACCTATGTCATGATAATGGATAACTGCCTTTTGCTCTTTCTTTGCCGGATTTTTTACAAGGAAAGTTATGGCGATAGGAGTACGAGAACCGCTGCCAAAAATTTTGCCGCCCTCTTTACGGGATAATTCTCCGGAAGTGCGCTGATTTCCACGCAAATTCAGTACATAAACAGAGGTAAATTCCTCCTCTATACATCTGCGCATACCATCCTGACCGATACCGTCAAGCCATGCACCATTGCTTATGAATGCTACAATACCTCCTTCATTTTGTGGAATACGGTCAGAAGCCCACCGAAATGCTTTCACATAACTGTCGTAAGTTGATTTACTAAGTCCTGCTAAACTTCTTTTTGTATAAGTTTCACTCAGTCTCTTTTCCATAGCTGGATATACAGTATTTTGTGCATTGTCATTAGCCGATTTCTGACCGATAGAATATGGTGGATTTCCTACAATCACCCTAACGTGTGTAGCCATTTGCTTCTTAACCCGTTTGGAATTGTCTTGGAAGAACTCCGTGAAAAGCTCGTTGTGCTTTTTCTCTGCCAACTGGAAGGTATCAGTCAGACAGATTCCGCTATATGGCAGGTAAGTTTTACGACGAGTTATCTCATGGAACACCGATTCTATGTTCACATCAGCTATATAATAGGCCAGCAACACGATTTCATTGCAATGAATTTCATTAAGATACTTGCGCTCCATATCCTCCGGGCAGATAAGACCGGACTGCAACAATCTCGTAATGAATGTGCCTGTACCCACAAACGGGTCAAGTATATGTACATTATGTGCGGTCAACGAAGTGTTGAACTCCGCCTTAAGAATGTCATCTACAGAGCGGATGATGAAATCTACACACTCTACGGGCGTATAAACAATACCTAGTTTTTCCACTGTAAGCGGGAATGCACCCTTAAAGAATTTCTCATATAGGTTCTTGATGATGGTCTGTTTTCCCTCCAAATTATCAATGCCACCAACATTCATGCGTACCGATTTGTAGAATTTATCCAGTATCTCGGTATCTTTCTCGAAAGCCTGTTCTTGCAAGAGGTTTATCATACGCTGCATGGAACGGCTTACGGCGTTGTTGTTCACGAATTGGTAGTCGGCAAACAAAGCATCGAATACCGGACGGGTGATGATATGTTGTGCCAGCATCTCGATGGCTTGTGCCACATCTACTGACGGGTTAAGGTCGCGCTGTAGCCCCTTGAGGTATTCGTTGAACGCCTTTTTGTGTATGCCGGACTGGATAAGTTTGGATATACGCTCGATGAACTTGTGCGCGATGAGTCCGATTTCCTTAGCCCAGTTCTCCCAATATAGGCGGTCGCCGCACTTTTCTACGAGCTTGGCATACATGCCGTCTTGCAACTCACCAAATCTAAGTTCCAACTGGCGGGCGATTTCTGGGTTCTCCATCTGCCGCGCTTCTTCCCCTCCCTCCTGAAAGCCTAATCCTGGCCTGCCAATAGTGACGGACGGGGTGTAGGACTGTTTGTTTGGTTTCTGCTTGTTGAGTGCAATCTTATTCACCATCGCATTGAAACGGTCGTCGTGGGAGCGTAGAGCGTTCAGGATTTCCCAAACTACATCAAAGGTCTTGCTATTATCAAGTGCTTCTTCTGCTGAAACACCAGAAGGCACGACAATAGGGATGATGATATATCCGTATTTCTTCTCATCGGGCTGTCCCTTGTGGAAAGTACGCATCACACGACCTACCGACTGTACCACATCCACCTGTGAATTACGGGCGGAAAGAAACAGTACTGCATCAAGCGACGGCACGTCTACACCCTCAGACAAGCAACGCACATTGGTTACAACCCGACACTCCCGGTCATTGTCCGGCTCATCAGCCAGCCATTGCAGGATTCCATTTCGTTCCTGTGAGTTCATAGAGCCGTCTATGTGTTTTGCGGTTATCGAAACGGTATGCAATAGGCTTTCCGCATCCAGATTTTTGTTATACTTTTCCGATATTTGCGGCAGTATGGAAGCAACATATTTGGATGCGGTGCCCGTCCTGCTTGCGCTCTTATCAATGGACGAACAGAACGCCACAGCACGGCGCATCATGTGTGGATCGGCATCCCATGTGCGATGATCATCACCCTGTATCATCTTTGAGAGGCCGTTGATTACACCGATAAGTTTGGATGTATCATCAAAATTCAGTTCGGTGGTCGTATCGGTGATGTCTCGCTTGATATTATCAGGCACATCGTTTTCACCGACGGTAAGGACAAGCACCTTGTAATCGGTCAACAGCCCGTTCTGTACGGCATAGGAGAAATTCACACGATAGAACTCTTCTCCGTAAAGTACCTTGTCGTCCATTGAGCAGAGGATGCAGTCCTTTTCAGAAGCCTTTACTTTGGCCGATTCACCGTACAGGCGCGGCGTGGCGGTCATGTACAACCTTTTTCGGCCTTTCACATTGTCATCGGAGTGTATTTTAGTGAAGTTGCTCTCGTCTTTATCAGACAGTTTTACACCCGTAGTGCGGTGTGCTTCGTCGCAGATTATGAAGTCGAACACACCATATTCGCCGTTTGTTTCGGAAAGTATCTCCTGTTGTGCCTCTGACACGGCATCAATGGACTGGTAGGTGGAAAATACTACCACCAGTCCGTCATGGCTGCGATACTTCTTCAATTGCGAGGCGATAGACTTCGGATTGGTAGATGCAGGTACGGCAAGGTCTACTACACTATCATCTGCATCATCATATTTGTTTTTCTGTATCTTACGTGAAGCCTTGGAATCCGAACAGATACAGACTGCCTTTATGGGTTTTCCAGCATCAGCTGACCATGCGTTAAGTGACTGACCCAACAGGGCGATGGACGGAACCATGAACAACACCAGCCCTTTGCCGTTCAACAACTGTTTGGCGATAAGTAACGATGTATAGGTTTTTCCTGTACCGCAGGCCATAATAAGCTTACCACGGTCGTTCCCCTCTGTAATATAATGCGTGTATGCCTTGGATATGGCATCAAGTTGATGCTTGCGCGGTTTTTTGCCTTCTATGAGTGCAGAGTTTCCCGTAAGACCATCCAACAGCTTTTGCCAATCCACTGGAGATGAATTCAGGTCGGCCATGCCAACGCGTGTCACTGGCGGTTCCTGATTACGGATGGCTTCCTCGGCATTGCTTCCCCAATGACTGGTAGTAGAAATCCATACGCGATTGGAGAAACGGGTTGTTTGAAATGTAACCTCATTCGTAAATGTGCGGCTGGAGGTAGCGAGGAACGAATCCACGGCTGGCTTGTCTATCGCAGCATCCTCGGCATAGCACTTGCACTGTATAGCCCAATAGTCGCCCATTTCAGTTTTAGCCACAAGGTCTATTCCAGTATCAGTACCACCGAAATCCTTGCGTCCCGGAAACTCCTCCCACAGCCAAACCTTTTCAAGTTCGTTATAGCGTGGGTCTGTCAATAACCATGAGCGCATCAAGCGCTCGAACTTTGTACCTTTCTCCTTTTCTGTAAATGATTCGGTACGGAATTTATGCAGTATCTCCTTGAAATTCATCTCTTGATAAGAGATAAATGCAAGTAAAATCTCATTTGAAAATCAGTATGTTCTATACCTATGAGAATTTGATTGGCTCAACAGACGGATAGTTTTAATACAATTTATGGCATTATCAACAAGCTGTTTATGCTTATTTTTCAGTATTTTGTGTACCTTTGCAGAAAAACTATAACTCTTATCAAGAGATTCGGCTTTTTACTAAACAATTTTCACGTCTGTCCTGTTATAAGTCTTTCAGAATAAGTCCGTTCGCCTTATCCACCACATTCGTGTCAAGCGAAGCAAGATAGATGCGTGTCGTTTCTTCTGAATCGTGCCCCATACCTTCACTAATGACTGCAAGAGGGATATTTTTGCTTTTAGCGATACTTGCCCAGGCATGTCTTGCACAGTACATACTCAACGGAAGAGTCAAACCGACTAAACGGGCTATCTCTTTCAAAGCAATGTTTACACGAGAGATGGCATTTCTGTACTGTATCCGTTCATCGGTACATCGGGTGATTATTGGCAATAGGTATTGCATGTCAGAATAACTTTCATACTTATTTACAATATCTTCCATACACTTTTCCCATTTAACGGTGAGTTGCCGGCTAGTCTTTTTTCTCCTATATGTCAGAATACCATTTTTCAAATCCGATTTTCTCAGATATGCCATATCAACAAACGACATTCCACGGGTGTAGAACGAAAAAAGGAACATATCCCTTGCATAATCAAGATGCGGCTTCAATGTCAGATCAAGTTCCTTGATATACTTGATGACTTTTAGAGGAACAGCACGTTTCACTGTTTTGTCAATGCCTGTATAAACATGTCTAAACGGGTACTTCTGTTCAATCAGTTCTTTTTCCACAGCACGGTTATACACGGCACGCAAAATACGCATATAAAATGAAACTGTGTTGGGACGGATTCCTTTGCTTTTCAACCAAGCCTCATATAGCATCATCATATCGCTATCAATTTCACAAAGAAGAATATCTTGTCCATAGCGAAACTTCATGAAACTGTTCAATGCCGCAGTATAAGTTTCTGATGTTCGTATTTTGTTCAATAATTCTAATTGTTTGATGATGCTTTGCATAAAATAAAAAAATGACTGTTCATTTACCCTGTTTTGAAAGGCTATTATAATATCATTCGCTGTATATGTACTATTCCGGTTATCCAGTTGGCGGATAATCATGTCCAGCCGCTTCAGGTCCCATTCCATGCGTTCCTGCAATGAAAGGAGCAGATTGCTTCGTTCCGAACTACCGACAATGATACAGCTTCCAGCTTCGTTCCATTCATCCGTAAATATCCGGTAATCCGTCTTTAGCTGACGGATTACACGGTTCTGAATAATCTGATAATAAATGGTACCTTCCTTTCCCTCTATGGTGGAAGGTCTGAATTTTACTTTCACACTGGCCATATCAATCGGATTCAGATTTTACCTGTAATTTAAGTTTCTCCTGTATCAGGCTGTCGGAAACAGCTTTCAGCTCGTTTTCATACCCGTCAGCCTGTTTTCTAACCCATTCGATGGCCTTCTCGTCACGATGGATGTCAAAAACCTTGTTCAACCAGAGAATATCTTCCGAAGTACACCCACTCCAGGAACGGATGGCACGGAACTTCAGGGCATCGTCTGCATATTGCCGGTTAGACTGCCAAAGTCTGATATTTCCCCATAAGGACAGGCTGCA
>ULUG01061367.1_pt1 | contig 15183 bp, 10 predicted proteins | sample 1958331 | NCBI WGS metagenome assembly ULUG01 (sample SAMEA4835755, study PRJEB28245) | human gut metagenome | biome: gut microbiome; material: fecal sample | place: Denmark | collected 2008
TCATCGAGCAGTTCAAGACCCGGCTCAACAACGCCGGCATACTCACGACACTGAGGGCGTCGCGTGGAGAGGACATTCTGGCAGCATGCGGTATGCTCAGCGGCAAAGGACAGGGAAAGCAATGATTAATCCTGACCTATGAAAGAGAAACTTATCATAGTTGTTATTGTATATGCGGCAATGTCCGCCGTACACATGGATGCGGCAGTGCCTTCCGACAGCCTGCATCGTGAAAGGCCGAAGGTGGGTGTGGTCCTCAGCGGAGGAGGGGCCAAGGGCTCTGCCCATATCGGGGTGCTCAAGGTGCTGGAGGAGGTCGGTATCCCGGTGGATTTCGTGGCAGGTACCAGTATGGGCTCGGTTATAGGCGGTATGTACTGTCTGGGATATACTCCTGAGGAGCTGGATTCGCTTATCCGCTCGATTGACTGGTCCGTCTATATGAGCAACAGCGTCACAAGGGAGCAGCTCTCGTTTCAGGATAAGGAGAAAAGCGGGAAATATCTCATGACGATACCCTTTGCCACGGCTGCGTCACTTGAGAGTTCAATTGAGACCGGCAGGCACAGAAGGGACGAGCTGATGTCAAGAAACCAGCAGTCGTCCAGTGTCTTTGTGAACTCCTTGCCGACTGGGTTCATCAACGGCAACAATATAGAGAGTCTTATCAACTCGCTCTGTCTCGGCTATCAGGACTCAATAGACTTCAACGAGATGCCCATACCGTACGCCTGTGTAGCCACTGATATGGTCAGCGGCAGGGAAGTGGTCTTTCAAAGCGGATGCCTGAGCAAGGCCATCAGGGCCAGTATGGCGATTCCTGGGGTATTCTCACCGGTACGTATGGAAAACATGGTGCTGGTGGACGGCGGCATGCTCAACAACTTCCCAGTGGATGTGTGTAGGGCTATGGGCGCGGATATTGTAATAGGAGTGAGGGTCTCCAGCAAGGTCAGCGGAGATCCGGACGGGCTCAATTCCCTGCCTCAGCTGATAGACCAGCTTATGGGAGTAGTGACAAAAAGCAAGGCTGACGACAACATAGCCATGTGCGATATCTTCATTGAGCCGGATGTCACGGGTTACGGACCGATGAATTTCGATCCTTACAGCATTGATGCGCTTGTAAGGAGGGGCTATGAGGCCGCGGACAGGCAGCGGGAGGCTCTTTCCGCATTGAAAAGGAAGCTGGAGGAGTACGGGCCGGTGGAGCAGGTGTATCATGCGCCAAAAGCAATAAATAAGGATAAGGACACTCTGACCATAAGCTCAGTCAATATCTCAGGAGTCAGCGGGAAAGACGGTATGTGGCTGCTTAAAAAGTCCCGAATCCTCAAGAACCGCAGGATGACGGGCAGGCAGATAGAGAAGGCCGTGTCGTTTTTTCATGGAACAAATGCTTTCTCCAAAGTCAGTTATACGATACTTCCCGACGAAGGAGACTCCACATACCATATCAACATTGATCTGGTAAAGGATGTACCGCACAGTTTCGGGTTCGGATTCCGGTTTGACTCGCAGGAGGCTGCGGCCATATTGCTGGGACTTGGAATCAATGAGCAGAAGCTTACAGGAGTCAAATTCAATTTCTCCACCCGTCTCAGTTACAATCCGTGGGCCACGGTCAAGGTGTCTTTCGCTCCGAGAGCGTTCCCCAGATTCTCTCTTTCCTACACGTTCCAGAAGTCGGAGTCCAACATGAGGTATCACGGCAAGCCATTAGGGAACGCCATGTTTCTTAAGCAGGCTGTAAAGGCGTATTTTTCCGAGTATCACTCCCGCTTTTTCAGCACTGAGGTGGGCCTGAATCTCGAGAATTATATCTACAATCATTTCTATGCCGGTAGTGACAGCCCTTTTGTACCTGACCTCAGTGCGCTCAGATGCGCATATCTGGGAGTATACGGGGTCCTGCGCTTTGACAGCAAGGACCGTTCGTCATTTGCGACAAAGGGAGTGGATTTTACACTGAGCGGAGGATGGAAATTCCACGATTTTTATAAGCTCGTGCCGTTCAGCAGTTTTGGAGAGGCTCAACTTAGTGCCGTGTCCTATGTGCCGTTTGCCGACGGCAGGCTGGTCTTCTCGCCGCAGGTCTATGCCCGCTTTGTGATGGGTGACAATTATCTGCTCTCATACGACAACCTTGTAGGCGGCGTAATGCCGGGACGTTATGTGGCTCATCAGATTCCGTTCATAGGAGCCAACCGGCCGGAGATGATGTACAATAGCGTAGCTGTCCTTCGCGCGGACCTGCGTTGGAACGTGTACCGTAAGCACTATGTTGCCGTTATGGGCAATTATGTACGTGAGGCCAACGGTATCCGGAACTTCTTCGTGCCGAAGACTCCGTATGAGGACGGCTCCATGACAGCGTATGACTGGTGGGGATTCGGCATAAGGTATTCCTATGACCTGCCTATCGGCCCGTTCGGCCTGGATGTCAGCTGGTCCAATCTAACCAAAAGCATTGGAGTGTATGTCAACCTCGGATACTATTTCTAACCCCGATGCGGTATTCGGCCGTATGGCCTGGCTGTGCTCCCGGAGGGAATACTGCTCCGCCGCCGTGCTGGAAAAGCTCAGGCAGAAGGGCCTGGACGATAAGGACGCAGCCGCCGTGCTGGAGCGTCTGGTCAGGGAACGGTATGTGGACGATGCCCGCTATGCCCGTGCGTTTGTCCGGGACAAGGCCCTGCTTTCCGGCTGGGGCCCGCGCAAGATATCGTTTGCCCTGTCCGCCAAAGGCATATCCAAGGATGTCGTGGAAGAGGCGCTGGGGGAGGTCAGTCCGGAGGACAGCGAGGCCCGTATGTGCCAGGTGCTTTCCGCGAAATGGAAATCGGTCTCGGGAAAGACGTTGTACGAGCGCCGCACCAAGCTTCTGCGTTTCGCCCTTTCCCGAGGCTACTCCTATGAGGCAGTACTTCGTTTTCTGGATGGATACGGTAAAAAAGATTGCTAAAAGTCAATATTTGCATTATGCGGAGCCTGTAGGTGTAGGTATTGTACCGTTTATTTCCTATATTGCACTCTGAAATCACTTAAACCAGTTATTTATGAGAAAATATCAACTCTTTATGGCACTGGCCGTGACGGTATTTGCGGTCAACTGCTCGCGCGACAACGAAGAACCTACACCTCCAACTCCTCCGGAACCGACTGTGTACGGCACAGACCTGAGTGCATCAGGCACGGCAAATTGCTATATCGTGCATCAGGCTGGAGACTATTCTTTTGATGCCACGGTGATGGGTAACGGAGTATCCTCCGACAGGTATACAGCGGGGAGACTCGCGCCTGCATCAGCTGTGCTTCTGTGGCAGGATGCAGCATCAGTAGTCTCTGGAGTCCGCCTGGAGGATGAACGCGTGTGCTTCAATGCCGGCGGCAATCCTGGCAATGCTGTAATTGCAGTATTGGATGGAGAGGGAACTGTTCTTTGGAGCTGGCATATATGGTCTACTGATTATGATCCGTCATCTGCCGCCCAAAAACTTAACGGTCTGAACTGGATGGACCGCAATCTTGGTGCGCTGACCGATGATTATGACGATGCCGGTCTGGCTAAAGGACTGGCTTATCAATGGGGGCGTAAAGATCCTTTTCCAAGTGGTGAGGGCTGGATGGATATGGGCGGAATCACTGTTTATGACTCTACAGGGGCAGTTGCTGATGGCGTTTTTGCCAATGAGCAGGTATCGGTGGCTGACAATATGCAGAATGCCATAGAGAATCCGACTACGTTTTATTACGGTCTGCGGATAGGTGATGATTATTACGACTGGTTGTCACATGACGGCTCTGCGTCAAATGACTGGCTTTGGGAGACTCCGTCAGATGCAGGAAAGACTATGTACGATCCTTGTCCTCCCGGCTGGCGGGTTCCGCGCAATGGAAGCTGGAAAGGTGTGAATGAGGCTAATTTCATTTACGATGAGGCTGCTCTGGGCCGCCGGCACGCATTGCTGGGTTACTACCCCATGGTAGGAAACAGAGGCGCTGCGTCAGGTGAATGGAGTTTCGTAGGCGGTCAGGCCAATTACTGGACATCGACTGCTTCTGATGAATACTACGTGTATGCGCTTAACTTCCTGCCGGCTTACCTTAATACAGAAAGCAACAGTAACCGTTCGGCTGGTGCTCCTGTGCGTTGCGTCAGCGAGACCCAGGGCGCTGTTGAGCCGGATGATCCCGTAACCGGTGAGGATGTGGTGCTCGACCGTGTTACTGAAGCCAGCTATAAGGCTTTTGAGGGAAGTGACGGTTCTGCCAACTATTATGTCGGACTGAGCAATACGGATTTTGAGGTTAGTGAAAGCGGAGAGCAGATGCCGGTATCCCCAGGAATGATACTGTATCTGGACCTTTATGGGACTGTGAGTATGAATGCTGATGATGCGACTATTCCTGAAGGGAAATACACCCTGGAGGGGGGAATGACGGACGGTACGGCCAATCCGGATTATACCTGGGTGCGTGAGATGAGTGAAGACGGTGAGATTGTCTACCGTAAGCCGGTGGAAGGGGAAATAGATGTCACGCATACGACTTCCGGCTATTTGATAGAGTGCTCATTTATAATGGCTAATCCCGAGGAGAATTTTTCTGTGAAGTATGAGGGCGATATCACGTTCGTCGACCGCACAGACCTTTCCGGAGACACGCCTGTCATTACTGAGCCTGTGGATGTCGTCTTTACGTCGGCATCAGCTACGTGGGAGTATACGAGTAGCACCAGTGAGCGTTATACCATACACTTGCTGGAGGGCACTGTCGAGGGAGGATATCTTGTCAAGGGGCATCAGATGACGATTGACCTGCTGACAGAGCCGCTCTCAACAAAGGAGAAAATGGTTATTAAGCCGGGAACTTATAATCCCAGTGATGACTATGTGTCGCAGATGACATTTACAGTCGGCTCACAGTTCAATCTGTTTGGTCAGCAGTTCTACTACGGTACCTATATCCAGCAGGTGGAGTCTTTGGATGTGACACCGTTGGTTGGATTTGCTGTCGATGGAACTATTGAGGTGCTCAATAGTGGAGACAGTTACGAGTTTGTAGTAGATGTCACTACGCCGGAGGGAGTCTCCGTCAAGGGCAGATACCCGATGGGCGAGGTGACATTCGTCGATAACTCGCCTATCCTTCCTTCAGGAGATTGGTTGAGTGTGCTTCGGGAGGACAAGACGGTCATTTTTACTCCAGAAGACGATACTGAATGTACATATCGTGTCTATACAAGTTATTTCGAGAATGCCGTGGAGTATGAGATAATGATTTACAATTATACGACCAGCGAGACTATCCAGCTGGATCTGCTGGCACCAGAAGGCTCTACTTCAATAGCGGGCACATATACAACACCGGCAGATCCTGACGCGCCGGTGGCAGGAGAATTCATTCCTGGTTATAAGGAGTTTTCGGTAATAAGGGGAACATGGCCTTATCTGTTGTATGATCCTGACAATATGTATTACGTGGGAGCTCCGGGCATGGAGGGTACAATCGAAATCACTGAGACAGAGAACGGTGAGTTTGAGATTCAGCTTGAGATGAAGGATGATGCCGAGCCGGCAAATACGGTAACGGCTCATTGGAGCGGGCCTGTAAGGCAGCTTTGACCGTAGGATTTACTTTAATCCTGGTTGATTGACATATGGTGTGCATTATTCAGTACTTGGGAGTATCTGGAAAATGCACGCCATTTCTGTATGTGAGTTTTTGTCTTTGCAAATAAATTTGCTCTGCGCTCGGCTTCTGCGTATATTCGCAATTTGGAATGAAATATTAACGAAATAACTACGGAAGATGATTACCACGGAACAGGTGAGAGACTTGCGTCAGCGTATCGATACGCTGGGGAGGTGTCTTTGACATCGCTTCGAAGAAGGAGCAGGTAGCTGCGATGCAGCAGCACAGTGCCGGGCCGGGATTCTGGGACGACCCGAAGGAGGCCGAGGCATATCTTAAGAAAATGTCGGGAGTGAAATTCTGGACTGACGCCTACGATGAGATTAAGAAAATGGACGAGGACCTGGAAGTCCTGCTGGAGTTCGCCAGGGAGGACGAGGCTGCCCAGAATGATGCGGATATGCAGTTCGAGACCCTTACCGGTAAGGTTGAGGATCTGGAGTTGCGCAATATGCTCGGCGAAGAAGGGGACAATCTCGGGGCAATCCTCAAGATCAATTCCGGAGCCGGCGGCACAGAGAGCAACGACTGGTCGGCCATGCTGATGCGCATGTACGTCCGCTGGGGAGAGCGGAACGGCTATAAGGTGGCTATCAGTGACTTGATAGAAGGTGACGAGGCCGGTATCAAGTCTGTGACGATAGAGTTTGAGGGTGACTACGCATTCGGCTATCTGAAGGGTGAGAGCGGAGTACACCGTCTGGTGCGTATCTCTCCGTTCAATGCCCAGGGCAAGCGGCAGACAACTTTCTCTTCGGTGTTTGTGTATCCTTTGGTGGATGACACGATAGAGATAGAGATCAATCCGGCTGACTTGGAATGGGATACCTACCGCTCATCAGGAGCAGGAGGCCAGAACGTCAACAAAGTCGAGACAGGAGTCCGCGTGCGCCATATCCCGACCGGTATCGTGGTGGAGAACACTGAGACCCGCTCCCAGCTCGACAACCGTCAGCGGGCTCTGCGCATCCTGAAGTCGCATCTCTATGACCTGGAACTGAAGAAGCGTCAGGAGAAGCAGGCAGAGCTGGAAGGCAAGAAGAAGAAGATAGAGTGGGGCTCGCAGATCCGCAGTTATGTCCTGCATCCCTACAAGATGGTCAAGGATCTGCGTACCGGCTACGAGACCTCCGATACTCAGGGAGTCCTGGACGGTGACCTCAACGCGTTCATGAAGTCCTACTTGATGGAATCAAGTCAGGTTTGACTAAGTGCCTTGTGACTAGAGTTCCCAGGCCAGGGCCGAGGCGCCGAGGATGGCTGCGTCGGAGTCCTTTAGGGTAGAGTAAAGCAGACGGATCTTGCCTTTCCAGATGTTCAGCAGGTTGTCGTTCATGCTCTCGAGGATGGACTCGGTCAAGAACTCCTTGGACTTGGCCAGACCGCCGAACAGGATTATCGCCTCCGGTGCGCTGAATGCCACGAAATCAGCGAAGGCCTCGCCCATGATTTTACCCGTATAGTGGAATATCTCAATTGCCAGCTTGTCGCCCTTGGTGGCGGCGTCGTAGATGTCCTTCGATGTGATTTTTTCCGGATCCAGATTGCGCAGCAGGCTTGGCTCATCCCTCTCGGTCAGGAACTCCCTGGCGGTACGGGCGACACCTGTCGCCGACGTGTATGTCTCCAGGCATCCCTTGCGTCCGCAGTTGCACTGCCTGCCGCCTCTGATGATGGTAGTGTGGCCGAGCTCTCCGGCAAATCCGTCGTGACCGTAGACTATTTTACCGTCAATGACGATGCCGCTGCCGACACCGGTGCCTAAAGTGATCATGATGAAATCCTTCATTCCCTTTGCTATGCCGTAGGTCATCTCTCCGACCGCGGCGGCGTTGGCGTCGTTGGTGATGGCCACCGGAATACCGACGATGTCGCGTATCATCTTGGCGAAGAAGATGACCATGGGCTTGTCATTCTCGTCGTAGGCCCATTTGAGGTTCGGCGCAAATTCTATTGTGCCTTTATAGTAGTTGCCGTTCGGGGCTCCGATACCGATGCCCTTGACCTCACCGTCATTCTCAGACTGCTTGATCAGGTCCTTTATGGCGGTTGTCAGGTCTTCCACATATGATGACAGTTCTCTCTGAAGTGAGGAGATGACGCTCTGATAAAGTATGTTGCCTCGGGCATCCACGACCCCCAGCTTGGTGGTCTGTCCTCCGACATCGATGCCCATTACTAATGCCTGTCTTGCCATGTTTATTCTGTTTTAATATTAGTGTTCACATTTTTGTACCATATCAGCGCGTAAAGGAAGATGTAGACCGCGCATACCAGAGGAACGGTAAAACTGATGAGGAATGATCCGGTGGCGTCAGCTATCGCGCCCTGAATAGGTATAAGTATTCCGCCTCCGCATACCATTGTCATGAACATGCCGGATGCGACTGAGGTATATTTGCCAAGGCCTTCCACAGCCATGTTGAAGATGCCGCCCCAGCATACCGAGGTGCACAGGCCGCAGAGTACCAGAAATACCATGCCCAATGGTATGTCGGCTGTTACAAAATGCCCCGTAGAGCCTTCAAATCCGAAGAAAGGAACTGTGGTGCCTGAAGGCAGCAGCATACCCAGCAGGATAAATACAACGCATACAGACGATACGAAAAGTATCTGGGTTCTGCTGGAGAACTTGCCGCCGAGCAGACCTCCGCAGAGCCTTCCTACAAGCATCATTAGCCAGAACACGCCGGCAATCGAGGCCGCTACTCCTGAGTCCATTCCGAATCCCGGAGTGGCTGCGTCGGTGGCAGTGGACAGGTATTGCAGTACATAAGTAGGTATGCCGACCTCGACTCCCAGATACAGGAAGATGGCGATGACGCCCAAGTTGAAGTGACGGAATGAGAAAGCGCTGTGCTTCTTGCCGTCAGCAGGTGTGGTCGGTTTCTGTGCGGATTCAGATGACTTCTCCTGATCCGGTTCGGGAATCTTGACAAAGGAAAGTACGATAAACACCAGCAGAAAGATTCCTAAGGCAATGAAGAGGGCCGGTGTGGCATCAGATATCTGTGCCTTTGAAGCATCTCCTACCAGAGCACCGACGAATATGGTCACGAAGGTGGCGGCCAGTGAGTTTCCGACGCCGCCGAACTGTATCAGCTGGTTGCCGCGTTTCCCGCCACCTCCGAGAGTGTTGAGCATTGGGTTGACGACAGTGTTGAGCATACACATGCAGAAGCCGGCGATAAAGGCTCCGGCAAGATATACTCCGTAGCTCTGGACTCCGTCCCATCCAGATACATACTGGAGGAATACACCGACAAAGCCTACGACAATTGCTGTAAGGGCAGTCTTCTTATATCCAATCTTTTTGAGCAGTATTCCGGCAGGGATACCCATGACGGCGTATGCGATGAAGTTGGCTGCGTTGCCAAGCTGGGCCATGGCGTTGGATACGTGAAATTGATTCTTGACGATAACCGCCATGGGATTACACAGATTGGTCACGAATGCGATCATGAAGAACAGCAGGTACATCATCGCAATAGGGAGCGCGTAGTTTTTCTTTTCAGTCATAGTAGTACACAGTTAATGTTTACGGTGCAAAAGTATGAATAATTATTTTTACTTGTTCATCAGCTTTTTCTTAAGATTGCACAGATACTGCGGGGTGACCCCCAGATAAGAGGCCAGAACCTTGCCCGGAACGGCGTCTATGATTTCGGGACGGTTTTTCAGAATGGACAGGTAGCGGTCCTTGGCGGCACCGTTGATCAGGAACAGCTTGTGCTCGCATGTAAACAGTTGTCCCATGGCGAGGTTGAACATCCATTGGGAGAATTCAGGAGAATCCTTCAGCATACTGTCAAAAGTGTTTTTGTCCATTCTCATAACGGCTGCAGGAGTCTTGCAGTTCTCCGCTATGAGAAATGCCGGAGTCTGCATATAATAGGCGTGCGGGGAGAGAATGATGGTACCAGGTGTCGCGAAACCGAAAGTGCTCTCACGGTATTCCTCAATGTGGAAAATTCTGATAATGCCTTCTTTAAGGCAGTAGATGTCAGTATTGACCCGATCGTAGTCTATAAGGCGCTCTTTCGGTTTCAAGTGAATTTCCTCCATTCTGCCGAGGAATTCCTCAATAATCTCATCAGAAGGATTGAAGTTCCCCTCCATCTTTATCAGCTGCTTCAGTTTATTGTCCATTGTACTCGGATTAAATAAAGTGTAAAGATAAATAAAGATTTTCTGGAGGATTAAGATAGTTTAACTTTTTTCCGTCATCAAAAAAGTAGTTTTGCATTCAGATAACTCAATAAACACGTAAAACGATGAAAAAATTTATCAACTGCATTATCTTATCGCCGATCGGCCCGTCGGTATCATCATACCGGCAAAAAGAGGCATGGGCGGCTATGGGGCCCGTTCTCGGGCAAGTTATACGGACCATAACGACAGATCCTGCTGCTGGACATTGATTATGCCACGGCTAATCCGGTCGAGGGCATGGAAGTACTGTCCTTGACGGAGTAGTGACTGGATTATGGACTGAACTTATGACGAAGGCATTAATTTAATCAGAGGCAGATAATGTCTCATAGTAGTTTAATATGATGAAACGAATATCTAAATTTTCACTCTGTGCCATTGTCCTATGCCTGATGCTTGCAGGCAACTCTTGTAAAAAAGACGATGGGCCAAACGAAGGAGCGCTAACTAATCAATTCTCATTCAATGGGGTCACGAATGATATAAGATCCGTGCTCTATGAATACGACAATCTGAATGGTGTATATACATTCTTCATATCTCCGTCCGAGGGAATAGAGAATGTTGAAGCCATGCTGAATGCAAATGATTTCATCAAAATCGTAAGTTCTTCGGCAAATGGGCAAATCGACCTCACGTCCGAAGGAAATTCCTTGAGTTACAAGGATTTTGTTGTTTCTTCAACTGAAAGTTCTGAAATCAAGTCCTCGGACCTTTCACTCGTGTTGGACAACAATGCCTTGATCCTCAGCCTTTCAGCAAAAAAGAACAACGGTGATGAGCTCCGAGCGGAATATGACGGGGCATGCGTCAATGCTAGTGAAAATCATATCTCTCTGGACAAAGCCGTGATGAGTCTTTATATGGGCATGGAGTCAGGAATGGAAAACTACTACATCGTCTTGACAAATGCCGGATTCAAGCTGGATGGGACTGATTATAGTCTTGAGTCTGAGGGGTATGCTCTTCAATTGGATCTTTATGCTGACAATGCTGGCTTTATCCTCGACTTGCCGGCCGGTGAATACAGTTCTTCCTCCACTGTCTCAAATCTCACTTATTCCGACAAATTCAGCGGAATAATAGCAAAAGATGCCGCCGGCAATGTGTCGGAGTTGATTCCGCTCTATGACAAAGTAGTCGTAGAAACATCCGATAACAGCACATACACAATCTCGGCTTCGTTTGTACAGGATGGCACGACATACAGTGTCTCGTTCTCGGGAGAGCTGTCAATGGAGAATGCTGACTTTAATCCCAGCCTGCCTCAGATAGGAGAAGACTTGGACTTCAAAGGCTTCTATGCGGAAGCAAGTTATGAGGGGAATGTCCTTGAGAACGGGACAGGCCTCATGGAGATCGTTATCTATGATGAGAATTGGGAAAACCGTATAAGCCCGGGACACGGCATGACGCTCGTTCTCCTGCATGACCTGTTTATTGATTCCAAGAAATGCAGGATTATGCCAGGTGAATATACCGTGTCATCTAGCCTGGAGCATTCTACATGCATGACTACTGAGGAAGTCAATATCCTGGGGCTGATTTTGCCTTTGGGGTCGTATGTGATGAGAAATGACGGAACGGAAAATGCCACATACGCATACGTGGCAGGCGGCAATATAACTGTATCTGAAAATGGGAACAATACAGTGATAGAGGGTACTGTCCTTACTCCTGACGGATATACGGTCAATATTTATTTCGATGGCCCCATCGGCATTACCGACAACTCGAAAGACGATAACGACGGTTCAACCACCCTCGAAAAGGACCTGGAACTTGAACTCGGCTATTTGCCGACAGCATATTGCACACCCCAGACCGACATATGGGTAAAAGGACTCGGCACCATTCCTGTTGAAGACCTTACAAACGTAACCCCTCCTGCTGAAGAAGCATGCGGATATCAGTCTATTGACATAGGCATGGCTACCGGATTTTACGATGAGGATGGGAAACTCGTGGAAGGGGATATAATCCGTCTCGACCTCCTCGTCAACCCCGGTGACGAAGGCAAGATAACAACAGGTACGTATACGGTTACGCCTAACCGCTATCCGGCTTCATTCCGGCCGGGTACAGCTCCGCGCGGATATCAGGGCATGGAAGGAAACCTTGGCACCAGGTACATGGACATAGCCAATGCAATCGGTAGCGCAGATATCGACGGAGATGGAGAAGTGGAGGAGAATGTTCCATTGAACATACCTACGCAAGCAGGTTTCGCATGTCTGTATGAAGGTACTATAACCATATCGAAAGCGGCAGGAGGTGAAAACTACTATACTTTCGAAATAGACGGCATGGATGTGCTGAAACATAAGATAACAGGCTCATGGACGGGGCCGGTCTGCCTGATAGGAACGGATACCCCTGTCATTCCTTCCGATAACACGTTCAATGCTCCCATGCGCCTGGAATCCCAAAGACCTTTATTTGAAAAGAAACTTGAAAAATAGTGCGACAAATGAAAACATTTATGAAAAATCTTACCATGCCGGTATTGGTTGCAATGCTGGCGACGGTTATTCCGACTTCCTGTAAAAAGGATGAGGTCCCGGTTCCTCCGGTAGAGTTGGAGGATCAGATAGCTTATAATGATAATGAGCCTGTAGAAATACGCTCTGCGATTTATGAAGCCGAAGAAAACGGTATGGTCACTTTCTACCTGTCTCCTACGCAAGGCATATCCGATGTGAAGGGAATGACGGTGGCAAATGACTATTTGATGCTGTCTGTTCTCAATGCGGACGGTGAAGTCGATGGTACATTCGAGTTGTCCTATTTGTCATTGCATCTGACAGATAAGGACAAAGCCGATGCCGAACAGTTTAAAATGAGTGTCAGGTATTCCGCGAACGAAGGGAAACTTGAACTGGAGACAGATATCAAGATGAAAGACGGGACCACGCTTAGGGCGGAATATCACAATACATGCGTAGAGGCAGTCCCGGAAACCGTTCCTCTCAATAATGAATACTCTCTGGACGATGAGAGAATCTCCATCTCAAGTGTTCTGGAATGGTATGACCACAAAGAAACGGCCACGACTTATTATTTTTATGCCGAGAGCCTGACAGAACCGGATGACAATGCCAAGGGGATAGCCATCAAGGTAAAGGATGGGCAGCCCACCGAAAGCATAGACCTCTCTACCGTGACGTCTGATGCCATTTCCATAGAATGCGGAGCATTTACCAATAAGGAAGGCACGACAGGTACATTAACATTGTCCAAAGACAAGTTCGGGGAAAAAATCACGCTGTCCCTTAGTGCTGAATCCGAGGGCTCGCATTTGCAGGCGGAATATACAGGAACATTCATAAAAGGATATAGCAGCGGCAATTATTTCTCTGTGACCACAAAGGAGGGAGATATGGAGAAAAATGATATTCAGGGCATATTCCTTTACAATAACGGAACACAGAACATACTTGCAGTCGGACAGACTCAGAATGCGGCAGCCCCTGAGGACTTAATGGAAGGGCACTTCGCTGTGGAACTTTTGATAGGCAACACTGCGGAAGGCACTAGCCTGGTATTGCCTGAGGATGCTGGAGAATGCGGTTTCCTCCTGCATGATTACGAAACATATTCAACACTTGACATCAATGCGGCCTCGGGAGAAGGAGCGAGCGGCAAGATCAATATTGAAAATGTGGGAGACAGGACTTATGTCGGATTTGCCGTCACATTCCCTGACGGAACCATGGCGGAAGGGGAATGGTTCGGGGAGATGACGGTCGTCGAAGAAGCATTTGACATTACTCCAGTAAAGCCATTCTCACCGAGCATAACCGTAACATCCGAAGACGGTACTGTGCTGTACCATAAAACCATATCTTCAATGGAAGTGCGTTTGGAAAAGGACTATAGACTGCGCGGAGGTGATCCGCAATACGGAGGAGCGACTTTCGATGCCTATTTCTTTTATTTCCGGCCTGAAGGATACGAAGAATCTATTGATGACCCCATAACTGTGCCCAGTTTCATGTACATGGCAGAAAATATTCCCACTGATGGAGAGATTGATCTTGCTCAGGCTGGAGCGGACACTCACTGGAATTTTAAATTCCAGAATTCCAATTTCAAATACACGGAATATTTTGAAAATTACGAGATGTATGGAATGAAGACTCTTAGATGTCCGGACAATGTAAAAGTAAACATCATGCAGGACGAAGACAAGATCTGGAACTTTTATTTTGAAATGACGGATTACGGTTCCTTCAATGGATATGAACCGGATTTGAAGGAAGGGACGAAGAACAGAATCACAATCGAATGGAGGGACTCAGCTACCATCTATAGCGGAAGTAAGGTAAACGATATGGATGCATCAGAATATTAAAAAAATTATGTCGTAAAACCGCATAACCTTTCTGATATGGCAAAGCCCTGACTTTCACAAGCCGGGGCTTCGTTTTATATTCACAGGACTTGTCCAGAAGCCGGTCCGTCTTCCGTAGTGGACTGGACACGGTGATTATAAGGCTATGAAGCCGTATGTGGATGTGGCCGGTAGTGTGAGATTGGAGTGTATGAGAAAATTTGATCAGCTGTAGACGGAGTGGCGAAGAATCTCCGGTCAAAGGAGCAGCCTTTATCGCCTTGAATTGCGGAATACGGCTGCTCCTGAATGTGTTAGGAAATTTACCGCGGCACGTCCTCGTATATGATCCGGTCCTGCTCGGCGATTCTCTTCGGTACGGCTCCGATGACCTGATTCAGTTCATCTATGGAAAGAGCATTGAGCGGTTTGCCGAATTTTTTCTGCGAGTAATTGTCCCTGGCGGTGTTGTAGGCCTTGTCCATTGCGTTTCGGATCTGAACGTAGACCTCTGGGGACGAGTCTCTGTTGAATCCGATGCTGAATATTCCCAGGAACTGATCCTCATCTGTATCTGTGCGGATACCCTGTTCCATGATTATCCCGACGGCCTTTTCCGGAATTTCTTCCAATGTCACCTGATATCCGTCCATCATGATCCTGTCGTTGCTGTTCACGTGGATCTGGTGGAAATATTTCCTGTTGGCGGGGGTGACGGGAATGGCTGTCGTGATCTCCTCATTGTCGCTGATGGCCGGAGGCAGTATTTGTACTGATTCAGCGGACAGTACCGCACCTCCGCCAAGGTCTGCCATGTAGCGGACTTTCAGGAGACCGGCCTTCCTGAGGCTGTTTTTTACGTCGGTCACTGCCCCCATGTCGGTGCCGCCGGAGATTTCAATCTCAGCAATGGTGGGCTTGCCGGCAGCGATTTTGTCTGC
>ULUG01012042.1_pt1 | contig 14906 bp, 10 predicted proteins | sample 1958331 | NCBI WGS metagenome assembly ULUG01 (sample SAMEA4835755, study PRJEB28245) | human gut metagenome | biome: gut microbiome; material: fecal sample | place: Denmark | collected 2008
CTTGAAGTGCTAGTGTCGCTGAAAGGAACGCCATCCACAATCCATAACGGCTGGTTGTTATCGGTAAGAGAAGAGTTACCACGAATGGTGATTTTCGTAGAACCACCTAAACCTGTAGCCGAAGTATTCATCTGAAGACCTGCCACCTTACCTTGCAAGGCACTGGTCACAGACGGGTCACCTGTCTTGTTCAGTTCATCACTTTTCAGTTCCTGAACCGCATAACCCAACATCTTCTTCTCACGTTTGATCCCCAAAGCGGTTACCACCACTTCGCCAATCTGCTGTGTGTCTTCCTGCATGGTTACGTTCAGTACATTCTTGCCATCGGGCTTCAATGTTTCCGAACGGTAACCAATGTATGAGAACACAACCTCGCCATTTCCGGGAACCGACAAAGAATAGTTACCTTCAAAGTCAGTAATCGTACCGGCTGTAGGGTTTCCTTTCACTTGTACGTTTACACCAATCAAGGCCTCTCCTGTCGCATCAACCACTGTTCCGGTCACTGTATGTTCCTGTCCTGTCTGTTGAGGTGTTTGAGGTTCTCCGGGTGCTGAAAGATAGACAATATTATCCTCTATCTTGTAGGTAATTCCTTTGCCTTGCAAAGCTGCATCAAGTACAGACTGCAATGAACCGTTCTTTACATCAATGGCATTCACCGGCGTTTCAGCCAGTTTGTCATCATAGAAAAACTGATAGTTAGACTGTGATTTGATGTTCTTGATTACCGCTCCAAGAGTTGTCTTGGGAGTTGAAAGAACAATTTGTGCGCGGGTCCATTGCATGGGTGCAGCCACAAACAAAAGAATCAAAAGCGCCCTGAGTAATTTGGGCTTTCTCATTAATTGATTGCCTTTCATAATTTATTAAATTAGTTAACACTGACTTATTTTTCTCCAGTGAAGGGGTTCTCATGCCCCTTTCGAGAATAAAAACAGGCAGCTAAAAGAAAACACTTACTCCATCTCGTTCTTTTTTCTAAATTTTCTAGAAAAAACAGAGGAAAGGCAAAAGTAGTGATATCATCGGACTTTGACGTATAGAAGAAATATTTAAAAACAAAAAGGGGATGTACTCTTGCAATGCTGCCAAAAGAGAACATCCCCCTCCAACCTCTCTTTACAAGAGAGAAATGCATGGTGAAACTTTTATTTCATTGTTTCGTCTTTTGAAAATGAATAAGGCAAATCACTTTCTTGTGTTCCACGTTGCATATTCGGACGGTCGGTCATCTTGAAATCGATAACACCACCTTGTAACAATTCATTGTGTTTCAAATAATTCTTGGTATAAACAGTACCGTTTACACGCATTTCATCTACATATCGGTTGGTATCGCTGTTATCCGGTGCGGTTATTACCAAGTTCTTTCCGTTTTCAAAATGCAGTGTCGCTTTCTTGAACAACGGAGCACCCAGAATATATTCATCTGTACCGGGACATACCGGATAGAATCCTAATGCAGAGAATACATACCATGCCGAAGTCTGTCCATTATCCTCGTCACCGCAATATCCGTCAGGTCCGGCTGTATACATACGGTTCATCACCTCACGCAACCAATATTGGGCTTTCCAAGGCTGACCCGCATAATCATACATATAAATCATGTGCTGAATGGGCTGGTTTCCATGTGCATAGTTACCCATATTCATAACTGTCATTTCACGGATTTCATGAATCACCTGTCCATAATAGCTATCATCAAAGATAGGGGGAACCGAAAAGACAGAATCAAGCATGGTAACGAACATTTCCTTACCTCCCATCAAGTCAATCAAGCCTTGGGGATCATGGAATACAGACCAAGAATAGTGCCAGCTGTTTCCTTCCGTAAAGTCACCTCCCCACTTCAACGGTGAGAATTTAGGAGCGAATTTGCCGTCCTTCTGCTTGCCGCGCATCAGCTTGCTTTCCGAATCAAACAGGTTCTTGTAATTCATGGCACGTTTGGCAAAGAGTGCGATTTCCTTCTTCGGACGTTTCAATTCTTTCGCCAGCTGATAAATACACCAGTCATCGTATGCATATTCCAATGTACGGGCTGCATTCTCATGAATCTTCACATCACAAGGCACATAGCCCAGCTTGTTATAATATTCATATCCCAGACGTCCGGTAGAAGAAACTTCAGGATGTACAGCTTCCGTTCCATGAATCAGTCCTTTGTATAATGTTTCCACATCTTCCACACGTACTCCTTTCAGATAAGCATCGACCAAGATAGAAGCTGAATTATTGCCGACCATGCAACCACGATGACCGGGGCTGGCCCATTCGGGGAAGAAGCCGCTTTCCTTATAAGTATTAATCAAACCTTCCTGTATTTCCTGATTTACCGAAGGATACATCAGGTTCAAGAAAGGGAACAAGCAACGGAATGTATCCCAGAATCCTGTATCCGTATACATATATCCCGGTAATGTTTCCCCATTGTAAGGACTGTAATGAACAGGCTGCCCATTGGCATCCAGTTCATAGAATTTACGCGGGAACAACAAGGAACGGTACAAGCAAGAATAGAAAGTACGGTATTGATCCAATGTTCCACCTTCCACTTCTACTTTACCTAAGACCTCATTCCAGGCATCTTTACCTTTCTGTACCAATACTTCAAAACTGTCACCACCCAATTCCTTCAGATTCTGAATTGCTTGTTCAGGACTGATGAATGAAGAAGCGACACGGGCATGAACTACTTCGCCTTTCTTTGTCTTGAAACCGATAACGGCTCCGGTATGGAAATCAGTCTGCTCCAGTTTACCTTCTTTCAAGGTTACAGGAACACTGCCGCCCGGTTTTTCAGGCTGTACATCGTTAGAGAACGTAGCCTCATAAGTAAACGGCTTATCAAACTCAATAACGAAATAATTCTTGAAGTTGGCAGGAACACCACCACTGTTGCGAGTGGTATAGCCCACAATTTTGTTTTCTCCGGGAATCACCTTGATAGATGAGCCACGATCAAAAGCATCAACCACTACGTATGAGTCATTTTCAGGAAAAGTAAAGCGGAACATAACGGCACGTTCCGTAGGAACCATTTCAGTCACCACATCATGTTCTGCCAAATAAACCTTATAATAATAAGGTTTTGCAATTTCAGCTTTATGAGAGAACCAACTTGCACGCTTGTCCTCCTCAAATTCCGGTTTTCCAGTTACGGGCATGATGGAAAATTGACCATAGTCATTAATCCACGGACTGGGCTGATGGGTTTGTTTGAAACCACGGATTTTATTAGCCGTATAGACATACTGCCATCCGTCCCCCATCTTTCCTGTCTGGGGAGTCCAGAAATTCATACCCCATGGACGGGATATGGCAGGATAAGTATTTCCTGTAGAGAGTTCAAAGGAAGACTGTGTACCTACCAACGGACTCACATAGTCTGCATAATCCTTTGCCTGCACAAACAGTGTAACACACAGGACTGCAACTGATAGAAATAATTTTTTCATGATATTGTTATTTGGGTTAAGTTATACTTTTTAATTCTTTATCTGTTTTCCCCATTCCGTCGGTACGGAGCTCATGGTAATCTCCATCGTTCCCCCACGTACTATGTCATTATGGGTAAAGAAAGGAACATCCAGTGGTTTTCCGTTCAACAGAACCGACTCAATGTACTTATTGGTCTTCGAGTTGTTGTGGGTACGGATAACGAAAGTCTTGCGGTCGGGCAGATTAATCGTCACCTCCTCAAACAACGGACGTCCGATAGAATAAACCGGCTTGCCGGGACATACCTGATAGAAGCCCATGGAGTTCAAAATATACCATGCAGACATCTGACCGCAATCTTCATTACCCGATAAGCCGTCAGGAGCATTGAAATACTGGTTATGCAGCACACTGTCAACCAATTCCTGAGTACGCCATGGACGGTTTACATAGTTATACATGTGAGTAATGTGATGACTCGGCTCATTGCCATGCGCATACTGGCCTATCAGTCCTGTGATATCAGCAGAGGTAGCCTCTCCTTCCAACTGGGAAGAAACCGTAAACAAAGAATCCAGCTTTCCAACGAAAGCATCCTCTCCACCCATCAACTTCACCAATCCCGGAATATCATGCGGAACAAACCAAGTCCACTGCCATGCAGTTCCTTCACAATAATCATCATTACGGTGATTGGAAGAACGGGGATTGAACGGGGTACGCCATTCACCTTTACTATCCAATCCGCGCATGAAACGGGTGGCAGGATCAAAATAAAATTCGTACGCATCCGCAAAACGGGCATATTTCTCCTTGGTTTCAGTATCTCCCAGGCTGTCTGCCAACACGGAAATACACCAGTCATCGTATGCATATTCCAACGCTTTCGCAACCGATTCATTCTCACGATCACACGGGATATAGCCAAGGGTATTCTTATAGTAACGAGCCTTAGGCATTACATAAGGAATCAGCCAACCGGGAGCGACAATGCCGGTCGTATCATATTCCGCCGCACGCAAACATGCCTTGTAAGCTTCCTGCACATCAAAATCGCGATATCCCTTCACATAAGAATCGGCTACCAACGAAGCCGCATGATACCCTACCATCGTTCCGGTATAATTGGATACACAATCCCATTTCGGGAAAATACCACCTTCTTGATGCTTCTTTATCAATGAACGGATAAATTCCGTATTCAACTGAGGATCGACAATAGTCAGTAACGGATGTAACGCACGGAAAGTATCCCACAAAGAGAAAATGGTATAAACCGGATGTTTCATGTCGGTGGTATGCACTTTCAAATCCATTCCCAAGTAACGCCCGTCTACATCAGTAAACAGATTGGGACTTAGGAAAGCATGATACATAGCCGTATAGAAAATGGCACGCTGGTCTTCATTATTGGTTTTGACTGCAATCTTTGACAGGCATTCATTCCATTTCTTCTTAGCATCGGCACGCACTCCATCAAAATTCCAACCGGGCATCTCAGCCTGGAGGTTCTTATAAGCACCTTCCGCATCAACAGAAGAGATAGAGAACTTAGCCAGCACTTGTTCGTCTTTCGCCGTTTCAAAATGCAAAAGCATTTTGCATACAGGAATCTGTTTGTCATTTTCCTGAACAGTATCCGTGTACAAAGTATACGTGAAGGGTTTGGAAAATACGGCATAAAAATAAAGATCCTGCCGGTATGCCCAATAGGCACTGCGTTTGCGCCCCCGCAACACAGTATCATTCACAGCCTCCACTTCCATGACCTGATTGATTTGTTGCTGAATATTATAGTCCATATCCAAGATAAATCCTGACTCCTTACTTTCCGGGAAAGTATACCGATGCATTGCCGCACGCTCTGTTGAGGTCAGTTCGGCTTTTACCCCGTATGTATCCAGGAAGACAGAATAATATCCCGGTTCGGCATGTTCCTTTTCATGAGAAAAAGCCGATGCGAAAGGACGCTTCTGGCTTTCTGTTCCCAAGAAATCAGTGCGTTGCACACCTACAGTCGGCATCAACAGGAAATCTCCGAAATCCGCACACCCGGTACCACTAAGACGTGTATGGGCAAAGCCATTGATCGTAGTATCTTCATAATAATATCCGGAACAGGAATCCCAACCGTCAATACGAGTATCTGGTCCCGGCTGTATCATGCCATGGGGAACCATAGCACCCGGATGGGTATGTCCATGGCCTCCTGTACCAATAAAAGAGTTGACATAATGGGTGTAATCATTCATTTCATTGCCCTCAGAATCACATGCGGTGAAACACAATAACCCTAGAAGACAGCCGCTTAAGAGCATGTTGATTTTCATAGTTCTTTATTTAAAAATTATTTCGTTTCCGATGAGATAAATATATTGTTATCATCTACTTTCTTATAATTGAAAGGAATAGAGTTACGCAAAGAATTCAGCACAGACTCTATATTATCTTTCTTTTTCAGCACTCCTGAATAAGTATTGGTACTGTCTACATCCGGTGAAAGGATAATCTTCACCCCATAGAACCGTTCCAATGCTGCCGCAATCTGGAAAATAGATGATTTTTCAAATGGAATCAAATCATTATGCCAGACTATCTCCATCTTGGGATCGACCTGTTTTACCTGCATCCGCCCTGTCACCCTGTTTAAAACAGCCTTTTGTCCCGGTAACAAAGTAATTCTGCCTTTATCTGATTTATCTTTTACCTCAACTTCCCCCTCTACCAGAGTCGTTTCAGCAAAACTGTTATCCGGACGGCATTTTATATTGAAAGAGGTTCCCAAGACCCTGACATCCATTGCCTGACTTTTTACCGTAAAAGGTTTCTCATGATTACGTGCCACTTCAAAATAAGCCTCCCCATCCAGATATACATGACGTTCTTTACCTTCAAAAGCACGCGGATATTTTAAAACAGACGACTGGTTCAACCATACTTTTGTCCCGTCAGGCAACAACATCTCACGCACTTGTCCATGAGCAGCCGATGCTACCACCAATTCCTCCGCTTTATTCCGGAACCAATAGGCCAATCCCGCAGCCAGCACTATCACGCCCACTATAGCAGCTGCATAACGCAACACACTCTTAAGCTTGAACACCTCCTGTCTCTTTTGATTTTCCTGTTCCAATCTTCTACCCAACCTGCGCTCTGCCTTCGCTACCAGATTTTCCTCCTCAAAGGGGAATTTACCTAACTGATAAATCTCCTCCATACGGAATAACTCTCCGGCATTCTCATCAGATTCTTTCATCCATTCATTGATAAGAACAAAATCCTCCTCCGAGCATCGGTTTTCCAAATACCTGATAATAATATCTTCGTTAAGTTTACTCATCTTTTTCCCTATTCATATAGTAAACAATTCAACTTGTAAAAACACTTAGCAGTTTTGCTGAAAATATAATCAATGACAATAATAAATGGCTGAGACGTTCGCGCAAAAATTTCAAGGCCTTATACATATGTGCCTCTACGGTACGTAAAGAAATACCAAGAGTATCAGCAATTTCCTTGTTTTTCATATCATGAAGATAACTCAGTTTGAACACCTCCTTACATTTATCCGGCAATTCATTAATCGCTTCAAAAATTTCCTGACGTAATTCCTGATTCTCTATCTTTTTAATAACTTCAGCATGATCCGGCTGGTAATATTGCAATTTTCGTTCATAGATTTCTATCATTGCCGCACTGTAGTTGTTCTCTATAACCTGATGCTTCAATAAATTTATAGCCTTGGTATATACAGAACGATAAAGGAAAGCTAAAATCTGCTCTCCTATGACGACTGAATCTCTCCGCCTCCACAACTCCACAAAAACATCCTGCACTACATCTTCGGCTTCTTCGGTACCGACCAGCCGTGTCGCATAAAACAACAGCTTAGGATAGCATTGACGAAAGACGGCCTTATAGGTGTCATCAAGTTCCTCGTTCATATTATATAATTCACCTTTGTATGAGGAGGGAGCCAATGTTCCAAATAACGATCCAATCATCCACTGCAGGGGTAGAAAGCTTCCGCTCATCATACAATTTTCACGCAGATTCAACCCGCCTCTACAGCAAAACGATAACAACAAATATCACTTTTAACTCACCTCCTGTACAATTCTTAATAAGTTGAACCAATTATTATCTATACCAAATATTTCCCGGTTCCGGACCCATTTCAAATTCTACAGTAGCACCGTCCATTATTTGCCGGTGTGTGATATAGCTCTTATCGTATGGTTGCCCATTTACTTTCACCGACTGGATATAGATATTTTCACGACTTACTCCAGGGGCCAGTACTGTGAACGTTTTTCCATTATCCAAATGCATCTGTATTTCGGAGAACAACGGCGTACCAATCTCATATTCACCACTTACCGGATTGACAGGATAAAATCCCATAGCACTGAATACATACCAAGCAGACATCTGTCCACAATCCTCATTACCACACAGTCCGGCAGGTGCATTGAAATAAAGGTCATGCATGACCTGCGCCGCATACTTCTGAGTTTTCCAAGGCTGACGTACCTTATTATATAGATAAATCACATGATGGCTAGGCTCATTACCATGAGCATACTGACCAATCATACCTGTACTGAAAAGAGGCAAATCTGCATTACTAGCCGGGATATAAGTAAACATACTATCCAACTTTTCTGTAAAACGATCCTTACCACCAGTCAAGGCAATTAACCCCTTAATATCCTGCTGTACAGACCAAAAGTACTGCCAACCGTTACTTTCACAAATATGGGCAGTGTAGTCATCCGGGCTGAAATTAGGTTGGAATATTCCTTTATCATCTATCGGCTGCATGAAGCTTGATGCCGGATTGAACACATTGCGATAATTCTGAGAACGCTTGTAGAATTCGTCCGCTAATTGAGTCCTCCCCATCTTCCGGGCCATTTCGGCTATGCAATAATCATCAAAAGCATATTCTAATGTCTTGGAAAGCGACCAATTTTCCGCATTATATTCATCCTTTATATTATAAGGTATATATCCTAACTTTTTATACAGACCAATGCCGCGATAATTATCCAAATTAGCAGTAGTCACACAAGCCTCCAATGCCTTCTCAGCATCAAAATCACCAATACCTTTCAAATAAGCATCAACAATAACAGGCACAGCATGGTAGCCAATCATCATATCAGTCTCACTTCCCCAAAAGTTCCATACCGGCAAACGTCCGTTCTGTTCATAAAAAGCAATGAATGATTTCACCATATCATTGACACGTTGAGGTTCCGTATAAGTAAATAACGGATGTGCGGCACGATAAGTATCCCACAATGAAAAGGTTCCATAATTCACCCAACCATCCGTCTGATGAATTTTCTTATCGGGACCATAATAAGACCCGTCCACATCACTGTAAATAGTCGGGGCAATCATAGTATGATACAATGCTGTATAGAAATTGACCTTATCGTCCTTGTTGTCACCTGTTATTTCTATTTTTCCTAGCTGGCGGTTCCAATTATCTTTAGTTTCAGCCAAATATTTATCGAAATCATTGTGAGGTGCCTCAGCCGCCATGTTTTTAGCGGCACCTTCCATGCTCACTCCCGAAAGAGCAGTACTCAGAACAATCTGTTCTCCTTTTTCCGTATCAAAATTAAAGCGGGCGATATAAGCCGTACCTACACGTTTACCTTTCAAAGTAATGGCAGTAGTATCCATCTCTACCGAAGCAAACGGTTTGGAGAAACGAGTACGAAAATACACATGCTGATCTCTTGCCCATCCTTCAGAAAAACGATATCCCTGAATAGTGCATGAGTCAATTATTTCAATATAAGAATCATTGGTAAAATCCCAATTCATCGCTTTCTTCAGATTCAGAAAGACAGCCGACTCTCCTTCAGGAAATGTATAACGCTGGATGCCGCAACGCTCTGTAGCAGTTAATTCCACATTGATATCATAATCTTTCAGCAACACGCGATAGTAACCTGCTGAAGCCTCTTCATCCGCATGAGAGAATTTGGAATAGATGCCTAAAGGAGCTTCCGCTTCCTGATAAGGCAAAGTAACAGGCATAAAAGAGATATCATACAAGTCTCCGGCTCCCGTCCCCGACAAATGGGTATGACTGAATCCGGCAATCGTACTGTCCGGATAAAAATAGCCGGAAATACGGTCCCATCCGGGCAAGCCGTTATCCGGACTAAGTTGTACCATTCCGAAAGGCGCTTGCGCTCCCGGATAAGTATTGCCGGTAAAATCGGTTCCGATAAACGGATTCACCAATTGGGTATAATCGGTTGACGGCTGGGTTTGTTTATTGGACACACAGGCTCCAAATGCCACTAAAGAAATGAATAGCGCGAGAACAGGTGTTTTCATACTTAAGAGGTTTTGCATTATTACTTTGTTACAAAAATACACATTATAATAATACGAACAACCTTATTATGAAAAACACTTAGCTTTAATTCATTATTTTTTCGTATTTAAATAGTAAAGAAGGGATTCTTTCACCTTTTCATCCGAAGTTACAATCAAAAATTCACCGCCTCTTTTATCATACAGAAAGCAATAGGTCTTATAAAGAGCTATACCTGCTATCTCTTCCCAAGGGAATGTCTGTTTCAGTTTCGCCTTGTCATATGTCAACCCTTCCGGAGTTATTTCCACCCAAGTCTGCCCTGCAATACTCCGCTTATAAATTTTATTTAGTCTGACAGGCAGCATAATCAAGATATAGATAAGACACAAGAACCAAATCAGCAGCGGGCTGAACAGGCTTTGCTCTTCGGGAACAATATAGTGCCCTGTACACAATGCAATACAAATATAAATGATAAACAACAAAGAAAAACTGAAATGACGGATGTCCCACAATTTATACAAAGCATACTTTTTCAGGCTGATATTATAATCACAAACCACGACACCTGGTTCCCGTGTCAGTTTGCTTTTCGGTATGCTGAAGATACGCAATATCTGGATTCCCCGCTTCACGCCGTACCCGAATAATAAAACCATCACACCAAGATTTATCAAGATCCACCACCACAATGATTCGTTTGCCAAAGCCGGTTGCCCGACAAGCACCATTGATGCAAAAGTGATACCCGCCACCAATAACAACATACTACAAATTACAGTTAAAATCCATCCTCTTGTTTTCATAATAACCTTTTTACTTTATTCCATGACGGGAAACAAAGATAAAAGATTATGGCTAGATAACAAATAAAGAGCCGTCGAATTATTAATCACAGACCATATTATACATAAAATTGCCCGGAAGCAATCTTATTTGCCATTCCTTCACACCTCGAATTTAAATTGTTGTTTGGTTAGGAAGTTAGAAGTTTTTTCGTATGTTTGTCGCAAATATTAATGAAAAACACATTTCTATCTATGAAAAAGAGTGATATTCTGTTCTTTTTATTTATAATAGCATTGTTTCTGCCCTTTTTTATTAGTGATACCATTTATGAATGATACAAATCTTTCAATGCAATCCATGGTATGGTTATGAGTTTTGTGAAGTTCGCCATTCTAGCTACTTTGGGAGACAAAATTCATCTCTTCCCTACCCTACCTTTCCAATACTTTCCCTACCTTTGTGCCATAAGTACGTATGACAAATACCAATATGGAACAACAACAATCATCTTATAAAGAAAAAGAACGTATAGACCTTCACGAGCCGCGACGCTTCAAAGTTATCATTTTCAATGACGACTTTACTACAATGGAATTTGTTGTAAAGATATTAACTACCGTTTTTTTCAAATCAACGATGGAAGCAGAAGCTTTGATGATGCAGGTACATAAAAGTGAATCGGCCGTAGTAGGCATCTATACGTATGATATCGCCCGGTCAAAAGTACAAAAAGCCACCCGTATGGCTCGTGAAGAGGGATTCCCTCTCCGACTCACGGTTACACCGGAAGAAGAATAAAAAATCAAGAATAAGATATGGATATACCAAATACCGATTCGGTGAACTACGCTTTCGCTTCTGCGCAGAGCCAAGCGATGCAATATCGGCATGAATTTATCACGCCCGAACACTTATTGAGCGCATTGCTGAAACAAGTTCCTTTTCAAAAAGCATTGGCAGAGTGTTTTTGTACCCCGGAAGAACTGTCCCAGTCCATTTCCGAATATCTGTCAAAAGAAGTGGAACGAGTTCCTCAAGAAATAGAATATGAATTGGAAATTTCAGGTCAACTCTCCGAGCTGCTGCAATATGCCTATATGACAATCAGCCATTCAAGCGCAGAAGAAATGGATGTTCCTCATCTGGTACAAGGAATGCTTCAACTGGAAGATTCATGGGCTGGCTATCTGTTAAAAAAAACAGTGGGCGAAGATATGCCGGAATTCCTCAGCACCCTCATTTCAAATTACGAGCACATGAATCAGTTTCAAGAGGAAACTTCCTCTGAGCAAGAGAAAAGCGAGCCTTGGCGTAACTATGTTACCTGCCTCAACGAGGGCCTGCAAGACCGGAATCCGCTTATAGGCAGGGATGTGGAATTGGAACGCACCATTCAGGTTCTCTGCCGCAAAGAAAAGAACAATCCTCTGCACGTGGGCGAACCGGGAGTGGGAAAAACCGCACTGGCCTACGGACTGGCCGCACGTATAGAAGCAGGCAATGTTCCCGAACGTCTCACAGGTTGTCGTATCTACGAGCTGGATTTAGGTAACTTATTGGCCGGTACACAATATCGGGGTGAGTTCGAGAAAAGGCTGAAAGCCATTATGGAAGGAATACGGAAAGAAGGACACGCCATTGTATATATAGATGAAATACATAACCTGATAGGCGCCGGACGGACGGGAGACGGTTCGATGGATGCCTCTAATATGCTCAAGCCTTATCTGGAAGGAGGAGAGATCCGATTTATCGGCTCCACTACTTACGAAGAATTCAACCGCTATTTTTCGCGTAGCAGAGGATTAGTACGGCGTTTCCAACAGATTGACATACAAGAACCGGGAATCGAGGAAACCATCCACATAGTGGAAGGGTTAAAAGAAAAATACGAAACGTTCCACGGAGTGATTTATGAAGAAGGAGTGATAGCGTATGCCGTTACAGCCGCCGCACGGTACATCAGCGACCGTTTCTTGCCCGACAAGGCCATAGACCTGGTAGACGAAGCCGGTGCTTATCGTGAGATCCACCCCACAGATACAGAAAAACAAACGGTGGACAAAGCATTGATAACCGATATACTGGCACGTATCTGTAAAGTGGATGTACTTGCCATGAAGGAAGAAGACAATGCCACATTAGAAACCTTGCATGAACGCATCAGTGCAAAGATATACGGTCAGGAAGAAGCTGTCTGCCAAGTGGTGGAAGCCGTACAAATGGCCAAAGCCGGGCTACTGGACGAAAACAAACCACTGGCAAGCCTTCTCTTCGTCGGCCCCACCGGTGTGGGAAAGACAGAGGTAGCCAAAGTATTGGCTTCCGAACTAGGTATCGCCCTGCAACGCTTTGACATGAGCGAATATACGGAAAAGCATACAGTGGCCAAACTCATCGGCTCACCTGCCGGATATGTAGGTTATGAAGACGGTGGACTGCTGACAGATGCTATCCGCAAAACTCCCAATTGTGTGTTACTGCTTGACGAAATCGAGAAAGCACATCCCGATGTGTTCAATATTCTGCTGCAAGTTATGGACTATGCCGTACTGACGGATAACAAAGGACGAAAAGCGGACTGCCGTCATGTGATACTTATCATGACCTCCAATGCCGGAGCGCAATTCGCACACCAAGCCTCTATAGGTTTCGGCGGACAGGTTGCTGCTGGAGAGGCAATGTTGAAACAAGTTAAGAAAACTTTCAAGCCTGAATTTATCAACCGGTTGTCTGCAACAGTTGTTTTCCATGATATGGATTACGGAATGGCTTCCCTCATCCTAAACAAAAAGCTCGGCGAACTGAGAAACAAGCTGTCGGCGCGTCATGTAGAAATGGAACTCAGCCTGGAAGCCTATAAACATCTGCTGAAGCTAGGTTTTACCAAAGAATATGGGGCCAGAGAAATGGACAGGGCAATTGCCTCGCATCTGAAACCACTGCTTATGCGTGAAATTCTATTCGGAACATTAAAAACGGGAGGCAAAGTGGAAGTGACAGTAGAGAACGGACAATTGAGCTTGCAAGTACTCAAAGAGCAACAAGCCTAAATGAAACCGGTAACTCCTCCGTAGGGGCATACATACGAGTCAGTCCCTACAGGAGACTGTATGTGAATCACACAAATAAAAAACATTATGGTCTTTCAACTAACTCAAAAACTTGTTTTCCCCAACCCTTACTATGGCGAGCCGGACGGACTATTGGCTGTGGGTGGTGACCTCTCTGTAGACCGCCTCATCCTTGCCTATTCCAATGGCATATTTCCCTGGTATGCTTTCCGTGAGAAACAGATACAATGGTGGTGTCCCCTGAAACGATTTGTGATTTTCCCTAACGAGATTCACATTTCCCACTCCATGCGTACCCTTATGAACAAAGGACGATACGGAGTTAGTTTTAACCAGGCATTTCATGAAGTGATTCAAACTTGCGGTAATCTGCGGATGGAAGAAGCGGGAGCATGGTTGGGAGAGGATATCATGAAAGCCTACACCCGCCTGCATGAACAAGGTTTTGCAGCCAGTGTGGAAGTATGGGAAGAATCTTGCCTGGTCGGCGGGCTCTATGGAGTCACTTTGGGAAAGTGTTTTTTTGGTGAAAGTATGTTTTCTTTGGTTCCTAATGCGTCGAAACTAGCGCTTATCTATCTGGCACAAACATTTCAAGAATTGGGAGGGACCTTGATAGATTGTCAATTTGAGACACCACACTTAAAGTCAATGGGTGGAAGGTATATAGACTATGAGGAGTATATGAGGTATGTGCAGGAACCTTTCGAGTCTCTGTAAATGTCTCTTTTTTACCAATTTTGATTATCAAATCATCAGTCTGAAATAAAATATAGGATATAGAGCTAAGATTATCAAATATATTTGCTAACTTTGTTTTCGACATTACAAACAGAACTATTTACCAAGCCTCAGAAACAATATGAAAAAGAGATTCTACTGTTTGCTACTTACCTTCTTTGCTTTGTCTTGCTCCAAAGAAGAGGCCGATATGGATGGTGACAAAAATAAAGAAACAGAAAATAAAGACATAAAAATTATATTAGAAGCAGAAAAAAGTTCTCAAAACATATTTGCTCCTATTGTGTTCTACCAATCTTTTGATTTTGGTAAAGATGCACCTTGTTTAAGCGAAGTGTATGATTCCATAGTGTGGAAATCATCTCATTCCCCAAATAGTTTTAAAGTATTCAGTCATTCAAATTACGCCAGATATGTGGAAACAACATTCTTCAAATGGGCACATGTTTATTACTCACCCGGCACATACAAGACTTATCTGCTAGGTTACAAAAACAATGAAATAA
>ULUG01083484.1_pt1 | contig 14852 bp, 15 predicted proteins | sample 1958331 | NCBI WGS metagenome assembly ULUG01 (sample SAMEA4835755, study PRJEB28245) | human gut metagenome | biome: gut microbiome; material: fecal sample | place: Denmark | collected 2008
CGCCTGCGCCAGCACAATTGCGGTTGTCGTGCCGTCTCCGGCGTCGGCGTTCGTTTTCTCCGCTGCCTGCCGCAGAAGCTGCGCACCGGCATTCTCCAGCGCGTCCGGCAGGACGATCGATTCCGCTATGCTTGCGCCGTCGTTCGTGATGAGCACTGGTGCGCCGCTTCCCGCGCGGTCAGAGAGCTTCGCCCCCTGTGCGTTCCGCTTCTGATACAGTGCCACATTTCGTCCTTTTGGGCCAAGCGTGATTTTGACTGTGTCCGCGAGCTGATCTGCGCCGCGCAGCAATTTCCCACGCGCTTCTGACTGAAACGTAATTTGCATAAGCTGTCCTCTTTTATCGCAAAAGGCATTCGTGCCTAAAATTTCTTATTTGATCTTTGCCATCAACTCTGCACGGGAATTGACGTTCACCTTTTTGTAGATGTTATAAATGTGCCGGTTCGTGGTCGGCACGGTGATGTGCAGAATATGCGCAATGTTCGCAGGCGTGATACCCTGTTCGAGCAGATTGACGATCTCCATTTCGCGCGGCGTAAGTGTCTGCAGCTCTGTGCGGGATGTAAGCTGCGCGGCTTCGTCGTCCGCACATGTAAAAAGCAGCCGGTGAAACAGCTTCAAAAGCTCTCGTATCGACCTGACCGTCTCAATCTCCCAGTCGGTATAGGGTGCGTCCGACAGTCGGTCAAGCGCGAAGATCGTGCGGATACGGTCGGTTGCGTCGCGCATCGGAAAGCCCAGTGTGCTGACCAGATTGCGCGGACGGATATAGTCTGGGATGACCTCTCCGGACTGCTCGAAGCTCCACTGATGGACGTATACGCCGTCGAGATTATCAAGATCGCGCTGCACAAGACCATATGCACCGCGGTCAGCGTTCGAATAATAGCCCAGATATAGGCTCATCCACTTGGGGTTGATGTTGTAGAGGTAGTAATCGGTAATTTTCAAATTGCCGTTCAGATAGAACACGACCGCTTCATCAAAGGGCACGAGCCGGTTCATTTCGCGCAGCAGACTGACCGAAAAGGACTTGGTACTGCGGTACTTACAGCATTGCAGAGAAAGATCATAGATCTGCTTCCATGGGATCTCCTGATGCGGCATTTTTCCATCCTCCCGTTGTCTTTTTATCCAGTATACCTGATTTTCAGAAAAAAAGAAACGATAATTTGGAGGAAGCCGGAGCCCCGCTGGCAATCAATGCAGGACTCCGGCTTATGTCTGTGCGTGCACAAAAGCTGACGGCAGGGATGATTGACCCCCTGCTTCTGCGCTGACGCAGAAACAGTCTTAGAACTTTTCGAGCGCGTTCATGAACTTTTCAAGCTCTGCGGCATCCATGTGGTAGCCGTGCTTGTCTTCAGGATAGTTGTGCTCACGCACATCTTCCGCCCAGTTCATGTAAGCTTCGACGGCGAACGGGAAGAACTCACCATAGACCTTGGCATGGGAAGCCAGCTTCGGCATCATGCCAAAGGTGTCGAAGTCGACCATTTCGCAGCCGTCCGCCGCGCCGCCGGCCGCGATGGAGATGACGGGAACGCGCAGTTTCTTGGCAATCGCGTTCGTGACCTCGATCGGCGTCAGCTCGATGGTCATGGCCATCATGCCGTTCTCCTGATACTCATAACCCATCTTGAACACTTCCATTGCGCTCTCAGCTGTCTGACCCAGACGCTTATAGCCGCCCTGACGGCTGGTCTGCCAGCCGGACAGTGCGCCAATGTGGCCGAACACGACCAGATAGTTGTCCGTCATATACTTGAGCGTCTCGTTCGTGATACCCATGGGCAGCAAGGAGTCCGCGCCACAGTTCATGTACAGAGCGCCGTTGGCGACGGCCGCTTCCTTGGAAGCGTAGGTCGGGGTTTGCATGTAGAAGTTGATGTGGATGATCTTCGCCGCGTTGCGGACGCACTTGATCCAGTAAGGTGCGAGCTTGATCTGCATTTCGGGATCGGAGCCATCGCCGGGAACGGTCAGGCGGCAGATATCGACATCGGCCATTTCAGCGGCCATGGTCCAGAACTGATCACGCGGACCCGGGCACATCTGAACGATGGGCGTGCCCTCATCCTTGAGCTTCTGCAGGTAGTTGATCGTCTTACGACCCTTTTGCATTCTTGAGCTCTTGACATCGGCTTTTTCAGACATATTCTATACTCCTTTTCTTTATTCTTGAAAACTCAGGCGTCGAGCGCGTCGAGCTTTGCGCAGATATCCGCAACATCTTCCTTTTTGAAGCCTGCCTGCGGGAATTTGAGCAGCATATTGATCTTCATGCCGAGGACCGGACCGAGCAGGTCAGCCTTTTCCTCAACGAAGCCGGGAACATACTCCTCGATGACAGCGACGGCGCGCGGGTCGGCAAGAACGTCGCGCAAGGTGCTTTTGGACGTGATAGCCATATTGGTTGCTCCTTTCTAATTTGACCGGCAACTGCCGGAAGGTTACAGCTTTGCGACCTTATGCGTGCAGACCGCCCTCCATGGTGTAGCTCCAGGGTTTGTCCTGGAACGAGAACTGGCTGCCGCCGTCGACCTCAACGGTCTGACCGTACATAAAATCTGAAACCGGCGTGCAGAGTGTGAGGATCATCCGCGCGATCTCATCCGGATTCGGCGCGACAGGCACGCCTGCACCATATTCTGTCACATAGCGCGTCCACTCCGGGCCGTACAGCTCCGCCGTAGTCGTATTATTGAAGATCGCGCCGGGCGTGACCATGCCGCCGGGAGCCACGCAGTTGACGTTGATGCCGTACTGCTTGAGCTCCTTGGCAATGCCGCGCGTCATGCCGACAACGCCGGCCTTCGCGGTATTATAAGCCGTCATCATAGCGAGCTTCGGCATATCCTCGCCACGGTACGCAACAGACGCGACCGTCACGACCTTGCCGCCCTTTTTGCCGCGGATCATGCTTCGCGCGGCAGCCTGCACAAGGAAATACTGCCCCTTCTGGTCGACATCAACAATGTGGTCGTATTCTGACTCCTTGATATCCACAAACGCGCGGGCGAAAAATGCCGCTGCGACCGGGACTACAATATCCACCGTGCCGTAGGTCTGCTCCGCAAACGCAACGATCTCCCGGCAGCTCTCCACGCTGCTGACATCGAGCTTATGGAAGCGGACATCAAGGCCCATCTCCCGCAGACGTTCCTCCGCCATCTGGCCGACGGTCTCGCGCCGTGCGCCGAAGACGACCTTCGCGCCGCAGGACGCCAGCCGGTAAATGACGCTCAGCGCCAGACCGATTGTACCGCTCACAACAGCAACTTTTCCCGTGAGATCAAACATCTCACCAACGGAAGGCAGACCCTCAAGAGAACCTGCGGACATCTCAAACATCATTTCCTCATCCATCAAATCATCCTCTTTCTTTGCATTTTTGCCCAAATTTATTTTTCTGTTTTTTCTTTTCTTGGTGCAATTATACCAAGAAGTGTGGATGCGAATAAATATGTAGAACTACGTATTTATCCTACGTATTTTTGCGTAGACGCAAAAACTGCCAGAGGCAGAGTGCCTTTGGCAGCAATGGCTGAAAGCCGCTATTCTTTGTTTACTGCGGCGCAGTTTCTGCGCCGCAGTTTTTCTGCCCTGACCCAAACCGCGACCCAAACGCGGAAAAATCAGGTGGAATTATCCGTGCTGGAAACGACGAAGCTGCGAAATTTTCTGAGCAGAAAGGTGCGAAAATGCCTTGAAATGTCCGCTAAAAATATCCGACCAACCTTCCAGGTGTGCCGCTGGTTCGCCTGATCGGAAACACCCAATCCCTCTTACAATACGACTTTCATTTCCTCTACGTTTCCGGTGGGAGAAGTTCTATGGTTAAGTCATCGGTAAACCGGTTGTTGTGCTTCCTAGATTGATTGCGGACGCGAAAGAGAAATATGCGATACGATATACACACCACAAAGGCTTGGCAGCAAGCGTAAGATGGGTCAGGCTGAATATGCTGCCATAAATCTGAAAAAACTGGAAAATTGGAGTTGGAACAAATCCGTTTTTTTTCAAAAATTGCTTATATTTATGCCTAAATACTCCATCCCCCTGTTTTTGTCTGAATGAAAACAGGGGGTTCTTTGACAGACTGAAAAGCACGAACAGATAAACTATTCGTGCTTTTGTTTTCGGGGCGGTAAGATATAACTGACCGCATAAATACTATGGTCGTTACACTATTCTTTGGGGGTTGAACACAATGTTTCCAAATTTTCCATCTAACCGTTTGCCTTTCTCATCCACCGGCATTGCAATCATACCCTTAAGATGCAGAAATGTGTAATCTGTACCTTTTACGGCACCCGCCAAAACTGCATCGCACACGGCAATGACTTGGTCAATGACGTCAGATACGCCAATTCCCAGATCGTGGGACAATAGAACTGAATCGTAAGTTCCTGCGACCTTTTGGTTAAAACGGATTAACGAATCCCGATAATCATATACACTGCTGCAATTGTCTTCAAATAGGAAGGTAAAGCTGTTACATGCATCACCCAACATAAGTATCCTCTCTTGGGGGATCAAGAAAGCAAAAGATCCTGGAGAATGCCCCGGACAGGCAATTGCCGTAACAGCGATTCCTCCTAAATCAAAGGAATCGCCATCATGCAAAGGCTGTAGCTTATCAGTGGGCATAGGCGAAAGCAGTGGCAATGAATGTGCCAGTGCGTTTTGCCCAAAAACTTTTTGGAAGCTAAGGCGGTAATCCAAATTACTGTGGATGCGATACACTTCCATATCTAAAGGACTCAAATAAACATTATCAAATTCTATGGATCCCATGGCATGATCCAAATGTCCGTGAGATAGTAGAACACGAACAGGTTTGTCTGTTAATGTGTGAACATAAGATGCCAGCGATCCTACCCCACAGCCAGTGTCGATGAGGACTGCCTCACGGTTACCCTCAATGAGGTACATAAGTTCACTGTAAAAACCGAAAATTCTGGTAACGTGTTGAGACACCTGTTCTGAGCGAAAGGAAATGCCCATGCTAAAACACCTGCTTTCAAAATGTGCTTCTCAGCGATACCACAAGTCAAGATAACCACGAACGATCTTCTTCATTTCCTGGTAGATGATCTCCTAGCGGGCAGTGGTAGTAAAGTGTTGCAGAGAAGACTTGTTTCCAGTCTTGGAGGACTCGGTCAAATACTCCTTTTTGATTATTTCTGTTTTATCCTTGCTAAATTCAGCATAGAAAAAAATGAAACATAAAAATAGAACGATTTGTTCGAAACATTGTAGATTTGTACGGGGGTACTTTTTTGTTATATTTATCAAAAATACCGGCATTCAATCGCACATATTGCACAATTGGACGCCAGCACTGAATTTTCGAACATATTAACATTGTAAATATGTCCGCGAACAAACATATATTGTATATTTAGAACTGTTGTGGTATTATTAAGCAAAGCACAAGGAGGGATAAAAATGCTACAGTTCAATACCGTTAGCTTGTATCAGGTTCTGCGGGATTTCTACACCCTCACCAGTATTCGTATCGTTATTTTTGATGCAGACTTTCGGGAGGTGTTAGCATACCCCCAGGAGAAAGAAGGCTTCTGTGCGCTGCTTAGAGCGGATCCGGCAGGCGAAGCAGTCTGCCAGGTCAGCGATAAGGGTGGCTGTCTGAAATGTGCAAAATCAAAAGAACTGGTCATATACCGCTGCCATGCAGGGCTAATAGAGGCGGTTGTTCCGATTATGGATAAGTCCGGGGTGCTGGCCTATGTCATGTTTGGCCAGATTGTTCCTCTGGAAAGTTGCGAATCCACAAAGGCAAAGATCCGAAAGAAATTTCCAGGTTTTACCTCGACTATCGATCAGATTCCTGTGAAATCCTCGGAAGAACTGGGCGCTGCAGCCACAGTTTTACAGGCCATCACTAGCTATGTGATGACCAACCGCTGGATAGTTCCGGGTAAGTCAGAGTTTATCCGTCAGTTGGACCGGTACATTGAAGACCGTCTTAGCCAGACTATCACGGTGGATGAGATTTGTGCAGCATTCCGTATTGGCCGTACAAGGCTTTACGAGATCTCCATAGAGTATATGGGATGCGGCTTGGCAGAGTATATCCGCAACCAGCGTGTTCAACACGCACAGCGTTTGCTTAAGGAAACAGATATCCCCATCACTGATATTGCGTACGCAGTTGGCTTCTCAGACTACAACCACTTTTCCCGTATCTTCAAAAAGCAAACCGGTACGTCTGCCAGGTCTTATCGCAAAACATAAAGCATACGATATCCCAAAGTATGATATAAACGGCTTTAAGGCAATACCACAGAATGGTTTTGTACATGTAAGCCATTCTGCAGATGAAGCACTCTTTTGAAATTGGTCTGTGCTTGGTGGCCAGCTTTTGCTTGAGGCAACACTTCATCAGACTGCCAGGCAGGGCCTTTCAGCCAGAAATCAGATTTGCCACGGCAAACAGCAGATTCAATTTTGCGGTCTGTTTTCGCAGGCCTCGGTATCGTGTTTTTCGGTAGCCAAGCTGGCCCTTTACTACTCCGAATACACGCTCTATCTTTGCCCTGACAGATGCCTTTTCGTGTTCGCAACGCTTGATTTGTGCTTTAGAACGGGCAGACTTGTTCTTGCTCTGGGACGGTCTTAGGTTGATTTTGTATTTGATCTTTTTTCCCTTGGTATTTCTGATAATGGCGTCATCCTGTTTTTCGGCGCCGAGATATCCACTGTCTCCATAAACGGCAGTTTCCTCACCGGTTAACAGCTTCGGCACCATTGTGACATCATGTGTATTGGCACTGGTCACTTCTATGCTGTGAACCAGACCGCTGTCCTGATCCACGCCGATGTGGGCCTTATATCCGAAATGCCATGTATTGCCTTTTTTCACCTGATGCGCATCAGGATCCCGTTCTTTCCTCTTGTTTTTGGTAGAGGATGGGGCTTCTATGATCGTTGAGTCCACGATCGTTCCCTTCTTGAGAATCAGCCCCTTTTCCATGAGGTGCTGGACCACCTGAGCGAACAGTTTCCGCTGAATGCCTTTCTCCTCAAGAATGTGTCGAAACCTTCCCAGCGTATCTCCGTCCGGCACTTGGTTGCTGGAATCAACGCAGTAAAACTCCGAAAACGCGCGGCTGTCTATGACCTCTGCAACGGTTCCCATGTCTGAGAGGTCATACAGATTTTGAAGCATATAGATCCGCAGCATCAGTTCCAAATCGTAGGGCTTATTCCCGCGCTCCCCCTTGTAATAGCACGGCTTGGTTTCCGCACCCCATTCTCCCCACGGAACGATGCGATCTATCTGCGCAAGAAATTCTTTTTTCTTCGTCCGTACATTCGCCAGTTCATCGCTGAACGCGGACATCGTTATCTGCTTATCCATACATAAATTGTACCATTCTTTAGGCTATATTGCACGTCTTTGTTCTGTGCGGTGGTGCCTTAAATATTTATGCGCATAGAATTATGAAACAACTGGCGCAGGCAGAGTATCTGCCAATTGATAATCGGTGCGAGTTCTTCAGACTCGGCACGGATATCCTGTTCGGAAGGGCATGCCTCAAAGTCTGACTGCCTGAACATTGAGAGGCTAATCCACGGATAAGCTTCCATTGTTTTTTTGCTGATATGTGGTAAAACGAGAATATAGGCTTTTGACCGATTGCTATTTGTAGGAGGCAAGATTCCAATGCGTATGTATTTACGTTTTCCTGGAGGAAAAGCCAAGGCACTTACTCTCAGCTATGATGATGGCGTTATTCAGGATGTGCGTTTGATGGGGCTGCTGGATCAATACGGTATCAAATGTACCTTTAATTTGAATAGTGGCCTGTTTGCACAAGAGGATGGCGGTAATATGTCCCCGCTTTCCGATCACCGGATGACCGCAACGCAAGCGCTTTCTCTCTATCGTAATTCTAGACATGAGATTGCTGCCCACGGAAAAGATCACACCTTCCTGGACGAATTGCCTGCAGATGTAGCAATCAGTGAAGTGTGGGAAGACCGTAAGGCCTTAGAAACAATGTTCGGCGGCTTCGTTCGTGGATTTGCATATCCATTTGGTACCTATAATCAGCAACTGTGTCAAAATTTGGAGCAGTTGGGTATTGCCTATGCCCGTACGGTTAAAGCAACGGAAGATTTTGCTTTACCGGATAATTGGTATTGTTGGCATCCTACCTGCCACCATGATCACCCACAAATGCTATCCTTGGCACAAACTTTTACAGAAATGGATGCTTGCTGGAATTCGAAGCTGTTCTACCTTTGGGGGCATAGCTTTGAATTTGATCAGCATGATAATTGGATTGTAATAGAAGATTTTTGCAAGATCATAGGTAATCGTAAGGATATTTGGTACGCAACCAACATTGAAATCTGTGACTATGCGCATGCGTTCCATCAGCTTCGTATTTCAGCTGATGGAAAGACGATCCATAATCCCACCGAGATTCACCTGTGGGCGGACTTTGATGGCACAATCCGAGAATTCCCTCCGGCTGAAACAGTCACAACACACTGATTTGACGCAAAGTAAGTGCTCAATAACCACCCGCCTCGAATAAGCAACGGCAGGTATCTGGAGGATGCCTGCCGTTGCTTATTCGAGGAATTATTCATTTGCACTTTTGCGGATGTGTTCCCGGTGCCGTACCGCTGGGTGCCAGGGCATTAGCTTTTCCAGCTCATCGTGGGCCGGAGACTTGCCCAGATACGGCAACATACTCAATACCAGAAGCAGGTATTCATAAGGCTCAACCCCGTTGGCCTTGGCCGTTTCCACCAGCGAATACACAATGGCACTGGACTCCGCTCCCTTGACGCTGTCACAAAACAGCCAGTTCTTTCTTCCTACCGCAAAGGGCCGGATGGCGTTTTCTGCCAGATTGTTGGAGATGGGCACATCCCCGTAATCCAGAAAGGCCATCAGCCGCTGCTTCTGGTTCAGGGAATACCGCACCGCATCCTCCAGTTTGCTGCCCTGTTCCGGGTGTACTGTGTTCAGCCATGCAAAATACTCCTCCAGAAGGGGAAAAACCACATTCTGGCGGTATTCTTTACGACTCTTGCCGTCTGCATATACGTATTTCTTCTCCAGAGAGAACAGCTTCGTGCAGTACTGGAATCCAACTGCCGCCTTGCTGGTTTTTACGGTAGCGCCGTCCGGCATGGCCTCCCGCCATTTCCGCCGGGCATGGGCCCAGCAGCCGCAGTGGATCAGATTGGCCACTTGGTTGTACTCCGCATCCTGCGAACCCCTTCAGAAAGCTCTCCGGACGTTTGCCGCTCCGGTCGGGCTGGTACTCAAAGATCCGGATCCGGTTCCGACTGTATTCTCCGCTGGCGTACAGCCACATCCGGGATTCCGGAGCAGCTGCCTTCCCGTCCTCCTTCAGCACCTGCACCACGGTCTCATCCGCATGGATCACGGACTGGGTCAGAAGCTGCTGCTTCATATGCTTGTACAGAGGCTTCAGCCAGGTTTGCGCACACTGGATCACCCAGTTGGACAAAGTTGCACGGCTCAGCTTCACACCCTGCCTTGCCCAGATCTTCTCCTGCCTTGCCAACGAAACGCCGTCCACATATTTCTTTGTCATGACATCTGCCACCGTGGAGTCAGATGCCAGGGAGTGCTTCATAAGAGGGGGAGGCGTCCTGGTAGAGATGATGTGGGCAAAGCCGGTATCCTTCTCACACTTATCGCAGGCATAGGTGCAGCTGTAACATTCCAGGATCTTCTCCTGCTGCGGAATGATAATCATTTCCCTGCGGATCAGCTTCTTGCCAATGAGCCGAAAGGTGCCGCCGCATTTGTCACAGGTCAATTTGGATTCCGGAAGGTCAATCATGACTTGTTCCACGGGCAGGTTCCTTGCCAGTTCGTCCATGGTTCTCTTTTTCTTCCGGGTATGGGCCTTGACCGTGAAGGTCTCCTCAGCGGGCTCCTCTGCCTTGTGATCCTGGCAGCTTTCTGCCTCGTTGAAGAGGCTCATCTGGTCTTCGCTCAGAACATAGCTTTTCTTCTCACTGGACCGACCATACTGGACCCTCTGGGCATTGGCGAGGACTTCGTTCATGTGCTCCAGCTTCCGCTTCAGCGCTGCATTTTCCTTCTGCAGGGCTTCCACAGACTGGCTCAAAGGACGGATCAGCTCCGCCACTTCCGCAGCGGTGTATGTAATTTTACTATTCGCTGCGGTCATAAAAGCTCCTCCAAAATTGAATTTATCCTGCCTTTATTACATCATAAAGGCAGGATAATGTACAGGAAAGTATGATATTTTTTCAAGAAAATATGTCAGAACAAATCCTTCGGTTTTCCCTTACGGATGGCCGTCTTCTGCTCCACCTTCAGCCCTTCCATAAGCCAGCGGAAGCTCTGGGGATCCAGAAGCCGCAGCTCTGCTTCCGACCTTGGCCATTGAAATCTCCCGTTGGACAGCCGTTTGTACAGCAGGATATATCCTTCCCCACACCAGTACAGTGCCTTGATCCGGCCGGCTCTGCGGCCGCAGAACAGGAACAGGCTTTCCTCATCCATTTTGTTCCTGAACTGCTGTGTAACAACTGCTGCCAGACCATCGATGCCACGGCGAAGATCTGTGTAACCGCAGGCAACGTAATAATCATAGCGACTGAATGGAGCGGAGCAATGCAGAAACTGCGTCCATATCCACCCCGGCAGGCAAACGCAGTTCCGCTCCCCGGTACTGGATCTGCAGCACTTCCTCCGTGACCGAGACTGGCTCCAACTGCACCAGATGTGGTGCAGCAGACGCAACAATTTGGCTACGGAACTTACGCTGCCAGTAGTAGAAGCTCTTTTCAGAGATCCCACGCTGTCTGCAATATTCCCGGTTGGACAAGCCGCTGCTGCGGCACTCCTGAACCACCATTGCCCACTGCTGTGCTCGATACTCGTCCCGCACTGCCAGCACATCTGCCATTTCTAACTACCCCTTTCGTCTTCTTGAAAAACTCACCGTGAGTTTTTCAAGTCTTGGGCATATTATCTCATGGATAAGGGTGCGTTACTAGCCGGGTGGTTATTGAGCACTTACTCCAATTCTTTATAGAGGGGGAACAGCATTCGGTTTGTCAGATCGTAAAGCAATGTGATGCCGATTAGACTCCACAGGAGAAGTGTGCGAACAAACAACGCAGGGTTGAACCACACCATAACGAAAGGAATTGCAAAAAATGCAACGCAAATCAATGAACGGATAGGATTCTTGATTACAAGAAGAATGGCATTACGAATATAGACCCCGAAGGTGTTTTCGTATCTTGCAATTTGGGAGTATACAAAAACACTTACTGACTGCAGGTAAATTATAAGCAGGATGGATACCCACTTGGTAACGGCAAGGATGCTCCAGGTACTCTGATGCTGACGAGAAAACCAAAGATTAAACACAAGTAAAACCATAACACCCAATTGCACCAACCAGTAAAGGGTGGCTGCTTTAAAATTGACAACAAAAGCCCGAAAGAACGGAAGAACAACTCCACCGCCCTCATCAAGTAGCATTTTCCCAAGAATGGTGTGCATTGCTGCGGATGATGCACCGATGGTGACAATTGGAATGCTGCATACCAGCCAGCATAGATTCAATAGCATATAATCTGCCATAGTGGTCAAAAAATGAAAAAGCCGCACGCTACTCACTCCTTATTGGGGATAAAGCACAGACTAAAGAGGGATAGATTCTCAGGATTTTTAAAACAAAGCTCCACTTCCTTTTTGCCGTTTTCTTGAGGAAGCAACAAAATTCTTACGTTTTCTGGATCAATGATAGCAGAACCGGCGAAAGAATTGTCAATCCACAGATCAACCTCAGCTTTTCCGGAGACATCCACCTGTACGCACAGAGGAATGTTTTTGATATCTACATAACGGAAAATAACACGATCACCGTTTGCAATCTGTGTTACGCAGTCTTTACCACGCACAGGGTCTGTGTCGATGCGGCACTGTCCCTTTAAACCGCAGGCCTGCCAGCCGTAAATCATTTCTCCCAACATAAAGGCGCTACCGGGGCCTTGAGAAGTCATCTTTACTTCCGGAATCGTACCATCGGGCAAGATCTCAATCTTCTCTGCACAAAGTCTGCGATGGATCTTACAACCCCTGGTGCTACGGTGGTAAAATACATACCATTGTCCTTGGAAGCATTCAATAGAACCGTGGTTGTTCCAGCTTTCGGGGTCACAGCCGTCATTATCGACGATTACACCTCGATAGGTGTAAGGTCCTAAGGGGTGTTTTGCAGTAGCATAACCCAGCGCAGTGGGCTTGCCACGGGAAATCTCCGAGAATACAGCGTAGTAGGTATCGCCGATTTTTCGAATGGAGAAGCCCTCATGGAAGAAGTGTTCTTCTTCGGTCACGATGTTCTTTTTGACCTGAGAAGGATCATAAGAGACCATATCGGGATTCAGTTTTACTCCTCTTGCAGAAAACTGGCCCCAGAAGTAGTATGCATTTCCATCATCGTCTACCATGATAGCAGGGTCAATACCCTGTGCCGGCAACTGTCGAAAATCGCCAAACGGACCTTCAGGGCGATCAGAAATACCGACACCTTCGCTGCCGTCTTCCATACAGAAGTACAGATAGTATTTGCCGTCCTTGTGTGCGCCGTCGGGGGCATATAGCAGAGCCGTCCGTTCGCGCTCCACCAGATTGCCGAAATAATCCTTATCAGGGTCATCTGCAATCGCCGCGTTCATCTTGCGAATAAAAGGGGTGTCCGGTGCTTCGTCGGTACCATAAACCTGTCCGGCCATATCTTCCCGGAACCAAGGGACCGCAGCGCCCTCCATCGCCTTTTGGTGTACTGTCCATGTCTTCATGTCCGGTGTGGAGATCACCCGGTAAAAATCGCTGCAATATGCCAGCTCGCAATCGTCATAGCTTCCGTAAATATACAGCTTGCCATCCGGCATTACGTGCGCCTCTCCATCCGGCACATGAAATTGGGGCAGGAGTAACGGGTTGTGGGAGTTTTGAAATGTCATTTCCATCTGTAAACCTCACTTTTTCAAAAAGCGGCGCACGATATCCGTGCGCCGCTTCTGCGTGTGAATCAAATCAAGGAATTAGTTCTGAGATGCCAGCCACTCTCTTGCCTGGCGGGACAACTCCTCGTAAACTACGTCAGCGCCAGCGGCATCCAGCTTCTGTTGAATCTTTGCAATGTCGCCTTCCAGATCATCGGTGAAGCCCATATACAGCAGGAGCAGATCGGTGGTGTAGATATCGCTCATGGCTGCCAGTTCGTTCTTCACAGAATCGGTAATGAAGTTAAAGGCAACAAACTTATCGCTCTTGGCAGTCTCCATCCACTTGTCATTGATTTCGTCGTAATTGGGGATACCACCCTCGATGGTCTTCCAGTAAGCATCATTACGGATGCCCCAGTTGCAGTTCATATCATAGGGATAGTTGCTGTTCTTATCCGTCAGTTCGATGGTACCGTCGCCGTTGTCGATATAGTGCTCGCCCTCAATGCCGTAGCAGAACAGATCGTGCAGTTCTTCGTCGTTGCGCAGCAGATCCAGTGCCATCAGTGCCCGTTCAGGGTTCTTGGACTTGGAGAAGATACCCATACCGTTTGCAAGGAAAGAACGAATCAAAACAGGAGTGCCGAACTGGGCGTCAACGACCTGAACGTCCCACTCGGGATGTGCCAGCACATTGTTGACGTATTCACCCTGGGCATTGGCCATATTCATCAGAGCCACCGCGCTCTTACCAGCAGCGAAGCTTTCTTGGCTGCTCTGCTTGTTGACTAGCGCGCTCTTGCTGAAGAAACCGCGCTGGTTCCAATCCTGCATGATTGTTGCGGTTTCAATGAAAGCGGGATCCTCAGTGATGTTGATAACATTGACTTCGTCGTCGTCCGCGCCGGTGTATGCCATCAGCTGTCTGGGATAGATCATTTCCATACGGCCATTGACTGCGCCGTAGAAGAAGATATAATCAAACAGCAGGCGGTTGTCAATGTCAGCACCAATATCCAGGGGAATCATACCATCTTCGTACTGCGCAATGGCATCCATATAAGCTTCCATATCTTCGCGGGTCTCGAGTTTGTCAATGTCGTATTTCTCCATCAGGTCGCCACGGACCAGGAAAACATGGCCGGTCACTTCCTTGTAGTTCATGGGCAGCATATAGACCTTGCCGCCGATCTTAGCCTGCTCCCAAGCTGCATCATACATGGTTTCTGCGGTCAGAGGAGCGTAAGCTTCCAGTGCCTCGGGAGTGATTTCCCAGAACCCTCCCTTACTGGCCTGCTGGTTGTACATAGCCCAGTCAGAGGTGTAAATCAGGTCAAATTCTTCGCCGGAAGCAAACAGCAGGGGATACTTCTGCTCGTATTCACCCCAACCCAGGAACTTAACGGTGATGGTTGCGTTGATCTTTTCCTTCAGCTTCTCGTTGATCTTGCCAAAAACCTTATCCAGATCGGGAGTACGATCGCCGATCAGGTACATAACCAGTTCGACCTCTTTATCGGTAGTTGCGACAGCAGTTTCACCATTGGAAGCGGCGGGGGCTTCGGTCTTACCGCAGCCGGCCATCATGCCTAACAGCATAACCAATACCAGACACAGTGTTAATAATCTCTTCTTCATGTTTTCCTCCTATGTTTTGTAATGATTAAGTATTTTGGCGGGTCATCCCTTGACCGCACCGATTGTAACGCCCTTGACAAAGTATTTTTGCAAGAACGGATACAACAACAAGATGGGACCGGTTGCTACTACGGTCATTGCCAGTTTTACTGGCTCTGTAGGGGCTCGTTCTACGGCGATACCAGCCTGGGCTG
>ULUG01017327.1_pt1 | contig 14805 bp, 14 predicted proteins | sample 1958331 | NCBI WGS metagenome assembly ULUG01 (sample SAMEA4835755, study PRJEB28245) | human gut metagenome | biome: gut microbiome; material: fecal sample | place: Denmark | collected 2008
CCGATTGACTCATAATGACGGAATTAAACGACTGTCCCTAGGTTAGAATCTCGTAAACGAATATCTTGAGATAAACGCTCTATCAAACCTGAAAAATCCTTTCCGTGTCTGATTTCACATTCCCAGACGATGATTACCTTCCATCCGGATTCTTCAAGTTCGCGTTTTACGACTGCATCCCGTTCCCGGTTGCCTGATATCTTGTTAACCCAGAATTCCGTATTGCTCTTGGGGGTATATGCATATTTGCAGCCGGGATGTCCGTGCCAGAAACATCCATGAACGAAAATGACCGTCTTGTATCGAGGCAGAACGATATCCGGTTTCCCGGGAAGAGTTTTGACATTGACGCGATAGCGAAATCCGCGGGCGAAAAGGGCCTTGCGAAGCGTAACTTCCGGCTTCGTACCCTTGTTCCTGATTCGGGACATGACCTCGGATCTTTTTTCGCGGCTCCAGATATCCATGGCGCTTGTCAATTGGGAAATCCTGCCTTCTTGAGCTTTTGCAGGTTGAAGTAGAAGGCATATTTCATCCTGTCGGTTAACGGTTTCGTTCCATCGGCGACATCCTTCATGGCCTTCCATTTCCAGTCCTCAAGGATTCGTCGGCGTTTGTCCCATTCTACCATGGACCGTATCAGCTCCAATGTAATCTCGTCCTGACCGTCTGTCCGTTGAGACGAGGTGCCTGAAGCCTCTTCTGCTTTTGCTCGATCCTGCTCGGCCAGACTGTCGGCTTCCTCAAGCAGTTCCGGGTTGTGTTGCCAGACATTCTCGTAAATCAGATAGCCTCTGGAGATATCGCTGTCGTTCAGTTTGCGGTTGTTCTTGATCTTGTATGCAATATCGCTGGCCAGGGAGGTCAGGGTGGGTTGCAGCATTTCCGTATCACGGCCCCATGTCTCTATCTTCTTCCAGAGGGAGAATGGAATGGCCCGTATGATGCCTTCCTTATGTCGTTTGTCCGACTCTTCGTCTTCAACATCATTTTTATGGTTGCGTTTGGGTGGATTTTTTTCATCAATGAAGTCCTGACGAATTTCATCGAGATTGTATGCCCATTTATTTGAGCGAACTTTTATCCAGCACTCTTCCTTTTTCGCCCATTCGATATAGTGGGAAACGGGGGATTCTCTGAGAATAAACCCGTTGATCTGCTTCATCAGATCGTATATAAAATCTGACAGGGCCGGTGAGACAGACTGATTTTTCCAGATTCGAAATAAGTCCAGTTTGCCGTTCGTAATGATGTTCAAAAGAGACAGCGTATATGGAACGACAACCTGTTTCAATTCGCCGATATGATCTCCTGTGAGTTTTGTGCCGTATCGCTTGTCAGCAGTTTTAAACAGAATGGCTTTGGCTATCGCATCTTCAAACCATGCAACATCAATATGTTTAGCGTCCGGGAGAGTGTAGCTTATGAAGCGGGCATAGTTCTTCTCATTTCCTCGAACAACGATATGTGGTCCGATAGCCAGATTTTTGCCGTTGTATGTTTCCTGCCAGGCATTGACATATTTGGCAAGTTCCACTTTCGTGACGACCTGTTTCTTGGGATATTTCAGATCAAAGGCCTTTTGACGCGATTTCGTGAATCCTTCCTTGGCCCGCAGGGTCTTGTATTGTCCGCGAGCACGTTCAAAGAACCAGGCCGTTTGCAGGTTGTTGGTCGGAGTCGCCGGGGCAAATACGTATCTCGAAATTCGCTCGATTTCTACAAGGGCCGGATTGTTGGCCGAGAAGTCGGCATCGTTGACCTTGTTCTGGGTATTGGCATAACGTGATATTCGTGAAACTATGTCTGCGTATTGATCCTTGACCTTGATGACGGACAGCTTCACCTGAACCAGAATGCTGGAGATATCCGCCTTGTCCTTTTTCTTCGTGTAAAAGATGGAGGCGGTCGTTTGCCCTCCGTTCACAATCTGGAGATTGCTGATATGTCTGATGAAGTGTCCCGTTTCATCCAGCTCGACGTGGTCGGCGGTTGCCGCAATGCCGTTGTTGTAGGCCAGGAACATGTGCGGTTCGTTCTTGATGGTTTCCCGTATGCCCTTGTTGATCTTTCCGGTAAACTGAAGAAACGACCGTACGTTCTGTTCCAGCAGTCTGGCTCCGTAACAGTCATACAACTGGGCAAGACATTCTCCCGGGATTATGGCTACATAGGCTTCGTATTCGGGATTGTTCAGGTTGGCGGCAAGGCAGGGTATGTCGTACCGGAGACCGTTCAGATCTTCGAAATCCAGTTCGATGGGGACTCCGGCCTGTTCGGAGATCTTGTACAGGTACTCGATGTCTATGACCTTGTAGTAGATGTTGTATCCGCAGATGGTTTGACTGGCCGGCAGTTCGCCCTTGTATGTGCCGTTTGTCAGGATGAAGGCGTTTACGCGAATCAGATTGTTGCGTAATTCGGCGTAGTTGGCCAGCGTATTGGCGAATTCGAAGATCTCGGAGGACTCGGCAATCTCGTTGACGTAGTCGTTGTATACGGCCCGGCGGAAAAAGTTCGTAATCATCCTTGAAGCCGTATCAACCTCGCTCTTGGAAATCGTACGGATCTCCGAGGTGTTGGCATAAAGGGTGATGAACAGATCCACAGTTTCGTAGTTGTCCGAAATCGCATATCCGTTGATCTTGTGCTGTCCCTTTTTCTTCAGATCTCGTTCATCGTAGGCAACCGATACGTTTTCCGTTTCGGCTGCATCGGACAGCATGTCCAGACAGATCCGGGTAAATATCTGTTCCTGGGTGTTGCCGTCCTCGTCACCCGACTGCATGGCGACAACGTCCTGCATCAGGGACTGATAGAATTTGTCAATCTCCTTCATGGTCGATTGTCTGTTTGAAGAGTTCCGTGTCGCTAACCTGGTATCCTTCGCAGGCGGACGTGTTGATGACATATGTAACATTGGAGACCCCGTTGCGCAGGTCCTGTTCCACGATACGGGGGAAGTCCCCCGATATGCGATAGGCCTGTCCCCCGCGGTCTTTGTAGCAGCGATCCTGGTAGAGCGGTGCATGCTCATCGAAATATCCCGCATGGGTCAGACTGGTGTTGAACTGACGAAGGATGAAAGCGTCGTCCGACAGCATTTTTCGCAGATCCTCGACTTCCCGGTTCAGGGTCTGCCCGTTTTTTCGGGATACCTCCACGGAAAGGTGATACAGAAACAGCCTGTCAAGCAGAGAATCGTCCAGCTGACGCTCGCCGTTTATCGTAAGACGGTCCGAGCTGTTGGTTGACGTAGTCTTTACCTCAATGGCCCAGTCCCTGCCCTGAAAGTCTCTCATGGCCTTGTCGCAACCGACCCAATAGCCGATGATTGCCGCTTTGGACCCGGTGTTTCGGCGCAGCATGCGGGCCAGCAGATGAAGTTCGCCATACAGTCCCTGCTGTTCGGACGGGGTGAGCCCTGCTGCAAGACCACGGTCAAAAAGGGTTCTCCACATCTCGAGCTGATTCAGTACGACGCGGATGGCGGCCTCTTCGGTAGATGTCCGGGTTACGGCCTCCGTCAGGTCCGTGCACAATGTGGCAAATACACCGAGGCAGTCCGTGTGATGCAGCTGAATCTGCAGCAGATTTCTGCGCTCGAAACTTGTATCCGGCATTTGCTGGATCTCAAGTTCCTTCAGACTTTTGAACCGGTCTGCCGGAATGTTCCGGCTGCTGTCATGAGAGAAAGCGATGCCGTACAGGTTGTCCGGGTATCGGTATGTCCCGTATACGTACAAGGGAGACTCAACCGGAATCCTGCGTTTGGTGAATCCGGCTTCCTTTGCCGAGGCCAGATTGTTCCATATGTCGGTTATTGAATTACTGTTCATCATAGGTGTTGTCGTTGGTGCTGTCGAAGTCCTCCTCCGTAACCGCAAAGTCTGCTACCTGATTGGCGACATAGGAGACGGCCTTGTCGGTATCGCTGTGCGGGAATGCGATGGCGAATCCGATGAACGGTTCATCGTCTTTCGTATAGGAGACCGCGTCCTTTACTCCAGGCATGTTGGAAGATTTCGGATTCAACGGGTAAATCATGAGCAGGGGTGTCTGTTTGGACCGGAACTCCTGTCTGACGAGCTGTGGTGAGGGATATTCGTGTTTCCACTCTTCACCGGCCTGAGATTTTCGTTTTTTTGTCTTGTCAAGAGCCTTTGACAGCATGTCGGCGGGAAGGTCGATGAATTCGTCGGTCGGATTACCGACGATGTGGTTCTTGCGGATATAGTAGGTCCCGGCATTTTGTGCATCTTCCGCCTGCCTGCGGACGAAGCAACCGACCCGTACGCCGTTCGAGAAGGTGTGAACGCATGTGTCCTTGTCGATACTCTTGCTCATCAGTGCAATGTCCCAGGAAACGAGTTCTCCGACTTCGTTCAGATCCCTGACATAGTCGCATATGAGGTCAAGGTTGACCTTGGTCAGTGATCCGGGCAGCTGGAACCGGGACAGGTAGTCGCAGACGGTGTCGGAAGATATGCCGGTCCACAGATAATCGTTTTTGATTCTGTCTGGAGTTCCGAGTTCTGAAAGCAGACTGTCCGTTGCCGCCAGATTGTTCCGTTTGGAGGCCGGATCCCGGAGCAGCTGGTAGGTCTCTACCAGACGACCGGCCCACGAGACCTGAATGTTCTTCGTGTGACGCATCTTGGATATGGACGTTATCTGCAATTGCCCGGGATGAGTGCGAACCTTCAGGGCATAGTTCTCCGGCGTCCCGCCTGATTCGGCCAGATATCTGAACTCTTCCCGAAGTTCGTCGCTGGCAAGCGTTATGTGACGGTACCATTCGTTCAGCTCGTTGCTGGTGAAGAGCCGGCAAAGATCCACATAGCCGGGGCGATAGCCGAACCATCGTCCCATCTGCATCAGCGTGTCGTACATCTTCGATGCGCGCAGGAAGTAGCTTACGGACAGACCCTCGAGCGTAAGCCCTCGAGACAGCTTGTCTCCACCGATGGCAATGACCGATATGCCGTTCCTTTCGTTCTCGTAATAGGTCAGGCTGTCTCCGGATGTTCCGTTGATGGACTTGACCTCGATCTTCTGTACCGCTCGATACAGCAGTGGTTTAATCTCTTTCCACGTATGAAGCCTCATCTGGTTGTCGACCCGGGACAGCACGGGGGAGTCCATGATTTCCCGCGTAATGGTACAATACGAACGGTAGGTCGGGGTATCTTCCTCGAAAATCCGGCGGAATTCTTCCAGCATGGTCGAATCGTTTGCCTCGATTTCGCTCCTGTAGTATTTGAACAGGCGATCGATGATCTCCTTGAGGTGATTCTGCCACGCCTGAAAACGCGACACGTGAATCAGCATGGAGTTGTGCTTGTTTTCCTGGCCGCGGGCAATGCGTATGGCGCATGTAACGATGAAGCACTTGATGGCGGTTCTTAACGACTCTGGGATATCATCCACGGTCGGTTTCGGGTCGTCTCTCCTGTGTCTGGCGGGAACGAACGCATCGCTGTCCGTAACCGGGAAGACAATGGGCAGAAGATCTTCGTTCCCGTCGGGTTCTGCCGAAGTCCCGAAGACCTTCTCGGGACCGATGTAGTTGTCCGGAGCCGGGAGGTTGATGATAAAGTCCTTCGGGAAAAGGTCGTCCTTGTCGAGTGGTATGAAGATGTTGGCAAACGGTGTGGCCGTGTAACCGACGTAGGCGGATCGGTTGAACAGCTTGATGATCTTGCATATGTTTTTGTTTATGGCGGTCGGATCATCGCCGTCCCGACTGGTATTTATGGAGGCGTTGTCCGCCTCGTCGTCAATAAGCAGCAGGGCCTTGTTGGTTATGGCTCCGTGACTGGACTGTGTTTGCAGCCAGCTGAAGAGTCGTTTGAGTACGGATGCGTTCTTCTTGATGACGAGAATGATCGGCTGCGGATTGTTGAAGTTGAATCCGGCCGTATTTGCCGCCCGACTGGTGAAATCTCCGTGTTCGGTGCTTGTCGTATAGGAATTTGCAATGGCCTTGTCAAAACCGGGAATCAGACCCACTCCGATTCGAATGGTCCGGTTCATGTCGTATGCTCTGGTATTTTGTGTATCGAACCCCAGAAAACCTTCGTCAATGCGGTTCTGAGTCTGACTCCTCAGGTTGTTGTGTATGCCGGCCAGAATGATAATCAGGTTGAATCCGGCATCGGCAGCCTTGCAGATCAGTCCCGTATAGTTGGCCGTCTTGCCGGACTGTACCTGACCGACGACAAGCCCTTTCTTGTTGATGACGATATCGTTGCGCTGCGGATTGAACAGCTTGTCCAGAATACGGTCGGTCAGATCGTCCAGCTGGGAGATGACCTCTGGAGCAAAATGCTTTTGTTCGGCCAGATATTTTTTGTATCGGGTCCAGAACTGCCATTCGGAACGGCGTTCCGCCTTGAACTCCTTTAGCCAGGGAATACGGGCGTCACGTCCTTCCAGAATCTGGTAGGTATCCACCTTTACGTTATAAATGGCCAGCAGGCTTTTCTTCAGCTCGATCTTGTCCAGCCCGGCAAACATGGGCAAGCTGGTGACCGTGGAAATCGCCGTGTCTATTTCTTCGTCGCTGACACCGGGCTTGAATCCGATCAGGGCCTGGCACATGTTGATTGCCTTTTCGTTCAGTTCATTCATTGCAGTTCGTCTATCAGGTCTTCGTATTCGTTGAATGGTTCCATTTGTTTCAGGGCCAGTCTCGACTGTTCCGGAGTCAGTCCCTGGGTGAGTTGTCCTTCGTAAATTCGCCGTATCATCGTGCGGAGCAGTTCGGGATCCATGTCCGAGTAGGGTTGTTTCTGGCTGTCGTCATCGTTGGCCTCCCGTACATAGATGGTTTTGGAAGGGATGGATTCCTCCACGAATTTCAGCAGCATGTCAATGGCCTGGTCCGGATTTTCTTTGGCGAGTTCCCGTATGTTGCGGACAAGCGCATGTTCCCGGTTGACGACGAAAGACCATTTGTTGTCCTTTTTCTTTTCCAGCCAAAGGCTCTGAAAATCCTGTCCGGCCCGTTGTCTGAGGATTCGCCCGCGGTGTCTGTAAACCTCGGATCCTTTGTTGCAGGCCTGTCTGGCATAGGATTCAAGCTGCTGTCTGCATCCGACGGGGGGCGCCGCCTTGGCTTTTCTGATGTCTATCTGCCAGTCGGAATCCACGCTGTTGGGCAGATTGATCTGTATTCGGACCAGTTTGTAGGCCTCTTCCTTGCGAAACAGCCCCAGCCAGTCTCCGGCCAGCAGCAGGCGGTCTCCGCGATAGACATAGAATCCCTGATGGGCGGAAAATCCGAAGATTCCCTCGGCCTGTCTGTATGCGGCCTCCGAAGAGAAATTGTTCTTGTGGGGCAGGATATATCCCTTGACGGTTACCTGCTCTCCGATCTGTTCGGACGGCATGGCCTGTACCTTGCTTTCCTCCGGGCAGAAAGGATTCCAGGGATCAATTTCATGCCCGCACCAATGTATTGTTACGGAATTGGTCTCAAGGAACCGGTGAAAGGTCATTGAAAGATGCTTCTTGACCCTGTCGAATGCCTCCGAAAACTTTCGTTTGGCATTCTCGTTCTCGACTTTTGTCGTGGCCGGTATAATCCGGTCCGGATTCGTCCAGATAACGACGGTACCGGACGTGAGGTCGTCCAGTTCATGCTCGAAACCTTCCGGAAGCCAATGGATCAGTTCCCATCTGTCACATTGAGCAACGTGGTCCAGACTCCATGTCCAGAATTCGGGAGACTGTCCCCGGGTTTTGCTCATGACGGTCAGTGTCCGGCATTGTGAAAAGGAGGCGGTTTTCAGGCCGAGACCGAAACGTCCCAGGTCCGTTGCCGACCGTTCTTCCAGCGGATTCTGTGCTCCGGGCCGCATGGCCTGAATAATCTCGTCTCCGGACATGCCGTGTCCATCGTCCCTGATTGTTACAATGGAATCACCTCCTTTCCAGATCCGGTTGATCCATACGTTTTTGGCCGATGCCGATATCGAGTTGTCCACAATATCGGCAACTGCCGTTTCCAGACTGTAGCCGATGGCTCGAAACGTTTCGATCATCGCTGCGGCCCCCGGAATGGCTGATGCGGTTTTCAGATAGGAGAAGTCCATGGTTGCAGGCAGGTTTTATTGTCGGGTTGAAAGTAGTCTGAAAAATTCTACAACATTTTTTTGATGGCCTCCGCAATTCTTTGAGCGAGTACGACCGGTACGGCATTGCCAATCTGTTTAAAGGCAGAAGTCCGGCTCCCTTCGAAATAGTAATCGTCCGGAAAGGACTGGAGACGGGCAGCTTCCCGAACCGTAATGGAGCGTACCGTTTCCAATGTTGGATGCAGCGTCGGATAGATGTAGTAATGACCGTCCATGGCGATGTGTGCTACTACCGTGTGGCTGTACCCGTTTGGGTCGACAACATTGAAACGGTTGAGGAAGGTTTTCTTGTTTCGATGAGTCTGCAGTTCGGCCGGCAGTTGTGCATAGTTCAACCGATGGTGTTCATTCAACCACTTTTCGACAGCTATCTTGTATATTTTTCGATCGTTCTCGTTGGTCGGCCTGGCTACATGCTGGGTTGTAAAATCAAGTTCGCCACGTATTCCTGACCGGTCCAGGTACGGCATTTCGGACAAGGGCTTGACGTATGAAACGGCTTCGCAGAATTTCCCTTCGCCTGCCTTTCGCGCCGGCAGGTCCGAGAACAGATCTCTCAGTACCTGATAGGGGCACTCTTCCACGGGCAGTTCTGGATAATGGTACGGGCTTTTCGATCCTTTTACGGCTCGTTTCCAGCCTACGATAATGACTCTCTGTCGATTTTGCAGAACTCCATGTTGGGAGGCAACCTGAACCTTGTAGTCCATGTCATAGTCGAGCTCGTCAACCAGTCGTTTGAGATCCGCGAAGGGCTCTCCCCGTTTGGCTGTCAACAGACCCAATACGTTTTCGAATACGAACATCTCGGGATCATAGTGCTTGATAAACCGTACGTAATATTTGTACAGTTCGTTTCGAGGATCCTTCTCGACCTCCTTGCCCATACGTGCTCTGCCGGCGACGGAATAGGCCTGACAGGGAGGGCCTCCGATGATGATATCCACCTTGCGCTTGCCTTTGAGTTCGTCCACGTTTCTGAAAATATCATCAATCGTATTCTCTCCAATCGTCGCACAAATCGTGGTGTTGGTCACGCTTTTCGGAACCTGGTTCCAGAGTTTGCTCCCGTCGGTTCCCTCTTCCTTGTGTTTGAGGTAATCTTCATAGATTGCCAGCATTCCGTTTTTCTGAAGATAATGGAATGCCGATCGTGTTTTCAGCGTATTGCAGGCGTCCTTGTTCATTTCGATATGCGCAATCGGCGTATATCCGGCTCTGATGAAGCCTTCTGAAAGTCCTCCAGCTCCGGCAAACAGATCTATGAATGTATATGTTTTGTTTTTTTTCATCAAATTGTCCGTATGTTGTCACAAAGTTAACATATTTAATCGACTGTTCGCCCTGTCGGAAGAAGAACTAATAAAGATAGCAAAAAATCAAGAATATGTGTTGATATTCTGCTTGTACTCCTTCTATTTTTCTACTGGTAAACCTCTTTCCCGTTGTTTGGGTTGAAAAAAAACATTTTCTGCTTGTTTAGCGTCCATTATTTCCAGAAATCGTCCGGTATGTTGAATTTATGTGATGTCGGCGATACGTACAGGGAATCCTTTATGGCGAGTGGAACGACAACGGACGGTTGTGAGTTCAGCTCCTTTTCATCCGGCAGCAAGGTAAGGGCCCGGAGCGAAATGCCAACCTCAGGCCCCGGTGGGGTTTCCGCGGGAGAAGGCCTCTTTCGGTGGAGCCCTTTCCCCGCGGAAAAGGTTGTCGTATTCGCTCCGGCCCGCTTTTGAAGATGCTACCGATGGAAAGGAGAAAAACCATGCTTCGGCTGTGTGTTGAGGCCCCCGTTTTCCGGCCCATCTTTCATCCACAGGTCTCGATCCCCGCTGCCGCCCAAGATCAATTTGTTGCCCATTTTTCTCGCGTTTGAGCCATGATGGAGCTTGGTGATATAAGTTGCGCTCTGTGGTGGTTTTTGAGGTGTATGGCCTGTTTCTGCGGTTCTTACCGTGTGTTTATCGGGCCTCCGCCATTCGTGTGTCGGCCAACCATTCTCAAGGCAAGAATGTGGACAACGGCCGAAGCCTTGTTGTCGCTCCAGCCCTATGTATCCAACTGGTATCCGCAAATCAATATGTCTGCAAAACAACAAAACAGAGAGCCTGCAAAACAGTACGTCAGTAAAACAACAAAACAGTGTGTCAACACAACAGCGAAACAGCAAAACCGTGACTTCAGTCAGTCAGTACTTCAGTCAGTCAGTACTTCAGTCAGTCAGTACTGACGTCAATCAGTCAGTCGGCCTTTTTGAATAAGACGCCTGCGAACCTTCCTTTTTTGATCGGTTTTGTTCCCGATGTCGGCTTCGGGAACGGGCGGTTCGCCTCTTCAGATTGGCCGGCGAACAAGCGGGAACGGGGCGTGATATTCGACCCGTTTTTGGGGGTCAGAAACATGATATGTTTTGCCCCCGGCAAGCTGTGTTTTCCGTTACGCGAAATAGATTTCGTAACAGAAAACAGCTTGCCCGCAAGGGGGTGGAAAACTCCTCCGAAGTCGTCGTTTTTTACCGGGCACCCCATGTGCCGAGACCGGATTTTAACCGCCGAAGAGTTTCCGACACCCTTTGTTCAAAAATGGGGACCTTGGAAGGCATAATTGCGTCCTACGGGCAAAAGAAAAGGAGCAGACTTTCAAAGGCTGCTCCGACAAATGGGGATATTCTGTTTCGATTCTCGGATGAAATCACACCGGTTTTCTGACTGTAATCACGAGATATGACGAACATCTAATGGCTTGTTCTATCTCAAATCGAGACCGTGACACGACCCTCTCTTCATACACATAAGCAACGTAAGACAAAGGAATTAGCCACCACAATGGCCTTCTCCTACGCTCAATTCCATAGAAATTCTGTCAATTATTACCATGATTTGCGGCGATTAAGGACCATTCTTTTGTGCAAAAATTGCGCTGGAAAACCTGCTTATGGGCCCACCCAAATATGACCAAACAATTGCTGTCAGTGGAGGAAAAGAAGGTTGCACACCATTTATCGAGTTTATTTTTAGAGTAATAGCAGAGACATAGACTACCCGGAAAGAAACTTTTCCTCTCGGGCATGTCTTCAACACTCAATCCGTGACATTCCAGCCCCAGCTACCTGCTATATTCTGTCCGTGGCAGTGGTTGGCGTCGGTGTGGCAGTGGTTGGCGTCGCGTACCCTTATACAACCAATGATTCCTCTCGGTAACTTTGCCTTGTGAAACAGACCGAGATCGGATCCTCTCCCTCCGGACAGTCAGAAGGACAAAACAATAGCATTGTAGCCTGCTGGAAATCGGTCCACATTTAACACAGAGGGGCTTCGTCTCCTCCATGCAAAATTGAATGCTATGGAAGACCTTATTTCTCGCAGCAAACAAGGAAAACCGGGCAGGCCTCGCAAAGCCGATCCGGCAAAGAAATGCATCATGGTCCGATTTACGGACGAAGAATACGCCCGTTTCCTGACCATGTTCGAAAAATCCGGTATGCATTCAATGGCTCGTTTCATTAAGGAACGGATTTTTGACAAAACATTTCGCGTCATCCAAATGGATCGAGGCGTGACTGAGATTGCAACCATTCTATCCTCCCACAATGCTCTATACCGTAAAATCGGAGTCAATTACAATCAGGTTGTAAAGATGCTGTACATCCATTTCTCGCAGAAAAAAGCTCTCGCGATGCTCTATAAACTGGAGAATGAGACACGCAATTTGATTGCTGTCAGTGAGAAGATTTTTGCCACAGTTCAAAAATTAAGACAAAATGATAGCTAACATAACTACCGGAAAGAGTGCGTATGGCATTCTGAATTACAATCAGTTGAAAGTCAACAAGGGAAAGGCTTCCGTATTGTCGACAAGACTGATATTTGAAGATCCTGACGGGAAATACAATGTCTCGAAGATGGCCGAAGAGTTTCACAACTCGATGCCCGAATGCATCAGGACTGAAAAGCCCATAGTACATATCTCCCTGAATCCGGACCCCAAGGATGAGATTGACGACGAACTACTGATCACGATGGCCGAAGAATACCTGGACGGAATGGGTTGGGGAAACCAACCCCATATCATCTATAAACACACCGACATCGAAAGGGTTCACATCCATATTGTTACAACACAGGTCGATATAACCGGGCGCAAGATCAATGACAGCCATCGCAACAGACGAAGCGTTGCCGTGACCGAGGAGTTGGAGAAGAAATACCACCTTCATCCGGCGAAAAAACAAAAACAGGTTACTCTATAGCAACTCAAACCCGTAGATTACCACAGAGGCGACCTGAAGAATCAGATCGCCGCCGTGGTTAAACCGGCACTCGCCCTGTATCGGTTTCAGACCATGGGTGAATTGAGAGCGCTACTCGCCCTGTATCGTATCGGTGTAGAAGAGCTGCAAGGGACCCGTGCAGGAAGGCCATACCACGGTTTGGTATATACCGTGCTGGATGAGAATGGGGAAAAAGCACCCGTGACGCTGCTGAAAGCATCCAGCCTGGGAGATGACGCCTCCTTGAAAAAGGTCGAGACCATTCTGGCAAGTTCCCCGGAGAAGATCAATTCTGCCAATCTTCATAAAATGATATTACATCATGTAGAGGAGGCGCTGATCGAGTCGCTATCCGAAGAGGAGTTGTGCAAACGACTGAAAACCCATCACATTGATTTATTCCTGCGCCGAAATGATCAAAACCGAATCACCGGCGTTACATTCATCGATCACGAGAATCGCTGTGTGCTCAATGGTTACCGACTCGGGAAAAGGTACTCGGCAAACGCCTTCAATGAAAGGTTTGGCAAGACCATGAAAAAAGAGACATCGACTAAAAAAATATTGACGAGAAAATTATAATCCCAACTCAATCTGAAAACGCAGCTGCCAGCGGTTGTAATTGTCGGGAATGATGAGCGGATCACGTTCGGCATAGGTGTCGTACGAGAGATCGGCCTGCACCTTCAGCCTTCAGACCCCCAATCTTCCGCTGTGGGAGTTGCTCGACGAATTGGAGAATATTGCACCAATCCGCTGCTCAGTCAACCAGGACGTCGTCACGATCGGCAGACGATAGCTGTCCAAAACCAATCAAAAACAACGCACCGGTTTGCGTCCCAACTCCAGCCCGCAGAGGACGTCGAGCGAGCTGGGGCGGCCGTCCGAGCGGAGGGCGTAGACGCTCTCTTCGGCCATTGTGGCGATGGTGTAGTTGCGGGTTTGAGCCGTCTGCCAACCGGTCCGACGGGCGTTACGCACGGCAAAGATCAGAATGCGCTGCTCGGCCAGGGCCTCTTCGACGGCGGGAGGGTAGCGGCGGTAGAGGGCGCGCCCCAGGGCCCAGATCACCGGGTGGCGGGCTTGCAGCAGAAGTTCAAAGACGGATTTTTCGAGCGGCGACTGGAAGCCGCTGATTACGACGCGGTCGGTTGCGCAACACGCCTCGGCCCAGCGAAGAGCTTGCTCCTCGACGGCCGGCGAGACGACGCGCGAGGCAAAGAAGGCGACCTTTCGGCGGTCGAGCAGGGCGGGATTTCCGGTGTAATCGTAATCGAAGGCCATAAAAAAACGTGGGTTGCCGCATTGACTTATCCCACACTCAGGCCTTCGCTGCCCACAACAGAAATAAGCAACACGGACAGCCCACGCGAAACGTGTATCATGCACATAGCAAGCCAAAGGCCTGCGGGCACAATACATGCGTCCACGAGGCGTCCAGTTACATCTCTTTCTGCTGTTCAAATTTGCGAAGTTTGAGTGTGAAAGAAAACGTAACGAAACGTTCGTAGTATGTTAGTTCCGCGGATCGGCACGGAACCATTTACAAAAATAGGAAATTAAATCGGAAAACCGCCAACGGCCGCCGATTTTTGCGGCAAAGCGTCTGGTGAGCGGTGTGTATCGTTGTAGTTTATTGCCGCAGGCGGGTTGTCCCGCTTTCCAGCTGTCGGCAAATTTCGTATCTTTGTCTTGGATAGGACGCGCCGAACGACGTCCATAAATCGAGTAGAGCATGAGTACCCTGGAACGAGCCATCGAGATTGCCACCGAGGCGCACCGCGGCCAGCGCGACAAGGCTGGGAACGACTATATCGGCCACCCTCTGCGGGTTATGGCCGCCGGCAAGGCCCCCGAAGAGAAGATCGTCGGGGTGTTGCACGATGTGGTCGAGGACAGCGACTGGACGCTGGAGTGGCTGGCGGCCGAGGGGTTTGCGCCCGAAATCATCGAGGCGCTGCGGTGTTTGACCCACGCCGAGGAGGAGTCCTACGACCGTTATATTGCCCGCATAAAGGGCAATCCGCTGGCCGTGGCGGTCAAGCTGAACGACTTGACGGACAATATGGATATCCGCCGCCTGCCGTACCTCTCGGACAAGGACGTCAAGCGGCTCAAACGCTATCTGCGGGCCTACAAGCAGCTGTCCGGCGAACCGACCTACTCGGTCTACGCCTGCCGCCAGGAGTATCCGAACGCCTACCTGCCCTGGACCGAAGCGGAGGATCTGGAGTTGACGCGCCGGTGGTGTGAGGGGGCGACGGAGGAGGAGCTGTCCGCCCATTTCCAGCGCAAGCCCGGCGCCATCCGTTCGCGCATCGAGAAGCTCGATCTGGAGCGGCTCTACGGAAAACCAGACAGCCATGACTGAACTGCGTAAAATACCAAACG
>ULUG01058745.1_pt1 | contig 14751 bp, 8 predicted proteins | sample 1958331 | NCBI WGS metagenome assembly ULUG01 (sample SAMEA4835755, study PRJEB28245) | human gut metagenome | biome: gut microbiome; material: fecal sample | place: Denmark | collected 2008
CATGAAAAATGAAGTATGGCTTCGCCATATGAAGTTTGGCGACGTCACGCCGAAAGTCTGTCATGCGCTTCACTTCATACGAGCGTCAAGCGAGTACTTCATGGCAGCGAAGCTGCCGTTTCATGTTTGCGGGGCAAACGCTTCATTCAAATCAATTTACAGTCAATTTGCAAAATCCCCCGCACGGCAAATTTCCGCGCGGGGGACATTTTTTATTTTCCGCTCTCGCCGTAGTTCGAGAGCACGCGGGCGGACGGGTCGTTGACATCGCAGCCCGCCCAGGTCTTGTTGGGCATCCAGAAACCGACAATCATCTCGGATTTATCGGGATAGTACTTTTCGAATATCTCGCGGTAGAGCAGGGATTCCTTTGTAAACGGTTTCGCGTGGGTGTACTTTTCGCACTTCTCTTTAAACTCGTCCTCGGTGTAGAGCCCCTCGGCGTATTCCTTGAGGTAGTCCACCATAGAGTGACCCACCGCGTCGGAGAACGCAGCCTTTTCGCGGAAAAGAATATCGTGGGGCAGGTAGTCGCCCTCAAAGGCGTGGCGGAGCAGATATTTGCCCTTGCCGTAGGTGTTCAGCTTTTTCTCGGGGTCGACGGACATAACATATTTCACAAAGTCGAGGTCGCCGAACGGCACGCGCGCTTCGAGCGAGTTTACGGATATGCAGCGGTCGGCACGCAGAACGTCGTACATATGAAGCTCCCTGATTCTCTTCTGCGATTCCTTTTGGAATTCCTCCGCGCTCGGCGCAAAGTCGGTGTATTTGTAGCCGAACAGCTCGTCGGAGATTTCGCCCGTCAGCAGAACTCTTATGTCGGTGTTCTCATGTATCCACTTGCACAGCAGATACATACCCATGCTCGCGCGGATAGTGGTGATATCGAATGTGCCGAGCATACGTATGACGCTCTCGAGCGAGTCCAAAACCTGCTCCTTTGTCATGATAACCTCGGTGTGGTCGCTGCCGATATAGTCGGCAACTTCTTTTGCATATTTGAGGTCTATGGCGTCCTCGCTCATGCCTATTGCAAAGGTGCGTATCGGCTTTTTGCTCTTTCTCGCCGCTATTGCGCAGACGAGGGAGGAGTCGAGCCCGCCGGAGAGCAGGAAGCCGACCTTGGCGTCCGCAACGAGCCTTTTGTCAACGCCCGCTATGAGCTTTTCGCGGATGTTTTTGCAAACCGTCTCGAGGTCGTCATGGCAGACCTTGTCGACCGCCGCTATGTCGCAGTACTGCACAAATTTGCCGTCCTTGTAATAATGTCCGGGCGGGAAGGGCATAACGCGCCTGCACATTCCGACGAGGTTTTTGGCCTCGCTTGCGAACATGATAACGCCCTTTTCGTCATAGCCGTAGTAGAGCGGGCGGATACCTATCGGGTCTCTCGCGGCGATGTACTTTTTCGCCTTGCCGTCATAGATGATGAGCGCAAACTCGGCGTCGAGCATTTTGAACATATCCGTGCCGTATTCGCGGTAGAGCGGGAGAAGTATCTCGCAGTCGGAGCCGCTTTTAAATGTATATTTCTTCGAGAGCTCCTCTTTTATCTTCTCGTAGCCGTAAATCTCGCCGTTGCAGACGACATAACTGCCGTCCAGCTCGAACGGCTGCATCCCGTCGGGCGTCAGTCCCATTATCGCAAGGCGGTGAAAGCCGAGAAAGCCCTTGCCGGTGTCTATTATTCTGCTGTCGTCCGGGCCTCTCGAAACGGTCTTGTCAAAGCCCTCTTTAAAAGCCGAAAAGGCGGCGCAGCAGTCGCAGTAACCCATTATCGAACACATAATATCTTTCCTCTCGGTGAATTTAAGCATTCGATAGGGCAAGTGCTTTAACTCGCTGTGCCACCTATCTTTGTTCTCTTTTCGGCTTCGCAAAAAGCCTCGCCGCTGTAACGGTCGGCGTGTCCGGCGCACCTACTCGGTATACTTTCGGTTTGCAGCTCGTCGGGTGTTATTCGCGCGGAGCTTACTGCATGGCTCTCACCGTCCCATGCTCGCTTTGAGCGGTTTTCCGCGTTACTTCCCCCGACTCGGGCGCTTTTGTGTTTTTATATCCGTATTATTTTATTTTACGCTGAAGAGCAGGTCGCTGTAGGTCGGGAACGGCCAGAACTCCTTTGCGGTTATCGTCTCCGCCTCGTCGCAGACGGCGCGAAGGCTGTCCATCTTGCCGAGGATAACGTCTCGAGTGTCGTTCGCCGCCTCTGTCACGTCCTCGATAGCTTGGAACTTCTCTATCTCGGCTTCGAGGTCATCCGTCGCGTCGGCGATAGAGTCGGAGAGCTCGGAGAGCTTCGTGACTGTAGCGGTCTCGTATTTGCAGGGGAGTCCCGCAACTGCCGCTTTCTTTGCGGCTAAGGTATCCGCGAGCGACTTCGTGTATTTCTCGACTGCGGGAAGAATCTCTTTCTTTGCCATGTCAACCATGGTCAGAGCCTCGATGTTGACGGTCTTGGAGTAGTTTTCGAGCAGTATCTCATAGCGGCTGTGAAGCTCTGCGGGGGAGAATATCTTGTGAGACGTGAGCATCTTCACATTCTTCTCGGAGAGCATGGCGGGCATCGCATCCGGGGTGGTGCGCAGGTTCAAAAGTCCGCGCTTTTCAGTTGCTTCCTTTATCCACGCGTCGTCGTAGCCGTTGCCGTTGAAGATAATCTTCTTGTGATCCTTTATCGTTTTCTTTATCATCTTGTGCAGGGCTATCTCGAAGTTGTCGGCGTTTTCGAGGCGGTCGGCATATATCTTCAGAGACTCCGCGACTGCGGCGTTTAACATGATGTTTGCGCAGGCTATGCTGTTCGATGAGCCGAGCATACGGAACTCGAATTTGTTGCCGGTGAAGGCAAAGGGCGAGGTGCGGTTGCGGTCGGTTGTGTCGCGGGTGAACTTCGGCAGAACGTGAACGCCGAGTTTCATCATTGTCTTTTCGCTGCCGCTGTAGGGCGCATCGTTCTCTATGGCGTCGAGAACGGCGGTCAGCTCGTCGCCGAGGAACATCGAGACGACTGCGGGCGGAGCTTCGTTTGCGCCGAGTCTGTGGTCGTTGCCGGCGGTGGCGACGGAGAGACGCAGCAGATCCTGATAGTCGTCAACAGCCTTTATAACGGCGCAGAGGAACAGCAAAAACTGTGCGTTCTCATAGGGGGTCTCGCCGGGGGTGAGGAGGTTTACTCCCGTATCCGTGGCCAGCGACCAGTTGTTGTGCTTGCCCGAGCCGTTGACTCCGGCGAACGGCTTCTCGTGGAGCAGGCAGACAAGCCCATGCTTCGCGGCAACCTTCTGCATTATCTCCATGGTCAGCTGGTTGTGGTCGGTGGCGATGTTTGTTGTGGTGTAGATGGGTGCCAGCTCATGCTGAGAGGGCGCAACCTCGTTGTGCTCGGTCTTTGCGAGAATGCCGAGCTTCCAGAGCTCCTCGTTGAGGTCGGCCATGTATGCCGCGACTCTCGGCTTGATAACTCCGAAATAGTGGTCGTCCATCTCCTGACCCTTGGGCGCCTTTGCGCCGAAGAGCGTGCGTCCGCAGAAAACCAGATCCTTGCGCTTTTCATAGAGCGCCTTGTCAACGAGGAAATATTCCTGCTCGGGGCCGACGGAGGTGCGCACGCATTTTACGTCGGTGTTGCCGAAAAGTCTGAGTATGCGCAGAGCCTGCTTGTTGAGTGCCTGCATGGAACGGAGCAGGGGCGTTTTCTTGTCGAGCGCCTCGCCGCCGTAGGAGCAGAACGCCGTGGGGATGCAGAGAGTTTTGTCTTTTATAAATGCGTAGGAGGTGGGATCCCACGCGGTGTAGCCGCGGGCTTCAAAGGTTGCTCTGAGTCCGCCGGAGGGGAAGGACGATGCGTCCGGCTCGCCTTTTATCAGCTCCTTGCCCGAGAACTCCATGATAACGCGCCCGTCGGAGGCGGGGGTAATGAAGCTGTCGTGCTTCTCGGCGGTTATGCCGGTCAGGGGCTGGAACCAGTGGGTAAAATGGGTCGCGCCGCGCTCAACGGCCCAGTCCTTCATCGCGGCGGCAACTGCGTTGGCGACGTCATTATTGAGACTCGCTCCTTCGTCAATGGTCTTCTTGAGAGACTGGTAAACATCGGCGGAAAGCATGGCTTTCATCATTCTGTCGTCAAAAACGAGACTTCCGAAATAGTCGGATACTGTGCTCATAAGTTAGCGCTCCTTTTTCATATTTTAAGGCGAAAAACAAAAAACGGCGTCAATGAACCCACGGGTTCAAAGACGCCATTGCCTTTATGCGCTGAATTATACGCGCGCCGAAAAGGATTGTCAAGGAGTTTTCGGAGATTTTTTCAATTTTGTGCAAACAGCCGCAACGAAGGCTTTTTGAAAAACAAAATTATGAGCAAATTGCAGCCGTCATTTTGAAAAATACGCCCGCCGTTTCCTGTCGGCACGAAAATTTTCGGCGCCGCTTACACTTCGGAAAATAAAACGGAAGCATACAAGTATATTCAATTGACACGGAACCTTTGATGTGATAAAATACGCCGTAATGAGCAAAGGCGTTCATTCTGCGGGGGTAGGTGTCCCCGTCGGTAAATGCCTTTGCTTTTTTCTTTTTTTTTGAACCGATTGACTCGCATTTTGTTCTGTTTTGCGGACAGTTGATTGCGTTGACATATTTTTCGGTTCTGAAGTGCCCGCTTTTAGTACAGAATACTATAGAAGTTAAGGGGGAAGGTGTGATATAATATGCTGTAACGAACTGTGTGTACAACCGTCAAGTGAAAAGTTACATATTTAAAAATACGGAGGGATATTAATGACAAAGTATATCTTTGTGACCGGAGGAGTCGTCTCCGGCCTCGGAAAGGGAATAACTGCGGCGTCGCTCGGACGAATTCTCAAAGCGCGCGGGCTCAAGGTTGCGGCGCAGAAGCTCGACCCCTATATCAACGTTGATCCGGGTACCATGAGTCCCTATCAGCACGGCGAGGTTTACGTCACGGAGGACGGCGCGGAGACCGACCTTGACCTCGGCCACTACGAGCGTTTTATCGACGAGGACCTCAACAAGTATTCGAACCTCACCACCGGCAAGGTGTATTGGAACGTGCTCAACAAGGAGCGCCGCGGCGAGTATCTCGGCTCGACTGTTCAGGTCATACCCCATATAACAAATGAAATAAAGGATTTCGTATACCGTGTCGGCAAGAAAACCGATGCCGACGTGGTCATCACTGAGATCGGCGGCACTATAGGTGACATTGAATCCCAGCCTTTCCTCGAAGCTGTAAGACAGATTTCTCTCGAGGTAGGGCGAGAAAACAGCCTCTTTATCCATGTCACTCTGGTGCCGTTTTTGCGTGGATCGGACGAGCATAAGTCGAAGCCCACTCAGCACTCCGTAAAGGAGCTTCAGGGCATGGGCATAAATCCGAATATAATCGTCCTGCGCTGTGACGAGCCGCTCGAGGACGCTATATTTAAAAAGATATCGCTTTTCTGCAACGTAAAGCCCGACTGCGTTATCGAGAACATCACCCTGCCGTACCTCTACGAGGCGCCGCTTATGCTCGAAAGGTCGAACTTCTCGGCGGTCGTCTGCCGCGAGCTGGGTATCGACGCTCCCGAGCCGGATCTCGACGAGTGGACGGAGCTTGTCTACCGCATAAAGAACCGCGAAAAGGAAGTCAAAATCGGACTTGTCGGCAAATATGTTCAGCTCCACGATGCGTATCTGTCCGTAGCCGAGGCGCTGCGCCACGCGGGCTATACGCTCAATACACATATCCGCATCGACTGGATCGATTCTGAGACTCTGACCGAGGCGAACTACGAGAGCAAGCTCTCGCATTTGGACGGGATAATCGTTCCCGGCGGCTTCGGCGGCAGAGGAATAGAGGGCATGATCCTTGCGGCGAAATACGCCCGGGAGAACCACGTTCCCTATTTCGGAATCTGCCTTGGAATGCAGATAGCGGTTATAGAATATGCCCGCGACGTTGCGGGGATAGAGGACGCTCACTCGGGCGAGTTCGATGAGCTCTGCAAGCACAAGGTCATTGACTTTATGCCCGGTCAGAGCGATAATATAGACAAGGGCGGCACGCTGCGTCTGGGCGCATATCCCTGCGTCATAAAGCCCGGCACGACCATGGAGCGCTGCTACGGAAAGACCGAAATTTCCGAGCGCCACCGCCACCGCTACGAGTTCAACAACGATTACCGTGAGATACTCACGGAAAACGGTCTGACTCTCTCGGGTCTTTCGCCCGACGGCAGACTCGTTGAAACGGTTGAGCTTTCCGACCGTCCGTTCTATGTCGGAGTGCAGTATCACCCCGAGTTCAAATCCCGTCCCAACAAGGCTCACCCGCTGTTCAAAGGCTTTATAGCCGCAGCGCTTGAAAAATCTGAGATCGGAGAATAAATACCTATGGCAAACTTGCATGAAGAGTGCGGCGTTTTCGGAGTCTATTCACCCAAGCCCGGCCCCGTGGCGGATCTCGCCTACTACGGTCTTTATGCCCTGCAGCACAGAGGGCAGGAGAGCTGCGGCATAGTCGTTAACGACGACGGAGTGTTCGCTTCGCGCAAGGATATCGGACTTGTCAACGAAGTCTTCTCGCGCGACGACCTGATGAAGTTCCCGCAGGGCAGGATGGCTGTCGCCCATGCGCGCTACGGTACGACCGGCGGCAACAGCAGAGCGAACTGCCAGCCCATCGAGGTCAACCATCAGAAGGGCAAGATGGCTCTTGCCCACAACGGAAACCTCAGCAACGCCTATGAACTGCGCAGCGAGCTTGAGCTCGGCGGCGCTATCTTCCACACGACGAGCGACACCGAGATAATCGCCTATATCGTCACGCAGGCGCGTCTTAAAAGCCCCTCTATAGAAAAGGCGCTGAGCAGCGCGATGAACAGGCTCGAGGGCGCGTATTCCCTCGTGCTCATGTCAGCCGCAAAGCTGCTCGCGGCGCGCGACCCCTACGGCTTCCGCCCGCTGTGCTACGGCAAAACGCTCGACGGCACCTATGTCGTCGCGTCCGAGAGCTGTGCGCTTTCCGCCGTCGGCGCAAAATTCGAGCGCGACATACTGCCCGGCGAGATACTCATCTTCGATGAAAACGGCGTGCGTTCAAACAGGGATCACTGCGGCGAAAAGCCGAGGCGCTCATGCATTTTTGAGTATATCTATTTTGCAAGACCGGATTCCGTCATTGATGGCGTGTCGGTTCACGCGGCGCGCAGAAATGCCGGCGCGATACTTTCAAAGACCCATCCGGTCGAAGCCGATGTCGTCATGGGCGTCCCCGATTCGGGAATAGACGCCGCTCTGGGCTATGCCGAGGCCTCGGGAATACCCTACGGAATGGGCTTCATAAAAAACAAATATATCGGCAGAACTTTCATCTCGCCCGGTCAGGACAAGAGAATCGATCAGGTGAGAATAAAGCTCAGCGCGATAAGCGAATCCGTAAAGGACAAGAGAATCGTGCTCATAGATGACTCGATAGTGCGTGGCACGACGAGCCGCCAGATAGTCAATCTCCTGCGCGAAGCGGGGGCAAAAGAGGTGCATATGCGCATCTCCTCGCCGCCGTTCATGCATCCGTGCTACTACGGCACTGACGTTGACTCGCGCGAAAATCTTATCGCCTGCCACCACTCGGTGGAGGAGATTGCCGACATAATCGGCGCGGATTCCCTCGGATATCTGCCGGAGTCGGAGCTTAAAAATCTGATAGGCTGCGAGAACTTCTGCAGCGCGTGCTTCAACGGAGTCTATCCGACCCCTATCCCGGATGTTATCACCAAAGACCGCTTTGAGGGGAAACTCTCCCAGCGGAATAAATAAAAACAAGAAGAGTGAAAGGAAACTGCGATATGGAAAAGTTGTATGAAGGAAAGAGCAAGATCGTTTACAGCTCGGAGGAGCCCGGTACCTGCATAATCAAGTACAAGGACACCGCCACGGCCGGAAACGGCGTAAAGAAGGAGGATCTTCCCGGAAAAGGAAAGCTCAACGCGGAGATCTCCAACATCATCTTCGATTACCTCATGAAAAACGGAGTCAAAACTCACCTTATCAAAGTCATAGACGAAACCACGGTTCTCGCAAAAAAAGCGGAGATCGTCATGGTCGAGGTCATAGTCAGAAACATCGCAGCGGGAAGCTTTTCAAAGAAATACGGCGTACCGGAGGGTTCGCCCCTGAAGAATACGGTCGTTGAGTTCAGCTACAAGAGCGACGAGCTCGGCGATCCGATGATAAACGACAGCCAGATAACCGCCATAGGCCTTGCCACGCAGGAGGAGCTCGATGAGCTCAGAGCCATGTCCAAGCGCATAAACGAGCTTATGGTTGAGCTGTTTGCAAAGGGCGGCGTGCGCCTTGTTGACTTCAAGCTCGAGTTCGGCCGCACCGACGAGGGACTTGTCCTGTGCGACGAGATATCCCCCGACTCCTGCCGCCTCTGGGATATGGAGACAAACAAGAAGCTCGACAAGGACAGATTCCGCCGCGACCTCGGCGATGTTCTCGGCGGCTACAGAGATGTGCTCGAAAGACTTAAAAGCTCTATCTGATAAATCAAGGAGTGTATTTTTAAATGAGACTCATAGACCGCAAGATCGTCCTTGAGGACGGCAGCGAGTACTACGGATACGGCTTCGGCAGCTATACCGACAGGGTGTGCGAAATAGTTTTCAACACCTCCATGGTCGGCTATCAGGAGATAGTCTCCGACCCGTCGTATACTGATCAGATGGTCGTTATGACATATCCGCTTATAGGAAATTACGGAATAACCGACGATGATTTTGAGTGCAAAAACCCGAGCCTCGGCGGTCTTATCGTGTATGACTACAACGATATGCCCTCAAACTTCAGATACACAAAGACGCTCTCCGAACTGCTGGAGGAGAACGGAATTCCCGGCATCTCCGGCGTTGACACGAGAAAGCTCACGCGCAGCATACGCGACCTGGGCTCGCGCCGTGTGCTCATAACCTCGCCCGATATTCCGGCGGAGGTCGCGGTTGAGATAATCAAAAACACTGCGGTCGCCCACGATGCGGTCAGCCGCGTCAGCTGCAAAAAGCGCTGGTATTCGCGCACCTCGAACCCGCAGTTTAACGTCGTCGCCATAGACTGCGGCATGAAGCTCAATATCGTGCGCAGCTTAAATAAATTCGGCTGCAACGTCGTTGTCGTACCCTATGACACGCCGGCCGAGGAGATAGAGTTCATGAAGCCCGACGGAGTGTTCCTCTCGAACGGTCCCGGTGATCCCGAGGACGTGACCCCGGTCATAGAGACGGTAAAGGCGCTGCGCGGCAAATATCCGATATTCGGCATCTGCCTCGGACATCAGATGATATCCCTCGCCTACGGCGCAAAGACATATAAGCTCAAGTTCGGTCACCGCGGCGGAAACCACCCGGTTATGAACCTCGACACGAATAAGATAGAGATAACCTCGCAGAACCACAGCTACGCCGTTGACCCGAAGTCGGTCGAGGGCACGGGACTCGAAATTACGCACATAAACCTTCTCGACAACACCGTTGAGGGAGTCAGATGCGAGAAGGATCTTGTGTTCAGCGTGCAGTATCATCCCGAGAGCGCCCCCGGCCCGCAGGACAGCAGCTATCTGTTCGGTCAGTTTATCGACTGTATGAAGGAGGCGAAGGGACGTGCCTAAGAGAACTGATATAAAAAAGGTGCTCGTTATCGGCTCGGGCCCGATAGTCATCGGTCAGGCGGCCGAATTCGACTATGCGGGAACTCAGGCGTGCCTCGCCCTGCGTGAGGAGGGCTACGAGGTCGTGCTTGCGAACTCGAACCCCGCTACGATAATGACAGACACCACAATAGCCGATAAGGTCTATATGGAGCCGCTGACGCTCGAATATCTCGCGCGTATCTGCCGCTATGAGCGCCCGGACGCGATAGTCCCCGGCATTGGCGGTCAGACGGGACTGAACCTCGCCATGCAGCTCGCCAAAAAAGGCGTGCTCAAGGAGTGCGAAATAGAGCTGCTCGGCACCGACGCGGACAGCATAGAGCGCGCAGAGGACAGAGAGCTGTTCAAGGAGCTGTGCGAGAGCATAGGCGAGCCGATTGTTCCCTCGCAGATAACCTACAGCATAGAAGAGGGACTTGAGGCGGCGGAGAAGATAGGCTATCCCGTTATCCTGCGCCCCGCATTCACCCTCGGCGGCACGGGCGGCGGCTTCGCCTACGACCCCGACGAGATGCGCGACATGATGAAGAACGCCCTTGCGCTCTCGCCCGTGCATCAGGTGCTCGTCGAAAAGAGCATAAAGGGCTACAAAGAGATAGAATACGAGGTGATACGCGACGCCAACGACACCGCTATCACCGTCTGTAATATGGAAAACCTTGACCCCGTCGGCATACACACCGGCGACTCGGTAGTTGTCGCGCCCAGTCAGACGCTGACCAACAAGGAATATCATATGCTCAGGGATTCGGCATTAAAGATTATCCGCGCTCTCGGCGTAAAGGGCGGCTGCAACGTCCAGTTTGCGCTCGACCCGCATTCGTTCCGCTACTATGTCATAGAAGTAAATCCGAGAGTTTCGCGCTCCTCCGCCCTCGCTTCAAAGGCGAGCGGATATCCGATAGCGCGCGTCTCGGCGAAGATAGCGGTAGGCATGAACCTGCATGAGATACAGCTTGCCAATACCCCGGCCAGCTTCGAGCCCTCGCTCGACTATGTCGTGACCAAGATGCCGCGCTTCCCGTTTGACAAGTTCCCCGCCGCGCACAACACGCTTTCGACCCAGATGAAGGCGACGGGCGAGGTCATGAGCGTCGGACGCAGCTTCGAGGAGAGCCTGCTCAAGGCGATACGCTCGCTCGAAGAGGGCAAGAACCACCTGCATATGGAGAAGTTCGACTCGTCGAGGATGAGCATTGACGAGCTGCTCGAATATATAAAAGAGGGCACTGACGACCGAATATATGCAATATCCCAGCTGATGTGGATGGGCGTTGACCCGTCGATTATCTGCGATATAACGCATATCGATATGTTTTTCCTCGACAAGATAAAGAAGATAGTCGATTTCGAGAAGGAGATGGAGGGGAATCCCGACTCCGATATTCTTCTGCGCGAGGCGAAGCGTCTCGGCTTCTCCGACTCATATATAGCCGAGCTTTGGAAAAGGAGCGAGGACGAGATATATGAGCGCAGATGCGAGGAGAATATCTTCCCGACCTATAAGATGATTGACACCTGCGCGAGCGAGTTTGATAGCTATGTGCCCTATTTCTACTCGACCTACGCGAGCGAGAACGAGTCCGTAGTATCGGATAAAAAGAAGATAATCGTTTTGGGCTCGGGTCCCATTCGAATAGGGCAGGGCGTTGAGTTCGACTATTCTACCGTCCACGCCGTCCACGCTATCCGCGAGCTCGGCTATGAGGCGATAGTTATCAACAATAACCCCGAGACGGTTTCTACAGACTACACCACTGCCGACAAGCTCTATTTCGAGCCCCTGACGACAGAGGATGTCATGAATATAGTCAACCTCGAAAAGCCGGAGGGCGTTATAGCCACTCTCGGCGGTCAGACCGCCGTCAACCTTGCCGCTTCGCTTGCAAAGCGCGGAGTGAAGATAATCGGCACGGACTGCGACGCTATAGAGCGCGCGGAGAACAGAGACGCGTTTGACGCGGTTATAAAATCCCTCGGCATTCCGAACCCGAAGGGCGAGGCGGTCACGGATATCGAAACAGGAGCGGCTGTTGCCGCCCGTATCGGCTACCCCGTCCTCGTGCGCCCGAGCTTCGTGCTCGGCGGCAGGGCTATGGAGATAGTGGCGAACGAGGAGATGCTCAGAAAGTATCTCAGAAATGCCGTTGATGTCGATGAGGATAAGCCCGTGCTTATTGACAAATACGTCATGGGCAAGGAGGTCGAGATAGACGCTATCTGCGACGGCACCGAGGTGTTTATCCCCGGCATAATGGAGCTCGTCGAGCGCACCGGCGTCCACTCGGGCGACAGCACGAGCGTATATCCGCCTTTCTCAATCTCGCAGAAGGTCAGAGACACGATAGCCGAATACACAACGAAGCTCGGTCTCGGCATAGGCATAGTCGGACTGTTCAATATACAGTTTATAGTTGACGGCGACGACAACGTCTATGTTATCGAGGTCAATCCCCGCGCGTCGAGAAGCGTGCCGTTCCTTTCGAAGTCCACCGACTGCAACCTTGTCCGCATAGCGACAAAGGTCATGCTCGGTCAGAGCCTGCGCGAGCAGGGTATAACGGATATGCGCCTGCCCGACGGCAAACGCTGGTATGTCAAAGCGCCCGCCTTCTCGTTCGAGAAGCTGACCGGCATGGACGCGTATCTCTCGCCCGAGATGAAGTCCACCGGCGAAGCGATAGGCTACGACAAGCGCCTCAACAGAGCGCTCTACAAGGCGCTCCAGGCGTCCGGAGTCAAGATGAAGGAATACGGCACGGTCATAGTCACCCTTGCCGACGAGGACAAGGAGGAGGCTCTGCCGCTTGTCGAGCGGTTCTACCATTTCGGCTTCAACATCGAGGCGACCGCCGGAACTGCGGCGTTCCTCAAGAAGCACGGTATCCGCACCCGCGTTCGCGGCAAGCTCAGCGAGGGCAGCACGGAAATCCTCGACTCCATAAGAGCGGGCTATGTCAGCTATGTTATCAACACGCGTGCGGTTCTCTCCGGCTCTCATTTTGAGGACGGAGTTGAGATACGCCGCTGCGCCGTTCAAAACGGAGTGACGATTTTCACGTCGCTTGATACTGTCAAGATAGTCCTTGACGTCCTCGAGGAGATAACCCCCGAGATATCGACCATAAACGGCGACGGCGAAAACTGATTTCATCAACCCTTATATCTATAGTGAAAGACCTCCCCTAAGCGGGAGGCCTTTTACGTTATAAAAAGTTTCGGTATTAGAGAGAAACCTGATTTTCCTTTCGGCTTTTCATATACGAATCGAGATTTGCGAAGTGCACAACGGCTTGCTTGCCGAACGATACAAACTTCTCCGCAGACTGCTTTGTTCATACTCGTATTGATAATCGTGCGGCCGTGTGGTATCATATCTTTGCAAAAAAAAACACGGGGGACGGCACATGAATAAAAAAGAAGTAGCGGCGTTTTTTGACCGCATGGCTCCGGAGTGGGATGCCGAAATGATAAAGAGCGACGAGAAGATAAATTTCATACTTGACGCCGCCGGAGTGAAAGAAAACTCCGTCGTTCTGGACGTCGCCTGCGGCACGGGAGTTATGTTCCCGTATTACCTCGCACGCGGCGCGGAACGTGTTATCGGCGTTGATATCTCGTCGGAAATGGCGCGCATAGCCGCATCGAAAATGCACGATCCGCGGGTCGAGGTCATCTGCGGCGACGTTGAGGAAATAGCCGTCGAGCGCCTGTGCGATTGCTGCGTGGTCTATAACGCGTTTCCGCATTTCGAGAGCCCGGAGAGGCTCGTTAGGCGCCTGTCCCGGTGGCTTAAGCCCGACGGGCGGCTGACCGTGGCGCACGGCATGAGCATTGAGGCGCTGAACAGACATCACAGCGGCAGAGCGAGCAGCGTCTCGCGCGAGATGCTGACAGCCGAGGAGCTGAGCGCGGTATTTGCGCCGTATTTCGAGGTTGACACCGCCGTTTCGGACGACGAAAAATTTGTAGTTTCGGGCACAAAAAGATAATATTTAAAGCTGCCGTATTTCGCGGCAGTTTTTTTATGCGCAAAGCCCCGGGACAATGCTGTTCCGGGGCTTTGCAAAGAGTCATGATGAAAACGGGAAGTTGTCTGTTTAAAAAATTTTGACGGCAACGACCGCAAGCGCAGCAGCCGCCGCAATCGCCGCGAGAGCCTTCGCTATCATCGGCTTTGCCATGTCCATAGTCGTCGGGACCACGCGCCAGACGGCGTCTTTAAGCGGCGTGTTAAGTTTGCCGTCGCAGAGCTGTTTATATGTTCTTGTATAGGTTTTGTAATTGCGCGGATTTTTTTCGTCGAGGACAAAGCATCGCACGCCGCGCTGTTTTCCGTTGCCGTAGACATTGAAGCCCGCCGAAGGCGTGAAGCCGACATCTATATCATCCGTCTTTCCGACATAGGAATTTTTGTGGTCGTGGCCGACATAGACTCCGAGCACGTCGCCTTTTTCTTTGAGCGCCTCGAACTCTCCGGTGTTGATATCCGGTATCGACGGCGGTTCGAGCAGAACAGAGCCCTCGACGCATTTGCTCTCGTCTGTTTTATAGTATTCGCCCTTGTGTACTCTGAACGCGGGTATCGCGCCCTTTTCGTGTTTTCCGACTCTCCTTAGCACATTGTAGTGCTCGAACATCGGGATGTGCTGGAATACTATCGACGGAACATAATCGCCGTTTTCGGCTTTCAATTCGTCGCGCTTCTTTCTGTACCAAGCTATTATCTCCGGGCTGAAGGGTTCATATCCGCCGCCCTTTGCGTCCGTTCCGCTGTCGAACAGATATATATTGAACGCGGTGCGTTTGCCGTCCGACGAGAGGATGGGTATATTATATGTTCCTCCTCCGTCTATGCCCTCGGCCTGCTCACCGATGCAGCCGGGCAGAGCCTTGTATATCTTTTCAAACTGCTCTTCGTTGCTTATCCCAACCTGCCTGTCGTGGTTGCCGAAGGTGACGGCGAACGGGATATGCCTGTCGGTCACGGGCTTCAGCAGCGTTTTTACTGTCTCGGCGACGTTTTCCGTGAG
>ULUG01030890.1_pt1 | contig 14639 bp, 11 predicted proteins | sample 1958331 | NCBI WGS metagenome assembly ULUG01 (sample SAMEA4835755, study PRJEB28245) | human gut metagenome | biome: gut microbiome; material: fecal sample | place: Denmark | collected 2008
GATGGCTTATTGTAATCAAGAAATTATTAATCGTCTTAATGAAACAGGATTTAATACTGGTCAAAAGACAATTAAGCAAGGTGAACTTAACGATATTATTGAGGAAGTTCTTAACGATTGGATTGATGATGTAACTATTACAACTCAAAAACGTCTTGAACTTATTAATACTATTGTTGAAGCGAAAGACAAGTATCAACAATGCTATTTCTATTGGTGGGCTTGTGAAGAGGTTTATACTTATCGAGAAGTTTATAAAGGTGATGTTTATCTTCAAGTAATATCTCCTCTCGAATATTATCGTATTGAAAGTGGTCAACGATATATCGAAGATGATGATGCAGGACTTCGTGTTTATCGAATGACTATTCCACAAATCATTGATAGATTCCGTGATGAACTTACAGATGCAGAGATGAATTATCTTAAAGATATTTATACTGTATCTCCTAAATATGATGCTCCTGATGGTATAGTTCAAATCTTCAATAAAACAGATTTTGCTGAACGTAAAGCTATCTTACATACTAACGCAGAAGCACTTCGTAGTGAAGCTCGATTATATGGTAAAGAAATTGATATTTATCATTATGTTTGGAAAACTGAAATTAAACAAGGTATTCTTAAACATCGAGATTTATTAGGAAATATCGTTGAAAGTGTTGTAGACGAAAATTATGAATTTGATGCTTCTGCTGGTGATATTGAAATTGAATGGGAATGGATAAATCAAGTTTGGGAAGGTTGGCGTATCGGTGGTTGTCATAGTGGTATTTATATTAAGCCTCGACCTATCGAAGTTCAACGTGAAAGGTTTAACAATTATAGTGATTGTAAATTACCTTATAATGGTATTGTAGGTTTACATAAAGATAATCTTCGTAATCCTATTCCTTTCCGTGTTTTACCTTATCTTGCTCTTTATCGTATTTATACTTTACAACAAGAACGTGCAGTAGCTAAGTTTAAGTCTTGGTTATTATTCCCTGAAAGTATTCTTGCTGATAGTAGTGACATGACTACCGAGGAACGTCTTGCTGTTGCGAATAAAGATAGTTTCTTACCGTTTGATGATTCTGATGCACAACCTAATGCTTTACAATCTATTCGAGAAGTAGCTACGAGTGCTATTACGAATTATATTCAAATGCTTGATAATCTTAAACAAGGTTTGAAAGCAGAAGCTTGGGAAGCAGCTAATATGAATAATGCTCGCTTTGGTGATGCCAAAGATTATGCTGGTAAGGCTGTTAATGAATCGAATTATTCTCAAGCAATGACCGGAAGTGTTTGGAGTCTTGAATGTTTTAATCTCTTCCGTGAACGTGATTATGTTGCAAATATTGATTACAGTAAGTTTGCTTGGATTGATGGTAAACGAGGTTCTTATGTAGACCCGACAACTAATAAAGTTGTTGTAGTTGATATTGATGGTTCTTCTGATTTCTCTGGTAATATTGGAATTTATATTCGTAATAATGCCGATGTTCAGAATAAGCTGAATATGATGAAAGAACTTGCATTTAGTGCAGGTCAGAATGACCAACTGGAAGTTGCTATTGAAGCTATTGAAAATAATAATATTACTTCTATCGCTAAGAATATTAAGAAAGCTATTCAAGCTCGTCGAGATTATGAACTTCAAATGCAACAAGTTCAACAACAAGCTCAAGCTGAAGTTGAACAAATTGTTAGTCAGCGTGAAGCAGCTAAACAAGAATTTGAAGCTCAACAAAATGCTCTTGATAGAGAACATGATATTAATCTTGAAGTTCTTAAACAAGAAGGTGAAAAAGAGATTTGGAATATGCGACTTAAAGTCGATACCAATGGAAATGGTAATATAGATAAGGATGAAGCTATGGCTGCTCAATCTGGTTACACTGCTTCTGATGTTAATAGAATAAAGTTACAAAAAGAATTAAAGCAATGATGACCGAGAATTATCGACGGCGAGCAAGAGAACCTGCAAGATAATACTACTATAATTATTGATAACATATTATATATAGTATATCTTTGTTCATGTAATAATATTCAACTATAAATAAATACTAATATGGCTGTTGAAAAAGTTGTTATACCTGATGATGAAACTCAGGAGCAAAAACAAGAACGTCTTCGTAAAGAATTAGAAGAACGTAAAGCTAAGGAAGCTAAAGAAGCTCAAGAAGCTGAAGAACGACGTAAAGCTGAAGAGGAAGCTACTCGTAAGAAAGCTGAAGAAGAAGGTGATAAGGGTGGTTCTACTGGTAATGGTGAAGAAGAAACTGAACCGGAACAAGTAGAAATTGATGGTACTCTTTACACGCTTGATGATAACGGAAACGCCGTAGATGATAACGGTGAAATTAAGTTCACAAAAGAACAGATTGATGCAATGTCTGATGAAAATGCTAATGAATTAGACGGTGATTACATCGAAGCTATTTCAAAAGCCAGTGGCATTGTTATTAAAGATGAGAAAGGTGAACCTGTTAAGTTTGAACCTACGATTGAAGGTTTTGCTAAACGTGAAGCTGCTGTAAAAGCTCTTGGTGAACGAGAGGGTTTTGCAAAAGGTTTTAACGAATTTTTAGCTAACAATCCTGATATTGCAGCTCTGGTTGAATATAAGAGTAAGTTCGGTACAATCGAAGGTTATTCGGCAAATGTAGATTATAGCAAAGTTGAAATCAAAGATGATGATAACTTACTTGCTGATTTAATCTATAAAGCTGAAATTCAAAAAGGTACTTCTCCGGAACGTGCCAAACGAATTGTTGAGTTTGCAAAAGCAAATAACACTCTTAAAGATGATGCAACTGAAAGTCTTAATTGGTTGCGTAAAACTCAAGAGAGTAAAATTAAAGCAATTCGTGAACGTAAGGCCAAAGAAATGCAGGCTGAACTTGAAAAAGAAATTAAATACTTTGGTGTTTCTTATGAAGATGACGGTACTGTCAAAGTTCATAATGCACCGGGTAGTCTTTATGATTTAATTGTTGTTAAAGGTCAGATTGGAGAATACGCTCTTCCGAAAGAAGGTCTGAGAATTAAGACAACTGATGGTGAGAAACTTATTTCTCGTCAAGAGTTATTTGATTACTTCTCTCGTCCTGTTCAAGAGATTAATGGAATGGTTTATAGTCAAGCACAGATTGATGAAATTAATCGTCTTTCTAATCCTGCTGAATTGGCTATGCGATTCATTATGAATCTTGATGGTGGAGTTGACCAACTGATTAAAGCTGAACTTGCTAAAAAAGAAGTTAAACGTCTTCGTTCATTAGCAAGTAAGACTGGTAAAAACAATGGTAATCCTAAGGTTCATAAGATTGCAAAGGATGATAAAATTGTTTTACCTATTAAATAAAGCAAATGTTCTTGCCTTATAATAATAACTTAACCAAAAATCTAATTTACAATGCGTGAAATTGGAACTGTAAAATTTGACTCGAATCAATATACAGATGCTAATATGCTTCTGAATTTTGATTTGATTGACCCTGTTAAACTTAATCGTAATCTTACTTATCTTTGGGGTAAGGATAGTGACAAGTATCCTCTTCTTACTCTTACTGAGGGTCAGGGTGCTGTTACAACAAAAGTTAAGCTGAATGGTGGTGATACTCAATATACTTGGGAAATTGCTCCTCGTCAGCGTGTTACTTCTCGTCTGAAAAAGCTGGTATCTGATAAAAGTGCTATTCAGCCTTACGGAACTGTTGAGGTTGAAATGGAGGATAATTGGTTTATTTATCAGCACACGGCTATTGCTCCGTCTGGTATGCAATGGCGTATTCAGAATGAGGGTATTGCTACTTCGACTGGTGGATACGTTTATCGTTTTACCAATATGTCAGGTGCTCCTATCTCGGCTGATGCTGTTGCAAAAGACTTTATTAGTGGTGCTATTTGGGCATTAGGTGCTTCGACTATTCCGGGTAGCAAGTCTGACGGAAACCGCTCGAATAACCAGTCGTTCAGCAAGGCAACCAATCAGTATGGTTACTATCGTTTCTCGAAAGAGATTGCTGGTAACATGGGTAATAAGGTTGTTAATATTGCCTTTGATACTGCATCTGGTGGTGAGCGTAGTCTGTGGATGCCTTATGAAATGAAGATGTGGGAAATCATGCGACGCGAGATGCTCGAAGAGGACTTGTGGTTCTCGGAGTACAACCGCGATTCGAATGGTATTATCCACTTAAAGGATGAAAAGACTGGTGAGGCAATTCCTCGTGGTGCTGGTGTTCTTGATATTCTCAAAGCTGTTGGTAATTATGAAACGTATTCCGTTCTGACACTTAATCGTTTCGACCGTATCATCACTCGTATCTTTGACAATCGTATTGATTCTACCGTTGAGGAACTGGTTCTTTATTGCGGTAAAGGTTTCGCACGAATGTTCAATGATGCTATCTACTATGATGCTCGTCTGAAGAATTACTTTGTAACTCTTGGTGATAACGAGATTAAGAGCGATGGTGAGATGATGTCTTATGGTAAGTATTTTAACCGTTATAAGATGTTTAATGGTAAGATTCTTACTGTCAAGATTGTTGATATGTTTGACCACGGTATTCGTGCTCGTCGTGACCGTGAAGCCGGTAATATGTATCAAGGTCTGCCTATTACTTCTTATAGTGCTGTATTCCTTGACCATACTATGGGTTCGAATGGTGAGCGTAATATTAAGTTTGTTTGTGAAGAGGGTCGTGAGTATAAAGTAGGTGTCTATAAAGGTATGGCTGAACTGCCTGCTTCGTGGGGACTTGCAAGTGGTACTCAACTGTCGGATACGAAGGATATTGCTTCTTATGAAGTTCTTGGTTCGCAAGGTATCAATATTGATAATCCTACTACTTCGTTCTGGCTTGATTTAGCTCTGAACTAAACACCCAATTTGAGTAGTAATAATCGAAAGGTTATTACTACTCATTAACATATAAAAGATTGAATAACTTAAAATGTTAAAAATATGATTAAAGTTAATCGTTCAGTTCGTATTGAATGGAGGAACAATCCTTCTTCTTTTGAACTTCGGAATAAAGATGCTTTCAAAACTGACTTTCTTCGTCTTGGTTCTGCTATTCGTCCTGTTAATGAACTGCTGAGCCGTAGTGAGGAAATGCGAGTTCTTCTTCCTACTGTTGTTGGTGTATCTCCTATTGATAGTTCTTGGCAAGAACGAATCACTACATACTTAAATGATTTTCTTCTTGAGATTCCTGTTCATGGCTTAGAGTTCGATACTTCATACGTTTTAGATTTAGGTAATCCTGCTCTGAAAAGTAATATCGACGAACTTATTGGTAAACTTAAAAAAGCTGATAAGATTAAGAATGAAACTGGTTCAGAACTTGAAGCTATTGTTCTGAAACGGATTAAGGAACTTGATGAAACGGAACTTTATAAGTATGTTACTTTTGTTAATATTCCCGATTATATTAGTTGGAGATATTGCCTTTTAAGTAGCAAAGTTGCTAATAAAGTTGAAGACATTAATAAAAGCGTCAATATTCAGTTTTATCTTACTTCGGATAGTGAGCGTAAAGCACTCAAAGCTGCTCGGACGAAACTTCGCACTGATGCTCTCAAGAAATATACAGAACTTATTAATAATCCGAATAGCGCACTTATTGACAACGTTGTTGTATCGACAGGTAGCGTAGGTGATTATTCGGAATTTATGGCAATGACTGCCGATGATAAGCAATCTGTTCTTCTTGAACTTATTGACAGTGACCCACAGAAGTTTATTAGTATTGTTGATGATAAACATCTGGAGATGAAAGCTAAGATTACTATTTATCTTTGGATGAATATTATTCGACAGCTTCCGAATAGTTCTATCATTGTCGATGCTTCTAATCCGGAAAATGTTATTGGTAATAATATTAATGATGCTATCTCGTATTTCTCGAATGATAACAACAAAGGTATTGTTGCCGAGTGGAACGCGAAGTATCGTAGTTTGAAAGGTTAGTCATGTATGAAACGGTAAAAGAGTTACACATCGAAATAGAGCAACGAATACAGCAGATAACATCTAATAGACATCGGAGTATTGCTCCTCAGTTTATTGATATGATGCTGAATCGAGCTGCCGTTAAATATATACAAACTAAATCAAATAGGAAAACTAATTATAAAGGCGAAGGTCTTGAAGATAGTAAAAAACGTGTAGATGATATTCAATCATTAAAACGTGAAACACCGTGGCTTAAACTTAAACGTGATAAGCAAGATGCGGATTATCCAAATAGAGCTTTCGTTATTCTTCCGGGTGATTATCTAAAACTTATTTCTTCTACTTCTCGATTAACTTATGGCAAAGCTCGACTTGTTGAGAATTTACATGAAGTTTATCCTGATGATGAAGTTAAGAATTTATATTATCATCTAATTGATTTGTCTAAAATCGCTTTAACTGGTGATGAATTTAATGGACAAATTATTGTTAATGGGAATGAGATTGATATTTCAGATATTCTTTCTCTTTATGATAGTGATTCAGATAAGATTGATTTGTATGAAATCGCAGGTTTGACTTGTGATAGATTACGTCAAGCTCTTTCTAATGAATATAATGTTTATTGGGAGAATTTGATTGGTCGTTATTATAAAGATTGTATTATTATTACTTCTAATGCAAAAGATGAAATTGCATTAAAAGTTAATGATACAGACATTCCTGTTATTACTTATAATACTACTTATGACGAGTTCGTAAATGTAGGAAATAAGTTTTCTGAAAATGATTTAATTGCTACCGAAAATATTCGAGCTACTCTAAATAACTTCTATGGTAATAAAAACAGACATCTTAATCCAATAAGTGAGCTTGTTGATGATAGGCTGTTTGTTTATTACGGTGATGATTTTTGTGTTGATGCGGTTAAGATTTCATATATTAAGAAGCCACGTCTTTTTAATATTGATATTAACCAAATGTCAGATATGGAAGTTACACCTGATTTCATAGATAGTGTAGTTAGCGATATTCTTCTTGTTCTTAAAGATGACAGTTTTAGTGCTGTTAAACAACAATCAAATTTAGAATAGAAAATGAAAAGTGTAATTGTCGCAAATGATTTTCTGACAACACTTGCTAATAATGATGTTAGCAAGCTGACTCGCGGACAAGCTGTTCTTCTTAATTCGGCTGGTAAAGTCGTTGCAGCTGCTTCGGATGTCAAGGATGACGAAATGTTGCAGTTTGTTCTTGGTCTTGGTGATGGCAAGGTTAAGCGCGGCGTTTGGATTAATCCTAAGTGGTCGAAGCAACATAAAGAAAAGTATCTTGCTCCTGCTGGTAAAACTTATAAGTTTACGAATCTTGTAGCTAATCGTGGTATTGGTTATCAAGGTTTCGATGCTGAGGTTATTATCTCGTGCAAGCCTATTAATTCGTTTGGTGGTTATCCTCTGGAAGTTTATAATGCCAGCGTAACTATTAATGGAATTGACGAAGCAAGTTCTGATATTATTGCTCGTCTGAAAGTTGAGGTTGAAAAAACTTTAACTAAGATTAATGCTCGTTTTGGTGCTGATAGCATTACGATTGATGATTTTACCGAAGCAAGTGTTACGTTCACTGGCGCCGCGGGTTTTGAGTATTATGTGACGTTTGATGGTATTCTTCGTGCTACGCTTGAAGAGGGTACTGAGAATCAAACTCCGGTTGGTACTTATGACCAAGTTGCTAAACTTGAGAAAGAAGCAGATGTTGCAGGTGTAGGTTATAATCCTAATTTCAAGGAATATGACCGTGTTTATGGTGATATTTTTACAGCTACCGAGGGTGTTATGTATGACACTTATGTAATTACTTCTCGTGCTGATTTCACACATCCTTTTAATTTACATACAGAGGGTTTACAGGTTACTCAATTTATTGCTATTGACAATACTAAGAGTACTGCAATTACTGCACTCGAAACGGTATTGGCACTCATTAAGTAAGAAATTGATTTGTTAAAAATGTAACCACAAGGATAACTCCTAATGCTATTAATTGTGGTGTTAGGAGTTATTCTCTTAATGATGCTAATGTTATGTGACAAGTGGGCGTGCAACCTCCTGCCCCACCGGGGAGCGAGGCCGCAGGCCGAGCCATACAAGTTGCACCATTATTATTATTAATCGTCATATAACAATAAATACGATTAGTATTATGATAAAGAAAATATGGAATAAAATAACTACTTTTTTAAGTGGTTATTATTCAGAACATAAAGACGATATTATTATTGGTTTCGTCATTGCTACTGTCGTAGGTATTTTATTTAAGGCTACTGTTGCTACTTGGTTTATGAGTTTATGGATTACATTAGCTTATCAAATCATTATTTGTGGTATTCAAGCTGCAAGAAAGAAAGCAATAATTGGTCTTAAAATTCATCCTATTATTATTAACTTTGTAGTTGGAGTATTTATTTCGTTATTGTTCTTGGTATGGCAGTAATTAATCTTCGAAATGTTGTAGCGCTCGGTGTGCTTGAAGATGGTGTATATCCGAGTGTTTATAATGGCCAAACCGGAGAATATATTGGTACAGTAGATGGTGAAGGTGCTGGTGTTAAAACAGTTCCTACATTATATATGTACTATCGAAAGAACGGCCACCTATATTTATATAGGACAAAGGAGAGGATTGAAATAGACTTAACTAATGTAACTGCTTACGATAATAGTGCTCTATTTAAGCTAACTGAAAAATCTGATATTAGTTCTGCAAAGATTACCGAGTTTGAATCTCGAAATATTGATGTAGGACATTATGAATATAAAGTTCCGTGGGTTAAATCAACTCAACAATATCTTTATATACTTGTACCGATTGTTCGTTCTATACATACAATTACAGTACAAGGTATCATAAGTAATCAGATATTCACTCTTACTGGTATTTATGTTCACGAGGGTAAATCTTGGTGGATTTATCGGACGAATGTAAAGACCAATTTTGATTTTAATGATGCTGTTAATGAGATTCTTGATGTTCAAGTATATGTTCGTGAGCTTACAGCAGAGGACTTAAATCCTATTGAACAACTTACGAAACTTTTATTTGAACATATTAATAATAAGTTTAATCCTCATGAGGTAACAAAAGAACAAGTTGGTCTTGGCAATGTTGATAACACTGCCGATATAGATAAACCTGTATCTCGACCTCAAAAAGAGTACATTGATGCTCTTGAAAATAGGGTTAAAGGTTGGTTCAAACAGTTGAATGTTTGGATTAACAATCATGTTACAGAAGTTAATAAGAAGTTTCAAGATGTTTGGGCTGCTATAAACAAGAAACTTGATAAAGAAGATTACGAGAATGACAAAGATAATTTCAATGCTCATATTCGTAATTATGATAATCCTCATAGAGTTACTGCCGCACAAGTTGGTTTACCAACAGCCGCAAGTGATATTGAAAAATTAAAACAAAAAGCTCAAGAACTTCAAGGTTTGCTTATTAATAAGCAAGATAAAACTTCTGAAGAACTTGTTACTGATAACAAACGTATTGTAGATGCTATTAATGAGATTTATGGTATTGTTGTAGAACATAATAATCATGTTCGTAGCAACAGTATTAATCAAATTGAAGTTACAAGCGAGATTCCTACTACGTTTGAAGATGGTACACTTTGGATTCGTATTCCTCGAAATGAAGAAGATTATATAACAATTAAGATTGAAGCTGTTCCGGTTGATTCTACTATACGAATGATTAATTCGGAAGGTAAAGAATCGGCAGGTGTTGGCAGTGCAAGTCTTGAATGTTTAATTCAAAGTCGTTTACATTATATTGTAGAAAAAGAGAATTACATTACAAAAGATGTTTATGTCGATGTAGGTGTTGAAGATACGACAATCAATGTTGTTCTTACACCTAAGACTAAAAAGACATTAACTGTAAATGCAACTCCTGATAATGCTTTAATTGTATTTACTGATAAACCTTCTAATGTAATTATTGCTCAAGGTACTGGTACTCTTACATATGAAACTTATGACCCGCGTGATATTTTAATTCAAGTTGGTGCAAGTGGATATGAAACTTACGAAGAGCGTATTACATTAGATGAGAATATAATTCGTGATATTACTCTTACAGCTCTACCAGTTGAACAAGGTGCTGTAAGTCTTACGGTAGTCGATAGCGAAACAAAGGCCAAAATAGCCGCATACGTCTATGATAAGGACACGGGTGGTATATTAGGTCAAGTCACAAAAGATACGCCGCTACAACTCACCGGAGATGTCAATACGAGCCGAATTTTGAGGTTTGTTTCGTCGGGTTATATAGAGGTTGAACAACTGGTAACTTATGCAATTCCTACCGCAGAAGTTACTGTTGAAATGGATAAAGTTCCAGTTCAAAGTGGTACTATCTATGCAACTGCTGTAAATACTGAATCTACTGCTTTAGACGGTGTTACGTTTGAGTATAAACTCAGTACTGAAAGTGATTGGAAACCTCTCAATAATGATGAATCGACTGCTGGTAAATCTGAGGCTGTTACAGCTCCAGTTGGAACAAGTATTGATTTCCGAGCTTCTAAAACTGGTTATATAACTAACACTGGAACTGGTACGATTAATTCTACTGGTGAACATAGTGTTACTATTGTACTTGAAGAGGTTCCGCCTGAATCTACTACTAAACAATATTATATCCATGCTGTAACTGAGGAATCTGTTAATATCACAACAGGTGTTCATGGTTATTTATGGAATAATAATAGTTGGGTTGAACAAACTTTACAAGGTGGAGCAATGGGATTTGCTTATACTGGTGAACCCGGAACTTCTATTCGTGTTAAGTTTACTGCTACCGGATACAATGATACTGAAAAAGATATTGTTTTAGAAGATGGTAGTACAGAACCGATTGATGTTAAAGTCGTAATGACAGAGGAAACTCCTCCTCAACCTACAACTAAGGAATATTTTGTATTCGCTGTTACTGAAAAGAACGCACCAGTTGAAACAGTTACTGCTGCTTCTGTATTAGTTGATGATGAATGGATTCCTCAAGATTTACGAACTGTTGTAGCAAGTATCGGATTTAACTATACTGCTATACCGGGAACTGTTATTAAAGTCAAATTCGTTGCTACTGGATTTATTACTGAAGAAATTGATGTTACTCTTCAAACTGAAAGTGATGAATCTTTAATCATACCTGTTACTCTTCGTTTTGAGGACGGTATTGATTATATGCAAATCGAAGGTGACGGTACTAAACATCCTATATTTAGGGTTGGTGATGTCGAATCTAATTAACGGTTTAATGATATGAAAGAATCAGTAATTCGTAAAGTATTTTGTGCCTTAAACTGGCCTTCGAAAACTGGTGCTTTTCAGAAGTTAATTACTTTTGTAGTTGAAGGTTTAGCCACTAAGGCTGAATCTTCAACTGTTCAACAATTACAAACAAAAGTAGAAACTCTTGAAAGTACTGTTAATACATTACAAGAAACTGTTACTACTTTAAGTGGTAAAGTGAGTACATTAGAGAGTAATTATACTTCTTTGGAAAGTCGTGTAACTGCTCTTGAAACACCACAAGGTTAATATTAATCTACAACTATGGCACAACTTAATCTTCTTGAACGAGCTACAGAAGCTGTCGTAATGCTTAATGGTAATCGTCGGCAGGTTCTTGATATGTGGCTTAATGGTAAAAAAGTTTGGCCAATAGATGAACCTGTTGTAGAATTAGCTGTTGATAAAACTCTTGTTATTCTAAATAAAGATAATAATTATCATGATACCATAACTGTTTTCGCAAATGATACAGCTGAATGGGAATTTGGTAATTAGTTTGTTATTATAATTAATCAACCAAAAAAAAAACAAATGGCAACTATTCCGAGTTATTTATCATGGGTTCCTAAAACTGGTACTGGAAATGCACAGATTAAGATTAGTTCTGTGAATCCTTATACTGGTCGTGCAGATAGAAGCACTAAAGTTCCCGGTAAGATTGTCAGAAAGACTAACGCAGTTACAGTCACGGTTCTTGAAAAGGCTGCTGACGAATTTATTACTCCTGATAGTTTAACTATTAAGGTTGCTAAAGGTGGTGAAACAATTCATGTAACTGGTAAGTCTAACTCGAAACTTCTTACATTTACATGGAAAACTAACTTCGGTATTGCAAATGTAACATCATTTAAGGTTAATGGTAGTACAACTGCTACGTCTGGTACTGCTATTACTGGTGACCCCGGTGCTACTGGAGAATACACTTATGATGCTACTATTGTTGTACCGAAGAACGAAACTATTAAAGCTCGTTCTGCAACTCTTGAAATTAAGGGTGAAGGTTCGACTGTTCTTAAAACTATTACTATTACTCAGGCTCTTGGTGACAGCTATCTGTATCTCAATTCGCAGGGTACAACTACCGCAACTGTTACTATTCCGAAGGGTGGTGGTGAGCAGACTCTGAGTGTTCTGTCGAATGACGAATGGACGTTCGAACCTGCTGAATAAATTAATTAATCATTTATGAGTGTTATCACTAATAAATGGAATGACGAGAGTGGAGATTCAATTAGTATTGAATCTCCCTCTTTTCAAGGAAATCAGACTGTTAAAATTTCATCACCTGTTCAAAAAGGTACTTCTAAGAGAAGTATGCAGTTTATTGGAAAGTGTAAAAAAGATTCCAGTAAACAAGTTATTCTTACTGTTGAACAAGAAGCATCTACTTATACATATGATTTAACGTTAAATAGTGATAATACTGAAATTGCCGCAAAAGGTGGAACTGCAACTATTACAGCTGTACTTAAAACGTATCGTAATGGTAATTTAGTTAGTACAGATAATGTTACACCAGTTCTATCAGGAAGTGCTACTGGATTTTCTATATCTGGTACTAAGGTTACTGCAAGTAATCGAACTACAACTGTTGGTAGTAGGAGAAGTATTGTTGTAACTGGTAAATATTCAAATACATTTGATGGTCAAACAGTATCATCAACTATTACTATTTATCAAGAAGCCAATGAGGCTTCTTATGGTGCTTTAACAGGTGGTTCTGTTTTAGCATCTGATATTCCTGCAAGTGGTGGAACTTCTTCGACCAGTATTTCTAATATGTCGCAAACAATTAGTTATACATCTGGTTCGACTCGTGCTGGTACAGTTACTTATTCAAAAACAAGTGAAATTACAGTTTCTTCTCTTGGAACCACAGTTAAGGCAAGAACTAAGGTTGGACAAGTTACTGTAACTTATACTGGTGAAGGTGGTGCAACTGCCAATAAAACCGTTAATATTTATCAAGCTGAAAATAAAGTAACTAATAGTAATTACAATCCTCGAATTACTGCTTATGGAACTCCTACTATAAGTATCGGTAGTGGTTTGACAGCAGCTGGTGGTTCTGCGACTGTAAGTACTTCTGTTACTAATACTGAAACTTATAATGCTTTGTATAGTTCGGGTGCTACTGGCCCGAATCAAACACGAAGTGTTGGTGGTAGTTTATCAATTTTTATGACTGCTAACGGTAATAGTAGATTCAGTTTATCTGGAAATACGATTACTCATAGTAGTATGGAAACTAATGAAACTACTGATACTGTTACTATAAAAGCTGTAAATGACGGAGATAGTTCTAAGTCAGCTACTGCTTCTAAGAGTATAGTAAACAGTAAAACTGTTAAATCTACTTCTGGTGGTGTTTATACATATGGTAATATAACAGCTGGTACAATTACGAATGCTACGATTCCTGCAAGTGGTGGTTCTGCTACTGCTAAAGCTGGAAATGGTACTCAAAGTTGGAATAAGTCTGCTACAATTACTACTTATCAATATGATTCTGGTTCTACAAAAGATGTTACAACTGAAAATGCTTCAAGTGGAACAAACAATGTTTCACCGAGTATTGCTTCTATCGAAGCTACTGCATCTTCGAAAGGAACCACTGTTTCTTCTCAAACTACTGTAAAGAGTCAAGCTGTTACTTGGTCGGCTAATGGTAAATCTGCAAGTGGAACAATGCATATTTATCAAGCGGCTAATGAAATTGTTTCTTATAATTACACAGAATGGAAAATTGTTCTTAGAGCTAATCCTACAACAATTCCAGCATCTGGTGGAACTTCACAACTTACAAATAGTGCTATACGATATAAAATACCTGTTTATACATCAGGTGCTACTGGAAGTAGTACTAGTATATCTTCAATTCCTTCATTGAGTATTAGTGGAGATGGATTTACATTAGCTAATAATATTGTTACAGCATCTAAAAATAATGTTGGAGCTCGAAGTTGTACAGTAACAGCATCAAGAAAAGGAGCTGTTTCACAAACTATTACTATTACTCAATCAGCTGGGCCTGATGGTATTGGTTATATGCAGATTCAAGGTAATGGTGTTGACCACTATATTTTCCAAATTGGTCGTACACCAAATACTCGTTCTAATGATGTTCAAACTTTATCAGAAGAACCTGTTGAAGTTGCAACAGAAACTAAATCTGAAAGTTTGTTTGCTAAAATTAAACGTATTGTTACTAATCTTAATTAATCAAAAGTTATGGCTTTATCCAAATCTGCTTTGAAAGCAAAATTTGTCACTGGTGCTATACCAACTCAAACTGATTTTGCCAACCTTATTGATGG
>ULUG01040419.1_pt1 | contig 14327 bp, 10 predicted proteins | sample 1958331 | NCBI WGS metagenome assembly ULUG01 (sample SAMEA4835755, study PRJEB28245) | human gut metagenome | biome: gut microbiome; material: fecal sample | place: Denmark | collected 2008
GTCGAGCGGGTGGAAATCACCGCCGTTATGAGTATGCATCTCAAAGAAGCCCTCAACGGCCATGAGGTGATATCCTCCCTCGGAGTTCTTCCTGCGGTTCGCAAGCGGTTCGCGTCTGCAAACTCCGAGGTCGCCAGGTCCGACCGCAAGGTGGGCATAACCATTGCCGGAATCGAAAATATCGGCAGCGTGCTGGACAAGGAGGCGTGGTTTATCAACTTCTTCATAGCCGGAAGCATGGCAGTTAGGGGAGATATCACGGTCGGAACACTGGTTATGTTTATCTCACTGTTCGGATATTTCAGCGGATGTATGACCATGTACGCCCAGCTCCTGCCCCTGCTTCTGGGCAACAAGGACACCATTAAGCTTACTTTGGGATTGGTGGACGGCAAAAACACCGAGTTCAACGGAGTGAAGGATGCAAGTCTCGAAAAAGAAATATCCGTAAAGGACTTGTCGTTCAGCTATAAGCAGGATATCCCGGTTTTGCAGGGGGTTGATTTCAGCCTGAAAAAGAGCGAAAAGGTTGCGCTAATCGGTCCGAGCGGGTGCGGAAAGTCCACGCTTATTAAGCTTCTGACCGGCAACTACTCCGGCTACACCGGCGAAATCCGCTATGATGGCACCGAACTGCGGGATATCTCCCCAGAAAATCTGCGAAAGCTTGCAACCGTGATCCATCAGAACACATTTATTTTTAACGATACCATCCGCTTCAATATCTGTCTGGGCGAGGATTTTTCAGATGAAGCCCTGCAAAAAGCCCTGAGCTTATCGGGAGTGGACCGCTTCCTGCCATCGATTTCGGGAGGATTGGACGGTGCCTGCGGTGAGAACGGCTCACATCTTTCCGGCGGACAGCGCCAAAGAATCGCCCTTGCAAGGGCACTGATAAGGGGAGTGAACCTGCTGATTCTGGACGAGGGCGTATCGGCAATTGATGTGTCCACCGCCAACGAAATCGAAAGCGAGCTGCTGGCGATGCCTGAGCTGACGCTGTTGACTGTCACGCATAGAATCAAGGATGGGCTGATTGATAGGTATGATAGGCTTATTGCCATGAACGACGGTGTGTTGGTAGATAATACCGCGGCGATTGCAAATCGCGAGTTGCCGGCTTGACGAGCTTTGATGGGTATGCTATAATATAATTAAAGAAAAGGAGCTGAAGATAGTGCCAACGATTTGTATGTTCAGAGGAATCAAAATTTGTATTTACTGGCGTGACCATATGCCGCCACATTTTCACGCTTATTATGCCGGTGCAGAAGTAATTGTATCTATAGAAGAATTGGAAGTATTGGAAGGCACGATGCCTTCAAAGCAATTAAAAATGCTTTTGGGCTGGGCGGCTTTTCATCAGGATGAGCTTCGGGAAAACTGGGAGCTTGCAAAACAGCAGCAGGAATTATTTGCAATAGAACCGCTGAGATAAGCGGATATCGGAGGTGCTGATATGCCGAACACAGTTGAGTATTATCTCGCGAAAGGTTTTGACCGAAAGATGGCGGAATATTTTGCCACCGGCAAAAAGACGATAACGGCAGTAAAGCCGAATGATGATTTTACCCTTACCATTACCTTTGACAACGGCGAAAAGCGTCTTTTAGATATGCGCCCCCACCTAAAAAAAGGCACAGTCTTTGAGCCGTTCATGGATATAGAAAACTTCCGCCGGGTATATCTGGACGACTGGCACGTAATCTGCTGGGATATCAACCCAAATGTCGACAGTGACATAGAGTGGATGAACAAGGTGGATATAGACCCGGATGGGTGCTATGTTGACAGCATAGCTTTATAAATGATATAAAAGAAAAGCTTTTATGCCTCAGGGTGATAAAAGCTTTTCTTTATTCTCAACTAAATATTGTAAGCTTTCGCTTCCGAAAGTCTTCGCTCAAATCTATCCTTCTCGGTATGCTCCGGCACCTCCGTTGGGTATTCACCGGTAAAGCAAGCCTTGCACAGCCCCACTCCGGGGCAGATTAGATCAAGGTCATCGGGGCTTAAGAACCCCAGACTGTCCGCACCGATTATCCGCGCGACCTCTTCGGGCGGGTGCTTGCAGGAAATCAGGTTCTCCTTTGAATCTATGTCGGTGCCGTAGTAGCAGGGGTTCAGAAACTGCGGCGAGGATATGCGGACGTGGATTTCACGCGCTCCGGCCTCCCGCAGAAGCTTCACAATCTGCGCGCTGGTAGTTCCGCGGACGATGGAATCATCTATCATGATAACACGCTTGCCGCAGACGGTGTCCTTTATCGGGCTTAGCTTGATTTTGACGAGGTTGTGGCGGTCGTCCTGACCGGGAGAGATGAAGGTGCGCCCGATGTATTTGTTCTTGATGAACCCTATGCCGTAGGGGACGCCGGAGCGGGCGGAATATCCCAAAGCGGCGTCAAGACCGCTGTCCGGCACGCCGATAACAACATCCGCCTGAACAGGGTGGCGTTTCGCCAGAAGCTCACCCGCCTTCTTGCGGGATGCGTGCACGCTTATCCCCTCGATGCAGGAATCGGGGCGGGCGAAGTAGATGTATTCAAATGCGCAGAAGCTCCGGCGGAAGTGGGAGCAGTCGGAGCGCATGGAGTGTACGCCGGTTTCGTCGAAGACAACTATCTCCCCCGGCTCGACATCACGGATAAACTCCGCGCCGACAGCCGCTAAGGCACAGCTCTCCGAAGCCGCTATATATGCGCCGTCGGGGGCCTTTCCGAAGCAGAGCGGGCGCATACCGTATTTATCGCGGGCGGCTATAAGCTTCGTTGCCGACATCAGAATAAGCGAATAAGCGCCGTCAAGCTTTCTTACCGCTTTAGAGATTGCCTCCTCGATGGAATCGCATAAAATCCGCTCTTGAATGACGGTGTAGGCGATGATTTCGGTGTCGGAGGTGGTGTGGAAGATAGCGCCGCCCATTTCAAGCTCGGAGCGAAGCTCAAAGGCATTGGAAAGGTTGCCGTTGTGGGCGATGGCGAGCCTGCCTTTAAGGTGGTTGACCTCTATCGGCTGGCAGTTTGCGCGGTTGGTGCCGCCGGTTGTGCCGTAGCGGACGTGTCCTATAGCCATATTTCCCTGTGGCAGGGAGGAAAGGACATCCTCGGTGAAGACGTCGCCCACCAGTCCTAAATCCTTGTGGGAGTAGAAAAGTCCGTCCTGACAGACGACAACGCCGCAGCTTTCCTGACCGCGGTGCTGCAGGGCGTAAAGACCGTAATATGCGGTGCGGCTGACGTCTGATTCGATGGGTGAATAAACACCGAAAACGCCGCATTCTTCGTGGAGATTTGACATATTATCGCTCCTTTTTTGATTTTGTATATGTTTTAAATCAAATTTGCCATACAATTTAGCCGAACTGAGTAGTTATACCCGACCGTTATTTGCTGTTGTGACCGCCTACAGTCATGGACGCTTGCGCGCCCATAGGGAGACCCCCGACGAGGGTCTCCCCACGTAAAAACAGTCCACTGGACTGTTTTTACTCCCCTTCCTGCGTTTCGCTTGCGCAGGAGATTTCGCGCTCTGCGGAGCGCGACGAGGGCTTCTCGCCCTCGACCTCGCCATCCTTTCGAGAAAGGATGGACCTAAAGCTTTTATTTCTTTCGCATTATCAAGGTTGGGCGTAACTTATGAGGCTGCAGTAACATACATCTGCCGATAAGGATTCTTAGAATCCGGCGAAATCACGGTAAATTTCGCCGCCATGACATCATCAAAATCAACATCGAACAGCTTGCAGTAATTCTTAATAAACGGCAGAGCCTTGCCCATATCCTCATCAGTCGCCAAGCGTGCATTTACCTGCTTTGGCAGCGCCTTAAGCTCTTCGGGGGTGCACCGCAGGAACACATTTCCCCCGTGCATACCGGTGCAGGGGAAGTTGCCGACAATCGGTCGCTCGCCGCTGTCAAGCCCGAGGACTACTATAAGCCCGCCTGCCTGATACTCGCCTAAAAAGCTTCCTGCCTTTCCGCCGATTACCATTACCGGCTTCTTCTCCTTGTACTCCTTCATGTGGATGCCAGCGCGATAGCCCGCACTGCCCTTGACGTATATCTCGCCGCCGCGCATGGCATAGCCAACAGCGTCGCCCACCGAGCCGCGGATCACTATCCTGCCGTCGTTCATGGTGTCGCCGACGGCATCCTGGGCGTTGCCGTGGACTATGATCTGCGCACCATTGAGGTATGCTCCCAGCGCGTTGCCGGGGATTCCTTCTATGTCAAAGACGTTTTTGGAGAACCCCGCCGCGATGAATCTCTGCCCTAAGCACCCGGTAACAACGCAGTCAGCGTTCGCTTCGCGGAGCTTTGCGTTAAGCTCCTTATAGTCAAGCGTATCAGTATTAATCAACATTTTTAAACGGCTCCTTTCAGCTTCGGCAGGCAGTAGTCAAGTCCTAAAGCGAACAGCTCCGGCTCTTTAGCAAGCGATTCAAAATCGACATCCCCCAGCGGAATTTTGTTTCTTATAAGAGATGTATAGATGCCCGCACGCTCGGTATCGTCAACGATTATAAAGCCTTTAAGCAGATCATCCTTGATGTAGAACTCCTTCAAGCAGGATTCTGTTTTGATTACCCTGCGCTCGCCCTCGTAGCTTCCGGCGCTCATAACGTGGCAGCCGAACAGCCCGATTGAGTTCATGGGGACGGCGTTGTCAAACGATTTATCCCCGCCAGCCATGTTCACTCCGGCGCAGAAGCCCTGAATGTTGGCATTCGGCATAAGTGCCATCACCTTAATGCCGCCGCAGGATATATCAATGCTCTCGGTGCAGTCGCCCGCAGCGTAAATATCCGGAATCGAGGTGCGCATATGGCTGTCTACGGTTATAGCTCTGCCGCACTCGCCGCCGGCATCCTTAAACATGGAGATATTCGGGCGGACGCCTACTGCTATCACCAGAACGTCAAATTCGACCTCCGCGCCGCTGCGCATTACTGCCTTAGAGCCGTCAAACTTTGCGGCGGTGTCGCCGAGCATAAGCTCGATTCCTGCGGCTTCAAGGCGGGATTTCACCATTTCGGCGGCATCATCATCTAAAATGCTGGGCATGACCTTTTGCGCCAAATCGCAGACGGTTATTTTTTTGACTCTTTCCGCCAGACCCTCCGCGCACTTAAGCCCGATAAGCCCCGCACCGACTATCAGCACACGGCTGTTTTCATCGGTCATGCGTTCGAGGGCATATGCGTCGTCCAGCGTCATGAAGAAGCTCTTGCTGGGGACGGTTTCCAGCCCATCCATAGGCGGCACAAACGGCGACGAGCCGGTGGCTATTAAAAGCTTGGTATATTCAAGCTCTGTGCCGCTTTCAAGCTTCACTTTTTTAGCCTTGGGGTCAAGGCTTGCGGCTGTGGAATAGATGACCTCCGCCGAGTTGTCCTTATAGAAGCTCTCGGAGCGGCAGGACATCCGGGCGGGGGAAGCTTTACCCTCTAAATAGTAGGAGATAAGCGGGCGGCAGTAGGCGGGGTGCTCCTCGCGGGAGATGACGGTTATTCTGCCGGAGGGGTCAAGGGTGCGTATCCCCTCGATCGCGCTTACAGCGGCAGTGCCGTTGCCTATAATAAGATATTTTTCCATGACATATCCATCCTTCCGCGTCAATCTCTGTCTTCAAACACTATAGCCCTATTCGGGCATCCCTTAACGCACGCCGGTTCCCCACAGGCGTTCTTCAGGCACAGCTCGCACTTGGTGATAACCCCTTCATCATCCGGAGCAACAGCCCCATAAGGGCAGACCAGCACGCAGGTTCTGCACCCAACGCACCTTTCGTGGTCGATCGAAACCATCCCGTCAGAATCCTTCGAGAGAGCTCCCGCGATACAGCTTTTAACGCAAATCGGGTCAACGCAGTGGCGGCAGGAGACCGCAAAGTTGATGCTTTCGTCCCCCTCGACCCGTATTCTCGGGCTTATCTTCCTGCCCTTAAGCTTGAACATATCGCTCAGCCCCGAGTTCGCAAAAGCGCAGTTGTATTCGCACAAACGGCAGCCCAAGCACCGCTTTTCATTTACATATACTCTTTTCATTCTCCCGCGTGTGAGATACCGAGGATCTCAAGCTCCTTTTCCGTAAGATCAACGCCGCGCAGCATAAGTCGGTTCCCGCGAAGCGCCTCTATTGAGTTAATTCCCATTCCGCCCATCAGCTCCATAATTTCATGCCGCCAAGCTGTAAGCAGGTTGACAAGCCGCTCCGAGCCGATGTCGGGGTTGAGCCTTTTCACAAGCTCGGGGCGCTGAGTGGCTATGCCCCAGTTGCACTTGCCGGTCTGGCAGGTGCGGCAAAGATGGCATCCGAGCGCCATCAGGGCGGCGGTTGCTATGTAAACTGCGTCCGCACCTAAGGCGACAGCCTTAACTACGTCCGCCGCCGAGCGTATGCTTCCGCCCACCACCAGCGAGACGTTGTTTCGTATGCCCTCGTCCCTCAGCCGCTGATCCACAGCCGCCAAGGCGAGTTCAATAGGAATTCCCACGTTGTCGCGAATCCTTGTGGGAGCAGCGCCGGTACCTCCGCGGAAGCCGTCTATCGCGATGATGTCCGCGCCGCTGCGGGCTATTCCGCTTGCGATTGCCGCAATGTTGTGCACCGCCGCAACCTTGACTATTACAGGCTTTCTGTACTGTGTGGCCTCCTTTAAGGAGTAGACCAGCTGGCGCAAATCCTCAATCGAATATATATCGTGATGGGGAGCGGGGGAGATAGCGTCCGAGCCTTCGGGAATCATCCTCGTCCGGGATACGTCTCCGACAATCTTCGCCCCGGGGAGATGTCCGCCGATGCCCGGCTTTGCTCCCTGACCCATCTTAATTTCTATCGCCGCTCCGGCGTTCAGATAATCTTCATAGACACCGAATCTGCCCGAAGCCACCTGAACGATGGTGTTTGCGCCGTATTTGTAGAAATCCTCATGAAGTCCGCCCTCGCCGGTGTTGTAGCAGATGCCGAGTGCCTGCGCCGCGCGCGCCAAGCTTTCATGCGCGTTGTAGCTGATCGAGCCGTAGCTCATCGCGGAGAACATAACAGGCATGGAAAGGTGAATCTGTGGCGAAAGAGCGGTATCAATGCTTCCGTCGGGGTTGCGCCTGACCTCGCCGGGCTTCTTGCCTAAGAACACCCTTGTCTCCATCGGCTCACGCAGGGGATCTATCGGGGGATTTGTTACCTGCGAGGCGTTGATAAGGATCTTGTCCCAGTAAACAGGCAGCTTGTTGGGGTTGCCCATAGAGGACAGCAGCACTCCGCCGCTTCCCGCCTGCTTGTAGATGTTTTTGATGGTCTCGGGCTGCCAGTTGGCGTTTTCGCGGAAGCAGCAGTCGTTTTTGACGATTTTAAGCGCGTGAGTAGGGCAGAGGGATACGCACCTTAAGCAGTCCACGCACTTGGATTCATCACTTATCATAACCCCTAAATCGGGGTCGAATTTGTGAACCTCGTTGGCACACTGCCGCTCGCAGACGCGGCATTCTATGCACCTTTGCGGGTTCCTTATTACCTCGAATTCGGGGAAAACGTAATCTATTCCCATAAGTTTAACCCTCCTTTACCTTTACGATAAACGCCTCGCCGCCGGCAGGGGAGTAGATATTTTCGGCGTCCGGGCAGATAGCCCTTATAGCCGCTTCCTCGCTGGCGATGTAGACCATATCACCTTTTTCCGCCGTGACCATCGAGCGGAGCTTAAGCCTGTCGTTAAGCGCCATCAAGCCGCCCTCGAAGCCCAAAATTATCGAAAACGGACCTGTAATCAGAAGATTTGGATATACCGTTCTGAGGTAGCGGCAGACCTGCTTTTTATCCTCGGGCATACTGTCTATCGTTGACCAGAACGGCGCCGCAATGACAGAAGCTGTCTCTTCAAGGGTAAGCCCCTGCTTGCGCAGGAGGTAGTCCGCTATGTATGTGATGACCTCGGTGTCGGTTTGCAGGGTGCATTTGTAGCCGTACATCTCAATGCATCGGCGGTTGGCATCGTATGATGATATCTCGCCGTTGTGGACTATCGAGTAGTCTAAAAGTGCAAATGGATGAGCGCCGCCCCACCAGCCGGGGGTGTTTGTGGGATATCTTCCGTGAGCCGTCCACATATAGCCCGCGTATTCTTCCAAGCGATAGAACCTTCCCACATCCTCGGGGAATCCCACTGCCTTGAAAACGCCCATGTTCTTGCCGCTTGAAAAGACGTAAGCGCCCTTGATTCGGGTGTTTATCTGCATGACTGTGCGCGCGACGTACTCCTTTTCGTCTATCTGAAGCCGCGCCAGCACCGAGCTTAGCGGGGCTACAAAGTATCTCCAAATCAGCGGGACGTCGGTAATTTCGGGAATCTTCCTTATAGGTATGCTCTCCGCCTTGACAATCTCGAAGCCGTCCTTTAAGAAGTTTTCGCACTCGGCTCTGTCAGAATTGTCGTTGTAGAAGATGTGCAGAGCGTAGAACTCGCGGTAGTCGGGGTAGATTCCGTATGCTGCAAATCCACCGCCCAAGCCGTTGGAGCGGTCGTGCATGGGGATCATGCTTTTTATGATGTCTCCGCCGTCAAACCGCCTGCCGATTTTCGAGACGACTGCGGATATCGCACAGCCGGAGGGGATTCTGACCTCGCCCTCCAATGGGGCGCTTGCGAACCCCGGTGAGATGTTTGTAAACATTAGGCTCATCCTTTCAACAAAAAAGCAAAGACGCTTATCCGAAAAAACACATGGTATTTTTCCGGATGAACGTCTTTGCTCATCAATAAGTGCATTATAGCATAAGCGTATTTTTCTGTCAATGATTCCGCGAAAATCTTGCGTGTCAAATCTTTGGACGGCATGAGCAAAACTTTTGTGCAACATTCCCTCTTGCCAAATCGGCGGGATGGGAGTATAATCACAGCATAAGGCAAAGGCGTCTTGGGTAATCCCCGAGCCGCCTTATTTTTATTTTTGCTTAACATTTCGGGCAATGGAGTCTGATACCGTCCCATCCGGGGCAGTATCCCTCTATCGCCCGATTTTTTATTGAAAGGATGATTTTAATGAGTAAAGTATCAGAAATCTTCGGCAGCATGGTTTTCGACGACAGAGTTATGAAGGCGAACCTTCCCACAAATATCTACCGCTCGCTTAAAAAGACGATTGACGAGGGCGCGCGGCTCGATATCAAGGTTGCGGACGTTGTGGCAACTGCGATGAAGGACTGGGCTATCGCCAACGGAGCTACACACTTTACCCATTGGTTTCAGCCGCTTACCGGCATCACCGCCGAAAAGCACGACGCTTTTATCTCCCCAGCTCCGGACGGCAGGGTGATTATGGAATTCTCCGGCAAGGAGCTCATAAAGGGCGAGCCGGATGCTTCAAGCTTCCCATCGGGCGGTTTAAGAGCTACATTTGAAGCGCGTGGCTACACCGCCTGGGACCCGACATCCTACGCATTTATCAAGGATAAAACCCTTTGCATACCTACTGCTTTTTGCTCCTATGGCGGCGAAGCTCTCGATAAGAAAACCCCGCTTCTTCGCTCAATGGAGGCCTTAAGCAAGCAGGCAATGAGAATCCTTAAGCTGTTCGGCAGCGACGAAAACGTTAAGTGTATTCGCACCTCTGTCGGCCCCGAGCAGGAGTATTTCCTTGTGGATAAGGATATGTTCGAGGCCCGCAAGGATTTGAAATTCACCGGCAGAACCCTATTCGGCGCGAAGCCGCCCAAGGGTCAGGAGCTGGACGATCACTATTTCGGCGTTATCAAGCCCAAGGTTGCCGCCTACATGGCAGATCTCAACGAGGAGCTTTGGAAGCTTGGAATCCTTGCCAAAACCGAGCACAACGAGGTTGCCCCCGCCCAGCACGAGCTTGCACCTATCTATTCCACCACCAACATAGCCACCGACCACAATCAGCTCACCATGGAGATAATGCAGAAGGTCGCGGCGCGGCACGGGCTTGTATGTCTGCTTCATGAAAAGCCCTTTGCAGGTGTAAACGGCTCGGGCAAGCACAACAACTGGTCTATAGCAACCGATACCGGCGTAAACCTTTTAACCCCCGGCGAAACTCCTTACGAGAACGCGCAGTTTTTACTCTTCCTGTGCGCAGTTATCAAAGCGGTTGACGACTATCAGGATTTGCTGAGGCTGTCCGTAGCCACAGCCGGAAACGACCACAGGCTGGGCGCAAACGAAGCTCCCCCGGCGGTTGTATCGATGTTCTTAGGCGACGAGCTAACGGCAGTCTTAGATGCCATCGAGAAGGATGAGCCCTACGCCGGAGCGGAAAAGACAACTATGAAGCTTGGCGTTCACGTCCTTCCAAGATTTATGCGCGACACCACCGACCGCAACCGCACATCTCCCTTTGCCTTCACCGGCAACAAGTTCGAGTTCAGGATGCTTGGCTCCTCCAACTCCATTGCGTGCGCAAACATCATGCTCAACTCGGCGGTTGCGGAATCCCTTAAAATCTACGCTGACCGCTTGGAGGGAGCAGAGGACTTCGAAACCGCGCTTCACGATATGATTAAGAAGACCATCAAGGATCACAAGCGCATAATCTTCAACGGCAACGGATACGATGACAGCTGGATAAAGGAAGCTACTGAGGTCAGGGGACTTCTCAACCTTAAGACCACTCCCGACTGTATGCCGGAGCTTTTATCCGAGAAGAATGTTGCCATGCTGACATCCCACAAGGTATTCTCCGAGGCGGAGCTTCATTCGCGGTGCGATATCATGCTTGAAAACTACTGCAAGACGGTCAACATCGAAGCGGGAACCATGCTGGATATGGCCAAGAAGCAGATCATCCCGGCGGTTGAGGCGTATACATCTGATCTTGCTAAAGCGTATGAGAGAAAGCACGCGGCTGTGCCCACGCTTAAGCTGACCCACGAAACCAAGCTGATTGAGAAGCTGTCCGGGCTGATCGACGATATGGATTCGGCGGTTGAGGCTTTGGAAGCGGCTGTCGGGGAGTACAGGGGAATTTCGGAGATCATTCCGGCTTCCTGCTTTATAAGGGATAAGATTCTGCCAGCTATGGACGCGCTCCGCGCTCCTTGTGATGAGGCGGAGACGCTCACAGCCGAAAAGTATTGGCCGTTCCCGACTTATGATAAATTGCTGTTTGGGGTTAAGTAACCCTACCTGCGGGAGAGTGAAATCGAAGGCTTATGCCTTCGGTGAAATCTGCCTGCGGCAGGTGAAATCCTCCCTCTGGTCGGGTGAAGTCGAAGGCTTGCGCCTTCGGTGAAATCCGCCTTACGGCGGATTGCGGTATCGGCTTCGCCGATATATCTAAAATTCGTCAGCGAAGCTGACTCCGCAACCCGAGCGTAAGCGAGGACTTCACCGCAGACATTAAGCAAAAGTTGGGCGTTTACGTCCTTGAATTACAGGCACAAGTACAAATTAGTGTGTATAGTTTGTCAACAACATCCGTATAGTTCAAGGATGGAGTAAACGCGGCAGACGGCAAAGCAAAATGAGAAGATATAGCGCAGTACGAGCCGTCTGCTTCACCCGCCGTAAGGCGGATTTAACCCGAGCGTAAGCGAGGATTTCACTCCAAACAAGGTGTGGGTTTATAACAAACTTTGTTACTATAGAAAGGTTCTGATTCAAATGACAGTAGAATTCTGGTTCCTGATAGGTGCCGCATTGGTATTCTGGATGCAGGCGGGCTTCGCGATGGTAGAAACCGGCTTTACAAGAGCTAAGAACGCCGGCAACATCATCATGAAAAACCTGATGGACTTCTGCATCGGCACAATAGTATTCTCAATCCTCGGCTACTCCCTGATGATGGGCGAGGACGCGCTCTTCGGCTTGATAGGTCTGCCCAACATGGACTTATTTACTCACTTCAAGGAGTTCATAGCCTCCCCCGGGGACGGCAGCTTTACCGGCGCTTCGACCTTCGTCTTTAACCTCGTCTTCTGCGCTACTACCGCAACAATCGTTTCCGGCGCGATGGCAGAGCGAACCAAGTTCTCCGCCTACTGCATCTATTCCGCGGTTATTTCGCTGTTCATCTATCCCATTGAAGCCCACTGGATCTGGGGCGGGGGATGGCTCTCGCAGCTCGGCTTCCACGACTACGCCGGTTCCTGCGCTATTCACATGGTCGGCGGCATTGCAGCGTTAGTTGGCGCGATATTCTTAGGTCCTCGAATCGGCAAGTATGTCCGCGACGAAAAGGGCAAGGTAATCAAGGTCAACGCCATACCGGGACACTCGATTACCCTCGGCGCTCTGGGTGTGTTCATCCTCTGGCTGGGCTGGTACGGCTTCAACGGTGCGGCGGCTACAAGCGTTTCCGAGCTTGCATCAATCTTCCTGACCACCACCATAGCCCCCTCAGTCGCGACCGTTGTCACCATGATTTTCACATGGGTGAGAAACGGCAAGCCTGATGTTTCTATGTGCTTAAACGCCTCGCTTGCGGGTCTTGTAGGCGTTACCGCCGGATGCGATGCCTTTGACGCTATCGGCGCAACTGTAGTCGGCATAGTTTCTGGCATATTGGTCGTAGTTGTTGTCGAGATTCTCGACCTCAAGCTTCACATCGATGACCCCGTCGGTGCGGTCGGCGTACATATGGCAAACGGTATCTGGGGCACTATTGCTGTAGGACTTTTGGCAAACCCCGACGCTCCCGCCGGTCTTTCGGGATTATTCTACACCGGTTCGTTTAAGCAGCTTGGCTTACAGCTTTTAGGCTTTGCTTCAGTAGCCGCATATGCTGTTGTCATGATGATAATCACCTTTGCGGCAATCAAGAAGCTTCACGGCATAAGAGCAACTGCCGAGGATGAGCTTGCAGGACTTGACATCACCGAGCACGGTCTGCCAAGCGCATATCCTGATTTCGCTCCGGCAGTCAACAAGTACTCATCATATGCTCCGATTGACGGCATAACCGCATTTTCGGGAGACATCCCCGAAGGCGAGGCTATACCTGTTAAGAAGGTTCCCGCCTTTGCGGACGGCGAATCGCCCAAGTTTACAAAGATTGAGATTATCTGCAAGGAAGCAAGATTCGATTCGCTCAAGGCGGCACTTACATCTCTGGGAATCACCGGCATGACTGTTTCGCACGTTTTAGGCTGCGGTCAGCAGGGCGGACGCCCCGAGTACTACAGGGGAGTAGCGGTCGAAACCAATCTCCTGCCCAAGATTCAGGTTGATATAGTAGTCTCCAAGATTCCGGTAAGAACGGTTATCGAGACCGCTAAGAAGGTGCTCTACACCGGACACATCGGCGACGGAAAGATATTTGTATATGATGTTGAGAACGTCGTAAAGGTGCGCACAGGGGAAGAAGGATATGACGCGCTTCAGGATGTGGAATAGATGATATTCTTTGTTGTAAGCCGTTCATTCGTGCTTCGGTGCAGAATTTGTTAAGCGCGTCAGTGAAATCCTCGCTACGCTCGGGTGAAATCCGCCTTGCGGCGGGTGAAATCGAAGGCTTACGCCTTCGGTGAAATCCTCCCTTTGGTCGGGTAAATGTATCAAGCGTTTCACCGCAGTGAAACGCTTGATACCGCAACCCGAGCGATAGCGAGGACTTCACCGCGAAGCGATTTCACCCGAGCGTAAGCGAGGATTTTACCTGCCCGGCAGGGCAGATTTCACTTAACTTTAGGAGCTGATACAATATGTGTTCCATAATGGGCTGGCTAAGGCCGGACGTTGACATAGAAGAATTCATGCAGGGCTTTTCCGCCACTGTCTCTCGCGGTCCTGACGACAGCCGTATCTGCGACACCGGCTGCGGAGTCCTCGGCTTTCACCGGCTTGCGATAATGGGTCTTACAACCGAGGGAATGCAGCCATTTGTCCGGGACGGCGGGTATTTAGTCTGCAACGGTGAGATTTACGGGTTTGATAAGCTTCGGCAAGAGCTTATCGCCAAGGGCTACAGCTTCAAAAGCGGCTCCGACTGCGAGATACTTCTGCCGCTTTACCGCGAATACGGCGCGGAGATGTTCAAGCTTCTGGACGCCGAGTTCGCGCTGATACTGTTTGACTCGCGCACGCATGAGTTCATTGCCGCGCGCGACCCTATAGGCATCCGTCCGCTGTATTACGGCTTCGATTCTGACGGCTACATGATTCTTGCCAGTGAGCCCAAAAACCTTGTGGGCTTGACCGATAAAATCCTGCCGTTTCCGCCCGGTCACTATTATAAGGGCGGAAAATTTGTTAAGTACGCAGACATGACCGAGGCTGACGAAAGTTTGGGCGGCGAGCAATCTCTCGAAAAAATATGTGAGGGAATACGCACCCGGCTTATAGCGGGGGTTGAAAAGCGGCTGGGT
>ULUG01073908.1_pt1 | contig 14239 bp, 14 predicted proteins | sample 1958331 | NCBI WGS metagenome assembly ULUG01 (sample SAMEA4835755, study PRJEB28245) | human gut metagenome | biome: gut microbiome; material: fecal sample | place: Denmark | collected 2008
CCGCTGGAACTGGCGGCCATGAGCGTGAAGAACCTGTCGGCATATCCGCTGAGGCAGATTCCCGCGCTGCTGCGGCGTTATCCGGAGCTCATCAGGCTGCGAGCGGCTTCGAAGGCGGAGGGGGCTTTCCTTTGATTTCTGTGCGAAAATTCCTTAATTCGCTCCCGTGAGCAATTCGGGCAACCTTTTCAGACGCTATGTCTGGCTGATAAACACCGTGCGGCGCAACAGGCTGACACGGCCTCAGATACTTGCGCGCTGGGCCGACGCTGCGGAGAACGACAGCCGCCTGCCCATGCCCGAGAAGACCTTCCACAACCACATCGACGCGATAGAGGAGATATTCAACCTGCGTATAAGGTGCAACCGCGCCGCCGGAGCTGTCTATGAGATTGAGGGCGACGGCGACAACGGGCTTGCGGACTGGCTGCTCAGCACTCTGAGCGTGAGCAACGCGGTCCGGGAGAGCGCCGACCTGCGCGGGCGCATCATCTTCGAGGAGATTCCATCGGGCGAGAAGTTCCTGATGCCGCTTATCGAGGCCATGCGGGATTCGGTCAGGGTGAGGCTGGTCTACGACAGTTTCCGACGTCCGGACCACGAGCCCTTCGTGATCGAACCTTACTGCGTGAAGGTTTCCAGACAGCGCTGGTATGTGCTCGGCCGCACCGCGAAGGGCATGCGCACCTATGCGCTGGACCGCATCGTGAGCATGGAGACGACCAGGGAGAAGTTCGAGCTGCCCGCCGGTTTCGACGCCGGTGAGTATTTCAACGACAGCTTCGGCATCTACACGCTTGAGAATGTGGCGCCGCAGATCGTGACCGTCCGCGTGGGGGAGGGGCAGGACAGGTATTTCGACAGTCTGCCGCTGCACCACAGCCAGACCCTCGTGGAGCGGAGCCAAGGATATTCGGTCTACGCCTACCGCCTGATCCCCACCTTCGACTTCATCCAGGAGCTGCTTTCGCACGGCGACGCCCTTGAGGTGCTCTCTCCCGAGCCGCTGCGCAGGCTCGTGGCCGAAAAGGTGGCACGAATGAATGAATTTTATTCAGATTAGAACTCAGTGCCATTTTCTTACACTCTCCGTAGATAGTTTTGCAATATCAAAAGAAAGGAGGAACTATCATGGAAAGGATCAAGAATCTCGAAATTCTGCAGCTCATTCAGGAACTCGGACTCGTGGAGACCGGCGAAACCGCGCTGACGGAAGAAGCATAGGCAGGCGGTTGCAGTCTCCGCAGATTTGCAAGCTGCTGCCACAGCCGCCGGCCCGGCATAAACGAAAAAGACCAGCCGAAAAGGCTGGTCTTTCGTGCGGACGATGAGACTCGAACTCATACAGGCGTATAATGCCCACTACCCCCTCAAAGTAGCGTGTCTACCATTTCACCACGTCCGCATACTTTGGGACTGCAAAAATATGCAATATTCTGTAAAACGCAAAATTTTTCAGAAAAATTAGAAGTCACCGCACAAAATCATCATAAGTAATGATTGACTGAATGGGCATAAATGATGATATTTGCAAGTTAATTGATTGATGATGACTCTCGACAAACTCGGCATAGGGCAGTCGGCCAGGATTACCAGGGTCGGAGGAGAAGGAGCGCTGCGCCAGCATTTCCTGGACATGGGCATGATTCCCGGACAGGTGGTGACTCTGACCAAGTACGCGCCCCTCGGGGACCCGATGGAACTGCTCATCAACGGCTATTCGCTTACGTTGAGGCTGGCCGACGCCGCACGGATAGATGTTGAGCCCGTGGAAGACGGCGCGGCTCAAAATGCGGAAAATTCTGAAGATGCAGAAATCTCGATAGAGGAGGATGCGGACGAGCATCCCGGATTCGGAGAAGAGGGGCGCTTCCATTCAAGGAAGGGCGAGAACCCGCTTCCGAAGGGCACTGTGCTGACCTTCGCCCTCGCAGGCAACCAGAACTGCGGCAAGACCACCCTGTTCAACCAGCTCACCGGAGCGAACCAGCATGTCGGCAATTTCCCCGGGGTCACCGTGGACCGCAAGGACGGGGTGATCAGGGGCCATCAGGACACCCTCGTGACCGACCTCCCGGGCATATATTCACTTTCGCCCTACACTTCCGAGGAGCTGGTCTCCCGGCGCTTCATCCTGGAGGAGAAGCCCCGCGCCATAATCAACATCGTGGACGCCGGCAACATCGAGAGGAATCTCTATCTTACCATGCAGCTCCTTGAGCTCAACGTCCCCATGGTGCTGGCACTCAACATGATGGATGAGGTCGAAGGCAACGGCGGCTCGGTGCGCGTGAACGAGATGGAGCGCCTGCTGGGCATTCCGGTGGTGCCGATATCCGCGGCCAGGAACGAGGGCGTCGACGAACTGATACAGCATGCCCTGCATATAGCAAAATACCAGGAGCAGCCCGAGCGCCAGGACTTCTGCAGCAAGAACGACTATGGCGGAGCGGTGCACCGCTGCATCCACGGCATAATGCATCTGGTCGAAGACCATGCGAAACGGGCCGGTCTGCCCATACGTTTCGCCGCCGGGCGGCTCATAGAAGGGGACGCGGAGGTGATGGCGAAGCTGGACCTGTCTGAGAACGAGAAGGAGATGGTCGAACACATCATCTGCCAGATGGAGGAGGAGCGCGGACTCGACAGGCGCGCCGCCATGGCCGACATGCGCTTCACCTTCATCAAGAGGCTCTGCGCGCGCACTGTCGTGAAGCCCCGCGAGAGCAGGGAATACCGCCGCAGCCTCAGGATGGACAAGGTGCTGACAGGCAGATATACCGCGCTGCCGATTTTCGCGGTGGTCATATCTCTGGTGATATGGCTGTCGATCGACGTGCTCGGGGCGCCGGTGCAGGGCTGGATCGAGTCGGGCATGAGCTGGCTCACCGCCGTGTGTGACAAGGCGCTCGGGAGCTGGGGAGTGTCGCCCGCCGTGCGTTCGCTGGTGAGCGACGGAATCTTCGGCGGCGTGGGCACCGTGATCAGCTTCATCCCCATAATCGTGCTCCTGTATTTCTTCCTCTCCATGCTGGAGGACAGCGGCTACATGGCCAGGGTGGCTTTCGTGTTCGACAAGCTGTTCCGCAAGCTCGGACTCAGCGGGCGCAGCATCGTCCCCCTGCTGGTGGGTTTCGGATGCACGGTGCCCGCGGTCATGGCCACGAGGACGCTGCCGTCGGCGAGGGACAGGAAGATGACCGTGCTGCTGACCCCGTTCATCAGCTGCTCGGCGAAGATACCCATCTACGCCTTCCTGACCAGCATGTTCTTCCCGGGGCACGGGGGTCTGGTGCTCGTGATACTCTACCTCTCGGCGATTCTCGTCGGGCTCGTGGTCGCCCTGTGCGCCAAGGCGGGCTCGCATGCCGAGGCGGCGCCTTTCGTGATGGAACTGCCGAACTACCGTCTGCCCGGCGCCAGAAACGTGCTGCGGCTGATGTGGGACAAGACCAAGGACTTCCTGCAGAGGGCGTTCACGGTGATTTTCGTGGCGTCCATCGTGATATGGTTCCTGCAGTCCTTCGACTTCAGGCTCAACCTCGTGGACAGCCAGGACAGCATGCTGGCGGTCATCGCCGGGCTGATAGCGCCCCTGTTCGCGCCTCTCGGCCTCGGCGACTGGCGCATAGTCACCGCACTGATAAGCGGTTTCCTGGCGAAGGAGAGCGTGGTGTCCACCCTTCAGGTGCTGGGCGTCTCCTCGGCGCTTACTCCGCTCACGGCGATTCCCATGCTTGCCTTCTGCCTGCTGTACACGCCTTGCGTGGCCGCGATAGCCGCCGTCCGCAGGGAGCTCGGGGGCAGGTGGGCTTTCTTCGTGGTGCTGTTCCAGTGTGCCGTGGCGTGGGTGTGCGCGCTGCTGGCATATCTGGTCGCCGGTCTGTTTATCTGAGAGAATATGAGCATCGCCGACATAATAATACTGGTGGCAGTGATTGCGGCGCTTGCAGTGGCGCTGAGGTATCTGCGTAAGCATCCGTCGGGCGACGGCTGCGACGGCTCGTGCGCCTCGTGCGGCAGAAAGGACGACTGTTCTTCCTCCGACGGCGGCGGAAACCGGGATGCCGGCGGCAAAAATCTGAACTGACATGGAGATCTTTTCAGGAAACATGAAGGTGTCGGAGCTGGCGGACTGCAACTGCAGGCTGCTGCTGGTGCTCTCCCGTCTGGGAATTTCCGGAAGTTTCGGGGAGAAGACGGTTTCCGAACTCTGCTCGAAGGCGGGGCTCGACACGGAGACGGTGCTGCTGATATGCAGGGTCTACGCTTCCGCAGGCTACAGGCCCTCGGCGAGGGAGGTCAGGCGCTGCCGGGTCGAGGACGTGGTGCGCTACGTGAGGCAGTCGCACGATTTCTACCTGCGCAACGCCATCGAGTCGATAGCCTCGTCGATTGAGAGGCTCATCGCCCCCTGCCAGAGCGCACAGCAGCAGGTGGTGCGCAAGTTCTTCTCCGGCTACAAGGACGAGCTGCTCAAGCATTTCGCCTTCGAGGAGGAGGAGGTTATCCCGTACGTTGCCGGGCTGCTCGAAGGCCGCAGGAGCCAGACCTTCAACATCCACTATTTCGAGGAGAACCACACGAACATCGACGAGAAGCTCTCCGACCTCAAGAACATCGTGATGAAGTCGCTGCCGCACGAGTGCGACGACACCCTTCGCCTGAACCTGCTCCAGGACCTGTACGCCCTGCAGGACGACCTCCGTTCGCACACCTGCATTGAGGACCATATCCTGGTGCCCATGGCGAGGATGCTCGAGGGCGCCCGCGGAATCGGAGGCAGACACGCCGACGCCCTGGTCGAGGACGACGGGGGCTCGGAACTTTCCGACAGGGAGAAGGAGATTCTGGTCTGCGTGGCGAAGGGAATGATCAACAAGGAGATAGCCGACACCCTGAGCATATCCGTCAACACGGTGATAACCCACAGGCGCAACATCACCCACAAGATAGGCATACGCTCGATTCCCGGTCTTACGGTGTATGCTATACTCAACAACCTGATAGACATCTCGGAGGTGGAATAAACTGCGTATGGCACTGGTGCTCGATCCTCCGGTTAAGGGAAGAATCCTCCTTCATTCGTGCTGCGCCCCGTGTTCGGGCGCGGTGCTCGAGTGTCTTGTGCAGAACGGCTTGAAGCCGACGGTCTTCTTCAGCAATTCCAACATCGTCCCGCAGGAAGAATACGAGCTGCGCAAGTCGGAGCTGCGGCGCTACTGCGGTTATCTCGGAGTCGAGGCCGTCGACGACGAATACGACCACGCCGCCTGGCTTGCCGCGGTGCGCGGGCTTGAGAATGAGCCGGAGAGGGGAGCGCGCTGCTCCGAATGCTTCCGTTTCAGGCTTCTGCGCGCCGCCCGCTATGCTGCTGCTAACGGATTCGCGGTGCTCACGACCACCCTTGCGTCTTCGCGATGGAAGAATCTCGACCAGGTGAACGCCGCCGGAGAGAGGGCCTGCGCGGAGGTCGCGGAAGAGCTGCGTGCCGCCGTGCCGCCTGTCGCCGGCGTCCCGTCAGCCGGTTTTCCGGAATCCGCCCGCCTGTTTCATACCGTCCCGGTCTTCTGGCCGATGAACTGGCGCAAGGGCGGCCTGCAGCCCCGCCGCGGCGAAATCATCCGCGAGCAGGACTTCTACAACCAGACCTGGTGCGGCTGCGAATTTTCGAGAAAATAAAAATTTTTCGTCAGGGTTATTGCATATAGCCAAAAATGTATTACCTTTGCGGTGTATTAGTTCAATAAGACACCAACAATAAGCAGGTAAAACATTAGAAGATATATGCTAATCGAAGTCAAGGGAGTCAACAAGACCTACAACAACGGACAGCCTCTCCACGTGCTCAAGGGCATTGACCTGAGCGTGGACAAGGGCGAGTTCGTCTCCATCATGGGCGCGTCAGGCTCCGGCAAGTCCACCCTCCTCAACATCCTCGGAATCCTCGACAACTACGATTCCGGCGAGTACCGCATCGACGGGCAGCTGATATGGAACCTCAGCGAGAAGAAGGCCGCCGAGTACCGCAACAAACTGATCGGATTCGTGTTCCAGTCGTTCAACCTCATATCCTTCAAGACCGCGGTCGAGAATGTCGAGCTTCCGTTGTTCTACCAGGGAGTCAGCCGCCGCAGGCGCCGCGAGATGGCCATGGCCTTCCTCGACAGGCTAGGGCTCGCGAACTGGGCCTCCCACTATCCCAACGAGATGTCGGGCGGACAGAAGCAGCGAGTCGCGATAGCCCGCGCCCTGATCACCAACCCCAAGATCATCCTCGCCGACGAGCCCACCGGAGCCCTCGATTCCAAGACCTCCGAGGAGGTGATGCAGCTGCTCGCCGACCTCAACCGCAAGGACGGAGTAACCGTGATAGTCGTGACCCACGAGAGCGGGGTGGCCAACTGCACCGACCGCATCATCCACATCAAGGACGGCCTCATCGGCAGGATAGAAGACAACCATGAGCACCGCGCATCCCGCTTCGGCGCAGACACCATAATGAAATGAGAGACCTTTTCGTTGAAATATATGAGAGCATACGCCGCAACAAGCTGCGTACCTGCCTGACCGGTTTCGCGGTGGCATGGGGCATCTTCATGCTCATCGTGCTGCTCGGCGCCGGCAACGGGGTGCTCAACGCCTTCACGCTCGGGAGCAGTACGCTCTCCACCAACACCATGAGCGTGAGCGGCGGCGTCACCACCAAGCCCTACGCCGGATTCCAGCAGGGCCGGATGATCACCCTCGACGAGAGCGACATCGACCTGACGGCCGGCGACTACTTCTCCAGCTACGTCGACGACGTGACAGCCACCGTCTCCACGAGCGTCACCGTGAACCGCGGCGACAAATACAGCAGCTGCACCATCCAGGGCGTCTCCCCTGAGCGCGCCGAAATGGAGAAGATACAGGTGCTGCACGGACGCTTCATCAACCCGAACGACATGGCCGAGGTGCGCAAGGTGGCAGTGCTGCCCGAGACCCTCGCCGAGCGCCTGGTCGACGACCCCGCCGACATTCCCGCCCTCGTGGGCACCTACATCAAGGTGGAGGACCTCGTGTTCAAGGTGGTGGGCATCACCGACGCCGACATGATGACCAACAGCAACTCGGTCTACGCCCCCTTCCCCACGGTGCGCGGCATCTGGCTGCCCGGAGAGGACATCAGCAACCTGACCTTCAGTTTCCATGGCCTTGAGACCGAGGAGGACAACGAGGAGTTCGAAGCCGGCTACCAGGCGGCGATAAACCTCAACCATCAGGCGGCGCCCGACGACGAGAGCGCGGTCTGGATAAGCAACCGCGTCACCCAAAACATGCAGATGGAGAAGGGGCGCAACATCCTGACCACCGCCCTCTGGATAGTCGGACTGTTCACCCTGCTGAGCGGAGTCGTGGGAGTCAGCAACATCATGCTGATCACCGTCAAGGAGCGCACCCATGAATTCGGCATACGCAAGGCCATAGGCGCGAGCCCCTGGAGCCTCACCAAGCTCATCATCGCCGAAAGCGTGAGCATCACGGCCTTCTTCGGCTACATCGGGATGGTGCTGGGCATGTTCACCTGCGAACTTCTCGACAAGACCCTCGGCCAGACCTCTTCGACCGTCCTCGGCACCCAGGTGTCGATATTCGTCAACCCCACCGTGGGGCTTGACGTCGCCCTCGAGGCCACGCTGCTCCTGATCATCGCCGGCACGATCGCCGGTCTCTTCCCCGCGCGCCGCGCCGCCAAAGTAAGACCCATAGAAGCACTTAGAGCAGAATGAGATTCGACATAGACACATTCACCGAGATTACGGACTCCCTTACCCGTAACAAGAGCCGCAGCTTCCTCACCGGATTCGGCATATTCTGGGGCATCTTCATGCTGCTCTTCCTGATGGGAGGCGGACAGGGTGTCAAGGACATGCTCTACAGCAATTTCGAGGGCTTCGCGACCAACACCACCATCATCGTCTCCGACAGGACCTCCGAGCCCTACGCCGGTTTCCAGCGCGGACGCTACTGGAATCTCAGCTACACCGACGTGGACCGCATCAAGACCATGGTCCCCGGCCTTGAGACGGTTACTCCCCAGGTGTCCAACTGGGGCCAGAACGCGATATTCGAAGAGAACAGCTTCGAGGCCAACGTCAGGGGCATCTATGCCGACTACGCGATGATAGAGACCCCCAAGATCAAATACGGACGCTTCCTCAACGACGCCGACGTCCGCCAGGAGCGCAAGGTGTGCGTGATAGGAAAGCGCGTCTACGAGGCTCTCTTCCCCGAAGGCGGCGACCCCTGCGGCCAGCGCATCAAGGTCGGCCCGGTCTACTACCAGATAGTCGGGGTGGACTTCAACGCCGGCAACATCAGCATCAACGGTTCGGCCGACATGGCCGTCACTGTGCCCCTCCCCGTGGTCCAGAAGGTTTATGGCAGGGGCGACGTGGTCGACCTGATATGCATGACCGGGAAATCCGGAGTCAGCATGACAGCCGTCGAGCCCATACTCCGTGAGGTCATGGCCCGCGAGCACAAGTTCAACCCCGACGACAAGCAGGCCATGTTCGTGCTCAACACCGAGGAGATGTTCTCGCTGATCGACAACCTCTTCATCGGAATCAACTTCCTGATACTGCTCATCGGTCTCGGCACCATACTCGCCGGAGCCATCGGAGTCAGCAACATCATGATGGTCACGGTCAAGGAGCGCACCACCGAAATCGGCATACGCCGCGCCATCGGAGCCACTCCCCGCGACATCCTCGGCCAGATAATCATGGAGAGCATCTCCCTGACCCTGCTGGCGGGCAGCCTGGGAATAGTCTTCTCGGTGTTCATGCTCAATATCCTCGAAGCGCTCAACGGCGGCGACACATCCTTCCAGGTCAGCTTCTGGACCGCTGTGGCCGCAATGGCCTTCCTTGCAGTGCTCGGCGTGCTCGCCGGTCTTGCGCCCGCATCCCGCGCAATGAACATCAAACCCGTGGATGCAATGAGAGACGAATAATGACAAAACACAAAGAATAATGAAAAAAGCATTCAAGTACATCATCCTCGCCCTGGTAGCGATAGTCATCGTCGGCACCTTCGTGTCGCTCTACAGGAAATCCCGCCCCGAGGCGGTCAGCTGGCAGCAGCTGGAGGCTACCGTAATGGACATCCAGAAGACCACCGTGGTCACCGGCAAGATCGAGCCCCGCAACGAGGTCGAGGTGAAGCCCCAGATCAACGGAATCATCTCCGAAATCTACAAGGAGGCAGGAGAGCAGGTGAAGGAGAACGAAATCATCGCCAAGCTCAAGGTGATTCCCGACATGGCGTCGCTGAGCTCCGCCGAGTCCCGCGTGCGTCTGGCGGACATCAACCTCAAGCAGGCGCAGACCAACTACGACCGTGAGAAGATACTCTACGACAAGGATCTCGTGAGCGCCGAAGAATACGACCAGGTCGTCCAGGCGCTCGAACAGGCCAGGGAGGAGCGCGCTGCCGCGCAGGAGAACCTCGAAGTCATCAGGGACGGCGTGTCGTCGACCAACGCCACCGAGAGCTCGACCCTCATCCGCTCCACCATCACCGGACTCATCCTCGACATCCCCGTCAAGGTCGGCAACTCGGTGATCCAGGCCAACACCATGAATGACGGCACCACCGTGGCCACCGTGGCCGACATGACGGACCTCATCTTCGACGGCAACATCGACGAGACCGAGGTCGGCTCCCTCCGCGAGGGCATGCCCATGCTCATCAGCGTCGGAGCGCTCGCCGGCTACAGTTCTTCGGCGACCCTCGAATACATCGCCCCGAAGGCTGTGGAGAACAACGGCGCCAACCAGTTCGAGATCAAGGCCGCCGTCGAGGTCAACGACGACTACACGATGCGTTCCGGCTACAGCGCCAATGCAGAGATCGTGCTGCAGGAGGTGAAGGACGTGGTTTCAGTGCCCGAGAGCGCGCTTGAGTTCGAAGGCGACGGCTGCTTCGTGCATCTTCTCCAGGCCGACGGAAGCTATGTGCGCACTCCCGTCACGACCGGCCTCAGCGACGGCATCAACATCGAGATCAAGTCCGGTCTCAAGGCCGGCGACAAGGTGCGCGGAATACGTATAATCAACGAGGAATAGACATGAAAGGACATCTCATTGCAATACTCTGCCTCGCCGGACCTCTTGCCTTCGCACAGGAAGGCGGACACGGCCCCTGGACACTCCAGGACTGCGTGGACTACGCATTGGAGCACAACCTCACCGTGCGCCAGAGCGAGGTGGCGCTCGAGCAGAAGGAAGTGGAGCTCAGCAACGCAAGGAACCGCAGGCTGCCGGGACTCAACGCCTCCGTCTCCGAGAACCTCTCGTTCGGACGCGGACTGACCGCCGACAACACCTACACCAACTCCAACACGACCTCGACCTCCTTCTCCTTCGGAGCCGACGTGCCCATCTTCCAGGGCTTCGACATCAACAACGGCATCAAGCTCGGCAAGCTCGGGCTGGAAGCCGCGACCGAGGACCTCGAGAAGGCCAGGGACGACATCCGCGTCAACGTGGCCCAGGCCTACGTGGACATACTCTACAACCAGGAGATGCTGAAGGTTGCCGAGAGTCAGCTCGACCATGACGCCCAGCTGCTCGAACAGGTCAGGACCCGCAGGCTCGCCGGCAAGGCCAGCGACGCGGAAGTCTCCGCCCAGGAGGCCACCCTCGCCCAGAGCCGCCTTTCCGCCACCCAGGCGTCCAACAACCTTCAGCTGTCCGTGCTCACGCTGACGCAGCTTCTGGAGCTGCCCTCTCCCGAGGGCTTCGAGATAGTCGCACCTTCCATGGAGAGCTTCGAGCTGAAACTGCTTGAGAACCCCGAAGACATCTACGCGCTCGCCGTGGACATCAAGCCTGCCGTGAAGTCCGCCCTCATCAACCTCGAATCCGCCGAAATCAGCATCGCCAGGGCCAAGGGCGCCTACCTCCCGACCCTGATGCTCACCGGAGGACTCGGCACCAACTACTACACGACCTCGCGCATGAGCTCGGCCAGCTTCGCCGACCAGATGAAGAACAACTTCAGCCAGTATGTCGGCCTCTCGCTGAGCATCCCGATATTCAACCGCATGTCCACCCGCAACTCGGTGCGCAACGCCGAACTCAGCTACGAGAACCAGCAGCTCCAGGTCGAGAACGTGAAGAAGTCGCTCTACAAGGAGATTCAGCAGGCCTACTACAACGCCGTGGCCTCCCAGACCAAGTACGTGAGCAGCATGGAGTCCGCCGAGAGCGCGAGAAAGCACTATGAGCTCACCGAGGAGAAGTACCGCAACGGCAAGGCCGACATCGCCGACTACAACGACGCCAAGAACTCCTGGCTCAGCGCAGAGTCCGACAGCGTGCGCTCGAAATACGAATGTCTGTTCCAGACCCGTCTGCTCGACTTCTACAAGGGGGAGGACATAGCATTCTGACATAGGGCAATTCTTCCACAAGGTTCATTTTTATAATGGTTTTACTGTGTGGCGCAAGCCGCGGTCGGTGCCAGACTTCCAGGCGCGACGGCGACTTGCGCCTTTTCACGGGCTTGAGCCTCAGAGACTTCAAGTTCCGCTGTACCCAGGGCGGCAGATTCGTCACCGGAGAGATGATATGCTGTGCGCATGCCGCTTCAGAGTAGTGTGAAAATCGCTATATTTGGCTTGAGATAAAACCGTATGCGTATGAAAAAGCTCATCACCGTCATTCTGCTGCTCGCAGCTTCGGCCGGGGCTGCCGCCCAGACCCATACCTCCCCTCAGGGATATACGCTCTACGACAACGAGGTTTCGCTCTACTACGGCCAGGGTTCCACCACCCAGCTGGGAATGGCGCTCGGAGGGGCGCTGGGTGTCGCGCTCACCTTCGGCACCGTGTCGCTCGATGAACTCAGTTCGAACGGCACCTTCTCCGCCGCTTATCACCGCCATGTCAACAGCTGGCTCTCGGTCGGCGGCATAGTCGGCTATGAAGGCATCTCCCTGGTGTTCTCTTCGGACGAAAGCTCCGGCTCCGACGGCGACTACTCCTTCATCTTCGCGATGCCGTCAGCCACCGCCAAATGGTTCAGCAGGCCGTCCTGGAGCATGTATTCAAGGCTCTCGGCCGGCGTCATCACCGGAATCCACGAGGGGCAGGCCTCCTGGGGCTTCGCTTTCCAGGCCAGCGCCGTCGGTCTGGATTTCGGCATAGAGAAGGTGAGGGGTTTCCTCGAAGCCGGCCTTGGCTGTCAGGGCATTCTTCTGGCCGGCCTGCGCCTGTGCCTCTGAGGCTGCGCCCCGGCAGAGCAAATAAATTTGTTCTGCACTCGGCTTCTGCGTATATTTGACATCGTTATTGCAGATTTGCCCGTTGTCATGGCGGATTTGCAATCTGCCACCATATGGTTCAATAATAGAATAATAGATATGCCAAAGACTGTACTGGTTTCCGGCGGCGCCGGATTCATCGGCAGCCACGTGACCGTGGAACTGTCGCAGGCCGGCTACGACGTGGTCATAGCTGACAACATGTCCAACTGCGACGAGACCAACTACAAGGGTGTCTGCCGCATACTCGGAAAGGAGCTTCCCCTGGTCAAGATGGATTTCTGCGATACCGCTGCCGTCGGGAAGCTCTTCAGCGGATACCATATCGACGCGGTGATCCACTTCGCCGCCTTCAAGGCCGTGGGGGAGTCGGTCGCCGAACCCCTCAGATACTACCGCAACAACCTTGAGTCGTTCATCAACATACTCGAGGCCGCCAGGAGTCAGGGCGGATGCAACGTGCTCTTCTCGTCGTCGGCGACAGTCTACGGCGTGGCCGACACCCTGCCTGTCACCGAACAGACCCCGAGACAGCCGGCCACCTCGCCCTACGGCAACACCAAACAGATCTGCGAAGACATCCTGAGGGACTGCGTGCAGGCCTACGACGGCGTCAGGGGCATAGCCCTGCGCTATTTCAACCCCATCGGCGCCCATCCGTCAGCGCTGATCGGCGAACTGCCCCGCGGCGTGCCCAACAACCTCGTCCCCTTCATCACCCAGACCGCGATAGGGCGGCGCGAGTGCCTTTCTGTCTTCGGCAACGACTACGACACCCCCGACGGCACCTGCCTGCGCGACTACATCGACATAGTGGACCTCGCCAGGGCTCATGTCTGCGCGGTCTCCAGAATGCTCGACGGCAGGATGAAGCAGGCCTACGAGGTCTTCAACGTCGGCACCGGCCGCCCCGTTTCCGTGCTCGAGCTCATCAATTCCTTCGAGCGCGTCAATCAGCTGAAGCTGAACTGGAAGTTTGCGCCGCGTCGCAGCGGCGACGTTCCCGCCATCTGGGCCGACACCACGCTCGCCAACCGGGAGCTGGGCTGGAAGGCCGAGCGCAGCGTCGACGAGACGCTTGCGGCCGCATGGGCATGGGAGAAGCACCTCGCGGAGGAGCGCTAGCATGTACATAGGAATCATCAGCGACACCCACGGCGTGTTCAGCGACGGGTTCAGGAAATTCCTGGAGCCCGTCGATGAGATATGGCATGCCGGAGGCTTCGGCGGCGGCATCGAGTTCGTCGCCGGCATCGCCGCATTCAAGCCTCTTGTCGGGGTCTGGGGCAACTGCGACGGCCAGGACATACGCGCCGAGTATCCCGAATTCAAATTCCTGGAGCTTCAGGGTCTGCGCATCCTCCTCAAGCATATCGGCGGTTCGCCCGGCCACTACGACAAGGACGCCCGGGTGCTGCTCGACGCCTACAAGCCCGACGTGTTCGTCTGCGGCCACTCGCACATCCTCAAGGTCATGAACGACAGGCAGCGAGGCCTGCTCTACATCAACCCCGGCGCCGCTGGTATCCAGGGCTGGCACGTCATGCGCACCGCCCTGCGTGTCCGGCTCGACGGCGGCCGGCTCCACGACATGGAAGTCTTCCAGCTCCCCCGCACCTCGCGTTAATCGCTACCCTCCCCTCGTTGAGTCGGTTGCGGCCGACGTTTCAGCAGGTTTGCAATCAGCTGCCCCTGTTTCTGCCGAGGCAGGTTTGCAATCAGCTGTTGCCCTGCCGCCTGCGGCCATAAGCATCCCTCGCAGGCGAAAAGAGCCTGCTCGTGGATGATATGGCCCTCCGGCGGCGGTGCTTTGCCTGCTGCCCTGACCCAGCCGAGGCGAGCTCGACCTCCGGCAGTAAGAACCACCGCACAACCCTATTGGTAGCCGCAGTACGGAAATCCGCTTCGGAGGTTCCGCTTCGC
>ULUG01057754.1_pt1 | contig 14019 bp, 7 predicted proteins | sample 1958331 | NCBI WGS metagenome assembly ULUG01 (sample SAMEA4835755, study PRJEB28245) | human gut metagenome | biome: gut microbiome; material: fecal sample | place: Denmark | collected 2008
GGAGACATGTCGTAAAGGCGATAAGAAAAAGATGATTGGCAGTGCTGTTCACGTCGGGGTATGTAATGGCTGAAAATTTCAGACCGACGGGTAGTGACGTAAACCTGGACGGCGCGTTTCCCCGTGAGTGATATGTTCGCGTTGCAATAATCGGTGAGTCGTCTCCGCAAGTCCGGTGCGGGTGTTCCGTGTCTTTACTCACACCCCATATCTGTGTCTTTAGAGCAAATTTGCGGGACGTACTTACAGTTTTTCTTGATTTTATTTTGACAAAATAAATTCGGAAAAGAGATGCAAACGAATGTTAAATTCTGCGTTGCAGAGGCTGTTTTCGCACATACGGTCCTTTCATATACCCTGTGTTGTAGTCCTGAATCATTCACTTTACATTCCGATCAAGCCCTTTTCAGCTTCCTATTAAGCCCGTTTTAGGGCACGATATGGTGCTTTTCATCCCCTGAAATGGGCCATTTCGCATGCCGAAATGGTGCTTTTTGCAAAGCGATAGAATATCCCTTAATCGCAAGTTGTTGATATTCAATATATTATTAAAAGCTTCCATAATCCGCGTATTTGCGCTCGAGGAAGAGTAAGTCCGCAAATACGCACTTATTTTTCGGGGTAGAACGAGAAACTCGGGCGGAAAAATCAGAATCTGCTTTCAATCTGAAAGTGCCACAGATTGCTGTCATACGGGCAGTAATAAACCACGCTGTCCGGTATTGGTTACACGGTTTTTTATTGTAACCGTAACTCGGTGAATTTAAATTGAGCCTGAAGTCATGTTGTAACAACATTATTCCCTTTGTTTGGTGACAGTCCCGTGTCTTGTATAAAACACCTATGTTCTGTCCCTGAAGTGCAGATATGGCTCTCCGCACGTTGATTAAATGCAGAAAATCCACTTATGTTATCTTATTTAACGCGCCCGTTTTTCCTGTTTCGCAACTTCAGTGTACCTTTGCATGCTTATTCTATTTAGGGATAACGAGAGAGGGATATATATGGCACAGTCGAAAGAAATGACATCAGGGCCGAGTCTGCCGCTGATTCTGAATTTTACTTTTCCTTTGTTGTTGGGCAACATACTTCAGCAGACCTACTCGCTGGTCGATGCGGCTATTGTGGGACGTTTTCTTGGTATTAACGCTCTTGCGTCGGTCGGCGCGAGCACATCCGTAGTGTTCCTCATACTTGGATTCTGCAACGGATGTTGCGGAGGCTTCGGCATACCGGTAGCCCAGAAGTTCGGTGCGCACGATTATGTGATGCTGAGACGCTACGTGGCGGTCAGTCTGAAACTGGCGGCTGTCATGTCGGTTGCCGTGGCTGTCGTCACGAGTCTGCTCTGCGGGTTCATCCTTCGGTCCATGCAGACACCGGAGAATATATACGATGGTGCCTATATCTATCTGCTCATCACGTTTATCGGCATACCGTGCACGTTCTTCTACAATCTGCTTTCCAGCATAATACGAGCGTTGGGCGACAGCAAGACCCCGTTCTGGTTCCTGTTTCTTTCCACGGTGTTGAACATCATACTCGATTTATTCTGCATCCTTGTGCTCGGGTGGGGAGTGGCAGGCGCGGCCATCGCCACGGTGTTCTCGCAAGGCTTGTCGGCCGTGCTGTGCTACATCTACATGTATCGCAAGTTTGACATACTGAAAACCGAGCCTTACGACCGCATCTTCCGTAAGGATATTGCCGGTCAGCTCCTGTCTGTCGGCGTGCCGATGGGCTTGCAGTTCTCCATCACCGCCATCGGAAGCATCATGTTGCAGAGTGCCAACAACGCTCTGGGAACGGCTTGTGTGGCAGCCTTCACCGCAGCCATGCGCATCAAGATGTTCGTTATGTGTCCGCTGGATGGTCTGGGAATGGCCATGGCTACATATTCAGGACAGAACTACGGAGCAGGAAAGCCTGACCGTATATGGATGGGCATCAAGTCGGCCATACTTATGATGGTTATCTATTCAGTGGCTATTGCCATCGTCATGTGGGGACTGGCGGACAAGTTCGCGTTGCTGTTCATCTCGCCGGATGAGACTGAGATCATGAAAGACACGGTGCTGTTCCTGCACATCAACACCTCTTGCTTCATCCTGCTCGGACTGTTGAGCATCCTGCGTTACAGCATCCAGGGCGCCGGCTATACACGTTTGGCAATGTTCTCGGGCGTGTCCGAGATGATTGCCCGTGTGCTTGTAAGCCTCATTCTCGTACCTGAATTGAAGTTCTGGGGCGTATGCCTTGGCGACCCTACCGCCTGGCTTTTCGCCAATCTTTTCCTTGTTCCGGCATTCATCTATGTGTACAGACGATTGAAAGAGATTGTGGTGCAGGAAGGGCGTGTGCCGGCAAATGCCTGACGGCTGGTCTTTCTCGTAAGGAAATGGATGTGCGCACTGTTTCTGGATGTGTATTTATTGTTGCTGAATACCCGTCGTGGCAGGGTAGGTAAGGGTAGATAGTGGCCCTTATTTACCGCGGATGGATTGGGGGAAAGCGATGAATACGTCTTTTTAGTAGGTAAAGATATTTATGTTTGTCAATAATGTAAGGCAATATATTTATAATTCCATTCAATTATTTAAAACCAAAATTATAGTCATTAAAATAAAAATTTAAAATGTGACTTACTTCTCAACAAAATATAATATCTTTGTATGAAAAAGAAAATAAGGTTTACCTTGAGTGCAATCGTGTTTTTATAGGATGATATATAACAAGATAGGGTAGAAATATCATGAAACATGCTATATTAATTTAACGCACAAAAAACTAATTATAAACGAACTTGATTCATGGATAAGATGAATAATATCCTGAATTTTAAATATAACAGAAAATGACAAGTACACAGCAAAGAGACGAACTGCAAAACAAAATCTGGAAAATAGCCAACGAAGTACGTGGAGCTGTTGACGGATGGGACTTTAAGCAATTTGTGTTGGGAACATTGTTCTACCGTTTCATAAGTGAGAACTTCACCAATTACATTGAGGGTGGAGACGAGAGCATCAACTATGCCGGGATGTCAGACGACGTGATAACGCCGGAAATAAAGGATGATGCGGTTAAGACAAAAGGGTATTTCATATATCCGAGCCAACTCTTTGTAAACGTCGTAAAAGACGCTGATACGAACCCGAACCTCAACACGGATTTAAAGGCCATATTCGACTCGATAGAAAGTTCGGCGAACGGTTATGCTTCTGAAAAGAACATCAAGGGATTGTTTGCCGATTTTGATACAACAAGTAACCGCCTTGGCAGTACTGTCGAGAGCAAGAACAAGCGACTGGCTGCCGTATTAAAAGGCATTGAAGAACTGGATTTCGGCAACTTTGAAGAAAACAAGATTGACTTGTTTGGTGACGCATACGAATTTCTGATACACAACTACGCTGCAAATGCCGGAAAATCTGGCGGAGAATTCTTTACTCCGCAGGATGTATCCAAACTTATTTCGCAGCTTGCCACACACAATCTGTCAACGATAAACAAGATATACGACCCCGCAGCAGGTTCAGGCTCGCTGCTTTTGCAGGCAAAGAAACTGTTTGATGAGCATATTGTTGAAGACGGATTCTATGGTCAGGAGATAAACCATACCACCTACAACCTTGCCCGTATGAATATGTTTCTGCACAACGTAAACTACGACAAGTTTAACATTGCGCTGGGTGATACGCTTATCAATCCGCAATTTGGCGACGAGAAGCCGTTTGATGTCATTGTTTCAAATCCGCCGTATTCAATACACTGGATTGGTTCAGACGACCCTACGCTGATAAACGACGACCGTTTTGCACCGGCTGGAGTGCTTGCTCCGAAATCTAAAGCCGACTTCGCTTTCGTCCTACATTCATTAAGCTATCTTACAGGCAGGGGCAGAGCCGCCATTGTCTGTTTCCCTGGAATCTTTTATCGTGGAGGAGCGGAACAGAAAATAAGGAAATATCTGGTTGACAACAATTATATCGAGACAATAATCTCCTTGCCTGCCAACCTCTTCTATGGCACTTCGATAGCTGTAAACATATTGGTTCTTTCAAAACATAAAACCGATACCAGAATCCAGTTTATTGACGCAAGCAGTGAGAAATTCTTTACCAAACAGACAAATAATAATATTCTTGAACCGGAACATATCAAGAATATTATAGATATTTTCGACAAGAAAGAGGATGTTCAATATATAGCCAAGTCTGTCGATAATAGTCTTATCGCCGAAAACGACTACAACCTGTCTGTCAGCAGCTATATCGAGGTTAAGGATACGCGTCCGCAAACAGACATAAAGGAGCTTAACGAACGCATCCGCCGTATTGTTGCACGTGAGAACGAGCTGCGTACAGAGATAGACAAAATTGTGGCAGAGCTTGAGGAGGACGAGGCATGAGTAGGTTAAATGAATTGATACAGAAACTGTGTCCTGATGGGGTGGAGTTTAAAAAGTTGGGGGAAGTTTGTAATTTTATAAATGGTTTTGCCTTTAAAAGTTCATTGTTTAAAGAAAAAGGGGAAATTATTATACGTATCACAAACATAAATGGAACAAGTATCGAATTGGATGATGTAAAATATTTCGATTTGAATGATTATAATACTGATTTACAATCATTTATTGCTAATTATGGTGATATTTTAATTGCAATGTCAGGAGCAACAACAGGAAAAGTTGGTTACTATGATAATAAAAATAAAGCATATTTAAATCAACGTGTTGGAAAATTTGTTCCAAATAAGAAAAAATTGAATAATAGATATTTGTTTCATTTTCTTTGTTCTATAACAACAGAACTTTATATAATGGCAGGTGGTGGTGCTCAACCAAATCTAAGTTCAACCAAACTGATGAATAATGTTGTTATACCCATTCCCCCTCTTGATGTCCAAAATGAAATAGTCCGCATTCTCGATACATTTACATCGCATGCAGCGGAGCTGCAAGCGGAGCTGCAAGCGAGGAAAGAACAATATGAGTATTATCGAAATAAGTTACTCACATTCGACAAAGATGATGAAAATGTAAAGTGGATGAAATTGGGGGAAATAGGTACTTTTATAAGAGGAAATGGCCTTCAAAAAAAGGATTTTACTGAAACAGGCTTTCCATGCATACATTATGGACAAATACATACACATTATGGAACATTTGCTGACACGACAATATCGCATACAAGTTTTGTTTTAGCCGAGAAGTTGCGAAAAGCATCTTATGGTGATTTAGTAATTGCCACAACAAGTGAAGATGTTGATGGCGTTTGTAAAGCTTGTGCCTGGCTGGGAGAAAATGATGTTGCAGTGAGTGGTGATGCGTATATTTATAAACACAACCAAAATCCTAAATACATATCGTATCTATTTCAGACAAAGAGGTTTTACGAATATAAAAGAAAAGCTTCCGTTGGTGCAAAAGTCGTAAGAGTTTCAGGAGATAGTATGAAAAACTTTATATTTCCAATTCCATCTATTTCTGAGCAAACGCGCATAGTTTCTATTCTTGACAAATTTGAAGCACTGGTAAACGACTTAACCGAAGGTCTTCCTGCTGAGATAGCCGCAGTGCAAGAGCAATACGAATATTACAGAAACAAGTTGTTGACGTTTAAAGATGTAGGGACGTACCATGGTGCGTCCTCCACATAAAATTATAAAACATCAGAGTAGCTACATCCCAATATGATGAAAACAAATATGTACATTCGTATAGCCCATGAATTTTGTATTAAGGACGCACCATGGTACGTCCCTACACGTTGGGCAGTGTGAATAAAACAAAGGAAGAATGGATATGGATGGAATTTATAAGTCCCGCAAGAGTCCGCGCGCTGTTTTTCATGATTATAGCGGTGGACATTATTTCGTCACAATATGCACCAAGGACAAGGTTCATTATTTCGGTGAAATTATAAACGGCAAAATGGAATTGTCTACAATAGGGGCATTTGCACAAAAGACCATAGATGAGTTGCATAAGCACAATAAATATGCGGAAGTGCCTTTGTTTGTGATTATGCCCAACCACGTGCATGCCATTATTTGTATTGACGCACCGAGGGACATTCCTACATATAGAACCGTGTTGGGCGTGGTGATTGGTGGATTTAAACAAGCTGTTACATGTTACGCGCGACGTAATAACATAGAATTTGGATGGCAGGAAAGATACCACGACCATATAATAAGAGGGACAACAGACGGGAATCAGATAGCTGAATATATTAAAAACAATGTTGCGAAATGGGACTTGGACTGTTTTAATGAATAACGGTGTAGGGACGTACCATGGTGCGTCCTCCACATGTCGGATCGTGGCGAATTAAAAAAATAACAATGTTATGAACGCGCAAAGATGCGCCTGATATGAAGGAGAATAAAAATGGAAACATATAGCACCATAGCCGAATCAAAAAATTTCATAGTACTTGACAAATACGACAAGTATTATGAACTGCACGAAGCCCCCGTAGCTTATCAGACGGAAGCCGGACTTGAGCGTGAGTTCATACAAGACCTAAAAGACCAGGGCTATGAATATTTAGAGGACGTAACCACGCCTGAAGCACTGTTGGCTAACGCAAGACGACAAATACAAGAACTGAACAATGTGAAGTTTACCGACAGCGAATGGCAAAGGTTTGTAGAAGAATATCTCGACAAGCCGGGCGACAGCCTTGTAGAAAAGACAAGGAAAATACAAGACGACTATATTTACGATTTTGTATTTGACGACGGACATATAAAAAACATATACTTAGCCGATAAAAAGAATATTGTAAGAAACAAGGTTCAGGTAATCTCACAATTAGAACAGAAAGGGACGCAGGTTAACCGCTATGATGTTACAATATTGGTAAACGGTCTGCCACTGGTGCAGGTTGAACTGAAGAAACGCGGCGTTGCCATACGCGAGGCGTTTAACCAAATACACAGATATTCAAAAGAGAGCTTCAACAGCGAAAACTCCCTTTATAAATACATACAGATTTTCGTCATATCAAACGGCACGGACAGCCGTTATTTTGCCAACACCGTAGAGCGCAACAAGAACAGTTTTGACTTTACGATGAACTGGGCGGAAGCAGACAATACGCTGATAAAAGACCTGAAGGACTTTACTGCAACGTTCTTTCAGAAGAACACGTTGCTGAACATCATCTTCACGTATTCTGTCTTTGACACAAACAACACGCTGCTCGTGATGCGTCCTTACCAGATAGCAGCAACAGAAAGAATCTTGTGGAAAATAAAAAGCTCGTATCAGGCTAAGAAATGGTCGACTACCGACGGCGGAGGTTACATCTGGCACACTACAGGTTCAGGCAAGACACTGACCAGCTTTAAGGCTGCAAGACTGGCGACGCAGCTCGACTTTATAGACAAGGTGTTCTTTGTGGTTGACCGCAAAGACCTTGACTATCAGACTATGAAGGAGTATCAGCGCTTTTCGCCTGACAGCGTAAACGGCTCAGAGAGTACTGCCGGACTAAAGCGGAACATAGATAAGGACGACAATAAAATTATTGTCACGACCATTCAGAAATTGAATAATCTGATGAAGAGCGAGGAGAATCTTCCGATTTATCAGAAACAGGTCGTGTTTATTTTTGATGAGGCGCACCGCTCACAGTTTGGAGAGGCGCAGAAGCTTCTGAGGCGAAAGTTCAAGAAGTATTATCAGTTCGGTTTTACGGGTACGCCTATCTTCCCGGAAAACGCACTCGGCTCGGAAACGACGGAAAGCGTGTTTGGGCGACAGCTACATTCATACGTGATAACTGACGCCATCAGAGACGAGAAGGTGTTGAAATTCAAGGTTGACTATAACGATGTAAGACCGCAGTTTAAGGCGATAGAGCAAGAACATGACGAGAAGAAACTGAGTGCAGCGGAGAACAAGCAGGCGCTATTACATCCTGCAAGAATAAATGAAATAGCCAAATACATCCTGCAGAACTTCAACATAAAGACGCATCGAAACCAAGTGGGACAGAAAGGGTTCAATGCCATGTTTGCTGTGAGTAGCGTGGATGCTGCCAAATGCTATTATGAGGAATTTAAGCATCTGCAGAAGGATTGCGAGAATCTGCTGAAGATAGCTACAATATTCTCGTTCGCTGCCAACGAAGAGCAGAACGCAATAGGAAACATTGAGGACGAGAGCTTCGATCCGTCTGCAATGGATTTAACGGCGAAAGAATTCCTGACAAGAGCCATAAACGACTACAATGCAATGTTCAGGACGAACTATGGCATTGACAGTAGAGAATTCCAGAACTATTATCGAGACCTGGCAAAAAGGGTGAAGAATGGAGATATAGACCTGCTTATTGTTGTAGGAATGTTCCTGACAGGTTTTGACGCCCCTACATTAAACACTCTCTTCGTAGACAAGAACCTGCGTTATCACGGACTGATACAGGCATACTCACGCACGAACAGAATATACGACTCAACAAAGACGTTCGGTAACATTGTCACTTTCAGGGATCTTGAGCAAAATACGATTGATGCTATAACCTTGTTTGGTGACAAAAAGACGAGAAACGTAATACTCGAAAAAAGCTACAAGGAGTATCTGGACGGATTTAATGATCTTATTACCGGTGAGGCGTGCAGGGGTTACATTGAAATAGTAAAGGAGTTGAAAGAGAAATTCCCTAAAGTGGAAGACATCGTTGCGGAAAAAGACAAAAAGGAGTTTGTCAAGTTGTTTGGCGAATATCTGCGTGTAGAAAATATCTTGCAGAATTATGATGAATTCACGAACTTAAAGGAATTCCAGTCGATCGACGCTAACGACGCGCAGGCCGTTGAGGCGTTCAAGAAAAGTCATTTCCTTACAGACGAGGACATAACGAAAATGCAGGAGATAGAAGTCCCGTCTGAACGCATAATACAGGATTACAAGTCTACATACAACGATATTCGTGAATGGGTTAGGAATAATAAGAAAGGAACAGAATCGGAGAAGTCGGACATCGACTGGGATGATGTGACATTCGAAATAGACCTGCTCAAATCGCAAGAAATAAATCTCGACTACATCTTGGAGCTGATCTTTGAGCATAATAAAAAGACGAGGAACAAGTCGGAGTTGATAGAATACATTCGCCGTGTCATACGTGCAAGTATAGGCAACAGAGCAAAGGAAGGTCTGATAGTCGATTTCATAAATGAAACTGACCTCGATGCAATAAATGATAAGGCCGATATTATTGAATCGTTCCTCAAATATGCTCAGGGCAGGTTAAAAACAGAAGCAGCTCAGCTGATCACTGAAGAAAACCTGAATGAGGAAAAGGCCAAGCGTTATATCGAGATCTCTTTAAAGCATAAGTTTGCCAGCGACAACGGAACGGACTTCAATAATATCTTGCCAAAGATGAGTCCGTTGAATCCGAAGTACCTGACAAAGAAGCATAGTGTGTTCCAAAAGATAGTAGCTTTTATCGAGAAGTTTAAGGATATAGGCATTGGAATATAAATAAAATTTGACCTGAGTTCGACGAATTCAAAACAATACGGAGCTGTGTGTCAATCGTTCTCGTAACGTTGATGCACGGCTTTTTTGTAAAGCAGCAATATGTTATAACTGCACTCAAGAGGTTGGCAATAAGATAATTAAAGTTCCTGTGTCTTGAACGATATGTCGGAAGACTTTTTCTTGATAGAAATGCTTCAGATATACGGTATCTCGAGTCATGTCAGACTTTGAAATGGTTGATGTACGTGATATGAGTACTTTATTACAGGTTTCATCGTATATTTTGCCATCATTGTATCAAAAAACTTGTAAAAATGAAAATCAGCGAAGCTAAATCATTTGCCCTACAAAATAATTCTATAACTTTGCTTTCGGTGATCATAGCGATTATTGTTTGTAATTCTTTGTAATTCAGTACTATAAAGATACAACAATTTTCGCTAATCACCAAATTTACAAACACTTACAATTCGTCGAACTCACGTTAATTTTTAGATGATTGACGGTCTGCGACGTACTTTCTCAATATGTGGGTTTTATACTCATGACTTAAATATATTTGCCTATAGCTGAGGCACACACGTACAAGCGGCATTGGCATCTGTTGGTAACAACTTATTTGTGAATTGCTCATACGTATAAAATTAATGTAGAATAATTATTTATCAGCAAATGAATTATCATAACTCATTTAGCAAACATAGATAAGGATTACGCCTCTTGGATAGAGAATCTCAGTCAGAGGTATAAGCATAGCCAGATAAAGGCAGCAACCCATGTGAATAGTGAGATGCTACAATTTTATTGGTCGTTGGGAAAAGATATTGTAACGTTTCATGCGGAGAGCCGTTGGGGAGATAAAATCATAAAATTGTTAAGTACCGATTTAAGGACAAAATTACCCGGAATAAAAGGCTTGTCGGAAACAAGTATTGGATATGCCAAAAGATTTTATCTTCTTTATAAATAGTGGCTTACAATTCACCCACAACTTGTGGGTGGATTACAGGACGGTGCAATTTGGCGTATTCCTTGGGAATATCATAGACAAATATGGGGGAATTAAAGTCACGTTAAAACAATAATAGCCTATTGGTTATTAGAAAAATTAGTTTTGTGATAAATGAATTAGATACGAGCGAAAGGCATTGTGGTATGATGTCTTTGTGGAATTTAAATCTGGATGATTGTGTGTCGGTAGGGATAAATAAAGACAGCGCGTCATGATGATGGCGCGCTGTCTGTGTGAGATATCTTAAAGATTGAGTGGTTCGTATTTCATTCCCCATGCGTCGGCAACAGACTTATATGTGACTTTGCCGTTTACGACATTAAGTCCGAGGTAGAGGGCATGGTCGTCCTTGCAGGCTTGCTGCCATCCCTTGTCTGCCAATGCCAAGGCGTAGCGCAGTGTTGCGTTGCAAAGGGCAATGGTGGATGTGTTGGGCACTGCTCCCGGCATGTTGGCCACAGCATAGTGGAGTATGCCGTCGATGGTATAAACCGGTTGGTCGTGTGTCGTGGCGTGGGATGTCTCGAAGCATCCGCCCTGGTCGATGGCTACATCTACGAGGACTGTGCCCGGCTGCATTTTCTTGAGCATATCGTGCGTGATGAGGTGCGGGGTCTTAGCTCCGGGAATCAGTGCGCTGCCCACAATGATGTCGGCATCGGCAAGTTCGCTGATTATGTTGTGGGGTGATGAGTAGAGTGGATGTACGTTTGCGGGCAGCTCCATGCCAAGTTGGCGAAGACGGGGCAGGGAGATATCGAAGATGTACACGTCGGCACCCATTCCGGCTGCCAGACGGGCTGTAGCTTCTCCTACGGTGCCACCTCCGAGTACGAGCACTTTGGCGGGCTTGACACCCGGCACACCGCTTATGAGCTTGCCCTTTCCGCCTTTTGTCTTCTGGAGATAGTAGGCTCCGCACATTGCTGCCATGCGTCCTGCGACCTCACTCATAGGAATAAGAAGTGGCAGTTGGTGGTTGGGTGTCTCTACGGTCTCGTAGGCCAGACACACGGCATTGCTCTTGACCATGGCTTCGGTAAGTGCGCGGTCTGAGGCGAAATGAAAATAAGTGAAGAGAAGTTGATTCGGCTTCACTAGTGCGTATTCCGGTTCGATAGGTTCCTTTACTTTGATAATCATTTCTGAGGCTTCGTACACGTCGGCAATCGACGGCAGTATCTCGGCACCTACTTGCTGATAGTCAGCATCGGAGAATCCGCTGCCTTCACCGGCTGTGGCCTGAACATAGACGCTGTGGCCGTGCTGGATGAGTTCGTAAACTCCCGACGGGGTCATGCCCACGCGGTTCTCATTGTTTTTAATTTCTTTTGGAATACCAATTTTCATAGAATATATAGTTTATGGTTATAAGTTGGATTTTGTGTCCTTTCCCGGACGCAGTGCGCTATGAACGGCCTGGCCGGGTTGACGTTACGAATATAATAAAAAATCGGATAGGGTGTATGGGTGTGGCGTAAATATTTTTATTTGTTTAATATGAGTTCTTAATTGAAATTGCAGGGTGGGGAGCTTGTTGTCGGTAAATGGGTAAAGACTTCAGATGATTTCCGAATTGAGAATGGAAATTGAAAAGGAACCGGATGTGAAAGATAATTGGATGTGGGGTGGGAAAGTCAGTGGTTATTTACTTCGCAGATTCGCGGAAGGTTGACTATTCCAATCGGAAAATATTATTATAAGGCAAGTTAAATTATGTTATTTGTAGTGTAGAGACAGGCTTGGTAATTGAAAATATTGCAGTATCTTTGTGTACTGAAATATGATATCCGTATGAATTTATCGGAACAGACAGTTTTATATTTATTCATATAAATGTCAACGAAAGAGGATGTCATATTACGATAGGATGCCATCTTAAGAATATAATATATTGGCAAGATTATGTGATAAGTGGGCATTGCCGGCAGTATTCTTTTTGATGATGTGCCGGGCAAAGAATGTATGTGTTTTCGGGATTTTGAAACATCGTGAGAGCAAACATGATAAAGAATGAAAATTGTTCAGTGAAAAGGAATGTGAATTATATTTATACGGTGCATTGAATGAAATGTTTATAAAAAATAATAGATATGAAATCTTTTGTTATGATGTCCCTGCTGGCGGGGTTATTGTCAGTAAATTCTTACGCACAAACTCAAAATGGAGCAAAGCATGATATGCAAACACTAAAAGTAGATATAACAGATACGCGTATAGACGTTATAAGTGACATTATTTATTCGCAGATTACGTCGGGGCGGTCTAACCGTCAGTTGAAGATGACATTGTTGTTGCCTCAGACCGATGGGCCTAAACCTGCCATTGTTTATTATCCAGGTGGCGGTTTCACCACTGCTGTGCATGATAAGTATATCCAGATGCGTATGGCATTGGCAAAGGCAGGATTTGTCGTTGCGGCTGTAGAATATCGTACTGTACCTGACAAATATCCGGCTTTGATAAATGATGCGAAATCAGCAGTACGATATTTGCGTGCGCATGCCAAACAGTTCAATATAGATCCGAATCGTATAGGAGTGATAGGAGATTCTGCCGGTGGATATGTATCGCAGATGATGGGCACGACCAATGGTGAGGATGAGTTCAATGTAGGTGAATATACTGATTATTCTTCTGACGTGCAGGCTGCGGTAACTATTTATGGTATAAGCAATCTGATGAATATTGGTGAGGGGTATCCAGAGGCGATACAGAAGGTTCATGAATCACCGGTAGTGACTGAGGCTCTGTTGATTCACGGTCCGGCTTTCGCTGAATTTGCAGGTAAAAGTATATTAAGTGATCCTGAAAAAGCAATGAATGCCAGTCCGTTGGGACATGTCAAAGCCAATATGCCGCCTTTCCTTATTATGCATGGATCGGCAGACAAGCTTGTTTCTCCGGTTCAAAGTGAACAGTTATATAAGGCTCTGATTGAAAAAGGAAATAAGGTGGATTATGTGGTTGTGGAAGGTGCCGGTCATGGAGATATTTACTGGTATCAGCCCACAGTAATAAATAAGGTTGTAGAGTGGTTTAAAGAAAACCTGATGGGGCGTGGTGTCAAAACATCTGCGCAGAAAGTAGAAGGTGACTTGAGGGATAATTTGTAATGTTTCATAACTAATAACGTGAGCTCGTCGAACTCACGTTAAATACCTGTTGTTTTGCTATAGATGCGCTACTTTAATATCAAGATTGAATCAGGTATTTTTGAGAGACTACAATTCAAACCTAGCTCTCATCTTACGAAATGACGCTCTTCTCATTTTTCAATTACTTTTGGAAACAATCATCAAACGTTTCATTTGGAATATTGGAGAAATCAATTGAACGCGGATGACACAGATTGTTCAACTGTGTAGTATTGGTAAATTGAATATATGTATTAGATTTCTCAAAAAAAATAGATTCGTATGGATTTATACTATCATAAGTCCATACGAATCCATCATAATATACGTAGCTACATCACATTTGTGAAAATGTGTGAATTGTCTGG